>OMJG01000368.1_pt1 | contig 34515 bp, 28 predicted proteins | sample 1646431 | NCBI WGS metagenome assembly OMJG01 (sample SAMN03771674, study PRJEB25209) | food metagenome | isolation source: Cotija cheese | place: Mexico:Jalisco,Michoacan | collected 2011-12-12
AGGGCACGCGGCCGGGGACTCGGGTCCCGCCTCGGCGAGGATCCGTCCCGGGTTCGGGACGTCTCGCTGCGCTGCGGGGGCGGGACCTCGCGATTCATACCGCGCCTTGTCCTCTGCGCACGGTCAGTGACTGCACCGCAGTGCCGATGGGTCCGCCGGCGTCGCTGAGCACGCTCGTCGTCTGCCCCAGCCCGGTCGGCCCGAAGGCGACCCTGGTGTCGAAGCCGACCCAGCCGGGCTCGGGAACGCGCGTGAGGTGGATGGAGAGGTCGACGTTCGGGAAGAACGTCGTCTTCGGATTCTCGCGGACGGCAAGACCGTTGGCCGTATCAACGAACTTGACGAAGGCTGCGGTCGGCGGGTCGATCTCACCATCGACGAGAGGATAGGGGCTGCGCACCCAGGACTGTGCGTATCCGGGGTGGGCGTCCGCGCCCTGCCGGCCCTCGAGCGACGCGATGTAGCCGCCGCCCCAACGACCGGTGAAAGGAGCCTCGGGCACTTCGGACACCGGTGGCATCGCCTGCCATTCGTCGCCGGCTACCTCCTCGGTGTCGGAGGCCTGCAGACGCCACACCCGCGCGGTCACGCTGGTGCGCTGACCATGGCGCATCCGTGCCTCGACGAGTTCGATGGTCCGTCCCGGACGGATGACGTTGACGTCGATCGTGAACTCGCCGGAGTGAATGACGCCGAGCACGTCGAAGGTCACTCGGGAGATGAGCTTGTCGCTGGGCAGCCGCCGCTCGATCTCGGCGAGCACGATCCCCGAGGCAGGCGCGAGGTGCTGCTCGCCGGGCTGCCACGCTCCCTGACTGTGCAGGGTCGAGACGAGGCGGTCCTCTGACAGGCGCACATAGTAGGAGTCCGGGTAGGCGGCCCCGTCGTGGCCGAGGTGTTCGTTGGGAGCTTCAGGCATGGTCCCAGCTTATCGAGCCGAGAGGGTCCGCTCGACGCAGGGGCTGGGCACGCCCCCTTCCACACGGCTCCGGCATAAGCGGCTGTGTTGCTCCGGCATAAGCACGCCGAGGCGGCCCACCGGCAGCCGCACGCACCCCGCTTTCACCTCCGGCGCGGACGGCTTAGGGTGGGAGGGTGAGAATCGCTACGTGGAATGTGAACTCGATCCGTGCCCGCCACGACCGCATCGGGGCCTGGCTGGATCGTTCTGATATCGATGTCCTGGCCATCCAGGAACTCAAGTGCAAGGATGCCCAGTTTCCCGAGGAGCTGTTCACCGAGCGCGGCTACGAGGTCAGCTATCACGGCCTCAACCAGTGGAACGGGGTGGCCATCGCCTCGCGCGTCGGACTGGCCGACACCGAGATCGGGTTCACGGACATCCCTGTCTTCGGCTCGGAAGATCCCGTCGTCGAAGCCCGGGCGCTGTCGGTGACCTGCAACGATGTGCGCGTCTACTCGCTCTATGTGCCCAATGGCCGCGAACTCGACCACCCGCATTACGCGTACAAGCTCGACTGGTACAAGGCGCTGACGGCCGATATCGCCGCCCAGCTCAGTGCCGAACCGGAGAAGAAGCTCGTCCTCTGCGGTGACTTCAACGTCGCCCCGCTCGATGAGGACGTCTGGGATATGGCCGAATTCGACGGCGCCACCCACGTCTCCGAGGCCGAACGCGCCGCCTTCGACGAACTGCTTGGCGCGGGACTGTCCGAAGTCACTCGACAGTTCACGCCCGGCCCCGGCGTCTTTACCTTCTGGGACTACCAGAAGCTGCGGTTCCCGAAGAAGCAGGGCATGCGCATCGACTTCCAGCTCGCCTCGCAGGCACTGGCGACGACCGCGACCGCAGGCGAGATCGACCGTGAGGAGCGCAAGGGCAAGGGAGCGTCCGACCACGCTCCCGTCATCGTCGACTACGACGTCTGAGGCACCCTCGTCTCACCTTTCGACACCTCGCGGCAACTTCAGCGTCGAAGCCATAGACATCTCCCCTCTCTTCTGGTGAAGTTGAATCAGGAGCTAGGAAGGTGACGAGGATGTCAGCAACTGTCCGCGAATTGGTCGACGAAGCCTACGACCGGCGTGAGTCCACCTGGAGAGCCGCCCTCGAGACGGTCAACGACTGGGTCGAGTCCGTCCGTGCTCCGTCCGCTCTGCTCTCCGGGGACCGAATCCGCGTCGTCGACGGTCGGATCAAGGATCGGATGCGCACAGGCGAGAAGCTGCGCCGCAAACTCGCCGATGCCAATGACGAGATCCACGAATCCGTCGAGGTCGAGAATCAGGTCATCGATGTCGTCGGGGCCCGCGTCATCTGCCGCACCGAACGCGAACAGTCGGCCCTGTGGGATCTGCTCACCGAGGTGAGTGACGATACGAACCTCTCCATCGCCGAGGTGCGCGACTACTCCGCGACCCCGAAGCCCTCGGGATACCGCGGCCGCCACCTCATCGTCGAGGTCCCCTTCGACTCCGAACCCTCCGTCCTCGTCGAACTCCAGCTGCGCACGATCATGCAGGACGCGTGGTGCGTGCTGGCCGAGGAGCAGCTGTTCAAACCCGGCCAGGCCCTGAAATCCGATCCCCAGCAGGAGCGGCTGTCGGTCATCCTCGCCGGACTCATGGCGCAGGCCGATTCCGTGGCCGGCTACATCGCCGATGACGTCGGCGCGTATCTGGGCATGGGCAATTCCGCCCCGCCGCGAGCCTTCGCCGAGGCGGACGAACCGACCGATCCGGCCATCGAGGTCACCATCCGCGAGCTCAACCACTCCTATGTCCTCGCCGCCGACGAGGTGGGCCGCCACGGCATCATCCGGCTCGAGACACTCGGGCTGACTCCCGACAATCCGGAGCGCTCGGCCTTCCCCCATCCCGGCGACAAGCTGCAGGTGCGCATGGACGAGTCGAACACCACGCGCTACTTCATCCCCGTCGGCCACGAGAGCTGAACGGCCCCGCATCGGCTCGGACAGACTGTGCTCAGTCACATTCGATGCCTCTGACCCCGCCGCCACAGGCACGCCTGCGAACCCAACAGCCTGGCACGCGCTCCACCGACTAGACTTGCGTCCCATGGGAAAGAAGTCGAAGCGCTCCAAGGAAGAACTCATCGCCAAACGCCTCGCCAGGGCGCAGGCCACGGCATTCGTCGCGCGTCCGTTCGCGGACCTGCCGTTCGAAGCCGACCTCATCTGCCTGCGTGAGCTCGTGCCCGCGGCCACCGCAACCGCGAAGCTCACCGAGGAATACGGCGGCCACGAAGTGACCATCACGTCCCTGCTGCCCGCCGCATGGCAGGCCTGGCGCCGCGACGACGGTGAGATCCTGGCCGGAATGCAGGTGCCCGTATCCTCGACCGACGCCTCCCGCGACGTCGCCCGCGGCCTGCTGGCCGCCGTCGACGCCGAACCCGGCACCTCCATCGAGGCAACGACCGAACCCGGTGAGGGCCCGCGTCTGCAGGACATCCTCGACACCTCTCACCCGTTCGACGTCCGCGTGCTCGAGAACTTCGACTACTGGGCCCTGCCCGAAGCCGAGTCCGATGCCGACGTCGCCGCCGCACTACAGCAGGCCAACGACTCCGTGGCCCCGACCGAGAAGCTCGCCTCCGTCGACTCCGCCTACTGGACCGAGATGTCCGGCCGCACCTACGTCCGCTGGGCCCGCCCCGAAGGTGAGGACCGCGTCGTCGATGCGATGGCCCGCCTGCAGGCAGAGAACGCCAACGACCTCGGCGGAATCGGCACCTTCCTCGGCTACTTCCGCGCCCACGGCATTATCGTCCCCGTCTGGGAACTCGAGTTCGGCACCCCAGTCGACGACGTCGACGAGCCCATCGCCGCGTTCGGCAAGCGCCTCGACGAAGCGCTGAACACGACCGAGCCGATGAGCACCGAGGCCCGCCGCGTCCGCTCGGGCATCGTGTCCCGCCAGCTGACCATCCACTGATATCCGTCACCACTCCATCACCGAGGCGGGACCCGAAAAAGGGTGCCCCACCTCGGTGATGGTGACGGACAGGAGAACCGACATGAGCGCACAGCCGCACCCCGCCCCCGAGGCAGTCGCCGCCATCATCCCCGCGATGAACGAATCCCAGCGGATCGGTGCCACCGTCACCGCGGCCAAGCAGATCCCCGGGGTCGACCTGGTCCTCGTCGTCGACGACGGATCGGCCGATGACACGGGGACTCGGGCCCGCCGGGCCGGCGCCGAGGTCATCACCCACCCGAAGAACAAGGGCAAGGCCGCGGCAATGATGACCGGGGCCTTCGCCGTGCGCAATCGGGAGATCTCCGACGCCGATCCGGGCGTCGACCCGCACCACCGAGCGCTGCTGTTCATCGATGGCGACCTCGAGGACTCCGCCATTAACACCGCCCCCCTGGCCGAGCCCGTGCTCGCCGGTCGGGCGGACATGACGATCGCGATCCTGCCCGCGCAGAAACGCAAGGGCGGAGGCTTCGGCTTCGTCGTCGGACTGGCGAAGAAGGGCATCGCCGAACTCTCCGGATTCGACGCCACCCAGCCCCTGTCGGGAATGCGCTGCCTGTCGAGGGAGGCCTTCGATGCGGCCCTGCCGTTCGCCGCAGGATGGGGCGTCGAGGCGGCCATGACCATCGACGTCGTGGGTGCCGGACTGCGCGTCGAAGAGGTCGAATGCGACCTCCACCACCGCGTCACCGGGCGCGATCTCAAGGCCCAGCTGCACCGTGCCGCGCAGTACCGCGACGTCGCCCGCGCGATCCTCGTCCGCCGCCTCCGCGCGAAGCGGAACCGTAACCAGAAGGAGACCGGCAAGTGAGCCTCAACCGTTTCGCCTACCTCGGCCCTGAGGCCACCTTCACCGAGGCGGCCCTGCTCAGCTTCCTCGACTCCCGGAACCTGCGCGCCGAGGCCACGACGCATCCGATGCGCAACGCCCCCTCGGCACTCGACGCGGTGCTCGAGGGAGACTGCGATGCCGCGGTCGTGCCGGTCGAGAACTCGCTGGAAGGCGGAGTGCCCGCCACGATCGATGCGCTCACCGAGAACGGGCGCCTGCAGATCATCGCCGAGGTGGTCGTGCCCGTCCGCTTCGTCCTCGCCGTGAAACCCGGCACCACCAGGGAAGAGATCTCCTCCTTCGGTTCGCATCCGCACGGCGAAGCGCAGGTCCGGGCATTCATGAACGAGAACTTCCCCGAAGCCGTCTACCTGCCGACGTCCTCGACTGCCGCGGCCGCCAGGGATCTGGCCAATGACGCCGGTGACCATATGGCTGCCGTCTGCCCGGCCCTGGCCGCTCAGCGCTACGGACTCGAGATAGTCGCCGAGGACATCGGCGACCGCAAAGATGCCGTCACCCGATTCGTCGTGGTCACCCGCCCGGGTCCTCTGCCCGCTCCGACAGGGGCCGATAAGACGACCATCGTCGCGGCCCTGCGCTCGGACCGTGCGGGTTCGCTGCTCGAACTGCTCGAACAGTTCTCCAGCCGCGGGGTGAATATGTCCCGCATCGAGTCCCGTCCCACCGGTGACGGGCTGGGCCTCTACCAGTTCTCGATCGATCTGCTCGGGCACATTCATGAAGCACGGATGGCCGAGGCCCTGCAGGGCGTTCACCGGGCGGCTCTCACACTGCACTTCCTCGGCAGCTACCCGAGCTCCGACGGGGCCGTGGTGCCGGTCGACCCGACGACGACGGACGAGTCCTTCGCCGCAGCCGCCGATTGGCTCGACCGCACCCTCGAAGGCTGACGCATTCCGACCGGCGGCCCCCGTCCCAATTCGGTCCGCCTGCCCCTCTTCTCGCCGGGAAAATCTGCAATACTGAAACCTACTGGCAGGTAAGTGTGTCCAGATTGTCAGAGCCCTGAGCCCACCGGCCCAATTCGGACAATCCGAACCCACTTAACGTCGGTTCACACACCGGCGGAGACGACAGAGGAGTCGATTTTGGACACAGACAACCACACGTCCCCCGATGCGATCGTCGTCGGGGCTGGACTCGCCGGTCTCGTCGCCGCCCACGAACTCACCCAGGCCGGCAAACGCGTGCTCATCCTCGACCAGGAGAACCGGGCGAACCTCGGCGGACAGGCGTTCTGGTCCCTCGGCGGACTCTTCCTCATCGACTCCCCCGAACAGCGGCGACTGCGCATCCACGATTCGCTCGAACTCGCCAAGGACGACTGGGCCACCTCGGCGGGATTCGACCGGGAGGACGATCATTGGCCCCGAAAATGGGCGGAGGCCTACCTCGAGTTCGCCGCCGGAGAGAAGCGCCGGTACCTGTGTGACCTCGGCTTACGCCTGACACCGATCGTCGGCTGGGCCGAACGCGGCGGGTCTGGCGCGGGCGAGCACGGCAATTCCGTACCGCGGTTCCACCTCACCTGGGGCACCGGCCCCGAGGTGGTCCGGGTCTTCCGCGAACCCGTCGAGACCGCGGAGGCCGCCGGACTCGTCGAGTTCGCCTTCCGTCACCGCGTCGACGAACTCATCACCGAGGATGGGGCCGCCGTCGGGGTCCGCGGGCGGACACTCGCCCCCAGCCACACGGCCCGCGGAGTCGAATCGAACCGCGACGAACTCACCGACTTCGAACTCCGCGCTCCCGCCGTCATCGTCACCACCGGCGGCATCGGACACAATTTCGAGCTGATGAAGAAGTACTGGCCGGTCGACCGCCTCGGCGAGTTCCCGGACACGATGCTCGCCGGAGTGCCCGCGCATGTGGATGGGCGGATGCTGCAGATCGCCGAGGATGCCGGTGCCAGCCTCATCAACCGGGACCGGATCTGGGCGTACACGGAGGGAATCGAGAACTGGAACCCGATCTGGCCGGAGCACGGCATCCGGATCATTCCCGGCCCGTCGTCGATGTGGTTCGATGCCGGGGGCAACCGATTCCCGGCCCCGAACTATCCCGGCTTCGATACGAATCGGACGATGCGCACGATCCTGGAGACCGGGCACGACTATTCGTGGTTCGTGCTCAACGAGTCGATTATCCGCAAGGAATTCGCGCTCTCCGGCTCGGAGCAGAACCCGGACCTCACCGAGAAGGACATCCGGATCACGCTCGATCGGGTGCGCTCCTCCGATGCGCCGGGGCCGATCGAAGCCTTCAAGAAGTACGGCTCCGATTTCGTCGTGGCCGAGACCACCGAGGAACTGGTCGCGGGAATGAACGAACGCTCCCGCGGACCGGTCATCGACCACGACCACCTCATCGCACAGATCCGGCAGCGGGATCGGCAGACCGAGCATGCGTTCTCGAAGGACGCGCAGGTCCAGGCCATCCACAATGCGCGGTCCTACCTGGGCGACAAGATCGTGCGTGCGGTCAAGCCGCACAAGATCCTCGACCCGGCGCACGGCCCGCTCATCGCGGTGCGCCTGAGCCTGCTCTCACGCAAGACCCTCGGCGGGCTGGAGACGAACCTCGACGGACAGGTGCTGGCAGGGTCCGGCGAGCCGATCCCCGGACTCTACGCCGCCGGCGAGGTCACCGGTTTCGGGGGCGGCGGAATGCACGGGTACAACGCACTCGAGGGAACGTTCCTCGGCGGGTGCATCTTCTCCGGCCTGCGTGCCGGGCGCGCTGCCGCCGAGCAGGCGGGCCGTGCGGTGACATCTGTGCGACCGGAAAGCGGGTCTGCACGAGACGAAGCAGCGCACTCGTGACCGGCAGCGCGCGTTCAGCCCTCACCGTCTTAGTCACCGGCGGCACTTCGGGAATCGGCAGAGCCGTCGCCGAGGCGCTGTCGGCGAAAGGCTGCACGGTGCTGGCAACCAGCCGGAACCCGGACCGTCTCTCCCCTGCCGATCGGATCCCCGGCGTCAGTTATCTTCGGCTCGATCTCGCCGACCCGGATGGCCCCGACCGACTGGCCGCAGAGCTCGACGGGCTCGGTCTGCTCGAGAGCCTCGATGTGCTCATCAACAATGCCGGGGAGAGCCAGTCGGGTCCGTTCGAAGAGCTGCCGGCCGAGGCGATCGAACGGCTCTTCCGCACGAATGTGTTCGGGCCGGTTCGCTTGAGCCAGCTCGTTCTGCCCGGAATGCGTGCGAGGTGGGCGGGACGCATCATCATGGTCGGGTCGATGCTCGCCAGCTTCCCTTTGGCCCACCGCAGTTCGTATTCTGCGGCGAAGGCGGCTCTGCGCGCTTTCGCCACGGCGGCTCGGCAGGAGCTCTCACCCTTCGGCGTATGGGTGAGCACCGTCGAACCCGGATCGATCGCCACAGGTATCGGGCTGCGACGGACGAAGTACCTCGACGAGGGGTCGCCCTATACGCAGGACGTGACGACGATGCTCCAGCATCTCGACGCCAACGAACGCGGCGGCATTCCGGCCGCCAAGGTTGCGGCCACGATCGTCGATGCGATCATCGCGCCGAGGCCGCGAGGATTCTATGCCGTCGGCAGCAGAGCGCCGCTGCCGTTCCTGCTCCAGCGTGCGCTTCCCCGCGAGCTCGTATCGAAGATCGTCGCCGCCCAGCACGGGCTGAAGCGGTGAGCGCCTCAGTCGCCGGGTCCGGCGGCGGAGTGGTCATCTGACTACCGCAGGCGGGACGGGATGAGGTGTTGTGTAGTCGAGATGCCGAGCACCCGCTGCTGCCGCGACAGGTTGTACGTCCGATCGGACTGCAGGTACTTGACGAGGAAGAGCTTCGCTCGGTCCCCGCGCTTGAACACGCCCTTGATCTTGAGTCCGAGCTTCGCCGCGACCAGCGCCTTGTCCTTCGCCACGCCTTCGATGACGACTTGGTCGTAGCCCATCCGCGCGAAGTGCGTGACGATCGCCTCTTTGAGCCGGTACGGAATCGGGTCGCCGATATTGAAGGGTCCCGCCGCCGACGGCACGTCGAGGCAGGCGAGAGCGGCTCGCACCACATTGTCGACATGCGTCAGGGTGAGCTTCTGCCGACCGCCGCCGGGCAGCCGCAGCACACCCTTCTTGGCCAGCCTCGACAGGAACGGCATGAGCATCGTCTCCCCCGGACCGTAGACCGACGCGGGCCGGAGAATCGCGGCATCGGGGCGGATCCTCATGACAAGCTGCTCGGCGAGAGCGTGAGTGCGGGAGTAGGCGTCGGCGAATTCACTGGGGTCCTTCGGCCCGGCCTCCTCCCACAGCTCGGCGTGGGGTTCGGTCTGGGAGTACACCGTCGTCGAGGACAGGTGGACGATTCGGGCGACCGGGAAGGCATCGAGGACATGACGCGTGCCCGTCACCTTCACGGCGTAGAGATCGTCGTCATCAGCGCTGACCGAAGAGATTCCGGCACAGTGGAAGACCGAAGTCACGCTCTTGGCCAACGAGGTCACCGACGCGGGAGCAGGTTGCGTGATGTCCCAGTGCTGGAAGTTCACCCCGGGGATCTCGGGGTCTCTCCGGCACAGGGCATAGACCGTTTCGTCCCGATTGGCGAGCGCCCGTGCAATGGCACCACCGATGAAGCCGCTGGCTCCGGTCACTATCACCGACACGACGGTCCTCTTCTCATCGTCACACCCTCCGCCTCAGCGGCGGTGCTGCCACTGCGGTTCCCTCTTGTTCAGGAAGGCATCGATCCCCTCCTGCGCATCGGCTGCGACGGCGTTGTCCGCCATCACCTGCGACATCCGCGCATAGGCATCGGCCACAGGCAGTTCCCGCTGTTCGTAGAACGCAGCCTTTCCTAGGGCAACTGTAGCCGACGAGGCGGACGCGACCTTGCGAGCCAATTCCAAGGTCGCCGACTCCAGATCGGCATCGGCGACGACATCCGAGACGAGACCGAACGTCAGCGCATCGTCAGCGGTCACGAAATCACCGGTCAGCAGCATCCGCATCGCCTGCTTCGCCGGCACCGCACGGGAGACCGACACCATCGGCGTCGAACAGAACAGCCCGATCTTCACCCCGGGGGTCGCGAACCTGGCGGATTCGGCGGCGACGGCCAGATCACAGGTCGCCACAAGCTGGCAGCCGGCCGCCGTGGCCACTCCCTGGACCTGCGCGATCACCGGCTGCGGGATGGATCGGATGAGCTGCATCAGCCGTGCACAGGCATCGAACGTGACCTGCTGGGTCTCCAGATCCGCCCCGCGGATCTCGGTGAGGTCATGACCGGAACTGAACACATGACCGGCGGTCGACAAGATGACTGCGCGCACATCGGTGCGTTCGGCCACCTCGTTGAGGGTGTCGATGAGGGATTGCATCACCTTAAGCGACAGCGCGTTGCGCGTGGATGGCCGATTGATCGTCACGGACGCGACCCCGCCGTCGAGGTGGCCGAATACAATTGATTCCGACATAGCCTCATTCTGCCAAAGGCCACGGGCCCGGCGCGGAATCTGCGCCGACGATCTCCGCCCGCCTCCGGACCCATCCGCCCCGAGGGGAGCGGCACGGAAGGACTGGCATGACCACACTGCTGATGATCATCGGATTCGGTGCCGCCACCTCGGTGGTGGTCGGTCTGGGGCAGAAGCTCAAGCTTCCGTGGCCGGCGCTCATGGTCCTCATCGGCATCGCCGGCGCGTTCATCCCCACCTTCGCCGAGGTGGCCATCGATCCGGAGCTCGTCCTCCCCCTGTTCCTGCCGCCCCTGCTCTTCGCCGCCGCACAGAAGACGTCGTGGGCGCTGTTCGCGATCCGGTGGCGCACGATCCTCGGCATGTCCGTGGCCTTGGTCGGGGTGACCGTGGCCGCCGTCGCCGGGTCCGCGGTCTTCCTCATCCCCGGAATCACGATCGCCGCAGCCATCGCGCTCGGCGCGATGCTCGCCCCGCCCGATCCCGTCGCCGTCGAAGCCGTGGCCAGCACCGTGTCCATCCCGCGCCGCATCATGTCGACCCTGCAGAGCGAAGGCCTGTTCAACGATGCCGCCTCCCTGGTCATCTTCCAGACCGCGATGGCCGCGGTATTGGCCGGGACCGAGGTGGACTACGCAGATCTGGCCGTGTCGTTCGTCGTCTCCGCCGTCGTGGCGATCCTCGTCGGTCTGGTCCTGTCCTTCGCCGCCTGGTGGGTGATGGAGAAGATCGATCACACGATCGCTCGGTCCTCCCTCATGCTCGTCCTGCCCTTCGGCGTCTACCTCGTCGCCGAGCACTTCCACGCCAGCGGGGTCATCGCCGTCGTCGTGGCCGCCCTCGAAGTGCGGCGCCGCGATGTCGCGGGCAACTCGGCGGAGCGGGTGACGCAGAATTCGACGTGGCAGGTCCTCGAGATGCTCATCACGGGAATCGCCTTCGGACTCATCGGCCTCGACCTGCGCCTCATCGTCGAATCCGAGCATGCCGACCTCGGGCGAGCGCTGCTCGTCGGCGGCTTCATCGCCGTCGTGGTCGTCGCCGTCCGCTTCGTGTGGCTGCTGCTGGGCACACTCATCGAACGCAAGCGACGCGAGGAGGATCCCGACGCCGCCCCCTTGAGCGTCCGCGATGCCACACTGATGACCTGGGGCGGGATGCGCGGCCTGGCCACAGTCGCCCTCGCCCTGTCGATCCCGGCCACGACGGCCTCCGGCGCCCCGTTCCCCGGCCGGTCGTATGTCGTCGTCGCGGCGGCGGTGGTCCTGCTGGTCACGCTGGTGCTGGCGGGCCTGAGCTTTCCGACAGTCGTCGCCGCCCTCGGCATCGACGACGAAGCGGAGAAGGAACATCAGGCGACCAGGGACATCGCACTGCGCGCCTACAAGGCCGCGATGCGCGAGATCAAGAACGATGACAGCCTGCCCGACGACATCATCGAACCCCTGCGTGCGAGGTTCAAAGTCCTGCACGATCAGCTCAGCGGAACCACCGATGACCAGGCGAGTTCGGAGCAGGCGATGGCGTTCAAGGAACACCGGGAGCAGATGTTGGCCGTGCAGAAGAAGGCCATGCAGTCCGCCCGCGCCGAGGTGCTCAAAGCTCGTCGTGAGCGCGGCACCGATCCGGAGGTCGCCGACCGAGTGCTGCACCGCTTCGACCTGCAGTCGGTCATCACGAGGTAGGGGCGGGTCGGTCCCGACCGGACGGGATTCCGGGCCGGTCCCGGTGGGGCAGGGGCACGCATCCGGGCGGGATGCTTCGACGAAGATTCCTCTGGAAATTCAAAGTTGAGCGGAATAGACTCAACTTTGTCGATGTTGTTCTAGGCGAGAGTTCAAATCAGCCCGGAATCTTAAGAAGGAGATGCGCAGATGGACGCACAGATGACAACCAAATCCCGGGAGGCGCTGCAGACTGCGGTCAACGACGTCGTCGCCCGGCACAACAACCAGATCGAACCGGCCCACCTCGTGGCCGCGCTGCTCAAGCAGCCCGACTCCCTGGCCTCGGCCCTGCTGACGAAGGTCGGCGCCGACCCGCAGTCGGTGCTCACCGCGATTGAAGCAGTGATCGGCGGGTTCCCCACGGTCAGCGGCGCCTCGGTCAGCCAGCCGGGCCTGTCCCGCGCCGGACTCGAGATGATGAACCTCGCGCAGGAGGAGATGACCTCCCTGGGCGATCAGTTCGTTTCTACCGAGCACCTGCTGCTCGCAGCGGCGGCCGGAGATGACGGCGCCGGAGAGACGCTGCGCGCGAATGGGGCGAACCGGGACGCACTGCTTGCGGCCCTGCCCGAACTGCGCGGAGGCAAGAAGGTCACTTCGGAGAACCCCGAGGACACCATGCAGTCGCTGGAGAAGTTCGGCGTCGACCTCACCGCCACCGCCCGCGAAGGCAAGCTCGACCCGGTGATCGGCCGCGACAAGGAAGTGCGCCGCGTCGTCCAGGTGCTCTCGCGCAGGACGAAGAACAACCCCGTCCTCATCGGTGATCCCGGCGTCGGCAAGACCGCCGTCGTCGAGGGCCTGGCCCAGCGGATCGTGGCCGGAGACGTGCCCGAATCGCTGCGGGACAAGACGCTGATCAGCCTCGACCTGTCCGCCATGGTCGCCGGTGCGAAGTACCGCGGCGAGTTCGAGGAGCGGCTCAAGGCCGTGCTCGAGGAGATCAAGAACTCCGACGGGCAGATCATCACCTTCATCGACGAGCTCCACACTATCGTCGGAGCCGGCGCCGGCGGGGACTCCTCGATGGACGCGGGCAATATGCTCAAGCCGATGCTCGCCCGCGGCGAGCTGCGGATGATCGGCGCCACGACTCTGGACGAGTACCGCGAGAACATCGAAAAGGACCCCGCCCTTGAGCGCAGGTTCCAGCAGGTGTTCGTCGGAGAGCCCAGCGTCGAGGACACGATCGCGATCCTCCGCGGGCTCAAGGAACGCTATGAGGCGCACCACAAGGTCTCGATCAATGACGGCGCGCTGGTGGCCGCGGCGACGATGTCGGACCGGTACATCACCGGCAGGCAGCTGCCGGACAAGGCCATCGACCTCGTCGACGAGGCGGCCTCCCGCCTGCGGATGGAGATCGACTCGGCTCCGGTCGAGATCGATGAGCTCCGCCGCGCCGTGGACCGCCTGAAGATGGAGGAAATGGCCCTGTCGAAGGAGACCGATTCCGCATCGGCCGAGCGCCTGACCGCCCTGCGCGCCGACCTCGCCGACAAAGAGGAGGAGTTGCGTTCGCTCGAAGCGACGTGGGAGTCCCAGCGTGCCGGCCTCAACCGGGTCGGTGAGCTGAAGACGAAGCTCGACGAACTGCGCTCGCAGGCCGAGAAGGCTCAGCGCGACACGGACCTCGAGACCGCATCCCGCCTGCTCTACGGGGAGATCCCCGCCGTGCAGAAGGAGATCGCCGAAGCCGAAGCAGCAGAGGCTCAGGCCGACGCCGGTCAGACCTCGGATCCGATGGTCTCGGACAAGGTCTCGAGCAGCGATATCGCCGAGGTGGTCTCCTCCTGGACGGGCATCCCCGCAGGACGCCTCGTCCAAGGTGAGGTCGAGAAGCTGCTCGAAGCCGAGAACATCCTCGGTGAGCGCCTCATCGGTCAGAAGAACGCCGTCGCCGCGGTCTCCGATGCCATCCGCCGTTCGCGTGCGGGTGTCGCCGACCCCGACCGTCCGACCGGTTCGTTCCTGTTCCTCGGGCCCACCGGTGTGGGTAAGACGGAGCTCGCGAAGTCGCTGGCGGACTTCCTCTTCGACGATGAGAAGGCCCTGATCAGGATCGATATGAGCGAATACGGTGAGAAGCACACCGTGTCCCGCCTCGTCGGTGCCCCTCCGGGCTACGTCGGATACGACGAGGGCGGCCAGCTCACCGAAGCGGTCCGCCGTCGTCCGTACTCCGTCGTCCTGCTCGACGAGGTGGAGAAGGCGCACCCGTCCGTCTTCGACATCCTGCTGCAGGTCCTCGACGACGGCCGCCTCACCGATGGTCAGGGCCGTACGGTCGACTTCAGGAACACCATCCTGATCCTGACTTCGAACCTCGGTTCGCAGTTCCTCGTCGACACGAACCTGTCGACCGAGGAGCAGAGGTCCAAGGTGCTTGATGTCGTACATTCGACGTTCAAGCCCGAGTTCCTCAACCGGCTCGACGACATCGTGCTGTTCGACGCACTCAGCCAGACCGAGCTCGCGTCGATCGTCGATCTGCAGATCGCGCACATGTCGCGCAGGCTCTCCGACCGCCGGATCTCGCTCGAGGTCACACAGGGTGCCGAGGACTGGTTGGCCCTCGAAGGCTACGATCCGGCGTTCGGTGCCCGGCCGCTGCGCAGGCTGGTCCAGCGCGAAATCGGCGACAAACTGGCCCGCGCGCTGCTGGCTGGCGACATCGTCGACGGGGACACCGTGGTCGTCGACCTGCCCGAGGATCCCGAGGCCACCGGCCTGGAGCTGCGCCCCAAGCGCTGAGTCTCCCGGCCACGCGGGTTCAGCCCAGTCTGAGTTGGAAAGCACATGTTTGAACATGGGCTATTCAACTCAGACTGGGCTGTTCCGCCTACCGATGCCGGCCGAACGCGGGAACTGCGAATGTCTTCGCCGACAGGAGGAGTGGCTGAGAGTCGTTGCGGCGCAGTTCCCTCAGGCGGCACAGAACGAGGGCACTGAACTGGAGCACAGAGTCGAATGGGACATGTTCTTCCGAATCGCTCACTTTCTTCGGTGAGCATTTCAGAGAAACATGTCCCATTCTGCGCCTGCAGGACGCTGAGCACCGTCTGCTGGAGGCTGTGCGCGCGGTCTACTTGCCGCGGGAGCCTGCGGAAGTCCGTGCGCCGGCCTTCGCGGCATTCCCACCGGCCACTCGACCAGCCGAACCGCCCGAAGCCTCACCAGCACCCCGCGGCGCCGATGACGTCCACCAGTGCCGCAGGTAGGCGGAGACCTTCGCGAACGAACGGTCGCGGATGAAGATCGCATCGACGGCGATCATCGTCAGCGAGAACCACGGCAGGCCCATGAGCAGCGCGATGCCCAAGTGGAAGGACAGGATGCCCAGCAGCGCGATGATGCGGGTGTAGCGGTTGAAGAGCATGAACGGGAAGGCGCACTGGAAGAGGATCGAACCCCACGAGATCGCCACGACCATCGGCCCCCACGCCGTGACCAGGTCCGACAGCACCGGCCACGTCCCGAACTGCTGAGTGTGCAGCGGGTTGTACACGGCGAAACCGTGCTGCCAGGCTTCACCTCCGGCCTTGTACAGACCACCCGACATGTAGATCGCACACACCTGGAACGCGAGCACGACGATCGCCAGATTGTTGGCCATGATGAGCGCCCAGCGACACTGACCGCCGTCGGTGTCCGGGAACTCCGGATTCCGCGCCCGCCGCCTGGCATCGAGGGACCACCGGCGTGTCGTATCGGCGAAGAGCATCGCGATCATGAACATCCTGTAGGCGTTGTCGCCCTGGTCGCCGGCCCCGTCGTTGAGCTCGATGAAGCTCACCCACAGCACGAGGTAGATCGGCAGGACGATGCGCGTGCGCCAGCCGAGGATGATGACGATCGCCAACAGCGCGAGTCCGATCAGCATCGCGGTGAACAGCGGCGGCACAGTCACCGCCCGGTGGAAGAGGGAGAAGAGCCAGATGTTCGGGAAGTCGCTCTTCGGTTCGGCGATCTCCCCGTTCCAGGCCGCCCCCACCCCGAAGGCGTAGTGCCGAGCGCTGAAGTTCGTGAGGATGAGGCCGAGACCGGTGAGGCCGATGAGGATCCGCGTCACCGCCAGACCGTACGTCGCGTGGTACCGGCCGGTGAGCATCTCCTCGAGCCAGTTCCACCCCTGCGCGAGCTTCGTCCGCACGAGGGCCGTCACCGGGACGAGCCCGAATTCGGGGGCGGAGACCTGCGCCGAGGCGGTCGTACCGGTCCGCTGGTCCGTGACCTCTGCGTCACGGTCGTCCCTGCCGGTCGTGTTGTCACTGTTCACCGACGCACCTCACTTCGTCGGAGGCGCAGAAGTACTTCGTGAATTCCTCCTGGGACTGGTCGTCTTCGACGACGAGTGCGCGCCAGCCCACGGGGACGGGCTGGATGTTCGGACGTTTCGCGCCTTTGTCGTTGCGGTCGGCGAACGGTACGACGTTCTGGCGGGCGGCCTGGTATTGGACGCGCTGGACATCGTCGCCCCAGATGGCCTTGGCCACCTGGGTCGCATAGGCCGTGGCCAGGTGTTCGCTCTCGAGATAGGCCGGGATCGCGTTCTCCGGGTCGTCGTACTCCTTCATCTTCGTCTCCAGTCGGTCGACGGAGTCATCGCCCTTGAAGTAGTCGAGTTTGACGATCGCCTTCTGGTCGTCGGGCAGATCCTCCCACGAGCCCTTGATGTCCGAGGCCACTCCGATGCCCAGTCCCGCCGACCGCGGCGGGAAGAGCTTGTAGGTGGAGTGGTCGAGTTCGACGTCGGTGGCCCGCACCCACTGAGTGATCTCTTCGCCGCTGTCGGTTGTGATCACCGCGCGCACGTCGAAGTAGTAGTCTCCGTTGATCGGTTCGGGGGCGAACACGCTCCACGACTGTCCCCACAGCGGGATCATGTATTTGGAGAGCAGATCACCGGGAATCACCTCCCGCATCGTCGACGCAGGGGCGATCCACAGGAAGCTGGCGAAGATATGGAACCCCGTGATCGCCATCGCGATGACCATCAGGGTCCGTTTCACCGCCGAACGTCGCCGAGGTGTGACCTCGGTCGGCTCATTGTCCATCTCGGTTCCGGATTTCTTTTGGGAGTACGACAGTCGTCACCGCTGGTCCCGCACCGCGCTGGTCGCTTCGCAGTTCCCTCGGTGACAACGCACAGTCAATAGCGTACTTCAGCTGTGGCAGTGCCCGCCCGGGTGTCGGCACAATCATTCGCGGTCATCAGACGCACGATGACCCATCATCCGCGACCACCGCACACACGATGTCCCACCTTTCGCGGTCGCAGGCACGATGGCTCGCCGAACCACGGCAGACCGACCACGGCCGCCTCGCCGGCCCACGGCAGCCGACCACGGCAGAGCGCCGCCTATTCGCCGGCTCGCAGCCACGCCTTGACCGCTTCGGTGGAATCGCCGAGCGTCGGCGGGGCCAGTTCGTAGCTGGGCGGGGTCTCGGACAGTCGGATCGGGTTGGCCACGGTGGGGATGACGCGATCTCCCTGACCCGCCTCGGCGACGGGTTTGAGCCCCAGCGACGATGCCAGGTCCACGCCCTGGGCGATCGAGTTGATCGGTGCGCAGGGCAGCCCCGCCTCGGTGAGGATGTCGAACCATTCCTGATTCGTCTTCTCACTCAGCGCGGCGATGAGCTCGGGTTCGAGGTCATCGCGGTTGACGTTGCGGTCGGCGAAGTTCGCGAACCGTTCATCGGCAGCCCATTCGGGGTGGCCGAGCACCTCGGCGAGCCGGGCGAACTGCTTGTCGTTGCCGCACGCGATGATGATCTGCCCCTCGGCCGTGGGCATCGGCTGGTACGGGTAGAGGCTCGGGTGCTTGTTGCCCATCGCCTGCGGAGTCACGCCGCCGGCCACGTACGCCGAAGTCTGGTTCGCCAGACCGGACAGCGCCGAGGACAGCAGGTTCGTCTCCACCAGCTGACCGACCCCGGTGTCCTTGCGATGGTTGAGCGCACCGAGGATGCCCACGGCCGTGTGCAGCCCCGTGATCACGTCGACGACGGCGACACCGGCCTTGACCGGGCCCGATTCCTCGGATCCGGTCACCGACATGAATCCGGACAGACCCTGGATGAGCAGATCGTAGCCGGGCTGCGGGTTGCCTCGACCGAAACCCGTCACCGAGGCGTAGACGATTCCGGGATTGACCGCGCTGACCGTGTCATAGTCGAGGCCGTACTTCGCCAGTCCCCCGGCCTTGAAGTTCTCCACGAGCACGTCCGCACGAGCGGCCAGCTGCTGCGCGAACGCGAGATCATCCTCGTCCTTGAAATCGAGGACGACGGAGTGCTTGTTCCGGTTCGCCGTGAGGAAATACGTCGCATCATCCCCTCGCCGAGGCGGCGCCCAGTGACGTGTATCGTCCCCGGTCGTCCCCTCCACTTTGATGACCGTGGCACCCAGGTCCGCAAGCATCATCGTCGCGTAGGGGCCGGCGAGGACTCGCGAGAAGTCGGCCACGACGGTTCCGGCCAGCGGCCCCGTCCCCTGCCGACCGAATGCTGCGTCTGCGTCCGCTGCTGACAACTGATGCCTCCCTTGGCACGTTCGACTTGTCTGTTCTCCGCCCGACTATACGGAATCGACATGGCTGCCCTGGACTGCGGGTTGCGCGAGAGCGGAAACGAGTCGAGAGCCGGGCAGGTCGACAACGAAATCCGTCGACCGCCGTGGCGAGATTCTGGCTACACTCGGCCTCAGTGACCGGCCAAGCGAAGGGACGAACGATGACGTTGCACATGCCGGCGGAGACCGCCGCCCAGGATCGAGTCTGGATGGCGTTCCCGTCGTCGGGCTACGCCCTCGGCGATACGGAAGCAGAGGCCGAGGCCGCACGCGCCACCTGGGCCGCCGTCGCCCGCGCCACCAGCGAATTCACCCCAGTCACGGTCGTGGTGACCAGGGCACAGACCGATCATGCCAAGCGCCACCTCGGCGAGGGGATCACCCATGGGATCACGATCGTCAACGCCGACCTCGACGATGCGTGGATGCGCGATATCGGGCCGAGCTTCGTCATCGACGAGGCGGGCGCGCTGCACGCGGTGGACTGGGTGTTCAACGGCTGGGGTGCGCAGGAGTGGGCGAGTTGGGATCACGACGAGCACATCGGGAAATTCGTCGCGGACCTCGCCGGGACACCCGTGGTGTCTTCGGATCTGCGCAACGAAGGCGGCGGAATCCACGTCGACGGTGCGGGCACCGTGCTTGCCACGCGCAGCGTCCAACTCGATCCCGGGCGCAACCCGGGGCTGACGGAGGCCGATGTGGAGGCCGAATTCGCGCGCACGATCGGGGCGAAGAAGGTCATCTGGCTCGACCGCGGACTCCACCGGGACAACCAGACCTTCGGCACCCGAGGACACGTCGACATCGTCGCCGCGATGCCCAGCCCAGGCGTCGTGCTCGTCCACGATCAGCGCAATCCCGAGCATCCGGACTTCGAACTCAGTCGCGGACTCAAGGAGCAGTTCGCGGCCGAGACCACGGCCGACGGCACACCGTTCGAGGTCGTGCCGATCCCGGCCCCCGAGGTGCTGCGCGACGAGGAGGGATGGGTCGACTACTCGTACGTCAATCACCTCGTCACCAACGGCGGGGTCATCGCGTGCACCTTCGATGATCCGATGGACGCCGAGGCGGCTGCCGTGCTCGAACGCGTCTACCCGGGCCGGAAGGTCGTCGGGGTCGATGCTCGCGAGCTCTTCGCCCGCGGCGGCGGAATCCACTGCATCACTCAGCAGCAGCCGAGTCTCGGCTGAGCCGGACAGGGCACAATCGCAATCACCGCGTGCCGGCCCGGTGGCCGTGGGGAATCCGCTTCAGCGGCGCAATCCATACCCGTACGGGCCCCACTCGGTATAAGGTGGTTCCAGAGGGCACAGAGCCCGTGCGCGGCCACATCGTTGCCCGGACCTGTGTCGCACAGCAGAGCCGAATACGGTGACGTCGAGTTGCGAAGAGGAGCAAGACCATGAAGAAGAGATTGATTCTCCTGGCCGGTCTCGGAGTCGGATTCATCCTGGGATCACGCACCGGGCGCCAGAGCTACGAACGGCTGAAGGCCCAGGCTCAGGAACTGTGGACCGACCCGCGCGTCCAGGACACCGTGGAAAAAGCCAACCAGTCGATCCGCGAGAAGTCGCCGGCCGTCGCCGATGCCGTGCAGACCGCGGCCGACAAGGTCAATGCCGCCGCAGCCACGAATACTCCGGTCTCCGAATTCGACGGTGACGAGGATTCGGCCGGCGCGAAGGCATCGGGCGGTGCCGCCAAGCACTCGCCGTCACCGAAGGCGAAGGACACGATTGCCGATCCCGAGCGTCACCTCGACGACGAAGGCCCGGCCGGAGTCGCCGACGACGACTGAGAATCGGCTGGCTGAGTCAGTCGGCAACAGCACAGAAAAAGGTGAACAGCCCATGTTGGAAACTGGGCTGTTCACCTTTTTCTGTGCTGTTCGCGGATTCCGGCGTCTACAGCAGTGAGCTCGTCAGGCGGGCCACGTTCTCCACATACTTCTTCAGCATCGGCCGCGCCTCCCATTCCTCGGCATTGAGTTCGACCGAATTCGGCGCGTAGCGTTCGGCTTCGAGGTCATACATGCGCTGCGTGAATTGTTTGTTGACGATGAAGAGGGTGACCTCGAGGTTCATCGCGAATGACCGTTCGTCCATATTTGACGAACCGATGATCGAAACGTCGTCGTCGATGATGAGGAACTTCGAGTGCAGCACCGTCGGAGCGTGGTACATGAAGATCCGCACCCCGGCCCGCACCAGCTCGTCATAATAGGATTGCTGCGCCTTGTGGGTCAGCCAATGGTCGCTCGTCTCACCGACGTACAGGCGCACATCGACCCCGGATCTGGCCTCCGTCGTCAGCGCGTGCAGCAGCGATTCGTCGGGCACGAAATACGGTGAGCAGACGACGACCCGGTGATTCGCGTTGTAGATGAGGTGGTTGAACAGGCGCAGATTGTTCTCGTCTTCGAACCCCGGACCCGACGGCACGATCTGAGCCTGGATGCCACCGAACTCGGGGGCCTCGAGTTCGAAGCTGTCGGGTTCGTCGAGGATCTCATCGGTCTCCGAATACCAGTCTGCGATGAACACGGCATCGAGCTCTTCGACGACCGGCCCCCGGCATTCCACCGACAAGTCCTTCCACTGGAAGCCCTTCCGACGGTTGCGGGCCTTGTTGTACGTGCGGTCGATGATGTTCTGCGAACCGGTGAACGCGACCTGCCCGTCGACGACGAGGATCTTGCGGTGATTGCGCAGGTCGGGCCTCTGGTATTCGCCCTTCCACGGTCGGATCGGCAGGGCCCGGCGCCAGCTGACGCCCGAGCCGTCGAGCTTCTTCACCAGCTCCGAATATCCCGGGTAGCCCAGCGACCCCACATGGTCGATCAGGATCCGCACATTCACGCCGCGCCGGTGCGCGTCCACCAGCGATTCGAGCAGCCGCCTCGTCGTGTCATCGATGGCGACGATGTAGAACTCGAAGTGGACGAACCGCTGCGCGCGGTCGACGGCGTCGGCCATCGCCTCCATGCAGGCATGGTTGTCGACATGGAGGTCGAAGGAGTTGCCGTGCGTCATCGGCAGGGCACCGAGGTCGAAGTTGAGCTGCGCAGCCGTGCGCAGCGGCTCGGGCATATGGTCGTTGCGCCCGACGATCGCCTGGTAGCGGGTCTGATCACGGAAGAGATCGTTCATCTTCGACTGTTTGTCCCGCCGCCGCTTCGGCAGCTTCGCCGAACCCAGCAGCAGGAACGCCGCGATGCCCACATAGGGGATGAGGAAGATCGCGAGCAGCCAGCCGAGCGCGACCGACGGCCTGCGGTTGTGCGGAATCCAGCCGAGCGCGATGATGCGGATGATCAGGTCGATCAACAGCAGGATGATGATCAGCCAGTTCGGCCACGCCTGGTCGATGGTGAAGAACGGATAGATCCCGAAACTGCTCATATAGTGCCCGTTCAGCTCCGCCCTGTTCGTCACAGCTGAGGTATTCGGCCTCCGCTGGAGGATGTCAGATTGTCCCCCATCGTATCCTGCCCGTCCCGGGCCCATCCGGCCCACCCCGCCGTCGGCCGTCTGACCGATCCCGGGCATACTGGACGGTGACATCAATTGCTGAGAGCGAAGGTGCTGAACGTGATTCGAGACATCAACCCCGAGGGTTCCGACCGTTCGGATACCGCCGACAGCGCGAGCCGCGGACCCGATATCGCCGACGCCGAGGCGGTCCCGATCAAGCCCGCCGTCAGCGTGCTCATGCTCCGCGACGGGGGCGAAGGACTCGAGGTGTTCGTCCAGCACCGGGTGTCGACGATGGATTTCGCCGCCGGCGTCGTCGTCTTCCCCGGCGGTCGCGTCGACCCCATCGATCACACGATCGCACCGACCATAACCGTCCCCGATCCGCAGGTGCACACCTCCGCATGGTCGGCATCGACCATCGCCGAGGATGCCGAGGGGTGGCGTGTACTGCTCGCCACCGCCGTGCGCGAGGTCGAAGAGGAGACGGGCGCGGTCCTCGACCCGGCCGGGCTCAGACCGTGGGCGAACTGGGTGACTCCGGTTGGTCGGCCCAAGCGCTTCGATACGTATTTCTATACGATCGCGGCTCCCGAACTCGCCGCCGCCCAGCATCAGACGACGGAGGCACACACGAGCGAGTGGCGTTCCGTGACCGGGATCCTCGCCGATGAGGGGGCCGGACGGCTGAAGCTCATGCGTCCGACGTTCGTGCTGCTGCGTGAGCTCGCGGGGTTCTCCACCGTCGCCGAGGTGGTTGCCGCCGAGAGGATCATCGACCCCGTCCGCCCGGAGTTCCCCTCCAACCGCGGTTCTTGAGTTCGGCTCTTCGCCCGAGTCCTGCTGCCCGCGTCTGAGCCCAGCATCCCGCTGGTCGCAGCAGGACGCGGGAGTACCCGACTTCAGGCCTTGGCGCGAGCCTTCATCGCGGCCAGGCGAGCGGCAACGACCTGCTTCTGCTCGTCGGTGCCCAGCAGTTCGGCCAGTGCTTCCTGTTCGGCATCGAGTCCGGTGCTGAGGTCGGAGTCATACGACAGGTCGACGAGACGCTTCGCCCACACCAGCGCCGACCGAGACCGGGCGGCGATCTGCCCGGCCAGCTCGAGCGCCCGGGCCATGGGATCCTCGACGACCTCGTCGACGAGGCCGATGCGCAGAGCTTCCTCGGCACCGATCGTGTCGGCGGTGACGATGAGCTTCTTCGCCTGAGCCGGTCCGACGAGGCGCGGCAGCAGCTGCGTGCCGCACATATCGGGGATGATGCCCCAGTTGAGTTCCATGAGGGAGAGCTTCGCATCGGGTCCGGCCACGCGCATGTCCGCGCCCAGGGCGATCTGCAGTCCGCCTCCGAGTGCCGGTCCGCGTACCGCCGCGATGACCGGAACCTCGACGAGCGACCACACATGCACGGCCTTCTGTGCCAGCGCCCGGGCCGAGCCGAGTCGCTCTCCGAGATCGACGGCGGTGGCCACGGAGTCCGACTCCCCGCCCTCCCCGCCCTCGGCGGCCGCCTCCTCAGCGGATGAGCGGGTCGCGGCTCCCGCCTCGGCGATCCGGGCGAGCTCGGTGAAGTCGAGGCCGGCGCTGAAGGCACGACCGCGACCGGACAGGACCACGGCCTTGATCTCGCTCGAACCTTTCAGCGCCAGCCCCGCCTCGACGAGGTCTTCGAAGACCTCGCGGGTGAGCGAATTGAGTGTGTCGGCACGGTCGATCTCGACGTGGGCGACGCCGTCGGTGATCGCATAGACGACGGTCGAGTTGGTGGTCTCGGGCATGAGCTGGCCTTTCGAAGACGTGACCGGCGCAAGGGCAGCCGGCGGATAAGGAACACGCTGCGATCGCAGGCTCCGCGGTGCCGGCCCCGGCGCCGCTGAACGAGCGATCAGCTGCGTTTCCTGAACCCTATCGGAGCTGCCGTCAACGTCAAGACCAACACGGCGATCAGCGACGCCGCACACATGCCGACGACCCCGGACCAGGCGAAGTGAGCGAAGAGGACCGCCGAGAGCCAGGCGCCGAGACTCGTGCCCAGGTAGTAGACGGTGAGGTAGATAGCCGCGGATCGGGTCGAGTCGACCCCCGGCCGAGCCGCGCTGGCTGCCGCGGAGGCACCCGTATGGCCGAGGAAGAATCCGGCGGTGAGCAGCGACATGCCGATGACGATCACCACGAGCGAATCGACGAGCGTGAGTCCCGCGCCGACGAGCGCGATGACCATTCCCGCCAAGGTGATCCGGACGCGCGGGTACTGCGTGGCCAGGCGGCCGTAGTACGTGGTGACGACGGTGCCGACGAGATAGATGAGGAAGAACAGGGCGACCGCGCCCTCGCTCAGGTGCCACGGATCCTGCTGCAGGCGGGTGCCGAGCATCGTGAACGATCCGCCGAAGACGATCATGCACAGGAACCCGGTGAGATAGATCCGCCACAGTCCCCCGCGCAGCGGAATCGCTCGCCGAGGAGGCCGCGCACTCCCGGCCCCACCGTCGTCGGCGGCGGTGCCGGCAGAGAGGGAAGCGTCGTCGGCGGGCTCATCGGTGGCGGCCGGGACGCCATCACCGTCGACGAGAGTATTGCTGGCACTGCCGTCACCTGCGGTGACAGCGTCGGGGTCGGCCGCCTCGGTGAAGGTGGGATCCGCATCGGGCGGACCGGAATCGTCCGTGTCGAGGACGGCGCGGCTGCGGCCGGTGGAGAAGAGGTCGTGGCGCAGCAGCCAGACGACGATGAGGCCGAAGGCCAGCGACACGATCGCGGTGAATGCGAGTCCGCCGTGCCAGCCGAGGAGCTCGGAGGCCAGCCCGGTGAGCAGCCTCGAGCACAGTCCGCCGATCGTGTTGCCGGCGATGTAGACCCCGATCGCTCCGGGCAGCGCGGCCGGCGGCAGGCGCAGGGACAGATAGGCCATGGCCGTGGCCGGCACCGAGGCGATCGCCAGTCCCTGGAGGAACCGGACGGCGATGAGCAGCTCCGGGGTCGGGGTGAAGGGAAGGACGAGCGCGAGGATCGCCGCAACGATCACTCCCGCACCGATCTGGCGAGCGTGGCCGATGCGCGGGGCGAGCATCGAGAACGGGATGAGGAAGCAGGCCATGGCCACATTCGTCGCGGACACGGTCAGGCTCGCCGTCGGACCGTCGATTCCGTAGGCGTCTCGGATCGCCGGCAGCAGCCCTTGAGTCTCGTAGAGGACGAGGAAGACGGCGATTCCCGCGAGGAAAACTGCAGCGACGGTTCGCCGAGTGCTCGTCGGACTCGGCTCACCTGTGCTCATGAGTCCAACGCTATGCCTCCGAGAAGCACCCGCTCAAACGATTCCGAGTCCCGGACCGTGTGAGTCCGGACACCGCGGATGCCTGTGGGCCCTCGATGCCTGTGCACCCGCACGATCGCACGGCACCGCGGGGATGTGGAGGATAACCCCATCGCCGAGGCGGCCCGACGTTTCATAGGCTGAAACCAGAAGTTCGACGAGCAGTGAATGGACGTGCCAGCGATGACGGCGACCAGCGAGATTCCCGCACTCAGCGCAGACCCCGCAAACCGCCCTGCCGCGCCCTCCCCCGGCGTCCCCACCTCGTCCCTGGAATCGCTCGCGCCGACCGACGGTCGGCACACGGACGTTCCCGGCAACCGCTCCTTCGTCATCACCTGGCTGTTGTCGATGCTCTTCGGCGTCCTCGGTCTTGACCGGTTCTACACCGGCCGGTACCTCACGGGCGCGCTCAAGCTGCTCAGCCTCGGCGGGTTGGGGATCTGGTGGATCATCGATCTCGGCATCGTTCTGGCCGGCGGTCTGCGCTATGGGCGGGCTCCGCTGCGCGGCTACGCTCAGGACAAGGAGATCGCGTGGATCGCCACCGGTTTCACCCTCATCGTCGCCTATTCGATGCAGGTCGACGAGCTGGTCACGGCGCTGCTGAACTCTCTGTTCTGACGCATTTCCCACGCCTGTTCCGATGCGCTTCGCCGACTGTTCACAACCGTCTCAGGTCTGCCTTTCCTGAAATCTGCGTCTCCCGGGTCTAGGCTCGAAGTCAGAACAGTTCAAGGAGGCACAATGAAACGGCAATTCCCCATTGTCAGGATGGTCACCGGTGACTCGGCAGGCAAACAGATCGCGGGGGCGGCGGCGGCCGCCTCGGCGCTCGGGTTCGGCGCACTCGCCGCATGGGATCTCACGCAGAAGAAGCACTCGATCCTGCGCAACTATCCGATCGCCGGGCACGCCCGATTCCTGCTGGAGTCGATCCGGCCGGAGATCCAGCAGTACTTCATCGAACGCAACTGGGACGGTCGCCCATTCAGCCGCGACACTCGCACCACCATCTACGAACGGGCCAAGGGCACCCACTCCGAGCACGCGTTCGGCACCGAGCGCGATGTCGACCGTGCCGGCTACGAGTCGCTCATGCACTCGAATATGCCGATCCCCAATCCGCCGCGTCCGCCGCGAGTGCGCATCGGCGGTGACGACTGCACTCAGCCCTACGACATCTCGCTGCTCAATGTCTCGGCAATGAGCTTCGGTTCGCTGAGCAACAACGCCATCCGTGCCCTGAACAAAGGAGCGGCACTGGGCGGATTCGCCCACGACACCGGTGAGGGATCGATCTCGCCGTATCACCGTGAGCACGGCGGCGACCTCATCTGGGAACTCGGCACCGGATACTTCGGCGCCCGCACCCCGGAAGGACAGTTCTCCCCCGAGGTCTTCGCCGAGAAGGCTCGGGACCCCCAGGTGAAGATGGTCTCGCTCAAACTCTCTCAGGGAGCGAAGCCGGGCATCGGCGGTGTGCTGCCCGGGGCCAAGGTGACCGAGGAGATCGCGGAGATCCGCGGCATCCCCGTCGGCCAGACGTGCATCAGCCCGCCCGGACACACGGTGTTCTCGACCCCGATCGAGCTGCTCGTGTTCATCCGGCAGATGCGTGAGCTCTCCGGCGGCAAGCCCGCCGGCTTCAAACTGTGCATCGGTTCGCGCACGGAGTTCCTCTCGATCGTCAAGGCCATGGTGGAGACGAACATCCTGCCGGACTTCATCATCGTCGACGGCTCCGAAGGCGGCACCGGTGCGGCACCGCTGGAGTTCGAGGACAATGTCGGTCTGCCGCTGACCCAGGGGCTGATGATCGTGCACAACGCGCTCGTCGGCGCGGGGCTGCGGAAGAAGATCAGGGTCGGCGCCTCGGGCAAGATCGCCACCGGCACCGATATCGTCAAACGCCTCATCCAGGGTGCGGACTTCACGAATTCGGCCCGCGCCATGATGATGGCCGTCGGCTGCATCCAGGCCCAGGTCTGCCACACGGGCAAATGTCCCGTCGGCGTCGCCACTCAGGATCCGCGGCGAGCCCGCGCCATCGACGTGCCCACCAAGGCCGAACGGGTGCGCAACTATCACGACGGAGTCGTCGCCGAGGCGGTCCGGCTCATGGCGTCGATGGGTGCGGCCGCACCGGATGAGCTCGAACCGACGATGCTGCGTCGCAATGTCTCGGCCTCCGAGTCCTGGTCCTATGCCCGCCTCTACGACTGGCTGAAGCCCGGCGAACTCCTCGACGACACCCCCTCGGAGTGGGCCGACGACTGGTCCACGGCTCGCGCCGACACATTCTCGATCCCCCGCGGACACAGCCGCTGATCCGCCGAGGCGGTCACTCGGCTCCGGCCTCCCCAGCTACCGGACGCGTGACGCTGAACTGACCATTCGGCTCCGGCCGCACGGCCGGTCACTCGGCTCCGCCGATTGACGTCGACCATTCGGTTCCAAGCGCCTTGTCGACTTCGCCGATCCTCCGAAAGGAACTCGATGACCACCCTTGTCCTTCTCCACTCGGCTCTGGGACGGACGTCCGGAATGGATGCCGTCGCCGAACGCTTCGCACTGGCCGGGTATGCCGTCCACACTCCCGACGTCTACGCGGGCAGAACCTTCGACACCGCCGAAGCGGGAGTCGCCCACTCCCAGGAGGTCGGGTTCTCGAGCCTCGTGGATCGGATGAAGGAGGAGTGCGAGGATCTCGGCGACGACCTCGTCTTCGGCGGGTTGTCGCTGGGAGCCGCGCTCGCGCAGCAGATGGGCAAAAGCGATCCGCGCGCTCGCGGCGTCCTGCTCTTCCACGGCGGCGGATTCCCGAAGCCGACGCGCTGGCAGGCCGGTGTGCCGGTCCAGGCGCATTTCGCCGTCGACGACTCGTGGCGCAGCCCGGGCACGATCGAGACCCTGATGGAATCCGCTGCGAGGGCCGGCGCGCAGGCAGAGTACTTCCTCTACCCGGGCAACACCCATCTGTTCAGCGACCCGACGACCCCGGATTACCGCGAAGACAGCGCCGAACTCCTCTTTGAGCGGGCCCTGGCCTTCCTCGACCGCTTCTGACGTCCTCCACTCACCATCGGGGTCGTCCTCGCTGGCCGGCCTCCTCGCGGTGGAAGCGCCGACCGCTCACGTCAGCGCCGAGCGCTCATGCTGCCGTCGACCGATCACCTCAGCACTCCACCACCTTGCCGACCGCTCGAGTCAGCGTCGAGCGCTCAACGCATACCTTGATACAGCGACGTTGAGTCGAGCGGTCGGCGAAATCAGTCCCTTGCAGATGAGAGCTGATCGCCCTCACATGCATTCGTTTAATTCCATTTGCTGAATTTTATTGCCATTTGAATTCCATGAAGGCACACTGTTGTCATGGTGACCGTCTTCAGCACCAAGAGACTTCGCAGCCTCGGCTTCGCGCACAAGGACATCGTCAAGGCTCTGCAGTGCTGTCTGCAGAGGGTCCGACGTGGCCAATTCGTCCTCACCTGGTCTTGTGATCAGCAGGCTCACGCCGTGCTGCAGGACGTACACTCGGCATCCTCGACCTCGTACCCACAGGTCTTCGGTGACATCCGAGACGCATCCGAGAACCTCAAGTCCCTGATCCGGTCGTACGCTGATGACCGGCTGCCCGACGCAGTCTTCTCCCATGTGTCAGCGGCCTTGTTACATGGTCTCGATCCACCGTTCCCCGCAGTCGACAAGTGCGAGATGATCCGGCCCGGAACTCGCCGGAGCAGCGACACTCTCCACATTCGTGATCGGCACCTGCCTCCAAGCGACGTCGGTTCGATCGGAGGACTCCCCGTCACGACATTGCTCAGGACCCTCGTGGACATTGCTCGCGAATACGACCCCGAGTTCTCGGTCCCATTGCTCTCGGACGCACTTCGCCGGCGGCTGGTCACCAAAGCAGCACTGCGAACCGCCCTTCCACCGGCCCACCGAGGCTGTCGCACCGCCGCTCTTGCCATCAGCCTCGCGGATGCGAACCACGAGTCGGCCGCAGAATCGATCACTGCCGTCAAGTTCTATCGCTTCGACATCACCGGAATGATCCCCCAGGTCGAGACCTGCGACGCGGCTGGAAATCTCCTCGGCCGCAACGACTTCCGCCACGAGAGATACGGACTCATCGTCGAATGCCACGGTGTCGGAAAGTATTTCATGGGGCGCAACAGCCCCGATGAGGCCAGCAAGAAGAACCATGAACGGCACATGAAGCTGCTCAACGCGGGGTTCCGCATCGTCAATCTCGTCTGGGCGGACCTGTTCCGACCCCATGAGTTCATCAAGATCAAAGCCGAGCTGGACACGCTGGCGAAGAATGAACTCAACCAGCACGGCAAATGACCACGGCTTCTCCGCCGACCGCTCATCTCAGCGTCGCTGTATCAAGTTATACGCCGCGCGCTCGACGCGGAGTCGAGCGGTCGGCGAGCTGAGTTGGTTCGCTCTACGTTGCGGCGGGACCGGTCACCCCATGACGAGGCCGTTGTCGACGATGAGGTTCTGGCCGGTCACCGCACGCGAAGCGGGAGAGGCGAAGAACACCACCGCCGAGGCGAAGTCCTCCGGAGTCGTCACCCGTCGCAGAGCGCTGGCGGCGGCGATCTGGTCGAAGACCGCTTCGGGTGTCGCCGAGGAGGCGTCCGTGGTGCGCAGCAGTCCGCCGGAGACCATGTTCACCCGCACCCCGGCCGGGCCGAGATCCTTCGCGAACGTCCTCGTCAGCGACAGCAGCGCCGCCTTGCCGGCCGTGTAGTCGTGGTACGGCACGACCGGATCCTGGAACAGGTTGGTGCCGATGTTGATGACGCGGCCGGAACCGAGCTCGCGGAAGCCGTGCATCGCGGCCTGGATCGTGTTGACCGCACCTTCGACCGAACCGCGGAACTGGTCGGCGAAATCCGAATAGTCGATCTCGTCGGCCGGCTGGCGCTCATCGCCGTTGAACGAGAAGTCGGCGAGGGCGTTGTTGACGACAGTGGATACCGGAGCTCCGAACTCGGCTGCCGCGGTCTCGAACATGGCGTCGACGGCGCGGGAGTCGGTGACGTCGGCCTCGATGGCCACGGCGCGCCCACCGCGAGCGCGGACCGCCTCGGCGAGCTCTTCCGCGGCCTCGGCCGAATACCGGTAGTTGATGACCAGCGCCGCACCCTCCGGCGCGAAGGCCTTCGCGATCGCGGCGCCCAGGCCGCGTCCGGATCCGGTGACAAGCACGACCTGCTCGTCGAGAGGCAGGGCCTCGGAGGTGAATGCCTGGGGGTTGCTCATCGCGTGTCTCCTTCGGACGTCGGTGGGCGGATCCTGACCCCACCATACCCAGGAACCGCATACGCCAGGACGGAGCTGCGCCAGCACGGAGTCATGCGCGAAGGCGATGTTCGCATCCCCTTCAGCACGGAGCCGATCGCTCCGAGCCGCGCGCATATGCGCCGCGAAACGTGCTCTGAGCGGCATGAGTCCATAGACTGACAAGAAGACCACCGTTGTCCATCCCCAGGAAGTCACCCTTATGAACGAGCTCGGCGCCGGCATCTCCATCGGAGTCCTCGCGGCTCTCGTCGTCTTCGTCATCTACTTCATCGGAGCGAAGCTCGGACGATGGCAGCCCCGGAATCCCAACGGCGGAGCCGGTGCTCAGGACGGCTACCCGCAGGCACAGTATGGTCAGAACCCCTACGGCCAGTCCGGCTACTCCCAGTCCGGTCGCCCGTGGAGCAGCGAGGATGAGACCCGTGTGCTTCCCAACAACGCACAGGGCTACGACGCCCAAGGCTACGACGACGTCGACGCCGATCAGCCGCGGGCCACGAAGAGAGAACTCGCCGCCAACATCCAGTACTCGGGCCAGATGATCGAAGCGAACCGGCGGGCCGCGACCTCCTCCAACGGTGACACCCTCGCGGTGTTCACCTACATCTTCGGCGCCGCGCTCATCGCCGTCGTCGCCTTCGTGTTCTTCAACAACCTCCTGCTCCCGGCCACCATCGGTGCCCTGACCGGAGCGATCATCTGCGTGGCGCTGTCGGCGACCTACACGCTCAAATCGCTGGACTTCTGGCCCGACAATGCGACGATCACCATCATCAACCTCCTCGTGGCCCTGGCGGCCTCGATCTTCATGTACATCGGTGCCGTGCAGACCCAGCGCGATGGCACGAGCCTGAACTCCATCACCGACTCCTTCGCCCCGCTTCCCTTCAGCGAAGGGTTCTCCGGGTTCGCCATGGCCATCGGAGATCGGGTCGTGACGTTCTTCAAGGACTTCGGCTTCCTCGGCTTCGTGTTCCTGCTGTTCATGGGCATCGGCTGCATCATCGTGTTCACCCTGGCCGCGAAGTCGCTCGTCGACGTCATGGACTGGCGGATCTTCGCCCAGTTCGGCCACAACGTCACCGACCGCCCGATGTCGTATTCGCGTGCCGTGCGCTTTCAGACCTCGAAGGTCTCGCACACCGTGACCTCGCTCGTTCTCGCCGTCATCGCCGTGCTCGCGGCCACAGGATTGCTCTATGACGGCTTCACCTGGTTCACACGCTGAGGAACATCTCAGAAACCGGGCGGTAAGATAGGTCCGGAATTCCCCGTCGTGACGCGTCACGCGCGCGCCTCTGCGGCCGATATCGACACCGACGAACGACCCGAAAAGGGATGAGTTACTCAATTGGCGAATGGCAACGCAACATTCCGGCACTCGAACGTGGCCCTGCTCGGCCTGACCGAGACCCTGGCCCCGAACGAAGTGACCTCCCAGGAATTCGACGACCGCCTCGCCGATACGCTGTCATCGCTCAAACTGCCGCAGGGTCTGCTCCAACGAGTCGCCGGCGTGTACGCCCGCCGCAACTGGGATGAGCCCCATCAGTTCGCCGCGGGTGCGATCACGGCCGGAAAGAAGGCCCTCGCCGAGGCGGGGGTCCCTCCCGATTCCATCGGACTGATGGTCAACACCTCCGTGACCCGTGAGCACCTGGAACCGTCCGTGGCCGTCGGCGTCCACGCCGGCATCGGGCTCGGCCCGCAGGCGATGAACTTCGACATCGCCAACGCCTGCCTGGGATTCGTCAATGGGATGACCCTGGCCGCGAACATGATCGACGCCGGGCAGATCGAATACGCCCTCATCGTCGCCGGCGAAGACGCCTCCCGCGTCCAAGACGCGACGCTGCGCCGCCTCAACCGTCCGGAGATCACCCGCGAGGAGTACCTCAACGAATTCGCGTCCCTGACCCTGGGTTCCGGCGCTGCCGCGGCCGTCCTCGGGCCGGCCGACAAGCATCCGGAGGGCCACCGCATCCTCGGCGGGATCACCCGTGCGGCCACCCAGCATCACGAACTGTGCGTCGGCGACCACAACGGAATGTTCACCGACACGAAGGGGCTGCTCTCCGGCGGCATGGAACTCGTCGTCGCCGCGTGGGAGGAAGCCCACGAGACCGGGTGGGACTGGCGGGAGATGGACCGCTACGTCATGCACCAGGTCTCCGATGTGCACACGAATTCGATCACGCGGGCCGCGAACCTCGACCCCGACCGGATCCCGGTGACCTACCCGGAGCTGGGCAACGTCGGCCCCGCCTCACTGCCCATCACCCTGTCCCGTGAGGCCGAGAACCTCAGACCCGGCGACCGCATCCTGTGCATGGGCGTCGGATCCGGCCTCAACACCGCCATGACCGAGATCGAGTGGTAGAGACCTTCATGAGATTTCCTGCACGGCCGGCCACGATTCCCCCGCAGCTGCCCGAGTGGGACCCCGCCTGGTCCCGGATCGTCGAGGCGAGAACCTCCGACGGGACGCATGCGTTCCATGTGCTCGACACGCTGCCCGCCCTGACCGCGGCCGGTGTGAAGCCTGCGGGCACGATCGTCGCCCTCCACGGCAACCCCACCTGGTCGTACCTGTGGCGTCGGCTGGCCAGCGCCACCATCGCCGCCGCTCTGTCGGGCGGACGTGCCTGGCGGCTCATCGCCCCCGACCAGCTCGAAATGGGCTTCTCCGAACGGCTCGCCCACTCTTCCATGCCGGCCCCGAAGTCCGCCGAGGTCCGTCGCATCGCCGATCGCCTCAGCGATTTCGACGCGGTCGTCTCCAACCTGTTCGCCGAGGTGGCCGCCACCGGATCCGCCACCCACCCGATCGTGACGATCGGTCACGACTGGGGCGGAGTCCTCTCTCTCGGTTGGGCCGCCCGAAATACCGACAGGGTGTCCGCGGCGATGAGCCTCAATACGGCCGTCCACCAGCCCGAGGACACGCCGGTGCCTGCACCGCTGCGGGCGACCCTGGCCGGGCCCATGCTGCCTGCGGCCACCGTGCTCACCGACGGGTTCCTGCGCGTGACTTTGGGGCTCGGCGACCTCGCTGCCGAGACCAAGGACGCCTTCCGCGCCCCGTACCGCACACCTGCGGACCGGTGGGCGATCGGCAATTTCGTCGCCGACATCCCCGTCGATGACACGCATGCCTCCGATCCCGAACTCCAGCGCATCGGCCGGGACATCGCCGCCTTCGACAAGCCGGCGCTGCTTATCTGGGGCCCGAAGGACCCGGTGTTCCTCGAACGCTATCTGCGGGACCTGCGCCGGCGCCTGCCGCAGGCCGATGTGCATCGGTTCGAAACGGCGTCCCACCTCGTCAGCGAAGATCACGATGTGGCCGGACTCGTCCTCGACTGGCTGGACGCGCAGTTCGATACACCCACCACTGCGAACACCCCCACCGAGGCGGCCCCTGCGAAGGGATCGTCCGCGCGGTCGGGCACAGCCGCCTCGGCGAGGGGATCGGCGTCCGATATCGCGGATGACTCCGCCGCCGGCGACGGATCCGCGGATGTCCGCTCGGTCACGGCGATCCTCGATGCCCGCCGTGACGACGAGGCGATCGCCTCGGTGGACTTCGCGCAGAACCCGGCGCAGCAGATCAGCTGGCGGCACCTGTGGCACGTGACGACGTCGATCGCGAACGGCCTCCTTGACCTCGGCGTGAAGCCCGGGGACCGGGTGTCCATGCTCGTGCCTCCGGGCAACAATCTCACCGCCGCGCTCTATGCGTGCCTGAAGATCGGTGCGGTCGCCGTCGTCGCCGATGCCGGACTCGGCCCGAAGGGAATGACTCGGGCGATCACCTCGGCCGA
>OMJG01000369.1_pt1 | contig 34514 bp, 33 predicted proteins | sample 1646431 | NCBI WGS metagenome assembly OMJG01 (sample SAMN03771674, study PRJEB25209) | food metagenome | isolation source: Cotija cheese | place: Mexico:Jalisco,Michoacan | collected 2011-12-12
TGGATCGTTGGTCAACGTTACGCCGTTGGCGTACGCCATGTTCAGGTAGATCATTTTTTTGATAAATGGCCTTGTTCTGATGAGCATTGTCTTTCGTTTCTTTGGCGTTCATCGCAATTACACTTAAAAACGGTTCCTTCAGAATGCACAACGCACTGAAGGAACCGTTTTTCTTTTAATCAGAGTGAGTTGCGGATAACCGCGCACGCAACTTAGCCCGTTGTACTTTACCATTGCCATTGTGGGGAATCTCCACCACTGGGATAAAGGTTTGGGGAACCTGATAGTGGGCCAAGTGCTGCCGACCAAACGCGACTAACGCCGCCACATCAAGAGGATAGTCACTGACCACAAAGGCCACCGGCACCATTCCCCATTCAGCGTCCGACCGACCAACGACCGCAATATCGCGAACCCCTGGCGCCGATTGGTAGGCGGCCTCAATCGCATCAGGGAAGATATTTTCCCCGCCAGAAATAATCATGTCATCCAACCGGCCATCAACGTATAAGAAGCCGGCCTCATCTAAATGACCCACATCGCCGGTATGATACCAACCATCTGCTGTTAGCTTCGCCGCAAACTTCTCCGGCTGTCCTAAGTATCCGGCGGCTAACGCGGGTGTTTTTAATAGAATCTCATGCGTCTGCGGGGTCAACTGGAGTTGCGTGGTAAATAACGGTTTGCCTGATGATCCCACATGACTTGGCGCATCCGCAAAGTTTAACGCCACCACCTGAGAAGCCGTTTCGGTCATCCCATAGGATTGCACAACGGGAACCCCTTGCTGCTGACACCGCCGCAACGTGGCTTGATCAATGGGGCCACCTCCCAGCAGCATTCCTCGTAAAGCACAATATGGCGTCGCTGTGGGGGTCTGTTGATCTAACAGCTTCTTGAGCATGAATGGCACTACCGAAATTAAGGTCACCGGTTCCGTTCGCAAGATGTGCGCAATGGCTGGCGCGTCAAACTGTGGTACCAAGCGCACCGTCATCCCATAGATTAAGCCACGCATCATAATTGAAAACCCACTGATGTGAAAAATCGGTACCGTACACAGCCATTCATCGTCTGGCATCACACCTAAATTTAAGGCAGAAGCAATTGCTGAGGTATAATGATTCTCGAAGGTCTGTAGCACGCCCTTGGGTTGTCCCGTTGTCCCCGATGTATACATGATACTGGCGACCTGATGCACATCAAACGTTGCGACAAGTGGGCGGGGCGTTGCGGCCGTGGTCAATAACGTTCCAAAACGTACCGCGTTCACCCCCAACCCCTCACGCCATAAGTCATCGGCAACGAGACACGTTGCCACCGTACTGTCTTGTAATTGCCGCCTTAGTTCTGTGGTCGGTAGACGTTTGTTCAACCAGACAATCGTGTGCCCCGTCCCCAATAAGGCGAGGGCAACTTGGTAGCCGGCGAGGGAGGTATCAGTCAGCATCGCTACTCGGGGCTGCGTTAAGGCACCAACCGCCGCCAGTTGACCGGCCACTTGTGTTAAGCGCTGTGCCAGTGTCGCAAATGTCAATGACTGATGCCCATCCGTCACCGCGATCTTTTGGGGCGCCAACTGAGCTTGCTTCGTGATCCAATTATCCACGACTGTTGCTCCTTTCTATGGAAACTTAGGGTATTGGTCAAAGTCAGGCTGCCGTTTTTCGTTAAAGGCATCGCGTCCCTCTTTCCCCTCATCGGTCGTATAAAAGAGCATCGTTGCGTCGCCGCCCAATTGTTGAAGGCCTGCTAATCCGTCCGTATCAGCATTCATAGCGGCCTTGATAAAGCGCAATGCCGTTGGTGATTTCTGCAAAATCTCGTGACACCAATCCAACGTTTCTGATTCAACCTCGGCTAGTGGCACCACTTTATTAATCCAGTTCATTTGGTAAGCCTCTTCCGCGCTATAGAAGTGATTCAAGAACCAGACTTCCTTGGCACGCTTGTGACCAATGACGCGGGCCAGATAGCCAGACCCGTAGCCCGCATCAAAACTGCCCACTTTCGGCCCCGTTTGACCAAATTGTGCATTGTCAGCCGCAATCGTTAAATCACAAACCAGTTGTAAGATGTTACCACCACCAACTGACCAGCCCTTAACCATGGCAATCACGGGCTTGGGAATTACCCGAATGAGGTGTTGCAGATCCAAGACGTTGAGCCGGGCAATATGGTCAGGACCCACATAGCCCCCGTTACCCCGCACGGTCTGATCACCACCGGAAGAAAAGGCCTTATCACCGGCTCCCGTTAAAATGATCACGCCAATGCTACTATCATCGCGACAAATCGTGAAGGCATCAATCATTTCCTGGATCGTTACCGGCGTAAACGCATTGAGCTTTTTCGGACGGTTCATGGTAATCTTAGCGACCTTATCCGCTCGTTCAAAAATAATTTCTTGGTAATCCTTAACCTGTTGCCAATTTGCTGTTGTCATGATTTCATAACCCTTTCAAAAGAGATATTATTATGGAAAATTTATTAACCACCTTAGGCATCAAGCAATGCTTAATCACTAAGACAAAATCGATTATAGCACTCCCTGTGAGCGCTGCCATCAAACAACCCTATGGCGTCGTTCATGGGGGCATCAATGGCGTATTAGCCGAGACCGCGGCCTCGCTAGGCGCCAATGCTAATCTCGATGCTGATCAGGTCGCCGTCGGGGTTAATTTAACCGTTCAACATCTCCAAGCTGTGACCCAGGGGGAATTAATTGCGACAGCTACACCGTTGCATATCGGGCATCACTTGCAGACCTGGCAAGTCGCCATTACAGTCGCTGACCAACTCACCAGCCAGGCCACCGTCACTCTCACAACAATGAAAAAATAATCGTTAGTTTTCAAAAAAGACTTACGTCGTGAAAAAATTTGTGGTACGCTGAGTTCTCGTGGGAAATTCAAACGAGGAGCAACACAATGCCTAGAAATTTTAAAGAAGAACTACTATTTACTGCTGTCATGGCGGGCCTGATGGTCCTAGTGATGGCTGGTTACAACATCGCCTTAGCTGATGGTTTCGGTCATCACTTCATCAGAGAAGTCTTGGTCGGCTACCCCTTGGCCTTACTGGTCGCCGCAATTTGCGATCTAGGGATCATCGGTCCCGGCGTCAAATATCTCTTTTTCCACTACATCATTAATGATTATATGAAAAAGAAACAGATTCGGATCGCCCTCACCATCTCCGTAATGATGGTGGCCGGAATGGTCACGTTAATGTCACTTTTCGGAATGGTCGTCACTCAAAACTTTGGGGGCAACGTCTTCTTGACGTATCTCCACACTTGGATTTTTAATCTCTTCATGGCGTTACCACTACAATTATTAATTGTTGGCCCAATTGCCCGTAAGATTTTATCACTCGTCCAAAAGGTGCCAGCACCCGAACAACCATTAGAAACCGAAACATTTAAAGATTAACCTAACTAAACGTCGCCGCTACCAATCAGTAGTTGCGACGTTTTTTATTTGTCGTTATCCCACGCTAACGACAAACGACCCGCGTTGCATCTGCAACCGGGTCGTTTTTGGTTTCATTGTTTCATGTGAAACAAGTTAGTCCTTCACGCCATCAGCAGTTGGCGTAACTTGGTCACACACGTGTTAAGACTATCCTGATCAGTAAATATCAGTGTTTCGTCACCCAACAGATCAGCTGGTTGCCACCACGACACGAGTTGGTCATGACTAAAGGGATATAACTTTTCGCGATTGCGACGTTCAGTTGTCTCAAAACTTACATCGAAATAGACCGAAATCAAGTCCGACTGAAACTCTCTTCTCAATTCGATTAAAAAATCTTGGTAGACTTGCCGTTTCAAAATCCCCTCAAGAATCACCGTTTGGGCATGAGTGCTTCCCCAACTGACTAAATTTTTCATCAACGGTATGGCTGGTGTCTTCACATGATCATTCGCCGCTAACATCTCACGGCGTACGACATCCTGACTAACTAACAATGTTTGTCCTGGCAGCTGTTGTCGTAACCGTTGGGCACAACTGCTCTTGCCACAGCCTGAATTGCCTCGAATAATCAAAATTTTTACCATAACAACAAGGCCCTCTTACTCACATATTTTAATTATATTATTGGCTTTAGTCATTACTTTGTCATTTTTTATAAGCAATTAAACTTTACCGATTTTGTATAATAACATCAATTATACAAATAGTTTCAAAATGAGATGCTTGTGACAATTCCATTCACTTACAACTAAAAAGCCAATGATGTGTCAAAGATCCATCCATTCCTGACACATCATGAGCTTTTTAATTGGGACTCTGGTTACGAATTCACTAAATAGTCTGCCACTACCTTTGATATTTGTTTGAGTCTACGATCAAGCTTAGTTATTGATCTAAGATTTCATGAGACCCAGTTGTAACCAATAACAAAACTAGTTCTTCATGATCTAGCTGATAAATGACAATCCAATTATCATAAACTTTACCGTAATTGCCATATCTCGCGGGATGAAATTCACGATAACCATGCCACTTTCCTTTTAAGGCATGATCTTTAATCTGCTCTAAGGTTCCGTTGTCTTGTTCAACCAAGGCCTTCAAACAGGGTTTCAATAATGAAATTGGAAAATGTTTCTTAGCCAATTTTTTTAATTTCCGCTCAAATGAAGGCGTTTGTTTAATTCTCATCTAGCTGATCAACCCAGTCGTCAAAATCTGCTAATGACCCAATTGTTTTTACTTGACCCGTTTCGGCTTCTTTTTTGGCTGCTAATGCTTCGGGAGAATCTAAAAAACTGACTAAACGGACCTCGTTATTGGCAGCCTTGACTAAGGATAACCGAATATATTCAGATACCGTTAAACCTTGCTTGGCTAAATTATTTTTTGCCCGTTCACTAATATCAGACGTGACTCGTGTCGACACCGTTTTATTTTTTACAATACTTGCACTCATCATAATCGCCTCCACATGTTTACCATCGTGCTACACTATTATAGTTTATTTGTGGACCCTATTCAACCAAATGAGTTCCTGAATTGTCAAATCAAATACAACACTTACACCCCATTCTATGAAACTGGTCTAGCTTAGTCAAAATCCAGAAATACTTCAGAAGCACAACGGTATCTCAGAAACTTTCGAGGACATTGCTTTAATACATCTTGGATGGTTTGAACATCCACAAGTGTTAGGCTCCGCAGTGGTTTGACTCAATCTGGTAAGTAATTCCTCATTTGATCTCACGGCTAACTGTCCTAGTGTTCCAACCGAATTTACGAGCTATCTTCCAGTAAGGTGTCAGGCCATAATCTAGCCACGTTCAAAGGACTGAAGTTATTGGAAGATGCCTGGTATTCTGGTTGTGGGCCATGAAGACATGCCATTCCTATATCATAGGTGAGTTAAGAACATGCCTTCATGGTCTTTTGGGTCTATTTTTTAAGTGTTGCATTTCAATTTTAAACTCGGAAATTCATTTCCCATATCGTTTAAGAATCCATGTAACGATTCTTCACCATTATCACCTTTACAAATAGTTATCGCTATATATTTTATCCAAAAACATGAATTAGTTACGACAAACATATGCTATGATTAGCCTATAAACGATTATGGGGAGACTTTTTTATGATTAAAAAATGTTTAGGCCTTTTAAGCAGTCTATTACTCATTGGCATTCTAAGCGGTAGCGTGCTGTATTTTGGCGTTACACCCACGCCAGCCGCTGCCAGTACTAAAGTAGCAAAATCCAAAGCAAAGGGAAAAGTCATTGTCTATTACGTTTATGGTAAACGCGGTCACACTGGCAAGTATCTTTGGTCAAAGAAAACATTGACCGGTAAAATCGGGACAACTTATCATACTAAAGCACTCGACCTATTGAACGACTCAGGCTACATGGCCTTAGCTAGCCACTCTAAAAACACGAGTGGGAAATTTACCCGAAAAACAACCAAAGTTTATTATCGCTACTACGATGTTATCGAACGTGATTATGAATTCAAACACGAAGCCGATTTATATATGGAATTAACTGGCGACCACCGTATCGGTCTTTTTGACCGCAATTTACAAGACGGTGTCGAAGCGGTAGTTGAACGAACCAATTTTTCTAAGCCCTATTATGATGTTTCCTATTCTAACCGCGTCGATACTGGTCACGGCAGTGGTTTGAAAGAATTTCATTATCGCTTTGGTTCCACACATCGTTTTAAGGATAATCGCGATGGTAATATCTATACAATGGCCCTGACAAATAGCGGCGGCATCACCTTCCACGCTGTTGCGACAAAGCATTCCACCATGAATGAATTGGTTCAAGTTAGCGCTCACGGTAAGCTTCTGACGGCTAAAATTAGAAAATAACCGCTAATGCCATTCCCATGATCTGCTAAAATCCAAATTAGATTGCCAAAATGATATCACGGTGATATCATAGAGCTATCAACAGGAGGATATAATCATGGCAAAAGAAAAACAAAAGCGGTTTTTACTACGGATGGACGAAGACCTTTTTCAACGTCTATCCGCCGCGGCAGACGCTGATGGTCGGAGCATCAACGCCTATATCGTTCATTTGCTATCCCGTTCGGCACCCACTGGTAACTGGGAACAACGCCAATTAATTGGCCGTTCTTTGGCTGGTAAAGAACTTGATCCGGACTCTGGCTTGGTGTTAGTCGCCGGTATTTACTATCGCTATTTACTCGAGTCACCAGAAGCGCCGGACCCGAACGCCAGCTATACCATCACAGAGAGTCACGGGAATATCTTAACGCTCAAAAAAATCTAAGGGGACGATCAGGATGTTTGGAATTAGAATTGTGCGCCAAAATAACGAAGGTTTAGTTGAAACATTGGGAAAGTACAAACACAGCGTCTCGTCCGGTATTCATTTTTACCTACCAGGGATTCAAAAAATTCGCACGGTTAATCTCGCGATGACGCCACTGGCGCTGCCACACTACTCCGTCATTACAAAGGATAATGCTGATGTTTCCGCCAGCCTCACCCTCAACTATCACGTTACTAATTCGGTCAAATACCAATATGAAAACACGGATTCAGTCGAATCAATGGCCCAACTGGTACGGGGACACCTCCGGGATATTATTGGTCGAATGGATCTTAACGAAGCGCTAGGCTCGACGGCCAAAATTAACCAAGAACTGGCAACTGCCATTGGGGATTTAACCGATACGTACGGCATCAACGTTGATCGTACCAACATTGATGAGCTCACACCTTCCAAAGCCATTCAGTCAGCTATGGATAAGCAATTAACGGCTGACCGAGAACGGATTGCGGCGATCGCCAAGGCCGAAGGGGAAGCCAAATCCATTGAACTAACGACCAAGGCCAAAAACGATGCCTTGATGGCGACTGCCTCAGCTGAGGCCACGGCCACCCGAACGCGAGCAGATGCTGAAAAGTACCGAATTGACACCGTCAATTCCAGTCTGGAAACCGCCACGCGCGAGTTCTTCGAAAATCAATCGATTTCAGCCTTTAGTGACCTCGCCAAGTCCCCCGCCAATGTGGTGGTCGTTCCCAACGATCACGTTACCGACCTGGGCCAAATTCCAGCCATCGGGGCCGCTTTGAAGAGTGGATTGGCGCCGCATCCGACTAAACCGGTTGATCCACAATCATAATGACGAGAATCTAAAAAGATCGACCTTCGCAGTGTTTTACCCACTGTGAAGGTCGATCTGCTTTTATTCTGCACTTACATCTTGATGACGGTAGAAATACGCCAAGGTTCCTAAACTAAAAGCCACCACCATGCCAACTAGAATCGCAACTTGCTCGGTAATCGACCCACCCAGAGAAATCGTCTGGTGAAGACCACTCATCGCAATGGTCATGGGTAAATACGGATGAAACGCGCGCAGGAGTGGATTCGTCAATTCAATCGGATAGGTTCCTCCAGAGCACCCAATCTGAAAAATCATAAAGAGCAGCATTAGCCACGCTCCCGTCAGCCCCAGCCATAGGCGAAAACAAGTGACGAGACTAAAGAAAGCCAGAATAATCAATAAACTAAATAGATAGGTCGCTAGTGGGTGTACCGGTCGAAGACCATTAACTTGCCAGACGCCGAGCCACAGTGCACTAGCTGCTAGCACCACGAAACCCCATAGGAAGCTCATTTTATCTAACCACGCTAAGGCAAAGTAACGGTATTTTCCGTGACGCTGGCCAGCATCATAAATAATATTGAGGGTAATACACCCGACAAACAACGCAATAGTCATAAAGTACGGCGCCATCCCCGTTCCATTATTAGCCAGTGAATGGGTATCCCGTTGAATCAAGCGAATTGGCGTGACCTGGACCCGCCGCTGTGCCGGTGTAACTGCTGTTATCGCTTGTGCACCACGGGCTAATTGCGTTTGCAACCGCGACAAGGCCAGGGTTGCCCCAGTCCCCTGGTTAGCCGCCATCAGTTGTGCGATTTGGCGCAATTGACCAGCCGCGAGCCGGGTTTGCTGCGCCAACTGTTGTCGGGCGGCCTGTTGCTCCGCTTGAACGACGGCTTGATTCAACCGGATTTGTAGCTTAGTCATGGCTGACTCCCCCATCTTGGCGGCGACGGCACTTTGACCAGCATTTGTCCGATAGGTTACGTGTAAGGGCCGGGTAGCCGTCGGTAAATGCCGCAACTGATGCGATGCCTCTCGTGGGATCTGTAAGACCAAGTAGACGTGCCCCGTAGCCAGCTGCTGTTGGGCGCGCTGCATTGGCATTTGTCGAAAATCCAAGGAGCGATTCCGAACCAATTGGCGGGTCACCTGCCGGCCCCACGCCATTCCCGTGACCGGCCGATCCTGATTGACGACAGCCATCGGTAAATGCTGGAGTTCCCCATATGGATTCCAAACAGATGCTAAAAACGTGACTGCATAGACCAACGGCACCACTAAAATTCCCAGTAAAATTCGAATCACTGCCGGATGTTGGTGCAGATACCGTATTTCGTGTAAGGCCATACTCGCCATCCCCCTTCGACGTTTAAAATCGAATGAACGGTTCATTCAATTTCGACCCTAGTCTAACCGAGCCACTGGAAAATACGCGCATCCACTCCCAAATCCCCCCGGTTACGGCGGTGGCTTATCAAAATTCCCCTTAATAGCTGCGGTGCAACATGGTTCGCAGTTGTATCAAAACAGCTGGCAATGCTTGGCGACCAACTGGCTTCTCAAAACTATCGTACTGCTTGTGCGCACACCACCAAAAAATCAAGTCAACCACAATCATGCCATCTGCTTCGGTCGCCGTCCGCCGTTGTCGCATGAGAAACTCCCCAACTTGTTGGTAGAGTCGTTGCCGATAGTCACGGTATAGCGCAGTTAGTGCGGGATTCAAGGTCGGGTTGTGTTCCAGTATCAAGAAATAACGGCCATACCGTTGAAAGGTCGTCACCAAATTTGTCAGCAAATCATCTAAGTCATCAGCTCGTTGGCAGCTTTGAAACTGCTCCTGCCACTGGTCATAGGCCGTCTGAGTTTGCGCTAATAATTGGGTTTGGTCCACCGTTGTCAATGGCAAGGTGGTGCCCGTTACTGACACACCCAATGTTGTCAGGAAAAGCTGATCACGCAACGCGGCTTTACTACTAAAGAACCGGTAGAGACTACCAACTGCTAGGTGTGCGTGCCGGGCAATCGTCTGCATCTGCGTCACCTGATACCCCGGCTGAATAAACAGATCACTAGCTGCGGCCAAAATTTTTGTGATTTTTTCGTCATCTGTCATGGTCATGCTAAATCCCCCCTTTTCTTTTATCATACCGGTAACCGTCAGTTGGCTTGGCCGAACCCGTTTGGTTAGTCCTACCTGGCTTACAAACATCAGTTAATTATTAATAATTAAAGCTTAATAAGAATTAATAATTAAATCAGGAAAACCTGTGTAGCTTTTATGGTCATTGTCTACCACATCCAGCACTGCCCTTGCTAGCCTATCGCCAATTATTATCTCACTGATAATTACTAAATCAATTAATAACAAACCTTTTTTATTTTAGGGTTTGACAGATTTACCCCTAAGCGGTATGCTTGCCTCAATTCAAAAATCGTCCGAAACAAACCATTGAAGTGGAGATCAAGCTTATTATGCCCGCAAAGAGAGTCGTCGTTGCTGAGAGTATGGCCGAACGCAGGTAATTAAATGGACCACCGAGGGCTTCCCCGAATTTATAGTACGGAAAGACGTGCGACATACGTCAGTTGTCAGGGAAATGTTAGTTTCCTGTGGAGAGGGGCGCAGACGCTTATTTGCGTATCTGCGTTCAATTAAGGTGGTACCGCGGTTAAAAGTTAACCGTCCTTAACGCATTGGCTGTTAAGGGCGGTTTTTGTTTACTTTTTTCTTAGGGGGATTCATCTATGTTTAGTCGATGGCAACGCTCAGTGGCTGTAACAACTCAGAATTTCAATCAATTTGGAGGAAACCACTATGAGCTTATTAGATCACAAGAAAGCACTCGCCGTTTGCGGCGGAATCATTTTAATCGGCGGCATCTTTGCTGTGACCGCCCACTCGAAGTCAACTAAGACCGCAACTGCCCAACACCTAAACCTTTATGAGACGGCGACCATTGCCAGTCTTGATACGGCCAAGATTACGGATAGCGTTTCGAGCAACACACTCAGTCAGGTCGGCGAAGGCCTGTACCGGTTAGACGCCAACAGCCAAGCTGAAAATGCCTTGGCCACTAAAACGACCGTCACCAATGATGGCCACACTTACACCATCAAGTTGAAACCCAATACCAAATGGAGCAATGGTCAACCCGTGACCGCTCAGGACTTTGTGTATTCTTGGGAACGAACGCTGAACCCGAAGTCTAAATCGGAGTTCACCTACCAGTTCGCAAACATCAAAAATGCCACCGCAATTGCGGCCGGAAAAAAGGCCCCATCCACACTTGGCGTTAAAGCAGTCGGCAAGTATCAACTCAAGATTACGTTGAGTAAACCGGCCTCTTATTTCAAGCGGATGTTAGCCAGCACCACCTACTACCCGCTTAACAAAGCCGCGGTCGAAAAATACGGTAACCAGTACGGTAGCTCGGCTAAAACGACCGTTTACAATGGCCCATTCGTCTTGAAAAACTGGGCTGGGACCAACGATAACTGGAAGTTGGTTAAGAATCCTGCCTACAGCGCCGCCAAGACGGTCAAGCTGTCCAGTATCAACTATCAAGTTATTAAGGCCAGTTCAACTGCCTACAACCTTTATCAATCTAAAAAGCTAGATACAGTCACCCTTAATGGTGAAGAGACCACGCAAAATAAGAATAATCAGGATTTGAAGTCACTTGCGGCCGGTCGAATTGGGTTCATGCAATATAATGAAAAGAACCGGCTCACCGCTAACGCCACGTTACGTCGAGCAATTTCTCTAGCAATTAATCGGCAGCAATTGACTAGCAAGGTCCTCAAGGATGGGTCCAAGCCTGCCAAGACTTTCGCCATTCACAATATGTTGAAAAATCCTAAGACGGGAGCGGATTTCACCACTGATGCCCAGGTAGCCAACACGGCCGATTACAACCCAACATTGGCTAAACAACTCTACCAAAAAGCCCTTAAGCAGTTGAGTAAGCATCACGTAACCCTGACCCTCACTTGTCAAGACGATGACACGACTAAGAATTTGGCCGAATTCATCCAAAGTGCCCTGACCAGTAAGTTGGGCCTCAAGGTAACGGTCCAAGCCTTACCCTTCCAGACAATGCTCGGCAATATCTCGAAGGGGAATTTTGAAATGAACCTAACTGGCTGGAGCATGGACTATGCTGACCCGATTCAGTCATTACAAATTCTAACGTCAACCAACAATTCCAATATGGGCCACTACAACAGCCGAACCTATGATCAAGCGATTCAGCACGCCGAAGGAACCGACGCACTCAACAAATCAGCTCGGTACCAAGATCTGATCAAGGCAGCCAAAACGGCCATGACCGATCAAGCCGTCACACCCCTCTACGAAGCACATACCAGTACTTTAGTTAACCCTAAGGTCAAAGGGGTCATTTACAACAAATTTAACGGTAGTGCCGACTATCGCCAAGCTTACGTTGCGGATTAACGTTAACTGCATTTAAAAAGATCACGACCAATTAATGGTTGTGATCTTTTTTATCTCAAATCCTTTGAAAAGTTCTCAGCTTGCACCATTGCAGAGATAGTCAAAAACGGTATAATTAAGTTGTCATATCAACTACACGTTTTCAAAACTAAGCTGGCGCTGAGAAAACAGCTAATCGCGCCATCGTGGTCGATTAAAACGTTAAGAAAGGTCTTTCGACTTTATGGAAAATCAAGTGCCCTTACGTCACCACCACTATCCGGAAACGGAAGCTGAGTACGAGGCGGAATTAACCGAAACAGAAAATGAGTTTGCTGAACAACTTGAAGAGGTTGAAGAAAAAGCCCACAAACAAATTCAACGTTACCTGCTCTGGGGGTCTTTGAGCGTTGTCGTCAACATTGCCATGTTCTACCTCTTTAACAGTATCTTTGGCGTTGAATATCAAATTTCTAACTTGCTGGCTTGGGTCTTCAGTGTCCAAACTGCCTTCTGGGTTGATAAACTGCTGGTCTTCAAGCATGCCTCCGAGCATCCCTTCCGCGATATGGGGAAATTTTACGGTACCCGAATCTTTACCTACATTTTAGAAGCCGTTATCCTCTACGTAGGTATCTCACTGTTGAGCTTCCACCCAACCATCACCAAGGTCATTGGTCACGGGTTGGCCGTCATCGGCAACTACTTCTTCTCAAAGTGGTTTATCTTTAACAACAAAGCGCATACAAAAGCTTAACCAAAAAGCCATCCTGCTAACAGGATGGTTTTTTTGACGATTTTAATCGCGACGTAAGTGTAAAATCGGATAGGGTTGCCCCGCATCATCTAACGCATCCCGACTCACGATCCGAAATCCTTGCCGTTGATAAAAGGCCAAGGCTCCCGGATTTTGTTCGTTCACATCAACCAAGCGTAGGTTTTGTTTTTGATTTAACCGCTCGATGATCTGGTGACCGTACCCCCGCCGGAAGCTATCTGGGGCAATGAAGAGCATCGCTAACATCGGTCCCTGCCTACCGGAAAATCCGATTAACTTCGACCCATCTAACCACTTGGTCAACTCTACCGCTGCAAAGTAGGTCGGTAATTGTTCGCGAATTTTTTGGCTATCAGTAGGCGTCAAAAAGGTGTGGGTTGCCGTCACCGAAGCTTGCCAAAGCGCGATCAGTTCTGGATAATCTTGCCGTGTTGCTGGATAAGCCATTAACATATTATTGTCTCCTTTCGCTATACAGGTAGTGGCCCGGCCTTAAGACGTGTAGAATAAAAGCATCTTAAAGTTCAAAAAGGAGCCGGGTATGTCAGTTACCGCCATTCTGACCGCCATTGGGATATTTTTCGTTACGGATACCGATGACTTGGTCGTATTACTTCTATTATGGTTAGCCGCTAAAAATCGCCAGCAGCGCCAGCAAATTATCGCCGGACAATACCTTGGGATTCTTTCCCTAATTGCCATCGCTTGGCTGGTCAGTCGTGGCGTGCTCCATTACGATGCCGCCCATCTAACGCACTGGCTTGGATTGGTCCCCTTAACGTTGGGCCTCGTCGGTCTCTGGCAGTGGTGGCGGGAACGTCATGGCCCAATCGCGACACCCCGCTTAGCCCAACCCGTCAGTCTACCACTGGTTTGGTCGATGACCATTGGCAATGGCGGCGATAACCTAAGCATTTACATTCCTTATTTTACCAAATTATCACCGGCTACTTTCAGCGGTGTCCTCGTTATCTTTCTCGTATTAATTGGGGTGTGGTTAGGCGTTAGTTATCGTCTAGCCCGGTCTCACACGACAACCCGTTTCTTTGAGCGCTTCGGTACATGGCTGTCGCCGTTACTATTTATCACGATCGGCTTGCTGATTCTACTCTAATGTTTCACATGAAACACCCATTAATTAAAGGAGGCTGTTATGCCCACTATTACGTTCGACACGCAAAGTTTACGCACTCATCGTCAACAACCGTTAACTTTCTCCTTGGCAACATTGCGCCGACTGAGTGGTGACGCCCAGCTATTCCGTATCAGTACGACGACCTCATCTACCGGGTTAATTGCGGCAACTGCTTATCATGCCGCTGAAAGCACCTTGGGGTATCGGGACTTTCACTACTTTTTGGATGAAGCGAATTTAAGTGCCGTGCTCCTCACCACCCCGGCTAATCAAGCAGCCGTAGAACGGCTTTTCACTTATGCCAAAGCTCACCAGTTATTTTCTGAACACTGACGAAAGAGAGCGTGGGTCAAAAGGCGCTTAGCTGGCGCACGTTTCAATACCAGATATTTGGCAACGCAAGAGAGCCTGGAGCCTTCACTCCAGACTCTTTTAGTTTAGCTAAATCAGATCTTGCCCCGCAAAACCCGTGCGGTCAGCCGCCGTAATCGGTCGCAACACCTGACAGGGATTACCGGCTGCCACCACGTGTTCTGGAATATCATGGGTGACCACACTGCCGCCACCAATCACCGTTCCCGCGCCGATCGTGACGCCAGGAAGAACCGTCACATTCGCAGCTAGCCAACACTGATCGCCAATGGTAATCGGCTTAGCAATACAGCCTCCTTGCGCCCGTTCCGTTGGGTCAATTAAATGATTGCTAGTATATAATCCCACCTTTGGCCCGAATAACACGGCATCACCAATCGTAATGGGAGCACCATCCAGCATGACCACGTCATAATTCGCATAAAAATCGCGGCCAACGTGAATGTTATCTCCAAATTCACACCGAAAATTGGGATTCACCACGGGACGGGGGCCCGCCGAACCGACCAACGCGGTAAACAAAGTGGCCTTAGCATCTGGGTCAGCGGCGGCATTCAACTCATCAGTGAGGCGGGTTGCCCGATCACGCCGCTGAATCAACAGCGGGTCTAAGTCATTATATGGCTGACCAGTCGCCATATAGACATATTTTTCTGGTAAGTTCATCATTTTTCCTCCCCAAACTTGGCCGCGAACGGCTGCATCATGTGGTCTAATAACTCATGATTCAGCGTTTGGTCCCACCAGTCAGCCGGCACCGACTGTTGTGGCCGTTCAAAGGCCATCAAGGATGCCGCCACAGTCGCCACTGTGTCACTGTCACTCCCTAAATTTGCTGCCGCTAAAATACCGGTGGCTAAGTCGTGGTGGTTTAGTGCAATCCACACCGCGGCCTCTAACGTATCCACCACGTAGCCGGTTGAGCGAATGGCCGTAGCTGGTAGTTGCTGAAAGCGCGGCGTAAAGAGTCGTTGGTACGCTGCAACTTCACTAGCAAATTTTTCATGAGTCGCCACAAAAGTTATTAGGGCTTCCTGCACGTGGGATAATGCCTGACGTAAGCTCATCCCCATCATTAAGTCACGCAATAATTCAATGTAGATGAAGCTGCCCATGATGGCCCGGAGATGGCCGTGTGTCACCACCGTGTAATTATGAATAACCGCAAACCGGTTATCCTGATTATCTTCATTTTTTAAGACCAGGGCTAGCGGTGCAATCCGCATCAAGGCCCCATTGCCATTGGCATTCTCGGCAGTATCCCCACAATGCAACGGTTCAATATGATTAATCACATATTGCCGCACTGCATGGGCACAGGTCCGCCCAACATCAAAAGTGGTGCCCGTTGGGGTGTAGGCTCCCGTCATCATGTAACGTTCGAACTTATCCATAAGGTCGGCGTAACTGCCCTGCTCATTGATGTTTGCCAAAAGACAAAGCGTCATCGACGAATCATCAGACCAACTACCAGTCGGTTGGTCCCATGACCCATGGCCCGTCATGCCGGTTAGCTGAAAGGTCCCGCGCGCCTTCATTTCCACCGGGACTCCCAGCGCATCGGCCACCACCGCTGCACGTAACACATTGAGAATTTCTTGAGCAGTCACGTTATCACCCTCCTAATTATCTCTAGCATAACAGACTCCGCGTTAAAAAAGGGAGGGAAGCTAAAAAGTGACGCGATAATTTTTTCAAATTATCGCGCCACTTAAGCGCCTACTTATCGGAGAGGTTATTGATTGTTACGTTGCAAAATCCAGCTAGTTGATAAATCCATAGCTGCACGAGTGGCGTGCGTGTCATCCAATGAGTTAACCATCACAAAGTCATGAATCATCCCTTGGAATTGAACTTGTGTGACCGCGACACCGGCTTCACGTAGCTTGTTAGCGTACGCTTCACCTTCATCACGTAACACGTCTGCTTCGCCATTTAAAATCATAGCTGCTGGCAAGTCTTTCAACTCATCCAGGCTAGCCCGCAAAGGTGAAGCCGTAATTTCTGCCCGTTGCTTTGGATCCGTTGTATACTGATCCCAGAACCACTGCATCCCTGCTTTAGTTAAGTAGTAGTTATCAGCAAATTGGTTGTAAGATGGCGTGTCAAAGTCGGCATCCGTCACTGGGTAGTATAACAATTGTTGATTGATCTTAATGCCTTGACGTTGCTTGGTCATCAACGTCATAACCGTGGCCATGTTCCCCCCAACAGAGTCACCGGCGACTGTTAACCGATCGACATCAAAGTTCTCATCCTTAGCAATTTCAGGCAATTGTTGCAAAACCGCATAATTTTGCTCAATGGCCGTTGGATACTTGGCTTCGGGAGACAGCGTGTATTCTGGAAATACAACGACTGAATGTGTCCGCACAGCAAGTTCCCGCACGAGCTTGTCATATGTTTTGGCACTCCCAAATACCCAGCCAGCACCATGAATATAAAAGATAACTGGCATCTTGGCATAATCGCCAGCGGGGCGAATAATCCGCACATTAATTGCGCCCCACTTACCGGTATCAACCAGCGTATCTTTGATATCAACATTGTACTTCTTAACTGGTGAAGATTGGACCTTTTCCAGTAATGCCCGTCCCTCGGCTGGCTTCAATTCATAAATCCGAGGATTTGGCGCATTGGCTTCACTAAAGTCCTTAGCAGCTGGTTCCAAAACAATTTTTTCTGACATAGCAAACACTCCCGTTTCGCATGTTATAATGCAATTAAGTCGTGCACGATTTAATTGATGAATTTATTATATGTCGTGCACGTCCTAATTGTCAACAACTTATTTTAAGAAAGGTTCTGAGTATCTTTGACAATCGAAAATTTTCGCGTATTAGAAGATCATTTTTGCTTCTCTGTTTACAATACGTCACACGCCATTCAACACGTCTATCAGCCAACCTTAGCGCAACACGGCTTAACCTATCCCCAGTACTTAGTCTTGGTCATTTTGTATAAGCAGCAGGGAGCAACGGTAAAAGAACTGGGCACCCAATTGCACCTTGGCACGGGCACCACCACACCTTTGCTAAAGCGAATGGAAAAGATGGGCTTAGTGAATCGCCAGAGGAACCCTGCTGATGAACGCAGTGTTAAATTAACCCTGACTCCCGCAGGTGAACAAGAACGGATTCAGTTAAAAGAACTTCCAGACTTGCTGATGCAGCGGGCCAATCTCACAGATGATGAATGGGTCCAGCTCACGAATCTCACGAATAAATTAATGCATGCGTTAAACTAGTGTGGCTTTTGTCGCTATCACCGTCACCATTGAACGGCTTGTTTGGAGGTCGGGACATGGTCTAATTTATCTGAATTATGCAAAAATTATCGCCCAACAATTGGCTGGAACCGATTGGGGCGTTTTTTTTTGACCACTGCATCAAAAAAGCGCTAGTGCCACTGCACTAACGCCCGTTACAATTTCATCCATGGTTCACAGCACCATCATGACCGCTTGCCATAGCAGATAAACCCCGTACAGCATGACTACTCCGCCAGACACGATGTTGACCCACATAAGGAACTTTTGGGGTAACCGCTCCTTCAATAACCCCAACACTAGCGTTATGCCGAAGAACCAGATGGCTGTCGCGGAAATCACCCCGGTAATAAATGGCGTAACTTCACTATCAGTCAGCGTGCCCCGTAGCGCCCCAAACATGAGGCTGGTATCGATAATCGCCTGCGGGTTCGCCCAGGTCACTACCCACGCATTAACTAATGACTTCTTCATCGGTAACGGTGTATTGGCACTTTCCAGCTTAAAGCTGGCGGCTGAACGTAAGATGCCAAACCCAATCCAAATCACCAATAATCCACCGACAAACATAATGATCAATTTGAATAATTCGTGAGCACTGATAATCGCTCCCATCCCGAAGAATGCCGCTAGTGTTAAGGCGGTATCAGCGAACCAAACCATGACCGTCACTGGCCAGGCCCGCTTCAACGGCTGATTGATTGCATTATTAAAAACGAATAGATTCTGCATCCCAATCGATGAAACTAGCGCTAAACTCAGCAACAAACCTCGCAAATACATAGCTGACACATGTTTTCCCTCCCCTAGGCAACCCAGTTTTAAGCTAGACCGTTAAATAAACATATCCTAATAGAATACCAGAGATTGTCCTAAAAGAGTAGTGTCCCTCAATATCCACTGGGTTTTACACAAAATAGCGTTGACTATTCGTTCATTCGCCTCCAATCAATGAAGTCAATTCTATAAACGAATTAATAGTCAAGATAAAGTGATCTTTATTGATTTTAATCTTTCTTTCATCTATGATTAGCTCAACTGCACCACTTAAAAGACAATCAACGTCTAATTATTAAAATTAGGCAAGAATGGTGTAAATTAAACCGAAAGAATGCGATCACTGTGAAGAACCGTTCTCGTTTCATCCCATATCACCCGATACTTAGTCACCATAGATGGGAAGTTCTTTTACATGACCAAAATCACCATTCAGCACCTCACATTTGGCTTCGCTGGTACAGCACCACTCTTTGACCACGTTGATTTAAACTTAGATACAACGTGGAAACTTGGTTTAGTCGGTCGTAACGGTCGGGGAAAGACCACGTTGCTTCAACTCCTCTTGCACCACTACCCGTATCAAGGGACAATTATTAATCCGTTAATCTCACAATACTTTCCCGCCGCAGTTACAGACCCCCGCCAAACAACCATTGACCTGCTACAACGCCTAACCGCCACCGAGACGTGGCAGCTAGAACGTGAGTTGCGTCAGCTTAGTTTGAATCCGGCGCAATGGCAACGACCGTTTAACACCTTATCTGGCGGCGAGCAAACCAAGGCCCTGCTTGCTAGTCTCTTTGCTGCCGATAACACCTATCCACTGATTGACGAACCCACCAACCATTTGGATCGGGCCAGCCGCCAAGCCGTCGCCACTTACTTGCGACAGCAGCGACATGGATTTATCGTGGTCAGTCATGATCGCCATTTTCTCAATCAAATAACCGATCACACCCTAGCTATTGAGCAAAAACAAGTCGTTTTATATCAGGGAAATTTTGCCACTTACGAAGCACAAAAATCACGGCAAGACGCCTTTGAAGAAGAACAAGATGCGCGCTTAAAAAAGGAGGCTGCCCGTCTCAAGTCGGTGGCCACTGACCGAGCGGCGTGGGCTCAAGCTAGTGAAAACGACAAGCATGGCAATCCGCACGTAAAGAACAGCGGTAAACAGGCCAATAAGAATAATAGTAAGCTCGTCGCTAAGATGATGCGCCGGGCAAAATCAGCGGAGCGCCGGCGCGACCGACAACTAGCGGCCACTGAAGGCTTACGCCAAAACATTGAACACATCGCACCCCTAACACTGACCCCACTAGCGACCCATTATCCGGTTTTACTCCACGTTCAAGACCTGACGTTGCAATATCCCGGCGGCCAACCTTTATTTCACCCGCTATCCTTTGAATTGAAGCCAGGTGAACGACTGGCCTTGTTAGGCCCTAACGGTAGTGGCAAGTCATCACTGCTTGCCTATCTAACCGGTCACTTTGCTGGGACGCATACAGGGAGTGTCGACCATCCCCAACTCAAGGTGAGCACCTTGAAACAACAAACGACTTTGACTGGCACGCTAGCCGACCTTGCAACTGACCAGCAGCTCAATCTAAATGCGCTCTTAAACACTTTAAAAAAGCTGGGACTACCACGTGACGTGTTCCACACCCCTATTGAACAGCTCAGTATGGGCCAGCAACGTAAGGTGGCACTGGCACAATCCCTCATCACCCCGGCCCAGCTCTTTATTTGGGATGAACCGCTCAACTATCTCGATGTCTTTAACCAAGATCAGCTACTCACGCTGATTCAACAGACCCACCCCACGCTACTCGTTATTGAACACGATCAGCACTTCATTGACCAGATAGCCACGAAGCAGGTCACGTTGACCCCATTTTCATAAATAAAAACCAGTTAGGGCCACCCGACATATCGAGTGGCCCTAATTGATCTGTTACCGTTTCCATTAATTATCGCATTGGTTTAACGAATTGCCGATTGGCCGTGATATACCCACCCGCCACTCGGTAGCGTAACCGACTACCTTTGGTGAAATCATTGGCGTTACTGTACGTCCATCCCACCACCTCGAAGGTAGCCCGCTGTTTAGCCGGGTAGTGTCGATTACGCTTAGTCAAGTTCGGTGTTGTGTAGCGATTCAACGCACCCTTGGCTCGAACCTGTTGGGGATGTTTCACCCGACCGCGTTGCACCAAATCCTTGTTCGCCGTCACGTAGGTGCCATTAGTCAACTTGAATCGTGTGGTTAATCGATGTTTCACAAGACCTTTAACTCGTAAGACTTGCCCTTGGCGATAATGTTGCTGTTTACCGGTCAACCGGGCATGACGGTAGGCGTTAACGCCAGCAGGATTGATAACCGTCACGGTCGTTGGTCGATTTTGATAGTACGTCTTGGTCACATAGTCCGCGTTCGCTGTCAGATAACCCATCTGCTGTTTGGTTGGACTGCGATGATTGACATCCCGGACACGATACCGCAGTGTGCCCTTGGCTGAGCGGTCATACCCCATGACAACAAACATCGGCCGCTCGGTCCGCGGCTTGCGGGCATACCACTGCTGACGCTTCTTCGTTGTAAACGTCGTCGAGCGGTATAGCCCTACCTTTTTCGTGGCGGTCACAACGGTACCTTTAGCCGCAACCGTATCCCCATCACCGCCAGCATTCAGCGTCAGATAATGATAGCTAACGGTTTGGGGCGTCGTCGTAAATACGCCGCTAGTCACACCCGTAGTCCAGTCTAGTTGGTAACCGGTTATTGCCTTAGCCGTCGTTCGGTAGCTACTCCCTAACTTACCTGTCAGTCGCACACTGGGCGCAATCGTTCGGCCACGTTCATCCAGATAACGGATCGTTACCGGCTGGCCCTGCTCCCCATCAGGAATGACAGGAATCTCAGGGTCAGTAGGCTCTTCGCCCGGAATCGCCATCGCCAGCAACGTCAGTACTTGTCCGCTTAAACGATACGTCCCATCCGTCAGCTTCGTGGCGTACTGGGTCAATGGCGCATCAAAGACTTTGGCCATTTCAGTCATCGACGCTGTCGGATCTAATTGGCCTACCAGTTCTGGTGAGTCATGTGTGACCCCATACTGCGCCTGCAGTGGCGCCAGCATTTGCGAAACGACGTACTTTTGGAAAAAAGTCTCATCGTGCATAAACATATCAAAAGTACTTAAGAAGTCCTCCACGGAAGCTTCATTCTGCCCCGGCGCCAAAAGATACATCTTCTTCATCAACGGCCGCAAATTAGCGTCATAGTCCGCCGTAAGGTCAGTAAACGCCAAGTTCTTTTCTTGATAGCGGGTCGTTCGGCTCAACATCCAAATGTTGACGTAGGTTTGATAAATCATAAATTGCCGAAAGTTTTCCGGGTCAAACGCCGCAACTTCCTCATTATCAGCTGACGTATACTTGAAAATAAATTGGATCAAGGAGTCGCCCTGACTGGCCGTATACTCTTCGTCCAAAATATCTAGTAAATCCCCCTGTGATAATTTAGCATCGGCCATCTCCGCCTCAATGCTTGCCCACACTTGATCATCAGCAATCTGCGTTGCGTTCAGTGGTTGCCGCCAGTTCGTAAATAGATAGCGACGTTCTAACTTGCTACGATTCATAAAGGTCACGTAGGGGCCCTCAAGTTCACTCAAGCGATACGTCTTGGACTGCGCTACCTGTTCCGTCTGGGAAATAGGTGACGGCGCCGCTAAACCTGTAACCGTTATCCCTGATCCCAGAATAAGTGCCATAATTCCTAACAAGTAGCGGATTTTAACTCTTAGCATGAGAATCTCCTCCTGATTCATACTATCCACTTGTTAACACCGTTACCTTTACTATACCATGGGACTTCTCATTGCCCTAGGATTATCTCCCGAAAATCGGCAATGATTACCCGCCGCGCCATTTGCTAAAATTCTTGGCTAACCGTCCCCATAAGCTGTCCGTTGTGGCCCTTGTTTCACGTGAAACAACCAGTGACTTAAAAAAGTAGGCGGCACCGCTAACGATGCCACCTACTTTAGTGTCAAACTTAAATTAATTGGCGGGCCTAACCGACCAGCCGGCGCACGCTCCCGTTGAACCGCATCTTCCAGTGTGGATCATTCAAACTAGAGATGCCAACCCCACCAGTATCTGAACTCGGTGAGTCGTGCAGGAATAGCTTATTGCCTAGATACAAGGCCACATGACAATTCTTACCTTCATCCTTATCGTTGAAGAAGAAAATATCGCCACGTTTCATATGACTGGCCTTAACTTTACGCCCCATTCGAATTAATGAGTAGGTCGTACAGCTGGATGTCGGGCCTAACCGCACGCCTGACTTGGCATAAATGTAGTGAATAAATGATGAACAGTCAAACCGCCGAGCACGAATGCTGGCAGCGCTGCGGCCACCACCCCAGTCATATTTAGACTTACCAACCAGTTTGGAACCGGTCTTAACCGCCTTTTCGATCTGCTTAATATTGCCGGCCAACACCTTCGTGTTAAAGGACAAATACTTGCCGCGAATCCAATAGGTCTTGTGATTTACCTTCAACCGATAATAACCCGTACCGGTATTCAACTCAGCCCGCCGATCCACGTGAACCCAGTGGCCAACTAATTGCTTGGTACTGGTACTCCCAGTAACCTTGGCACCTTTGAGACCCCAGGGCTTGTTGTATAGGAGCACATGCGCGTGATTCACTTTCATCGAGTAGTTGAGACCACCCTGATACCGGGTCCAGTGGTAAAAGGCATCACGATTAATCCAACCACGCGGCGTCTTGAAGAAGGTTCCGTGCCCGTTTTTCGCAATTCGGGTCACCGTAAACTTCTGCTCATAGGTCCCCCGTGCAGAGCTACTGCGCTTCATCCCAGTCCGATAGAGTCGATGATAAAAATTATATTTCGTATGGTACAACGTCCGAGTCTGATGATAACTCCGGTTGTACACCACATGATCCTTGGCATCGCTCGCTTGGGCCGATACTCCCCAACCTAGTAAGGCCATGCCCAATAAACAGCCAATCACTATTTTCTTAAGATGCGCCATTTTCAAACCTCCAAATTTAGTTGCTAGTCACGCTATCACTCACGATACTGTTCGTCCTGCCTAGCCTGACGTAAAACTGACTTAACCCACTTTTCGCTATAGCCATAAATGCGGGCCAAGTCTTGTTGATTGTGCCCATTGAATTCACGAATCACCCGCTGTGCTGCTAAATCGCGGTCATACAAGTGTACCGGAACACTTAACTGCGTCCCCTTGTACTACTCATAAATCTTCATCATGGCTTCCGGTCCCACCAAGTCGCTTAGTCCATGGTAAAAATTATGTAGTGCACCAATATCCAACTTATCCGTCATTTAACCACCTCCACGAGTTAGTGTAGACGATTGTTTCGCCTTTCATAAGGGCACTACGTCCATCACTATTCCTTACATAAAGACCATCATTTAATACGGGAAGTGACAGTCACTTCATTATGTGCTTGGTATTGCACGATCCCTTTCGTTAAGCGTGTTAGACCAGCTACCCCGAGTAATCCGTTGCCAGTTGTTTTACAATATGCTTTTTTTCAAGCTGCTATCCTTCCCACTGGAACTGACTCGTTATTGCGGTCAATCGTAGAAGACCTGAAACATTTTTCGCGTCTGAGACGTTTCTAGTTTCAATCAACATCGACGGTAACCAAATCCCTTTATAATGCGGATTTATTTAATAAAATCATTAAATATTCTTGCCTTAATTTATCGCTTTATTGAACGAATTAGACTAGAATAGAGGTAGAAATTCGGTATGGATCGGGTACTTGTCAGAGCGGAGGGGTTACTAATGAAACCGACAACTTTTAAAATGCGTAACAAACAGCGACTGATGGCTTTAATGATCGCAGGAACCGTTGTGGGGCTTGGCTACCAAGCCGATATTGCCCAGGCGGATACCACGGCGGTAGAACCAGGGGATTCGACAGATCAGTCAACGGCCACATCAACGACGACCGCTAAAACGGTAACATTGAGTCAACAATCACCTACCACGGCAGAAAACGGTGCGGCGGCCGAGACCGACTCACGTGCGGCTGAGAAAACCCCGGCCACCAATCTGACCAACCCACCCGCAACCGACGGCGCAACGGCTACCAACACAGACCAAACACCAACAACCACCGCATCACCAGCTGCCACAACAACGACACCAACTGCTAAAGCGGCCGCAAAACCAGCAGCGGTAACCCCACAGGCCCGGGCCATCAGCACACCAACGACCACTGCCCCGCAATCAACTAACAGCCCGGCGGTAACGCCCACGACCACTGCTGCTTCTATCGTAAAGACCGGGACTTTTGGAACGGCACCGTGGACACTCGATAGTGATGGCAACATGGTCATTTCGGCCGGAACCTTTCGTGGTGGCGAGCTGGGATCGTATAACCACACTGACGTTAAGCACGTCACCTTTGCTGGAAAAGTTGTCTTAGGTACTGATGCCAGTCGCCTCTTTTCCGGCTGGTCTAGTCTGACGGGAATTGATGGCCTAGCCAATTTGGATACCAGCCAAACCGTGCTCATGGACGATATGTTTTCCCAAACAGGTTTACAGCAGCTAGACTTAAGCGCGGCAAATTGGGACACTAGCCACGTGCTGGATATGAGTTACATGTTTGCGAACAACCCCGCCTTAACGACCGTGAACGTGACTGGATTAGATACCAGTCAGGTCACCAATATGGCTCAGATGTTCTTTAATGATCCGCTGCTAGCCACCATTACTGGCACCGGTGACTGGAATACGGGGCAAGTGACGGATATGAATGGCATGTTTGCCAACAGTAGTATGGATTGGAATACCTGGCAGACAGCCTATAACGATGCCTTACAAACGGTCGATATCGCCAATTGGGATACTAGCCACGTCACCGATATACGTAGCATGTTCACGGGTGATCGGGCGCTGACGCAGCTCGACCTTAGTCACTGGCAAACCAGTCACGTGAAATACTTAGCACAGATGTTTGCCGAGGACGTGGCCATTGACCACCTCGACGTCAGCCACTGGGATGTTGGTCAGGTCCTCACCACCACATCGATGTTTGAAAACGCGACTGCCTTAACAGCCATCGACCTCAGTCAATGGCACCCGACTGCCATCAGGGCCGTGAACAACATGTTTGCTGGCGATCGTTCCCTCACGAAGCTGGATTTATCAAACATTGATATGAATGCCGTAAGTTCGCTGAACCATCTCTTGCAAGGCACTGTTAGTTTGCAGGAACTGAAACTAGGAACCAATTCCCACCTCTTTGACGGTGAGGATCAGGTAAACCTACTAGATGCTCCGATTAGCGCCACCTTCACCGGTAAGTGGCAAGCTGAGGGTAGTGGCAAGACTTATACCGCGGCGGATTTGAATACGGGTTATGACGGCGCAACGATGGCGGATACTTATGTGTGGGAAAGGGTCGCCACAACGGCACCGGATACGGGAAATCATGGTGGGACAACAACATTGCCAGATAATACCAATAACGGGACGGCGACCGATAATACCGCAGAGACTGGCGGCGATGGTGATACGATTACGATTCCTGATACTGGCACGCCGGTTAAGAAACCAGCTACTGGTGGTTCGGCGGCGCAGATTAACAGCCACCCCACTAAAAAAACACCTAAGGCTAAGTCAAAGAAGTCTGCTATGCATCCCCAAACGCTGGCTAAACCGGTGACTGGCACATCCATTTCTCAGCAAGTAGCTACTGACAAAACGGTTCGCTTAACGGCGCGGACTAATAAGGACAAATCGGCTAAACCAGCCGCAACGGTCTTGCCCCAAACCGCCGAAGCTTCGACCAGTTGGTTGTCCGTATTAGGCGTTTTAGGATTAAGCCTAGTTGGTTTACATTGGTTTAAGAAACAGGATTAGCACCAGTGACTGTTTCATCATTAACTTCAAAAAGCAGCAGTCATTGTTCAAATTTACTGAACAATGACTGCTGCTTTTTATTGTTAGCCCACGCATCAGCCGAATATTCTGCCAACTAAAAAGGACGCCCCATTCATACATGAATGAGCCACCCACTTAAACTCGTGATATTGATACTACTTGGAAGATGCGTTGCTAGAACTCGATGACATGTAATCAGACAGGACCTGTTTTAGCTGACTGTCTTTGATTGAAACATCACCTTTTTTCAAAACTTTAGCAATGACCTCGTGGGTCACTTCGCTATTATTCACTTCCTGGTTAACGATTTGTGCCGTTAATGCCGCCTTGTGATCTTTAACTGTGCCCTTACCAGGATTATTTAACATTAAGATAACATGATACCCGTACTGGGTCTTAACCGGTACTGTGGTATAATCATCTGTTTTTAGCTTGAAAGCGGCTTGCTTAAAGGCCGAATCAAGTGTGGTATCCGTGCTGTCAAACTGTGCCAGCTTGCCACCTTTATTTTTAGTGACGGTATCTGTAGAATAACGCTTGGCAAGTTGTGTAAATGCTTTCTCTCGGTTAGCGGGCTTAGCGTCACTTAACTGTGCAATGATTTTTTGCGCCGTGGTCTTATTAGCAACTAAAATATGGGCAACCGTAACTTTCGGTTCATAATGTTTGAATTGCTTTTTGAGCTGGGCATCCGTAATTTTAATATTCGCCTTAACGGCCTCTTTGAACAGTAATCTAAAACGAATATCCGATTTATAACTTGATTGGGTAATCCCCCCCTGAGATAAAACACGGTTAAAGGACGAGCCATACTGGGCCTTCGTTTGATTAAAGAGCTTATTAACCGCGGCTTGACTAACTTTGTCACCATACTGTTTTTCCAAAACTTTGCTCAAGATCATCTGCTGTAAAACTTGCTGTCCAGAAGGTGTCTCTTTCAGGCTACTATAGTAAGCCGGCTCCGTAATGTTTCCCCCATTAGTTGTGGCAATAACCTTTTGGCTACCACAACCGGCAAGCGTTGCCGCTAGCAACAAACCAGTGAGCGCGATAGACCATTTTTTCATAATATCCCCCACATCCATTCCTCAAAATTGGTGTAAACACCATGTATAATAGCGTATCACAAATAATCGCACTGATAATATATGATCGTTAGTCTTTATAAAAAGTTCAACTGATTACTATCTAATCTAGATGGGGTTAGTTAATTGATCTACTAATATCAATACTAGAAATAAGGAGGCAGATTAAGTAGACCCAATACTAAGCCCGTCATAGCTGGCAGCGTTTTACAATTCATCAGCCGTCACCTATACTACAGAAAGGGGAAAATAGTTTTCTAATTTTGTTTCAGGGAGGATCTGCATGATGAAAAAGATTTTTGCACTTACCGTAGTCGGCCTAGCAATTGGTCTTAACGGCGGCTTAATTAACTCGGCGCAGGCGGCGCAGCCTAAGACCAGCTTTAAACATATCCTCTATGATGATAATCACAGCTATTATCATTACACAGCTGTGGCCTACCATGCTAAGCGAGCCACTAAGAATGCCTACATTTGGAATAACACGCATACCAAGAAACTTTATAATTTGAAGTCGTTCCCAACCTATACGTGGTTTCTAACAGCTACCGGTACCTATAAGGGAAATCACAACTGGATTCAGGTCACAAATACGCCGGGAACTAAGACTGGCTGGATTTACCGGCCACAGCTGGTCAAGGGATTTAATCCCAAAGGCTATCAAATTACGCACCGTAGATTTCTGCAACCCACTTATGCTGGCGATTATTACCATGTCACTAGTGCCACTAAGAATGCCTATCTTTGGGATTGGACACATACGAAGAAGCGCTTGAATCTCAAAAACTACACGAACCAAAACTTGTACCGCAGTAATTCTGTTCAAATTTCTCACAACGGTAAAACCAGTTGGTACTACTATGTTGGTGTCCCCAAAAATGGTCAAACCATTTATGGTTACGTCCCCAGTTCAGCCGTAACAGCTGGCAAAACAACTAACCATTCCGGACGCAATCTCCTATTTCCGGACGATTTCGTCAGCACCAAAGACTACGTCCACTATCTAAATGACAGTAAGTACCAGAAGTTGGCGCGATCCATGGTTAAGTTATTTCCCAATACTCCCGTTGACCTCGGGCTCTCCCGTATTGCGGCTTATAACTACGCCACCAACGACACCTGGGATGAAGACGCTCCCGAGGCTATTTCAACCAAAGGCTATACCAAGATCGTCCCGTTTACGTCAGTTGCCACCTATTTAATGAACCACAAGACTCAGACTAATACCCAAAAATTAGCTGCCATCAAAAAATTGTTGGCTAAGCAAGGCTATCCACAAAGTAAACGCACGAAACTTTCAGATTATAAATTGGGAATTTACGTGATTAATAACGTAATGGGGGGCCGAACCAACGAAGACGGCAGCGTTCATAAAGGAAATTGGTATGGGCTAATTATTGGTCAGAAAAATTAGATTCACCTGTTTGAGGGACGCCTGCGATTGTGCTGGCGTCTTTTTTTAACCTAATTATGGCAAAAAAACAGCAACGCCTAATTAACATAGGGTCGCTGCTTGAAAGACTTCGTCTCCGTTTGGTCGTGATTACTGACTAGCCTAGTATTTGATCACCATCGTCTTATTCGCGGTAATATACTGGCCATTAGTCAATACCAACCGCGTTGTTAAGTGATGCGTCTTAATTGCCTTAACTTTAAGGATTGTTCCCTTCTTATAATGCGCTTGCTTACCCGATAAATCCTTCCTCCGATAAGCATTAACTCCCCAGCGATTGATTACCTTAATCCGTTTTGGATTCGTCTGGTAGTACGTCTTTACAACATACTTGGGGTTTGCCGTAATGTAGCCCGTTAAGCCTGCCGTCTTACGCGTATGGTTGACGTCCCGTACTTTATACCGTAAGGCACCTGACTTAGAGTAGGCGTATGATTTTACCACAAACTGTGGTCGATCCGTCCGCTTTTGCCGTTGGTAGACCACCTTCCGGGTTGCTTTATGGAAGGTCGGCGTTGTGTAAAGCGCTATCTTCTTTACCGCATATATCGCCTGTCCTTTTTTAGCTACCGATACCTTAGTTGCACTTGATATTGCTGTGGCACTAGTCGTATTCGCCGATGAGGTTGCTGTATCACTGGTTGTATTGGCTGACGATGGTGATGGCGTACTACTAGATTCTGCTTCGTGTTTCAGTGAAACTCGAACCGCAGTGTTATACCCCTCGTTAGCACGTGACCCGCGATTGTGATAATCCGCTCTCAACGTTAATGAACTCTGATCGCTGGCTATGTTGGTCAACAGAACGTACTTGGTACTGTCCACATTACTATCCGCATTGGCAGTCTTGTTCGCTTGAGTAGCTGGTGCCGTATAGGTAAGTTTCAGTTGCGTGGCCAGTTCTTGAATACCTGCTTCAATTGCTGCTGCATCCATGGGTTTGGGTAACATATCTGCCGTAATGAGGGGCATTAATCCCTTCTGATTGACCGGAACTGTCAACTGAATTCCATCGGTGCTGGCAGCAACTATTCTAATGTTGGCAGCAACCTTATCAAAATCAGCCTGTGTCCATGTGGAGGGATCTTGACTTACGCCATCAGGAATACTATTGGTCCCACTGGGATAATAGTCCTCATGATCCATGATGTTCGTATTTGTCTGATAATCAAAGTCCACAGGTCGCCCCTCGTCTAAGGAGTAGTTAAATTTCTGATAAACCTGGTTCATGCCACTATCATCAAAGAACCATTCTTGAAACTCTGGTAGTCCATATAAACCATCCAATATGGAATTAGTCCTGTCAGGCCCCCCATCTTAATGATTGTGTTCAGCTCATCTAGGGATACCTTTGCCGTGTTTCCCTTAACGACCAACGTCTTACCGGAATCATAGCCTTTACTGGTCTGACCAAAACCATAAAATCCCCAGACCAGATTATTAGGCTCCTCACCTACTCGCTTTAGGGCATTAAAGTCCGAGATATGATTATCATATACATTAATTCGTATCGAACCTTTCGGCCCCCCCTCAAGCTTTAAACCACGGACCATATCCATCAGTTTGTTAAACGTGGGTGTGGTGATGCCGCAATGAACAAAGGTAAAATCTGAATTCCCATGGTCGAGATTAGACTGATACAATGCAATCGCTTTATTGTCAAAAGTATCACCTTGATTATAAATTTGATCCCCTATGACATCGTTCTCCAGAAGCGTCTTGTAGCCAGTCCAATTCTTTACGGGCTGGTTGATTTCAATGACCTGTCCGTAATTTTTATAATACGCGATCACGTCACTGAGCGGCGTATCTGCTGATATCCTTTTATCGGTCTCCTCAAGTGGTCTCTGCTGCATCGCATTAAAATCATCAACCACCATCTTTACCAAATTTTGATCCGGAATGGCTTCCTTTAGTGGCTTCGACTCATCTACCGAAGCATTTAATTGCTTCGTGAACTCCTGAAGTTGAGCCGCCGAATTCGTTGACGTTTCAGTTGTTGGTGTCTGTGATGCTGTCTGTGAATCGGGAGTTGCCGCCAATCCTTGACTGGCCTGCGTTATCATAAATACGGAACTAGCCAATAATGGCACTACCGCTAGCTTCATTAACCGCTGTCCTAACATCGTAAATCTCCTCCATAATTTCTGTCCGAACACATATTTTACCCGTTCTATGTACTCAGTAGGGTCTGCCTTAAAAATTAGCTTGGATGGACAAACAACCTTACCTAAACAGCCGCCAGCTAAGATGCCTTTCATCTCTGAGTGACTTGAAAATTTAGTATGACTGCAGAAACAGAGCCATTCTGAGAAAAATGCCACCTGAGTCAAATCGTGTGGCAAACAGAATAACCATTCAGTTTAAAACAGACCCTAACAATTACTGTTACCTACTAAAAAGTTAGTCATACTTATTTATTTGCAACTTGATTATAGCACATCAGCATAAAGCCATTTTCCAATCTATTCCAGAAACAACTGACAATAAGGATTGCATCCGCCAACGCCTAAGATTAAAATACGATTAGAAATCAATCTTACTGAAGAAGTGTTTTAGATGGCTCTAACCCACCACTACCTTCGCGCAAGCAATGCTGCGGCCGCGGCCCAACTCATCGCGACGACGCTCCTGACGACTAATCGAAAGGATTATACCGCCGACTATCTGGCCGCCACAATCGCTAAGCTCCAACCCCAAGATCTCGTCGATAAGGCCACTTGGACCCACTTTTATGTGTTCTATGAAGGAACCGAGCTCGTGGGAACGGGGCGATTGGTTCTTATTGGGGAAAAGCTGATGAGGCCAGTCTGTTCGATATTTTCGTTTCACCCGAGTATCAGGGCAAGGGAATTGGCCGCGCCATCGTGACGACCTTGGAACAAGATGCCTTTTTTAAAACTGCCAAACGGGTTGAAATTCCGGCATCAATTACCGCCTTGGGCTTCTATGAAAAGCTGGGCTACCGGCCTAAAAATCACCAAACACGCCCCGATGATGAACAACTCTTCCGTTTAGAAAAATTCACTACTACATCACCGGAATCATAAGTTGAGCTGGATTTTCCTTATTTTCTAGCTTTTCAACTTTTATCTCGTTAATTGCAAACCTATACGTCATTTACTTCGTGACGATTATCGGTTTCATTGGTATGCTTAGAGCGTATCAATTTCATCTTTTCGAGGAGGAGTTATCATCATGGCAAGTGTTCATCACCATAAATTACTCTATAGTTTATTCGTATCCTTATTAGCTGCCGGTAGTGTTACCGCCCTGCCCGGCTTAGCCGACACCGGGCAAGCCGCTAAAGTCACCACGCAAACCGACAAGTATCGCGTCCCCACCAGCCAACCGGGATTCAAAAAAGTGGCTAAAAAGTACAAACAAGCCATCCCCATCCAAATCCTCGGTATTAATGACTTACACGGTGGCCTGGAAACCACGGGGAGCGTCACTATTGGGACGAAAACCTATAATGATGTGGGAACCGTAGCTCGGTTAAGTGGCTCATTGGACCAGGCGCAAAACCAGTTCAAAAAGAGCCAGCACGCCAAGGCGGCCAATACCTTCCGGGTTGAAGCCGGTGACATGGTCGGCGCCTCACCAGCTAACTCAACACTGTTAGCCCATGAGTCGACGATGCACGCACTGCGGGCGATGAACTTTCAAATTGGAACGTTGGGGAACCATGAATTTGATCACGGTCTGGGTGAATTTAACCGCATTTTGAAAGGCCATAAACCCGCGGCCAATGCCGATTCCTTGATTAAAAACTATCCACATCAGGCCTCAAAGATTAACTTGGTCGTGGCCAATGTGGTTAAGAAGTCTAATCATAAGATTCCATACGGTTATAAGCCCTATACCATTAAAACCATCAAGGCCCATGGAAAGACGGCTAAGGTTGGCTTTGTCGGTATTGAAACCACCGATCTTCCCCATCTGACTCTGTTGAAAAACTACCAAAACTACCAGGTTTTGGATGAGGCCAAGACAATTGCGAAGTACGACAAGATTTTAAATAAAAAGGGCGTCAAAGCCGTTGTGGTAATGGCTCACACGGGCATTGCCAGCCAGGATGGCAAAACTGACGGTAGCGCCGTATCTATCCTGAATAAAGTTAATCAATTGGATAAGAAGAATCACGTTGGGCTGTACGTTGCCGGCCATTCTCACCAATATGCCAATGCGACGGTCGGCAAAACTCACGTGGTCCAGGCCGTTTACACCGGGAAAGCTTATAACGATACGCAAGGCTATATCAATCCGAAAACCGGGAAATTTATGCACTTAGAATCCCACGTCTACCCTGTCTTGCCAGCTAAAGCCAATCCCAAGGCTAAGAGTAACGCAAAAGTCGTTGCGATTGTGAAGGACGCGGATAAGCGAGTGGCACCAAAGGTTAATGCGGTTATCGGTAAGGCGGCCACACCAGAGCCCATCACCGGTCGCAATAACAACAGTAAGACCATGGAAAATGCCGCCGGAGAATTAGTGGTCGATGCGCAACGTTACGAAGCCCAAAAGGCCGGAACAGCACCCGACTTTGCGATGACTAATAACGGTGGTGTTCGTGCCGATTTGGCGGTCACTAAACAAGGCGATATCACTTGGGGCGCGGCCGTGGCCGTTCAACCATTTGGCAATATTTTACAAGTGGTCGAGATGACGGGCCAACAAATTAAGGACGCACTGAACCAGCAATACGATGAAAACCAAGCCTTTTACCTACAAATCTCGGGCTTGCGTTACACTTATACAGATAATCATGATGCCAAACAACCGTACAAGGTCGTTGATATCAAGAAAGACGATGGGACCCCGGTCAGTATGACGGCCACCTATCGCGTGGTGATCAATGACTTCTTGCATGGTGGTGGTGATAATTTCTACGCTTTCAAGAACACACCGATCAAGGCCTCCATTGGCGCTGATACCGATGTCTTTGTCCAATACTTCAAGGATATGGCGGCGGCCAACACACCAATCAAGGCCCCAACCCTGGATCGCAAGATTTATCAGCCGGCTGGTAGCGCGATGGCTACTCATACACAGCCAGTTGAACAGGTGGCATTGGGATAGAACAGGTATATAAAATAAAAATCACCAACCGCAAGAAAACGCGCGGTGGTGGTTGCTGAGAAACGGTTGACTGGTCGTTAAGACTGGTTAGCCGTTTTTTGTCGCTTTCATAGGTGTCCCTTTGTGCCAAGTTGCCGCACTAGCCGTTGTCGATACCGTGCCGCCCACTAATAAGACGGTCATCGCCGTCATTGCTAACTTCGCAATTTTCCTCATGTGCTTCTTCCTCCTACTTAAAACTGTTGTACGCTCTCATTAACTAGTTTAGCTGATTTATCGGTTCAATGTAACCATATTAGGTATTGCCATTCAGACGTTCTTTTTCCTTGTCGCCTTCCTAAACTACCATGCTGAGAACGCGCAATGATGAATTGAAAGAAGCTTCAAACATGCGCTGGAAAACTCAAGGAAAACGGTCGGTCATAGTGGACTTGAAGGGCTTTCAAAGTTACGTATACTGGATTTATATGTTTATATGGTAGATTGCAAATTTAATCCGAATTTTTGGACAAATTTGTCAGCATAACCT
>OMJG01000372.1_pt1 | contig 34349 bp, 29 predicted proteins | sample 1646431 | NCBI WGS metagenome assembly OMJG01 (sample SAMN03771674, study PRJEB25209) | food metagenome | isolation source: Cotija cheese | place: Mexico:Jalisco,Michoacan | collected 2011-12-12
TACCTGGCGGGGGCCCAGCAACCTCGCGCGGGGTTGCTGCGCCCCCGCCAGGTAGTAATAGGGAGGTGGGGAATGTCTTTTGGAATGGTCCGGAGATCCCTACTTCGGATCAAGTCGTTTTGTCACTAATCTGATTACCATGATGACGCAAGACACTGCGATACAGGAACAATCAACAGACCAGTCAGCTCAGTCGGTTCGGCCACGGTCCCGATGGGTCGGGATCCTTTGGGCCCTCCATTGGGTGCTCCGGATGGGGCTGGCGGTGTCTCTCCTGCCCTACGCCTGGACGAAGATCTTTCACGTTCAGATGGGTTACGCCGACTACGCCGATGCACTTGTCCAATACGGCGAGATGAGCCCCATGGGACTGCTGTGGCGCTTCATGGCGTTCTCCCCGACCGTGCAGTTTCTGGCAGGCCTTGCTGAGCTGATCGCCGTCATCCTGCTGCTCTTCCGGCGCTCAGCCTGGCTCGGTGCACTCATCGCTGCTCTGGACATGAGCGTCGTCTTCCTGCTCAACCTGACGTTCGACGTGCCGGTCAAGCAACTGTCCGGAGCGATGGCGCTGGTGGGTCTCATCCTTCTCATCCCCAATGTGCCTCGAGTCGTGCGATTCGCACTCGGGCGCAGCGTCGGACCTGCAGTCAGCGGCCTCATCTGGCGCAACCGGATCTTCGTCCGGATCACTCGCTGGGTATCCCCGATACTCGCCATCGTCATCATCATCGGCAGCGGTCTGGCAATCGGTATCAGCCTGAGGTGGGGCAGCCCTGGGACTCCGGAGGAGATCTCAGGTGTCTACACTGTCACGGCGTCAAGCAAGACGACCCCGATCGACGGCACCGACCACACGACCGCGGACATCACTCAGATCGCGTTCGGGCAGATCGGGTCCCGCAGCGGCAAGAGAATGAGCGTGCGGTACTCCGATGGTGACTTCCAGGACGGCGTCTACAGCGTCGACGGTCAATCGATCACAGTGGAGCTCTTTCCGGTCCGGAAAGGTGCTCAGGCGCCCGTTCGCGGTCCTTCCGGCACCGTCGAATTTCGGTACTCGACGACCGAGGATGGGGAGTTCTCCCTGCGGACAGAAGACTCGGAACTGACACTGCACAACGATGACGAGCGACGTTTCCTCTTCGACCGCGGCTTCCGATGGGGTCCCGAGGCACCCGTGAATCGCTGAAGGGCGATGAATGATTTGGGGCCCCGCCGATCGGCAGGGCCCCAAATCATCTGTCCATGATCCGGCAGATCAAAAGCTGCTTCAACGACCGAACAACTTCGAGAACAGCCCTTTCTTCTTCGGCTTGGCCTCCTTGCTCGGTTCTTCCTCGGCAGAAGTCTCTGCCTGCGCAGGCTCGACAGGGTGGTCTCCACGCGGTCGTTCGTCTTCCGGCTGCTGCTGTCCGCGTGCGGCATCCGAAACCTCCGCGGCAGGCTCTGCGGCTTCGTCGACCCGAGCCTCGGCCGCCGGGGGAGGCTCCGCTGCCGGCTGCTCGTCCGGCACGGACTTCGTGGGTGCAGTTTCCTCTGTCTGAGCAGGCGCCGGAGTTGCCGGGGCCGTCTCAGACGGTGCGGCAGCGTCGTCCGCGGCGGAAGCGGAAGCCGAATCCGGCGTACGGGAGGCTGCGGCCGCCTCGGCGGGGGTGCCCGTGGATCCCCCGGCGGCGGCGAACTGGTCGGCGGCCTCACCTTCCAAGGGAGCGTTCAGATCGCAGTTGGAGATGCGACGCTCATCGTCGAAAGACAGGTCAGCGGAGCCGTCGGCGAACAGCATCCGCAGCCCACCATCGGGCAGCTCTGCCGTCGGAATGCCGCGTTTGACGACGTACGCCTCGACAGCCGCCCGGTGATCGGTCACCGTCGTCTGCGTCAGACCCTGCATGAGCGCGCGCACAGAGACCTTGACCTGCGGTGCGGGCAGGGCGACCTCGGCGGCATCGACGAGCAGCCATACCGTGGTCCCGGCACCGGCGGCGGCTGGATAGTGGGCCCACTTGTCGGTGGCCTCCTTCGACGCCAGGGTCAGGCGCAGTGCGAGCTCCTCATCGAGGGAGAGCTCCGGTGTCGTGAGCTCGGTGACATCTTCGGCGGCCCCGAACTTGCGCACCTCGTGGGAGAGCCCGACGACGGCATCGGGGAAGTCATTGACGTTCTCCCATCCCCACAGCCACGTCTTCTCCCTGCCTGACTCGGAACCGAGCAGATGTGGTCGGGCGCGCAGAACGCCACCGTCGGCCGACGTGAACGTCAGATGCGGGTCGGAGCTGAAGTCGACTTCCCACTCGGCGTCGGCGATGAGCGCACCGAAATGCGTCTGCACCTCCGTCGAGTAGAAGACGGCGCGATTGACCAGGTCCTGCAGAGTTGAGCTCATGGTTTCAAGCGTATGCGGGAGCGCCCGAGAATCGAGGAGGCACGCGGTGCGATGGCCGTGTCAGTGCCTCATGGTGGAGTAGATGTCTCAGCAGAACTGCCGGAATCATCGTCCGTACATATACCTCGGGGAGGAGAACTCATGTAAGGTAGTCTGTTGCGCTTCGCAACTCTCACGACTCTATTGTCAGCCTTTCTTCACTCAGGACGTTCAACGTGGCCTTACTCCGCCTGTCCCTGAAATACGCCAAAAACTACTGGCTCTTCATCATTCTGGTCGTCATCCTGCAGCTGGCCTCGACCATCGCAGCGCTGTACCTTCCCAGCCTCAACGCTCGGATCATCGACGAAGGCGTCGCCAAGGGCGATACCGACTTCATCTGGTCGACAGGCATGACGATGCTGCTCGTCTGCCTCGTGCAGGTCGTCACCGCGATCACCGCGATCTACTTCGGCGCCTGCACAGGGATGGGCGTCGGCCGCGACCTCCGCAGAGCGATCTACCGCCAGGTCGACGACCTGTCGATGCTCGAGGTCGGACGATTCGGCTCCGCCACCCTCATCACCCGCAACACCAACGACGTCCAACAGGTTCAGATGCTGGTGCTCATGACCCTGAACTTCATGGTCTCGACCCCGATCATGTGCATCGGCGGCATCATCATGGCCCTGCGAGAAGACGCCGGGCTGTCCTGGCTGGTGTGGGTGTCCGTGCCCGTCCTGTTCATCGTCGTCGCCATCCTCGTCTACCTCCTCATGCCGCTGTTCCGCCGCATGCAGGACCAGGTCGACGACATCAACGGCGTTCTGCGCGAACAGATCACCGGCATCCGCGTCATCCGCGCCTTCGTCCGCGAACCCTTTGAGACCGACCGGTACGCAGACGCCAACCGTGCCCTGACCGAAACCTCGGTCAAGGTCGGCAATCTGTTCGTGCTCATGTTCCCCGCCATCATGATGATCCTCCACCTCGCGACTGCAGCCGTCCTGTGGTTCGGCGGTCACCGCGTCGACGCCGGACAGATGGAAGTGGGATCGCTGACGGCGTTCCTGCAGTACCTGCTGCAGATCCTGGTGGCCGTGATGATGGGCGTATTCATGATGATGATGATTCCGCGCGCCGTCGTCTGCGCCGAACGCATCGCAGAGATCCTCGACACCCGCAGCACGATGACCATCCCCGCCGGTGTCACGGACCTGCCCGGACGTGGTGAGCTCGAATTCCGCAATGTCTCCTTCGGATATCCCGGCGCCGAGGTGCCTGTGCTGGAAGGACTGACCTTCACCGCCCAGCCCGGGACGACCACCGCGATCATCGGCTCGACCGGCTCCGGCAAGTCCACGATCGTCAACCTCATCCCCAGACTCATCGATCCGCAGGCAGGCGAGATCCTCATCGACGGGATCCCCGTCACCGAGTTCAACCGCCACCAGCTGGCACAGCTCATCGGTCTCGTCCCGCAGAAGCCGTATCTGTTCTCCGGCACGATCGCCTCGAACCTGCGCTTCGGAAACGAGGACGCCACCGATGACGAGCTGTGGGAGGCCCTGCGCATCGCTCAGGCCGACGACTTCGTCATCGAGAAGGAGGACCGGCTCTCAGAGCGCGTCGCCCAGGGAGGCACGAACTACTCCGGCGGGCAGCGTCAGCGTCTCTGCATCGCCAGAGCCCTGACGGTGAAGCCGCAGATCTATGTCTTCGACGATTCGTTCTCCGCCCTCGACGTCGCCACCGACGCACGGCTGCGGGCAGCCCTCGACGAATCGACGGGGGAGGCCACCGTCATCGTCGTCGCCCAACGCGTATCGACGATCCGGGACGCTGACCAGATCATCGTCCTCGAAGCAGGGAAGATCGTCGGCCGCGGCACCCATGACGAACTCGCCGAGGCGAACCCGACCTACCGCGAGATCATCGAATCCCAGCTGACCGCGGAAGAGGTGAACTGACATGGCCGACGACACCTCGACCGAGACCGTGGTGGCTGCGGAAGACGAGTACATTCCCAGCGGCGAGGAGCTGGAGATGAGCGGAGGCACACCTCCGCGCAAGGCCAAGCACTTCTGGCCCTCGGTCAAACGGCTGTTCGGACTCATGGCCAGCGAGAAGAAGGGCATGATCTACGTCGTCGGCCTCGTCGTCGGCTCCGTGGTCCTCACCGTCATCGCTCCCAAGGTCCTCGGCAAGGCGATGGACGTCGTCTACTCCGGAGTCATCGGTGCTGGGCTGCCCGCAGGTGCGAATATCGACGACATCATCGCCGGGGCCCGCGCCGAAGGCCGCGACGACTTCGCCGATATGCTCGCCACCGCCGAAGTGGTGCCCGGGCAGGGAATCGACTTCACCGCCCTCGGGCAGATCATCATCGCCGTCCTGCTCATGTACCTCGTGGCCTCGATGCTCATGTGGGCGCAGGGATACATCCTCAACGCCCTGGTCATGCGGGTCGTCTACCGACTGCGTGAGGACATCGAACGCAAGATCAACCGACTGCCGCTGCGCTACTTCGACACCCGGCAGCGCGGCGACGTGATGTCGCGAGTGACCAACGACGTCGACAACATCCAGCAGGCCCTGCAGCAGGCCTTCTCGCAGCTCGTGCAGTCGGCGCTGACGATCATCGGCATCGGCGTGATGATGTTCATCGTGTCCTGGCAGCTCGCGCTGCTGGCCCTCATCGCACTGCCGCTGTCGGCGATCATCGCCGGTGTCATCGGCACTCGGTCGCAGAAGCTGTTCAAGGCGCAGTGGAAGCACACCGGCGAGGTCAACGGGCACGTCGAAGAGTCGTTCTCCGGTCTCGACATCGTCAGGGCCTTCGGCCGTGATGAGGTCATGCTCGACGAGTTCGACCGTCGCAACGAATCGCTGTACAAGGCCTCAGCGGGAGCACAGTTCGTCTCCGGCATGATCATGCCCTCGATGCAGTTCGTGTCCTACCTCAGCTATGTCCTCATCGCCGTCGCCGGCGGCCTCAAGGTGGCAACGGGGCAGATGACGCTCGGTGATGCGACCGCGTTCATTCAGTATTCCCGTGAGTTCTCGCAGCCGATCTCCGAGATGGCCGGTGTCGCGAACATGCTCCAATCCGGTGTCGCCTCGGCGGAGCGGACCTTCGAACTGCTCGACGCCGAGGAGGAGGATCCCGACGAGGTGCAGCGGGAACTGCCCCCGCGCACCCCGGGCAAGGTCGAGTTCTCCGAGGTGAGCTTCCGCTACGCTCCCGAGATTCCTCTCATCGAGAAGGTGTCCTTCACCGCAGAGCCGGGACATACGGTGGCGATCGTCGGACCCACCGGCGCCGGCAAGACCACCTTGGTCAATCTCGTGATGCGCTTCTACGAGATCACGGGCGGAACCATCTTCCTCGACGGCATCGACACCCGCGACCTCAGCCGTTCCGACCTCCGCTCGCATGTGGGCATGGTCCTTCAGGACGCCTGGCTGTATGAGGGCACGATCGCCGACAACATCCGCTACGGTCGGCTGGGTGCCACCGATGAGGAAGTCGTCGCCGCGGCCAAGGCGACGATGGTCGACCGGTTCGTGCGTCAGCTGCCCGACGGCTATGACACGGTCATCGATTCCGACAGTGGAAGCGTCTCGGCCGGTGAGCGACAGCTCATCACGATCGCCCGAGCCTTCCTCGCCGACCCCTCGCTGCTCATCCTCGATGAGGCGACCTCCTCGGTCGACACCCGCACCGAGGTTCTCGTGCAGCAGGCGATGGCGGCACTGCGGACCGATCGGACGTCGTTCGTCATCGCCCACAGGCTGTCGACGATCCGTGACGCTCACACCATCCTCGTGATGGAGGACGGTGCAATCGTCGAGCACGGCAATCATGAGCAGCTGCTTGCCGCACAAGGCACCTACTACCGGCTGTACATGTCGCAGTTCCGCGGGGAGGACGCCGAGGAGCAGTTCACCGCCGAGGTGCTCGCCGAGACCGAGGCCGAGTCCGGTGTGCAGAGCGACGAGGCTGCGGCCTCCGCCGGTGACAGGGCGGACGAGTCGGATGCCGACGGTGAAAGCACCGAGGCGCCGGCAGAGGAGGGGCCCTCGCCGCGGGCCTGACAGGACCGACCGGCCGCAGGGTCCCCGAGCTCGAGCTCGGGGACCCTGTCTCGCATTCACCGCAGAAATCAGACAATGAACGGACATCTGCATAACGATTTCTGCCTGGCTTATGCCGAAATCGACCCGAATGTGACATTGATCTTTCTGCTCTGCCGTGTGGATCTCCGAGCTCGATTCGAAGTTCCTGTGCAGGTGAGAGGACAGCAGCTGGAGCGAACACGAGGGGAGCCATGACCCGGGCGCGCGAACTGTATTGCGAAGTGATAACCATTCGGCACAACACCTCTATCACTTCTGTCATGACCTAAATGAACTAAAGTCGTGCGCACTCCTGTGCCTGCGTATGGTCCAAGCCATAACTGAAGACGGCAACCGGCCAGAACTCTGGAAGGACCATCATGAGACGCTTGGCAATGGCGGCAACATTCGCACTGGCACTCTCCATCGGAGGACTGAGTCCGGCGGTCGCGCTGGCCGACGACAACTCTGCAGCGGACGCAACGGTCGTACCGGCGACAGGAAACGGCGACGCAGAAACCCCGGGTCCGGAGGATCCTCCCGCAGGCCCCGGTGACGACGCTGGTCCCGGCACCGACGGCACACCTGCCGAACCCGGTGACGGGGAGGACTCGACTGATCCGGGCGGCGACGAGAACGCGGCCGATCCCGGTGACGGTGAAGAGGCGGCCGATCCTGGCGAAGGTTCGGGCGAACCGACCGAGGACTCAACCCCGATCGATGCCTCGTTCTCCCTCGACCGGTCGACGATGCCGGTCGACGAGGCAGCTGAAGCCATCCCCTACACGATCACCGGCCTCAAGGCAGGAGATACCGTCACCGCCGAACCGGGCGAGAACGGTTCCACCACCGTCGACAGCGACGGAACGTACAACGGTGAGCTCCGCGGCAACACCGCGCTCAAGGTCGGCGATGTCGTCGACGTCACCGTGGTCGTCGCCCGCGACGGGCAGGAGTCGAAGACCTTCACCGGCAGCGTGGAGATCACCGACAGCCACGATGACTCGGATGCGACCGTCAGCGTCGACCCGCAGAGCCAGACGATCGATTCCTACCTCGACAACGGTGTCGACATCACCGTGAGCAGCTGCGAACCGGGCGAAGAGGTGACAGTCACCATCGTCCGCAAGGGAGAGGACACGAACATCTGGGAAGAGACGAAGACCGCCGGCGACGACGGTTCGGTCTCGGCGTCCTTCATGCCCGGCACCGGTGGCGACGGCTGGATCGGCGACTTCGTGGTCAGCGCAGAATGCGGTGACATGACCGCAGAGACGACATACTCGGTCACTGAGAACGACGACGGAACCGATGCGGATCTCAGCGTCACTCCACAGAGCCAGAAGCTGGCCGACTTCCTCGAGAACGGCGTCAACATCACCCTCGTCAACTGCCACGTCGACTCCGAGGTGACGTTCCAGGTGAGCTCCGCGACAGACCCCGACACCGTGATCTGGGAAGAGACCCAAGACGCCGGTGAGGATACGGCCGGATCCGTACGGTTCGTCCCCGACGGTGACGGCGGCACCGGTTGGATCGGTGACTTCACCGTCGCAGCCACCTGCGGTGACAAGAGCGCCGAGACCACGTTCACGGTCACCGATGACGGCAGCGTCATCGACCCGACGCTCTCGATCAGTCCCGAACGAATCTCCGGAGTGGATTTCATCGACCGAGACAAGGGCGCACAGATGACGCTCACCGACTGCGCGGCGGACGCCGATGCGCATTTCGAGGTGTACTCGGGTGACAAGAGCGAGAAGCTCTACGAGCAGACGGCAACGGCTGATCAGGATGGCACAGCCGGAATCCAGGTCTATGGCCTCGGGGACGATCCCGCGTACTACGTCGGGACGTACCACGTCGTCGCCGCTTGTATGGACGTCAGCAGGTCAGGAAAGTTCGTCGTGACCGGTGGTGAATCCGGCGGCGGAAACGGAGGAGAGTCCGGCGAAGCCGGCGGATCCGCAGGCGGCTCGTCGATGCCGCGTACCGGTGCCGAACTCACCGGCCTGACGGCAGGCGCCCTGCTCATCCTCGGCGGTGGAGCAGCCATCGGACTGGCCCGCCGGAAGAATTGGAGCTGACAGCGGCCGGTGACCCGTCGGGTTGGTGACTGCACCCGGCCCGACGGTGACCAAGGTGGCGGCGAAAGCGACACAGCTCTCCGGCCACAACGGCTCAGGCCCCGAACTCGCAGAGAACCGAGTTCGGGGCCTGATGCATCTCCGAGCAAAGCCGGACCATGTTCCGGGGGCGGTCTCAGCCCTGGGCGACGAGTGTGCGCACGGCCGAGGAGAAGAACCCCTGACCGTCGACTCCACCGCCGGATTCGGGGCCGAAACCGGCCTCGACGGCGTGTTCGGGGTGCGGCATGAGACCGACGACGTTGCCTGCTTCGTTCGTGATTCCGGCGATGTCGCGCAGAGACCCGTTCGGGTTGAAGCCCTGGTAGCGGAAGACCACGCGTCCGGTCGACTCGAGCTCATCGAGCACCTCGTCGGTGGCGACGAACCCGCCCTCGCCGTTCTTCAGCGGAATGCGGATCGTCTCACCCCGCTCGTAGTCGCTCGTCCACGCGGTTTTCGCGTTCTCCACGACCAGGTCCTGGTCGCGGCAGATGAAGTGCTGGTGATCGTTGCGGATGAGGGCACCGGGCAGCAGACGGGACTCGCAGAGGATCTGGAAGCCGTTGCAGATGCCGAGCACCGGCATACCGGCATTCGCCGCAGCGACGACGGACTCCATGATCGGAGCGAATCCGGCGATCGCACCGCAGCGCAGGTAGTCACCGTAGGAGAATCCGCCCGGCAGGATGACGGCGTCGACTCCGGACAGAGTCGAATCCGCATGCCACAGGTTCACCGGGTTCGCACCGGCCAGGCGCACGGCTCGAGCCGCGTCACGGTCATCGAGCGTTCCGGGGAACGTGACGACTCCGACGGAGACGCCGGATTCGGCAGCTGAGGCGGTGGGATCAGCAGCGACAGCGGTCACGATGCGTCCTCGGCCACGCGGACGGCCACAACGTTTTCGATCACGGGGTTCGACAGAAGCTTCTCTGCGGCTTCGCGTGCCTGGGCGAGGACCTCCTCGGTGGCTTCGCCGTCAACCTCGAGTTCGAACCTCTTGCCCTGACGAACCTCACCGAACCCGGTGAAGCCCAGACGGGTCAGTCCGCCGGAGATCGCCTTGCCCTGCGGGTCAAGGATCTCGGGTTTGGGCATCACCTCAACGACGACACGTGCCATGCGTGTACTGCTCCTTTGTGAAAGTGTTCGGGAGTTCCTCCCGCGCTCACTCAGAGTCTACCAACCACGGCCGAATTCCCCGCCCGCGGTCCGGTCGCCGGACAGGCCGGAGCCCTCACGAGTCGAAGCCCATGCCCGCCGCATCGAGGACCTTGAGCAGGGGGCCGCGCCGACCCTCGTTCTCATCGGCCTTGATCAGCGCATTCGTCGTCAGCTTGATGCCCAACCAGGCCACGGGTTCGGGAGGGAACGGCAGGGGGAGCTTGCGCACCATCTCGAGCCCTGTCAGCTCGGTGTCCTCGCCGGAGAGCAGATCGAGCATGACCGTGCCGGCGAACCGGGAAGCACCGACGCCGAGCCCGGTGAACCCGGCAGCCATGGCGACCTTCTTCCCATAGGCGCTGGTGAAGAACGAGAAGAACCGCGAGCAGGTGTCGATCGGTCCGCCCCATTTGTGAGTGAACTTCAGTCCGGCCAGCTGTGGGAAGGTCTCGAAGAAGTGCTCGGCGAGGGTCTCGAAGGTCTCGGGCCGCTGATCGTACTTCCACGACACCTTCCGTCCGAAGTGATAGACGGCGTCCCAGCCGCCGAAGAGGATCCGATTGTCCGCGGTCAGCCGGTAGTAGTGGAAGCGATTCGCGCAGTCGCCGATGCCCTGGCGGCCCTCCCACCCGATCGCGGCCATCTGCTCATCGGTCAGAGGCTCGGTCATCAGCGCATAGTCGTAGACGGGCACGGTGTGCAGACTCACCCGCTTGAGCAGGGACGGGAACACATTCGTCGCCAACGCCACCTGCTTCGCCGTGATCGTACTGCACTGAGCGGCCGCGCAGTCCTCGATCGTCTCCGCGGTCACGCGGGTCTGGACTCGCACGGTCGACGTCGCATCGCTGACATCGGTGACCTTCGTGCCCTCATAGACGTCGACCCCGAGTTCGCGGATGACGCGCAGCAGCTCCCAGCACAGCTTCGCCGGATTGACCAGCGCGACCTCGCGAGAATCCCACAGTGCACCCTTGTACGTCGGTGACTTGACGATCCCCGCGAGTTCCTGCTGGTCGAGGAAGACGAAACCGGAATCCGGATCGTGGGCCTCCCGCAGCTCGGCGACCTGGTAGTCCTCGGTGGCGACGTCGAGTTCGCCCGTGCGTTCGAACTCGACATCCATTCCGTACTTCGCCACCGCGGCTTCGACGGCGTCGAGGTTCTCCCGGCCCAGCTGCGCGAGCCGATCGTTCTCCTCCGGCAGGTGGGCTTGCCCGTTGTCGTAGCCGTGCGTGAGGCTGGCCGCGCAGAATCCGCCATTGCGCCCCGAGGCGGCCCACCCGATCGAGTTCGCCTCGACGAGCACGACCCGACGGTTCGGGTCCCGTTCCTTCGCCTGCAGCGCCGTCCACAGACCCGTGAACCCGCCGCCGACGACGAGGAGGTCGGTCTCGCGGTCCTCGACCAGCGGCGGCAGCGGCTGCGGGCGGAGGTCGGTATCGAGCCAGAACGGAATGGTCGAGGCGTCGGCCAATGCGGGGTGCACGTCCATGTCACTTCACTTTCTTCATGGTGCAGGCGGCAGCTCTCAGGCGGCCATGGTCTTGATGATCTCGGTGGCGTTGCCTCCGGCCTTGCGCAGGACGAACCCGACGAAGCCGAGGGCGGCGAGGGTGAGCACGAACATCACCGTCGACATCGCCGCGACCTCGGGGCGCAGAGCCACGCGCACGGCGGAGAAGATGTAGACCGGCCACGGGGTGTAGCCCGGCTGTTGGACGAAGCTCGACAGGATCGTGTTGTCGAGGCTGACGGTGAACGACATCAGGGCACCGGCGAGGATGCCGGGAGCCGCGATCGGCAGGGTGATGTCCTTGAACCGGTTCCACGGAGTCGCGCCGAGATCGGCGGCGGCGTCCTCGAGCTGAGTGTCCATGCCGGCGAGCCGAGCCCTGATGATGAACGTCACGATCGCCATGGAGAACATCGCATGCGAGATGATGAGCCTGACCAGACCGTTGTTGAGTGGGGTGATGCCCCAGTCGACGCCGACGGTGACGAACCACGGCAGGAACGAGATGCCGTCGACGATCTCGGGCGTGACCAGGGTCAGACCGAGGATCGCGGTCAGTCCGAGCGCCCACCATGCGCCCCTTCGCGCCCTGGCCAGAGCGACCCCGCCGAGGGTGCCGAAGATCGTCGAGACGATGGCCGTGCCCACGGCCGCCTGCAGGCTCGTGACGATGGAGGAGACGATGATGTCGTTGTTGATGCCGCTGATGTAGGCGTGCAGGCCGAAACCGCGGAAGTTCGCGAGCACCTTGCCGTTGTTGAACGAATAGGCGATGATCACCGCGATCGGCACGAACAGGTAGACGAAGACGATGATGCCCCAGACGTGCAGAGCGATATCGGTCGGTGTCCGACGTGCGAACGTGTTCTTCTTCGGCATCTCAGGCCCTCCCGTCCTGCAGCGGAACACTGTTGAGTTTGGCCGCGATCGCCTGCCCGAGCTTGAGCAGCGCGAATCCGAGGCCGACGACGACCAAGGTGGAGATGATGAGGATCATCGCCATGGCCGCTCCGACAGCCCAGTTCTGTGCGGTGTTGAACTGATTGGCGATGAGCTGCCCGACCATCGAGCCGCTCGCCCCGCCGAGGACGGTTGCCGTGACGTAGTCGCCGTTGAGCGGGATGAACACGAGCAGGCAGCCGGAGACGACTCCCGGCATGGCCATCGGCAGCGTCACCCGCATGAAGGTCTTCACCTTCCCCGCGCCGAGGTCGTAGCTGGCCTCCCGCAGCTTCTTGCCGGAGGCGTCGATGGCGACGAACAGCGGCAGGATCATCAGCGGCAGATAGTTGTAGACGACGCCGATCTGCACGGCCGAGCGGGTGTAGAGGATGTCCAGCGGTCCATCGAGCAGCCCGAGACCCTGCAGCCAGTTCGACAGGAACCCGTCGGGGGAGAGCATGATCTGCCAACCGAGGGTGCGGACGAGGAAGTTCGTCCAGAACGGCACCATCACCAAAGCCAGGGCCAGGGAACGGCGGGCCGGGGAGACCTTGACCGCCAGCCAGTAGGCGAAGGGCAGGGCGATGAGCAGGCACAGGATCGTGCCGACGATCGAGATCCGCAGGGTCGCGAAGAACGTGGAGACGAAGCTTGCGCTCATCGCCTCCGGGTAGCGGTCGAAGGACAGCCGGTCGGTGGCGATAGCCGTGAACTCATCCGGTTTGTAGCCGAAGCTGTAGAAGACGATGAGTGCCAGCGGAACGATGAAGAAGAACAGCGCATAGGCCCACGTCGGAAACGACATGGCCGCCGGGCCGAAGAAACGCGGGGAGAGCCCGCGCTTGGCTGTCTCTGTGGTCGTGGTTGTACTCATGCTCCACTCCTGGCCTGGGCGTCGGCAAAGATCTTCGTGCGGATCTGATCGGCCGGGGTCTGCTTGCTCGGTTCGAGACGGTCGAGGACCTCCTGGGCCGGGAAGATGAGGTCACGTTCGTCGAGGTCGGCTTTGACCGCCTGCTCTTCGAGCCCCTTCGTGCCGATCGGGTAGCCGATGTAGTCGAGCTGCTCGACGGCCGTGTCCGGGGAGATCATGTGGTTGATGAAGGCGTGGGCGGAGTCCGGGTGCGGAGCACCGGTGGCGATCGCCCACGTGTCCGTCCACAGGTTCGCCGACGGTGTCGGGAACACGAACTTCCAGTTCTCCGGGTCCTTGACCTCCGACAGTCCCTGCCGGGCGTCACCGTTGAACGCATGCAGCATCGTGAAGCTGCCTTGGATCATGCCGGTCGCAGCATTGCCGATATAGGCCTTGATGTTCGGGGCCAGCTGGTCGACGACGATCGTCCGAGCCCGGTCGAGTTCGTCTTCGTCCTCGGTGTTGAGGCTGACATCCATGGCGGCCAAGGCGATCGCTGAGACCTCCCACGGGTCCTCGAGCAGAGCCGTCGTGCCGGCCGCTTCCTTCTGCGCGGCGTCGACGAAGTCCTGCCAGCTGGTCAGCTCACGGTCGATCTTCGTCGTGTTGTAGACGAAGCCGGTCGTGCCCCACGCCTTACAGACGGTGTACGTGTTGTCCGGGTCGAAGTACTGGTTCTTGAAGTTGTCGTCGATGTGTTCGAAGTTCGGGATGAGCGAGAGATCGAGTTCTTGGAGCAGATCATGGTTGAGCATCTGCGGAACGTTCGATCCCGTCGGGACGACCACGTCGTAGCCGGAGGTGCCGCGTGAGGTGGAGAGCTTCGCGGCGAGTTCCTCGTTCGATCCGTACGAGTCGACCTGGACGAGCACGTCATACTTCGATTTGAACGCCTCGATGAGTTCCGGAGCATCGTAGTCGCCCCACGAGTAGAGGTTGAGCTTCGATTCGAGCTTGCCGTCGGTCGGCGGCGACGCCGCCATCTTCGTGGTCGTTCCGCACGCGCTCAGTGCGCCGAGGCCTGCGACACCGAATCCGGCCAGCAGCGCTCGCCGGCTCAACCTCGCCGAGGCGGCCCGCGGGGCCAGGAATGTCACATCGGGTCGTGTGCGGGCCATCTCAGGCACCGCCCTCGACGGCCGCGGCCGGCAGGCCAGGCTCACGGTCGTACACGGTCACGGCGTCGGCGTCCCAGCTCAGCTCCACCTCGGTGCCGGCGCTGATCGGCTCCCGCCCGGCGGCGGGGACGCGAGCGAGGATCTCGTCGTTGTCGCCGACGACGATCATGTACTGGATGACGTCGCCTAAGAACGAATACGAGATCACCGCGCCGCGTGCCGTGTTCGCGTCCCCGGAGGCCTCGCCGGCCGGGGCGACGTGCATCCGTTCGGGGCGGATGGCTGCGCGCACCCGGTCGCCGACGGTGAGATCACGGGGTTCACCGGCAGCAGTGGACGGTCTGAGTGTCAGCGTCGGGGCCGTGAGCACGGCGTTGGCCGTGCGCAGGGTCGCGGTCGTCGCATCGGTGGACGCCACCTCGGCGGAGATGAAATTCTGCTTGCCGATGAAGCCGGCGACGAAGCCGTTGTGCGGATTCGCGTAGATGTCCTCACCGGTCCCGATCTGCTGGATGACCCCGTCGTACATGACGACGATGCGGTCGCTCATCGCCAGTGCCTCGTCCTGGTCGTGGGTGACGAAGACGAAGGTCGTGTCGAGCTTCGTGTGGAGTCGTTTGAGTTCGAGCTGCATCTCCTCGCGCAGCTTCCGGTCGAGCGCGGACATCGGCTCGTCGAGGAGGAGGACCTGCGGGCGGTTGACGAGCGCCCGGGCCAGGGCGATGCGCTGCTGCTGACCGCCGGAGAGCTGTTCGGGTCTGCGTCCGGCGAAGTCCTCCATCTGGACGAGTGCCAGGGCCTCTCTGACCCGTTGGGCGATCTCCGGCTTCGGAACCTTCGCCTGCTTGAGTCCGTAGGCGATGTTGTCGGCGATGTTCATATGCGGGAAGAGCAGGTACGACTGGAACACCGTGTTGACCGGCCGGCGGTGCGGCGGCAGGGACACGATGTCCTTGCCGCCGAGCAGGATCGCCCCGTCGGTGGGGGTCTCGAAGCCGGCGATCATCCGCAGCAGGGTGGTCTTTCCGCAGCCGGAGGGGCCGAGCAGGGAGAGGAACTCGCCCTTGTGGACGTTCAAGTCGAGGCGTTCGATGGCGGTGTTGTCGCCGAAGACCTTCTTCACTCCTTGGATCTCGAGGTGGTCGAGTCCGGTCTCCGCAGAGGGCGCCGAGGTGGCTGTGCTGGTCATGATGGCCTTTCGTCGTCAGCGGGCTGAGCCGGTGGTGGTCGGTGCGGACGTGGTGGTCGGTGTCTGAGGCGGCAGATCATCGTGGACGATGCGGCCGTCGCAGATCGTCAGAACGTTGGTGATTCCGGCGATGTCGGTCGTCGGCAGTGTGAAGGGGTCGGCGCTGGCCAGGGCGAGGTTGGCCGGCTGACCGGGGCGGATGTGGCCGTTGTCGGTCGAGCGCAGGAGGTGTGCCGAGCCTGCGGTGTAGGCACGCAGTGCCGTCGTCAGGTCGATCGCCTCGTCCGGCAGCAGCGCAGCGGCGTCCGCGGCGGTCGGGTGTGAGCGGTTGAGCGCGACATGGATCGCCTCCCACGGGTTCGCCGTCGACACGGGCCAGTCCGAGCCCATCGCCAGATGGGCGCCGGTGCGGTTGAGAGACCCGAAAGGGTAGAGCCAGCCGCTGCGTTCGGCACCGAGGAACGGTAAGTTGAGGTCGATCATCTGCTCGTCATGGCAGGCCCACAGCGCCTGCAGGTTCGCGGTGATGCCGAGTTCGGCGAAGCGCGGCACATCGGCGGGATCGACGACCTGGACGTGGGCGATATGGTGGCGCCGGTCGGCGGTGTCAGCTGCGCCGGTCGTCCCGGTGCCGGCCGTGCCCTGGCTGCGGACGGCCTCGAAAGCGTCGAGGGCGGCCTTGACCGCGGCATCGCCGATCGCATGGCAGTGGATGTCGAAGCCGGCCGCATCGAGGGCCGCGAACGAGGCCTCGAGGTGGGCTTTCGTGAAATAGCTCGTTCCGAAGCCGCCGCAGGTGCACGTGTATTCGGTCGTCATCGCCGCGGTCCGGGATTCGACGATCCCGTCGAGCATGAACTTCACCGAGGTGGCGCGGAAGCGTCCGTCGGCACGGGCGAGATCGGTCAGTCGGGCCACCTCGGCGTCGATGTCGGTGACCCCGCGCGGCCACCACAGGCTGCCGACGACCTCGGAATGGAGCTCGCCGGTCTCCGCCGCCCCGGCGTAGGTGCCGTACGGGTCGCGGTGACCGCCGTAGTCGCCGACGATGGCGTCCATCCACGCAGTCACACCGAGGGAGTTGAGATAGCGCTGGCCTTCGCGCAGGCCGGCCAGGACCTCCTCGTCGGAGGCGGCGGGAACGTGGGCTGAAACGAGGTCGATGGCCGATTCGTGCAGGCACCCGGTGGGTCGACCGGTCGAATCGGTGACGATGATGCCGCCGGCAGGGGCCGTCGACGTCTCGTCGAGTCCGGCCGCGGTCATCGCCTGCGTGTTCACCCATGCCGAATGGTGGTCGGCGCTGAGCAGGATCGCGGGCCGATCGGGGCAGGCCGCGTCGAGGATGTCGGCACTCGGGTCTCCTCCGGGGAAGTGGGCCATCGACCAACCGCCGCCGATGACCCAGTCGTTCGCAGGGTCGGTCGCGCCGTCATGACGGGGCGTCTCGGCGACATAGTCGCGGATCATCTGCAGCGCCGCCTCGAGGCTGTCGGCTCCGCTGATATCGCAGGCCAGGGCCTCCTGGCCGCCGAAGGTCGTGTGCACATGCGCATCGACGAATCCGGGAGTGAGCAGCTTGCCGGCGGCGGTGATCGTGCGCGCGGCGGGCACCGCTGCGGGACCGGTGCCGATCTCGGCGACGATCCCGTCGCGGATGCTCACGCGATCCTCGGGGCGCAGAGCCTCACCGTCGAAGATCGCGACGTCGAGGATGTCGAGGTCCATCGGTGCCTCCCGGCTGCTGTGTCGTGGCAGAGGCGGATCGCAGAGTCCGCTCTCTGAGTGTGTTGTGGATCACTGTGAGGTCACCTTGGCGGAAGTTCTTCCCCGATTCCACTGATTCCGTTGCCGAATTGCGGCTATGTTGATGGAAACTGCAATGCAGATTGCCAGTGATGCTGAATCAGCGTCTCATTCCGCGATATTCGCACAGTAGTTGTTGGCGGCTCGGCTGTCGGCGACAGCGGGCGCGAGGTGGCCGGGGAGTCTCTGGGAACGACGAAGCCGCGGGGCACCGACTGTGCGTCGGTGCCCCGCGGCTCACGTGCCGGCGCTCTGGGGCGCGCAGGGTCTCAGGCGGGGAACGTCTCCCCGGTGAGCTTCTCGAAGGCCTCGATATAGCGGGCGCGGGTCTTCTCGACCACCTCGGCGGGCAGTGCCGGGGGAGGAGTGTCCGACGCCTTGTCCCACCCGGATTCGTCGGTCAGCCAGTCGCGGACGAACTGCTTGTCGAAGCTCGACTGAGTCTTGCCGGCCTCATAGCCCGCGGCGTCCCAGAAGCGAGAGGAGTCAGGGGTGAGCACCTCGTCGCCGAGGACGATCGTGCCATCGGACAGGGCTCCGAACTCGAACTTCGTATCGGCCAGGATGATCCCGCGTTCCCGGGCGATCTGCTCGGCACGCTGGTAGATCTCCACGGTCAGATCGCGCAGCTTCTCCGCCGTCTCCGTCCCGACGGTCTCGGCGACGGCGGAGAAGCTGACGTTCTCATCGTGGTCTCCGAGCTCGGCCTTCGTCGCCGGAGTGAAGATCGGGGGCTCGAGGCGGTCGGCCTCGACGAGCCCGGCCGGCAGTTGGATGCCGCACACGGACCCGGTGGCCCGGTAGTCGGACATTCCCGAACCGGTGAGGTAGCCGCGGGCGACGCACTCGACGGGGAACATGGAGAGATTCTGCACGATCAGCCCGCGCCCGGCCACGGCGGCCGGCACATCCGAGCTGATGACATGGTTGCCGATGACATCGGCGAGCTGATCGAACCACCACAGGCTCAGGCCGGTGAGCACCTTGCCCTTGTCCGGGATCTCCGAATCGAGCACCCAGTCGTAGGCGGAGATGCGGTCCGAGGCGACCATGAGCAGCTGCTCGGCGCTCGCGGCATCGGCGGCGTCGGCGGGAATGTAGAGGTCGCGGACCTTCCCCGAATACACATGCTTCCAGCCCGGCAGCACCGGGGCGACCGGGGCGGGGGCGGCGTAGCCGGAAGCGAGCTCGATGCGCCCGGCGGCGGCTGCCTCGGCGATATCGGTGCGATGCTGCTCGCCGTCCCATGCGATCTCGTCGACCGCGGCATAGGCCCTCGCGCGGGCATCGTCGAGGTCGTCACCGAGGGAGACGACGGAGAGCACACGGCCGCCGGAGGTGACGATGTCACCGGTCTCGGCGATGTCCTTCGTGATCACGGCGTCCTCGGGGGCGAACCCGCCGCTGGGGCCGGTCGCGAGCTTCGTGCCCGCGTGCAGGACGCTGACATCGGGCAGGGTCGCGGCGGTGTCGAGCCCGCGGATGATGTCCCCGGTGCTCGGCGTGGCCGGGTAGTTCTCGGCGGCCATGACCACGGTCACCGAGGAGCGCGGATCCCATTCGAGGGCCTCGACCTCGTTGAGGCGGCCCTCGGCGGCGGCGAGCAGCGTCTGCCCCAGGGGGCTGGCCAGCCGGGCGAGCACGGACTGCGTCTCCGGATCGCCGAAGCGGACGTTGAACTCGATGACGCGCAGGCCTTTCGACGTCAGCGCCAGACCGCAGTAGAGCAGACCGGTGAACGGGGTGCCGCGGCGGGCCATCTCATCGACGACGGGTTGGGCGACGGTGTCGACGATCTCCTCGACCGTGCCGGCGGGCAGCCATGGCAACGGCGAATATGCGCCCATTCCGCCCGTGTTCGGGCCGGTGTCGCCGTCGCCGATGCGTTTGAAGTCCTGCGCCGGGGCCAGGGGGACGGTGGTCGTGCCGTCGCAGAGGACGAACAGGGACACCTCGGGGCCGTCGAGGTAGTCCTCGATGACGACGCGATCGGAGACCTCGAGGCAGGAGCTCGCATGCGCCAGCGCGGCATCGAGGTCATCGGTGACGACGACTCCCTTGCCGGCGGCCAGGCCATCGGCCTTGACCACGTGCGGGGCACCGAATTCGCGCAGCGCGGCGGCGGCCTCATCGGTCGAATAGGCGACGACGGTGCGGGCAGTCGGCACGTTCGCGGACTCCATGACCTCCTTCGCGAACGCCTTGGAGCCTTCGAGGTGTGCGGCGTCCGCGCTGGGGCCGAACACGGGGAAGGAGGCTTCGCGCAGAGCATCCGCAACACCGGCGACCAGCGGGGCTTCGGGCCCGATGACGACGAGGTCGACGTCGAGGGTCTCGGCCAGCGCGGTCACGGCGGCGGCATCCGAGGCGTCGACGGCCTCGGTGTGGGCGATCTGCGCGATCCCGGGATTGCCGGGAGCGGCGATGACGGCGTCGACCTGCGGGTCGCGTGAGAGAGCAAGGACGAGGGCGTGTTCACGGGCGCCCGAACCGATGACAAGAACCTTCACGCCACCAGCCTAAAGGGTCGTAGGCTTGAGTGCGTGACCCTCTCGACTTTCACTCCCGCCCAAGCCGCCGAGCTCGCAGTCGTCGAGCGCTCCGGGTTCATCGAATCCCGGCACATCGGATCCGCCGTGGTCCTGGCCCCGGACGGATCACCGCTGATCAGCCTGGGCGCCCCGGAGGCAGCCGTGTTCACCCGTTCCAGTCTCAAACCGCTGCAGGCGATCGCCGCGATGAGCCTCGGCGCGCAGCTGACAGGTCCTGCCGCGGCCCTGGCGACCGCCTCGCACAAGTCCGAGGCCGGGCACGTCGAGGTCGTCGAATCGATGCTCGCGGCCGCCGGGCTGAGCGTGTCCGACCTGCAGTGCCCGTCCGCCCATCCCGCCGACGGAGCCTTCCGCCGCGAACTGCAGGAGCGTGCACGGGCTCGTTCAGATGCGGACACCGACCCGCGCTCGCCTCTGTACTTCAACTGCTCCGGCAAACACGCGGCGTTCCTCGCCGCCGCCCGTGCCATCGGTGCCGACACCTCCACCTACCTGTCCCCGGACCATCCCGTGCAGCAGAAGGTCGCCGAGGTGGTCGCCGCCTTCGCCTCCGAGCACCCGTCCGCGGTCGGCATCGACGGCTGCGGGGCTCCCGTGTTCGCGCTCAGCCTCACCGGACTGGCCCGCGCGGTCGGCCGCGTCGTCCGGATGGGCAGCACCGACGGCGCCGCCGAGGCGTCAACAGAGGCATGGGCCGCGTATGAGGACGAGGCGCGCACCCTCACCGAGGCGGTCTTCGCCGACCCGTGGGCGATCGAGGGCCACGGCCGACCGAACTCGACCGTCATCGACCGGCTCGGCGTCTTCGCCAAGGGCGGGGCCGAAGGCGTCATCGTCATGGCCACCCGAACCGGGTATTCGGTGGCGGTGAAATGCCTCGACGGGTCCTCGCGGGCGACCGGGCTCGTGGCGCTGACCCTGCTCCAGCGGGCCGGAGCGTTCGCTGCCGGGCCGGGAGCCGCCTCGGCGCCGGAGGACGACACGGTCGACTCCGTGATCGCGGCGATCACGGACACGGTCACCGGGGGCACGGATTCCGAGGGGCGGACGGTCGTTGTCGGCACGCTCTGCGTGGGTGAAGATGTAGCGAAGATTCGGCGGAGGGAGCAGGACTGATGGCGATTCGCAGAAGGATCGACCCCGATCAGGGGCGCAGTGCAGTGGAGATGTGGCTGACCCAGGCGAGGCTCGATGCGGCCCCGGCCGACCGGTCGACCACCGCCATCGCCGTGCGTTTCACCCTCGAGGAACTCGCCTCCCGCGCCGAAGGCAACAGCGTCGAGGTCCGGGTCCCGCCCTTCGGGGTCACGCAGTGCATCGCCGGACCCCGGCACACCCGCGGCACCCCGCCGAACGTCGTCGAGACCTCGGCCGAGGTGTGGCTGAGCCTGGCCACCGGACGCACCGACTTCGCCACCGCGCTCGCCGCCGGAGACATCGACGCCTCGGGAACCCGAGCCGACCTCGGCGACTTCCTGCCCCTCTTCACCACCGCAGAACTCGAGGCCTGAGCATGAGCGCACAGATCACACAGACGACGTCGTTCATCGGTGGGCGGCATGTGCCGTCCCTGCTCACCTACGCGAATATCGACCCGGCGACCGGCGGCCAGCTCGGCGACATCGCCCGCGCCGGAGCCGACGAGGTCGACCGAGCCGTGCGGGTGGCGGCGAAGGCGCAGCAGGAATGGAAGCGCTCGAGCCCCGAACAGCGCTCCCGTCTGCTCATCGCCACCGCGGCCGTCATCACCGCCAACCGCGACGATCTGGCCCGCATCGAATCCGAGGACACGGGCAAACCGCTGACCCAGGCCTATGCCGACGTCGACGTGTGCGCCCGCTACTTCGAGTTCTACGGCCACACCATCGAGTCCTACTACGGTCACGCGATCCCGCTGGCCGAGGACATGCACGTCTACACGCGGCGGGAGCCCTTCGGCGTCACCGGCCACATCGTGGCCTGGAACTATCCGCTCCAGCTCATCGGCCGCGCCGCCGCCACCTCGCTGGCCACCGGCAACTGCGCCGTGGCCAAACCCGCGGATGAGACCCCGCGCTCGACCGTGCGGTTGGCTGAACTCATCCACTCCGTCGGCTTCCCGGCCGGAGCCTTCAACGTCGTCACCGGACTCGGCGCCGAGGCGGGAGCGGCACTGAGCGCCCACCCCGGGGTGGCGCATCTGGGCTTCGTCGGGTCGACGCAGACCGGTTCGGCCATCGCCCACGCCGCCGCCGAGAGGGTCGTGCCCACGGTCCTCGAACTCGGTGGGAAGTCCGCGAACATCGTCTTCCCCGATGCCGATATCGATGCGGCGATCCCATCGCTCGTGCGCTCGATCATCCAGAACGCCGGGCAGACCTGCTCGGCCGGATCCCGGCTCATCGTCCACCGCGACATCCACGCCGAGGTGGTCGAGAAGATGGCGACGGCCATGTCGGCCGTGACCATCGGCTACGGCCTCGACGACCCGATGCTCGGCCCCCTGATCTCGGCCAAGCAGCACGATCGGGTGGGCGGGTTCCTCTCCGAGGTCGATTCCGGGCAGATCGTCACCGGCGGCACCCGGCCCGACGGCCTGGCCGACGACCTCGCCGCCGGGGCGTTCATCACCCCCACCATCGTCGACTCCGTCGACCCGCAGTCGCGGATCGCCCAGGAGGAGGTCTTCGGTCCCGTCGTCGTGACCCTGCCGTTCGCCGACGACGATGAAGCCGTGGCCCTGGCCAACGGCACCGACTACGGGCTGGTCACGGCTCTGTGGACGCAGAACATCTCCCGTGCCCACCGGCTGGCCGCCGAGGTCGACGCCGGTCAGATCTTCGTCAACACCTACGGTGCCGGCGGGGGAGTCGAACTGCCCTTCGGCGGGTTCAAGAAGTCCGGCTACGGGCGCGAGAAGTCCATCGAAGCCCTCGACGAATACACGCAGACGAAGACCGTCGCCATCAAGCTGTGACGGTGCCGACGAGGCTGGTGCTGAGGTGACCTTCCCCGTCCTCGGGCTCGTCCTCATCGCCGCGATCGCCCACGCCGTGTGGAACCTCGCCGCGAAGTCCGTCACCGGCAAGGGCTTTGCCTTCGTGCTCGGCTACCACGGGCTCTCGGCGATCCTGCTCGCCCCGGTCGCAGCCGTCATCATCGCCACCGGCGCGCAGCCGCTGAACTGGGGGCTGGTCGGCGCGGCGGCACTGAGCGCGGTGTTCCACATCGCCTACTCGGTGGCTCTGCAGTCCGGCTACGACCACGCGCCGCTGGGCGTCGTCTATCCGACGGCGCGCGGCACCGGGCCGGTGGTGACGATCATCATCGCCGTGGCCCTCCTGGGTGAGCGTCCCACCCTCGCCGAGGGGCTCGGAGCCTTCACCGTCATCGCCGGAATCGCTGTCGTCACGATCCGCCCCCGCGGCGGCGGGGACGGTCCCACCAGCAGCGACGGTCTGCGGCGCGGCCTGGCGTGGGGTGGGCTGATCGGGGCGTTCATCGCCTCGTACACGCTCTGGGACGACTTCGCGGTCAACCATGTCAGCGACTCCCCGCTGCTGTACTTCGCCGTCTCCGAAGCCTGTGTCGGAGTGATCATGACCGCGGGAGCGTTCACCCTGCCCGGAGGTCGGGACCGGCGTGCGGACCTGCGTGAGATCCTGAGGAACCACAAGCGGGCACTCGTGACCGTGGCGATCCTCTCGCCCCTGGCGTATGTGCTCGTCCTTTACGCGATGCAGCAGGCGCCGGTGGCGCTCGTAGCCCCCGTGCGGGAGACCTCGATCATCGTCGGCACCCTGCTGGCCTGGTGGTTCTTCGGGGAGAGGAACGTGCTGCTCAAACTCGCCGGTGCCCTCGTCGTGGTTGCGGGCATCGGGCTCATCGCACTCGGCTGACGGGGCTGCGGCTCAGCGGCGACGGCCGGGCTGACGGCGGTTGACCCGCACCACCCGCACCGGACACACGGCGTGGGAGAGCACACCCTGCGACGTCGACCCGAGGATGGTGGAGATGAAGCCGCCGCGGCCACGGGAGCCGATGACCATGAGATCGGCGGTGTACGTGGCGGACACGAGCACCTCGGTGGCGGGAGCATCGAAGATCGAGTACCGCACCTCGAGGTCGGGGAAATCGGTCGTGAGCGAATCGGCTGCGGCGGTGAAGGCCTTCGCCGCTTCGTCGTACATCCGGATGAGGTGCTCTTCGCTGGGCATCCACTCCGGGGAGAGGATGTGCGTGGCGGTGACCCCGACGAGGCGCAGCGGAACACCGTAGATCGCGGCCTGCGAGGCCGCCGCACGCAGCACCGGGGTGTCGGTCTCGAAGGGATCGACGGCGGCGACGACCTCCCCGGAGAAGTCGGGACGTGAACCGGTCGCCGCCTCGGCGGAGGGATCGGCCGTCGTGCGGACGGGATCATCGACGGGCAGGGGAGTCGTGGGCATGACCCGGGTGGGCCAGGTGCTCGGGACGACGACGGTGGGGCACTGCGAGTGCGCGGGCATCGCCAGGGCCACGGACCCGAGGAGGCGACCGGCGAACCCGCCGCGACCGCGCGCCCCGACGACGGCGAGGGCGGCGTTCTTCGAATGCTCGACCATCACTCCGGAGGCGTCACCGGGCACGATCGTCGTCGACACGGGAATCCCGGCCTTGGTGACGGTGGCGGCGGCCGCCTCGGCGATGTCTTCGACGGTCTTCTTCACGGCGTCGTCGAAATCGGCGGGGTAGACGATATCGGCCTGGCTCATATTGACGCCGGGGACGGTGTAGGCGGAGACGATGCGGATCTCTGCGGAGGTCTTCTGTGCGTGTGTGATCGCCCACTGCAGGGCGCATTCGGCGTTGTCGGAACCGTCGATGCCGACGATGATCGTGTGGGACATATCGCAAACCTCTATCTTCAGTGACCGTCAATCTGGGTGAGTTCAGTTTAGTTGTGTCCAGTTTATGGGAACTGGCCTGAGACTGCCTGGGAGGAACATCGAGCTGACTCGACTAGACTGTTCGCGACCTGTTGTTCCGGGGCCATCCCGGCGTTTCATCGGCCCCATCCGGCCACGTGTCCAAGGAGATCATGAAGGACCAGATCGACGTCTCCGTCCGTCGCAGCCCCAAGTACTCGGTGTTCATGGGCATCGGTGCGGTGCTCGGCATCGCGATCGCTGGAATCCTCGCGATCTTCGTCGACCCGGCCGATATGCCGATGGGCTATACGGTGGCCAAGGGGCTGGGTCTGCTGCTGCTCGTCCTCGGGATCGGCGGACTGTTCCTCGGCGGACTCGTCGCCCTCATCCTCGACTGGAGGGGACGGAAGAAGGCGAAGGAGTTCCGGGTCGATGCGCAGATCGACATGGTCGACGATCCGAAGGAGATCGCACGCCGCCGCATCGCCGAAGCCCGCGGGGAGGACCCCGATGCCGACGCTGGCGACGACGGGACTGCCTCGGCGAGCCAGGATGCCGCACCTGCGGTCGACGATCCGGCTCCCGCGGCCGACGACGGGGACGATGCGGGAGCCGGACGGGATTCGGCCCCCGGTTCCACAGTCTGAGCACCGGGTCAGAGGGCAGCTGCGGGTATGAGACAATTTCACTCGTGGCAAGAGGAGACGGGCAGCTGACGCACGAAATCGACCCCCAGGACCGCGGACCGCAGGATGAATGCGGTGTGTTCGGAGTCTGGGCCCCCGGCGAGGAAACCGCCAAACTCACCTACTTCGGGCTCTACGCCCTGCAGCACCGCGGACAGGAGTCCGCGGGGATCGCTGCCAGCAACGGCAAGCAGATCCTCATCTACCGTGACATGGGCCTGGTCTCCCAGGTGTTCCACGAACGCGATCTCGAGCTCCTGCAGGGCCATATCGCCGTCGGGCACACCCGGTATTCGACGACCGGATCACCCTCGTTCGAGAACGCCCAGCCCACGCTGGGGCCGACTCCGTTCGGCACCGTGGCGCTGGCCCACAACGGCAATCTGACGAACTTCGACGCCCTCGAAGCCATGGCCGATGCCCGCCGCGACCACGCGACGAAGGTCGTCGAGGAGGCCACGAAGAAGTCGGCCCGCACCCGGCCCTTCCGTGATTCCTCGAATGACACCTCCCTGGTCACCGAGCTCTTCGCGACCGAAGACGGAGAGAACCTCACCGAGGCGGCGCTGAGTCTGCTGCCGCATGTCGAAGGCGCGTTCTCGCTGGTCTACATGGACGAGCACACCCTCTATGCAGCCCGTGACCGGCACGGGGTCCGACCCCTGTCGCTGGGCCGGCTGGAGAACGGCTGGGTCGTGGCCTCGGAGACCGCGGCACTCGACATCGTCGGTGCTAAGTTCGTCCGCGACATCGAACCCGGTGAGCTCATCGCCATCGACGAAGACGGTCTGCGTTCGCACCGCTTCGCCGAACCGAGCCAAGCTCGCTGCGTCTTCGAATACGTCTACCTCGCGCGTCCCGACAGCAAGCTCAACGGCAAGAACGTCCACGCCGCGCGCACGCAGATGGGCCGCCAGCTGGCCGAGGAGTACCCGGTCGACGCCGACCTCGTCATCGCCACCCCGGAATCCGGAACCCCCGCGGCCGTCGGCTATGCCGAGGCCTCGGGCATCCCGTTCGGCCAGGGGCTGATGAAGAACGCCTATGTCGGACGCACCTTCATCCAGCCTTCGCAGACCCTGCGGCAGCTGGGCATCCGCCTCAAGCTCAACCCGATCCGGGAGAACATTGAAGGTCGACGCCTCGTCGTCGTCGACGATTCGATTGTGCGCGGAAACACTCAGCGCGCCCTGATCCGCATGCTGCGGGAGGCCGGAGCGGCCGAGGTCCATGTGCGCATCTCCTCCCCGCCGGTGAAGTGGCCGTGCTTCTACGGGATCGACTTCGCGACTCGGGCCGAGCTCATCGCCAACGGACTGACGACCGACGAGATCAAGGACAACCTCGGCGCCGATTCTCTCGGCTACATCTCCCTGGACGGCATGATCGCCGCCACCCAGCAGGAGCGCAGCCAGCTGTGCACCGCCTGCTTCTCGGGCGAGTACCCGATTCCCGTCAACAACACACCCGCCGACAAAGGATGCTGAGTTGAGTTCCGAAGCGAACCCGAAGTCCACTACCTATGCCGCCGCCGGCGTCGACGTCGAGGCCGGAGACCGCGCCGTCGAGCTCATGAAAGCTGCGGTCTCGGCCACCCACAACTCCTCGGTCGTCGGTGGGATGGGCGGATTCGCCGGACTCTTCGACGTCTCCGTGCTCAAGGACTTCGAGCGTCCGCTGCTCGCCTCGTCGACCGATGGCGTCGGTACGAAGGTCGCCATCGCGCAGGCCATGGATAAGCACGACACCATCGGCTACGACCTCGTCGGCATGGTCGTCGACGACATCATCGTCTGTGGCGCCCGCCCTCTGTTCATGACCGACTACATCGCCTGCGGCAAGGTCGTGGCCGAACGCATCGCCGATATCGTGCGCGGAATCGCCGACGCCTGCGCCTCGGCCGGTGTCGCACTGGTCGGCGGGGAGACCGCCGAACACCCGGGTCTGCTCGGGGCGGACGAATACGATGTCGCCGGTGCCGCCACCGGTGTCGTCGAGGCTTCGAAGCTGCTCGGACCGGAGAAGGTCCGCGCCGGGGACGTGCTCATCGGTCTGCCGTCCTCGGGCATCCACTCCAACGGATACTCCCTGGTCCGCCACATCATCGCCGAGGCGGGATGGGGCCTGGACAGGCAGGTCCCGGAGTTCGGCCGCACCCTCGGTGAGGAGCTGCTCGTTCCCACCCATGTCTACACCGGCGAACTCGCTGCTCTCTTCGACGCACTGCCCGATGCCGTCCATTCGGTCTCGCACGTCACCGGCGGGGGACTGTCGGCCAATGTGGCCAGGGTGCTTCCGCAGGGTCTGGTCGCGAGGATGTCGCGGGCCTCATGGGAGATCCCGGCGGTGTTCTCCGTGCTCGGCGAGCTCGGCGGAGTGCCACAGGACGACCGTGAACGCACCTGGAACCTCGGCGTCGGCATGGTCCTCGTCGTCGACGCAGCATCCGTCGACGGTGTCCTCGCCGCGAGCCCCGGAGCCTGGGTGCTCGGCGACGTCGCCGCCGATGACGGTTCTCTGGCGCGTGATCCCTACTATGTGCAGGGCGCCAAGGGCGTCGACGGGGGTGCCGCGATCCTGCAGTAGGGGTTGCGGTCGCCGGCCCCCGCGCCTTGTCGCGCGGCATCCCTCACCGAAACTCTCACACCCTCGTGCTCCTGCACGGGGGTGTGCTGCTTTCGGTGCGTGATGGCTGCGTAGGCGGAGGAATTGCACGCAACGGTGCGGGATGCGCGTGAGGGCACGGCCGCCTCGGCGAGGGATGCCCGGGCGTACGACAGAGGGCGGGGACCGAAGTCCCCGCCCTCTGTGCGTGTCAGATCAGCCGTGCGCGGCTGGCCTCATCCGAGCTCAGTCCTCGTCCTCGTCCTCGTCGTCATCGTCGACGTTGTACTTGTCGGCGTAATCCGAGTAGTCGGGTTCATCGTCGTACTGATCGGACGGACCGGACTTGCTCGCGTCGGCGCCCAGCTCCTGCTGGAGTCTATTAAGGTCGGTATCCGGGCTGTAGTACTTCAGCTTCCGAGCTACCTTGATCTGCTTTGCCTTTGCGCGGCCGCGACCCACTGGCGTGACCCCCTCCGTCGTCGATGGGACCGATTGCCCCGGACTAGATCTCTGCTATGCGCTTAAATCCTACCTGTTCATACTGGGAAGTTCCATTTTGTGAGTGGACCTTGGATAGGCTGAACCCATGGCCTACCGTCGCGATTATGTTGTCACCCTGCGGATCTTCGAACCTCTTGTGGTGCATTCCGAATTGCAAGACAGGCAGGTGGAGGACAACCGGTCACGCATCGAGGAGCAGATTTCCCACGACGCTGACAAGCGCCTGATCTCCCTGCCTCCGTCGCCCGTGGCCGATTCGTTTCGGCGCACTCCGATCTTCCTTCCGGCGTCTCAGACCTCGGACGGGGTCGACCGTTTCTGCCCTGCTCAGGAGGACATCCGCGGGTGGGAGGCGCTCGATTCGCTGGCCGAACACACCTCGAAGGCGACCTTGGACATCGTCGCTCCGAAGTCCGCTCGCCGCCGTGCCGCCAGCCGTCGGGCGGAGTGGCTGCAGGACGCCAAGGACACCAGGATCTTCACCCGCGTCTCGGCCTGGGACGTGCCTCCGTCGTGGTGGCTGTTCTTCTCCCTGACCGAGGATCAGATCATCACCGAGGAGGTCGACGAGGGCCTGCGGGTGCTCATCCGCACGGACATCCTGGCCGCCTCGGCGCGGATGGAATGGGCCTCGGAGACGATCGCGGACACCTCGAAGGTCGTCGATATGGTCGAGCAGACCTCGGTTCTGGCCGAGTGGATCGACACCTTCGATATGAACTCGATCCTCGAGCTCGACCTCGGCGGGATGTCCGATGTGCTGTGGCCGAGCGAAGCCGCGGAACTCGTCGACTCGTGGGTCACGGCACTGAGCAACAACGATTCCGAGTCCGCGGTCGCCGCCTTCCAGAAGTATGCGGCCGGCTGGGAGCAGCTCAACCTCTACGCCCGCAGCTCCTGACCCCTCTTACTACCCGACGGCGGCCCAGCAACCTCGCGCGAGGTTGCTCAGCCGCCCTCAGGTAGCAATTGGGGCGGATAGGATTGTCTGCGAACGAGCCGCACCCGAGAGGACGAGTCCTGTAAGCGTATGGAAGAGAAGAAGCGCCGCCTCCTGACAAGCCAGGACCCCGCTGCCGGCGCGTCCGATGACCCCGCCACGGGGACGTCCGCCCGGTCGAAACCCGCGACCCGGGTGAAACCGCTGTCGAAGGTCTCCATCGGCTGGCGCATCGTCGTGCCCGCGATTGCCTTCGTCATCCTCACCTGCGGACAGTTCCTCAACACCAATGACTTCTTCCCGCTCGGATCGCTCACCCAGTACGCCACCGCCAAAGACCTCAACGGCACCGTGAACTCCACGTGCCTCGAAGCCCAGTTCCCCGGCGAGGACGAACCGCGCCGCCTCGGGTTCAACACCGCGACCGTCGGCATCGAACGCGGTGACGTCGAATCCCAGCTCGATCGGGTCATCGCCCACCCCGAACTCCTGCAGTCGATGGCCGACTCGTACATCCGGCTGCATCCGGACGAACCGAAACCGGAGACGATGATCCTCTGCCGCACCACCACGCAGCTGCAGGACGGCCTCGCCGTCGGTGAACCCGAACAGACGACACTGGCGACATGGGAGGTCCGATGAGCCGCACCCCGACCCTGACGGCCACCCCCGCCGAGGCGACCCCCACCAATCCGGTCCTCCGCTGGTTCATGCCCGCGGTCCCCCTGGCCCGAGTGGCCGTGTTCCGCGTCTTCATCTACGTCTTCATCATCATCGATGTGCTCACGATCTCCGGTGACGTCATCGCCCACGGTTGGACACCCGAGTTCTATCAGCCGCTGTGGTTGGCAAGGTTCCTCCACATCCCAGCCGTCAGCGTCCTCGGCGCGCAGATCCTGCTCACCCTCATCATCGTCTTCTCCCTCCTCGCCGCCGCAGGAATCCTCCAGCGCCTCAGCGGGTGGGCCGTGGCGATCAGCTTCGGGACGTGGATGTTCTACACGCAGGGCTACGGCTACGTCGCGCACGACCACATGGCGCTCGTCATCGCCGCCTTCGTCTTGCCGACGATCGGAACGGCGCGCTTCCGGGACGTCGGCACCGCCTCGGCGCGGGCCGGCTGGGCGCTGCGCGTCGTGCAGATCGCCGTCGTCCTCACCTACTTCTACTCGGTGCTCATGAAGTGGATCGCCTCGGGCAACATCACCCACTGGGCCAACGGAGCGGTCATCATCTGGGCGCTCATGCGCCGCGGTGCCGAATGGTCGAAGCCGTTCCTCGAGATGCCCGGCCTCCTCATCGCCGCACAGTGGGCGACGCTCGTCTTCGAGTTCCTCTCACCGGTCGTCCTGTTCCTCAAGGGCAAGTGGCTCTACGGGGCGGTCGCCTTCTTCTTCCTCTTCCACCTCATGACGTATCTCGCGCTGGGCATCCACTTCCTGCCGACCGTCATCTGCTGGGCGGCGTTCCTGCCCCTGGAGAAGCTCGTGCCCAAGCGCTTCACCAGCACGGGCACCGCCTAATCCGCGGCGTCGTCGACCCGGCTGAGCGCGCTGATCACAGCGCGCACCGCGACACGTTCGGCCGTGTCCGGACGCATCACTGCTACGATCCAGCGTGTCGTCGTCACCCCCGTCAGCGGCACCAGCGACAGTCCCGCATCGCGCGGCGTCGTGAACCGGGGGAGGAGCGCGACCTGGTCCGAGGAGGCGACGATCGCTTCGATGAGCCGGTTGTCCCGGATGCGTTGGACGACGTCGAGGTCGCGACCGGTGAGATGCTCGATCGAGGTGAGGATCGTGTCGAAGGGGTATCCGCGGGGCACTCCCACCCAGCGACAATCGACGACATCGTCCGGGGTCAGCTCGGCGCGATCGGCAAGCCGATGGCCGATGGCGAGGGCCACGTCGATGGGTTCGCGGGCGAGCGGGACGACGGTGAGTCCGTCGGTGCCCAGGGGGCGTTCGGCGACGAGGCTGTGTGCGACGACGATATCGACATCTCGGGTCAGCCCCGCGAATTCGTGCTCGGCGAGGTCGACATCGTCCATGCGCAGATCGATGTGCGGGTGGTCCTCCCGCAGCCTGCGCAGCGCATCGGGGAGGAGGTGGGTGAGCGCGCTCGGCAGCCCGGCCAGGGCGATCTCTCCGACAGCTTCGCCGAGGTGGCCCTCCCATTGGGCCTGCACCCGGGCGAGCGTGCGGGCCACGTCCCGACCACCGTGGGCGAGCAGCCGTCCCGCGGCTGTGAGCGTGAGTCCGCGACCGGCGGGTTCGACGAGAGCGTGGCCGATCTCGCTCCCGGCCTGCCTCAGCTGCTGAGAGACGGCCGACGGGGAGCGATAGGTGACATCGGCGACGGCGGTGACGCTGCCGTATTCGTCGAACAGGCGCAGCAGCTCAAGATGCTTCGGATCGATGACCATGAAGCCATGCTACAGAGTCGATGAAGCACTCTGCGATTGTGCTTCATTGTTGTCGAAGTTGAGAATGGGGCCATGTCGTTCAAGCACTGTCTGCTCGCCGCCTCGGTGGCGGTGATGTGGGGACTGAATTTCCTCGCCATCGATTTCTCCCTGGCGCAGTTCCCGCCCTTCTTCCTCGTCGCTCTGCGCTTCTCCCTGCTCGCGGTTCCCGCGCTGCTCTTCGTACCGAAGCCCGACGTCGGGCTCCGGTGGATCATCGGCTACGGACTCGGCTTCGGACTGCTGCAGTTCCTCTTCCTCTACTGGGCGATGGCCGCCGGCATGCCCGCGGGACTCGCGTCCCTCGTCCTCCAAGCCTCGGGCCCCTTCACGGTGCTGCTGGGCATGACATTCCTGCGCGAGAGGGTCCGCGGCTCGCAGATGACCTTTCTGCTCGTCGCGATGGCAGGGCTCGCCGTCGTCGGCTGGCAGCGCTTCGACTCGAACGCGAGCTTCCTGCCCTTCCTCCTCACCCTCGCCGGCGCCTTCGGCTGGGCGATCGGCAATATCTGCAACCGGCAGTCCCATTCGACCGAGCCGATCAAGCTGACGATGTGGATGTCGGTCATCCCACCCCTGCCGATGCTCGCCCTCTCCCTCGCGGTCGAAGGACCCAACCGGGTCGGGGCGTCGTTCACGGGGCTGACTACCCCGATCGGACTTCTTGCCCTCGCTGGGCTGATCTATACAGTGGTCATCGCGACGATCCTCGGTTCGGGCATCTGGTCGTGGCTGATGTCGCGCAACCCGGCCGGCGTCGTCGCACCGTTCTCGATGCTCGTTCCTGTGGTCGGGATGAGCGCGGCATTCGTCTTCCTCGGCGAGCGAGTGAGCCTCGGGGAGCTGTGCGGAGCAGCCCTCGTCATTATCGGTGTCCTCGGAGCGGGTCTCAAGGCTGCGAAGGGGGCCCGTATTCTCGCCGCCGCCGAGGTTGCCGTGCCGGTGAGCGCGCAAGCGGAGGATTCCGACGCCAGCGATTCCATCAGGGCCAGCTGACAGGTATTCGCGTAGCCTGAGGTCATGACCGCCGATGATGAGCCTCCGACCCTTCATGACGACCGCCTGTCCGCCGAGGATCTGCTCGCGTCCCCGCGGGGACGCTCGCTCGTGTTCGGGCTGGCCCTGATTGGACGCGACGACGAATTCGACGAGGAGGGCGAACCGCTCACCGAGGGGGCGCGTGCGCTTTCCGAGGCTCGCCACGATGTCTTCATCGCCGGCTTCCTTGCCGACAAGGAGCAGGGCGCTGCGGTGGCGATGTACCTCGGCGAGGGAGACTCCGAACCGGAATCCGGAGACGTCACTGCCCAGGACGTCGCGGCAACCCTGCGACGCGTCACACCGTTGAGGCCGACTCAAATTGACCTGGAGAACGAGATGGCCGAAGTCATCTCCGGCGCCATGTACTGGCAGCCTCCTCACGGTGCCGATCAGATCGCTGCTGCCCCAGAGGTGCGGGAAGCTCTGCGCCCCTTCGCGGAGATGCTCATATCCACTGGCCTGCTCGATGTCTGGACAGCGCCTCTGCACCCGGGCAATCAATGGGCTCTGGCTTGGGATGACGCAGATCATCGCAGTGGGCTGCCTGCAGTATTCGACCGGCCCCTAGGTCCTGTTGATTCGACAGCGGCGCCTGCGATCACGCTGACCGATCTCTATCCGCCTCTCGAGGGAGACGGGGCGAGGCTCTCGTGGAGGTTGGACGAGTGGCTCGCAGATGTCCTCACCACCGAAACCGAGTACCGTCACGACTTCGCCAAGAACCCCTACGAGGAGGTCAGCGGCGAATGGTGGTCGACTCCGCCATTCGGCCTCTGGTCGTCGACGGGAACGTGGCCGGATGGGACTCCGATCGGCGTCGAACTCGTCGAGGACGATTTCGGTCTCGAGCGTGCCCGAGCCTGTCGTCTGAAACTGCGCCCGGATGCCCGCATCGCCGAGATTCGCGGACCTGAGGATTGGGCGGATCTGTGCAGGCGCTATCCGCTCGACGTCACCGCACAGCGCCGTCAGGTGTGGTTCGAGGCCACCAGTCGCAAGGGCCGCTGGGTCATCCCCGACTGGTCACGGGTGGCCGAGGAATTCGACGGCGTCCACGTCGGGCTTTCCGGCTATCTGCGTACGGCCGGTGCGGTCATCGACGTGACGGAGGGCCGCCTCGGCGAGGAAGCGGAGACCGTCCCCACGGCAGGTAATACGGATGATCGGACGGCGAGTCTCGTGGCAGGGTGGCATCCGGATACGACGTTTTGGCTGAACAACGTCATCGAGGCCGTCACCGAGGTGGCCGAATGGCGCTATGACGGCGACGCTGATCGGTGGGTGCGGGGCTGAGTCAGCTGAATGAAAGTCAGTCGCCCGGGGACAGGCTGGGTGCCTCGTCGATGCCGAAACGGGTCTTGAGAGCCCGGCGCGCGGCGAACCAGCCGTTCATTCCGTGCACGCCCGG
>OMJG01000379.1_pt1 | contig 34039 bp, 34 predicted proteins | sample 1646431 | NCBI WGS metagenome assembly OMJG01 (sample SAMN03771674, study PRJEB25209) | food metagenome | isolation source: Cotija cheese | place: Mexico:Jalisco,Michoacan | collected 2011-12-12
CGTAATAGCTCACTAGTCGAGTGACCCTGCGCCGAAAATGTACCGGGGCTAAACAGATTACCGAAGCTGTGGATTGGACCAATAGGTCCAGTGGTAGGAGAGCGTTCTAAGGACGGCGAAGCCTGATCGTAAGGACAGGTGGAGTGCTTAGAAGTGAGAATGCCGGTATGAGTAGCGAAAGACGGGTTAGAATCCCGTCCACCGAATAACTAAGGTTTCCTGGGGCAGGCTCGTCCGCCCAGGGTTAGTCGGGACCTAAGCCGAGGCCGAAAGGCGTAGGCGATGGATAACAGGTTGATATTCCTGTACTGCTGTCAATTGTTTGACTGATGGAGGGACGCAGGAGGCTAAGAAAAGCACGCGATTGGAAGTGCGTGTCCAAGCAACAAGTCTGGTAGGACGTTAAAGGCGGCCAACCGTTAGGGACAAGTTGTGATGGGGAGGGAAATTTAAGTACCGAAGTTTCTGATGTCACACTGCCAAGAAAAGCTTCTAGGGAAAAAGACAGCACCCGTACCGCAAACCGACACAGGTAGTTGAGGAGAGAATCCTCAGGTGAGCGAGCGAACTCTCGTTAAGGAACTCGGCAAAATGACCCCGTAACTTCGGGAGAAGGGGTGCTGTAGAAATACAGCCGCAGTGAAAAGATCCAAGCAACTGTTTATCAAAAACACAGCTCTCTGCTAAACCGCAAGGTGATGTATAGGGGGTGACGCCTGCCCGGTGCTGGAAGGTTAAGAGGAGGGGTTAGCTTAGGCGAAGCTCTGAATTGAAGCCCCAGTAAACGGCGGCCGTAACTATAACGGTCCTAAGGTAGCGAAATTCCTTGTCGGGTAAGTTCCGACCCGCACGAAAGGCGTAACGATTTGGGCACTGTCTCAACGAGAGACTCGGTGAAATTATAGTACCTGTGAAGATGCAGGTTACCCGCGACAGGACGGAAAGACCCCATGGAGCTTTACTGCAGTTTGATATTGAGTGTTTGTGTGACACGTACAGGATAGGTAGGAGCCTAGGAAACCGGAACGCCAGTTTCGGTGGAGGCAGTGGTGGGATACTACCCTTGTAACATGACCACTCTAACCCGCATCTCTGATCGAGATGGGAGACAGTGTCAGACGGGCAGTTTGACTGGGGCGGTCGCCTCCTAAAGAGTAACGGAGGCGCCCAAAGGTTCCCTCAGAATGGTTGGAAATCATTCGCAGAGTGTAAAGGCAGAAGGGAGCTTGACTGCGAGACTTACAAGTCGAGCAGGGACGAAAGTCGGGCTTAGTGATCCGGTGGTTCCGCATGGAAGGGCCATCGCTCAACGGATAAAAGCTACCCTGGGGATAACAGGCTTATCTCCCCCAAGAGTTCACATCGACGGGGAGGTTTGGCACCTCGATGTCGGCTCATCGCATCCTGGGGCTGTAGTCGGTCCCAAGGGTTGGGCTGTTCGCCCATTAAAGCGGTACGCGAGCTGGGTTCAGAACGTCGTGAGACAGTTCGGTCCCTATCCGTCGCGGGCGTTGGAAATTTGAGAGGAGCTGTCCTTAGTACGAGAGGACCGGGATGGACATACCTCTGGTGTACCAGTTGTCGTGCCAACGGCACAGCTGGGTAGCTATGTATGGTTGGGATAAGCGCTGAAAGCATCTAAGCGTGAAGCCCCCCTCAAGATGAGATTTCCCATCTTTTTAAAAGAGTAAGATCCCTGAGAGACGATCAGGTAGATAGGCTGGAAGTGGACATTTAGTGATAAATGGAGCGGACCAGTACTAATCGATCGAGGACTTATCCAATTTTGGCTTCAAGAAGATTCAGTTTTGGGTAGATGGGTTTAGAGCAAGGAAGTTATTGTTAGATTCAGTTTTGAGAGAACAATGTTCTTTCGATTAGTGTGGTGATGATTGCCAGAAGGATACACCTGTTCCCATCTCGAACACAGTAGTTAAGCTTCTCGGCGCCGATAGTAGTTGGGGGTTTCCCCCTGTGAGGGTAGGTATCGCCGCGCTATTTTTAATGATCCGCAATAGCTCAGTTGGTAGTAGCGCATGACTGTTAATCATGATGTCGTAGGTTCGAGTCCTACTTGCGGAGTTTGTTTTTAAAAAGAGCTCTCTCCTTGAGCGATTATAAGTTGATTCCTGCCGCTTTAGCTCAGCAGGTAGAGCGCTTCCATGGTAAGGAAGAGGTCGCCGGTTCAAACCCGGCAAGTGGCTTCCAATAGTCCCGACAGGGGCTTATTTTTTTTGCCAAAATTTGATTGGTTGTATGTGCTAGCTTAGACAGCAATCGAAAGGTAGTAATCAAAATCAATGACAAATATCTCCTCACCCTTTAAAATGAATAGTAAGAAATGTCGATTGGAAATGTGGATTGTATCGCGCTTAGTAAGGCTAATAAAAGTAGAAGGAGAGATAATAAATGATAAAGCATGTGCCCGGAGCCTTTGAATATATTACTGATGAAGGGGAAAAATTAGGGGAGCTGACTTATAGTCAGAGTAATGGGGTCATAGATGGAAATCATACGTTTGTTGATCCAAGTTTGAGAGGCCAAGGGATAGCTGGAAAACTATTTGATGCCTTTATAGCATATGCAAGGAAGAATGATTTGAAAGTAGTAGGATCTTGCTCATATGTGGAAAATAAGTTAAGAAGTGCTAGTGATTTGGACGATGTAAAAGCATAGAGGTGACTCTAGACTAGATTACAGCTTAACTATTTCTTTAGAGAGGTTTTTCCAAGAGAGCTGGATTTGTCTATTTGTAGTCATGCACAAAACTCAAAAGCTTAGAACATCAAAACCTAAAAACCTAAAAACCTAAAAACCTAAAAAACTAAAAAGATCAAAAACTAAAGAGATCAAATACACAAAAGATTAAAATTTAATGAAAAAGTATTGACATGAATTGTGATGTTTTGGTATTCTAGTGGCAATTAAATAATTTGCGATGAAAAGATAAGTAAGTTTAGCGTTTTCTTGAAGAGAGCTCATGGTCGGTGAAAATGAGTAAAACAAAGAACTGAAAATGGTCTTGGAGCATTTGACAGTGAAATTTAACTGTCACGGAGGGCAACCGATAAAATGTCGCAGTATATCATACTTTTATGACGTACTGACTGAGAAATAGATCGTGAGATTTATTTAAAATAGAGTGGTAACGCGAAACTTTCGTCTCTGGATAAACAGGGGCGGAAGTTTTTTATTTTATACTCAGTCAATCAACAAAAATAGTTAAATAAGGGGGCGAAGACTACTAGATTACTAAGAAAGAGATGTACAGTCATTATTTAAGTTGTTAGGTGAAGCAGTATTTTAGGAACAAGAGACGATTTCCTAAGCGCAGCCACATTATAAAGATCATAATATATCCAAAATAGCCTTTTGGTAATATCAAAAAACAGTATTGAATCGGATAGAGAATGGAAATAACTCAAACATAACAAAGGAGATAAATAAAATGACGTTTAACAAATTAATAAAAGGATTCTTACTAACAGCAGCAACTATTTCTTTAGCAGCTTGTGGAAACAATGCGAATGACTCAGATAATGCTGATAAAGAACCAGAAGTCATCAAGGTAGTAGCTAGTCCAGCTCCTCATGCTGAGATCCTAGAACAAGTCAAACCAATTCTGGAAGAAGAAGGGTACGATTTAGAGATTAACATTGTGAATGACTATAACACACCAAATCAATTAGTGGTTGATGGTGGTGCTGATGCAAACTTCTTTCAACATACTCCATATTTAGATACATGGAATGAAGATCATGGCACCGATTTGGTAGGTGTTGGTAATGTCCATATTGAACCAATGGCCGTATACTCACAAAAATATGATTCATTAGAAGACTTGCCAGAAAATGCAACTGTCTATGCTTCTACTAATCCCGCAGAAGTTGGTCGTTTCTTAGGATTCTTTGTAAATGCTGGATTAATCACACTTAAAGAAGGCACTGACCCTGTTAAAGCGCAACTAGAAGATATCGAAGACAATCCAAAAAACATTACAATCGAGACTTCTATTGCGCCTGAACTATTGGTCCAAACGTATCAAGCTGGTGAAGGGGATGCTGTCATAATCAACTCTAACTTTGCAATTGATGCTGGTTTGTCACCAACCGAAGATTCAATTGCATTAGAAGATCAAGATTCACCTTATGCAAACTTAATAGCTGTCCGCCCAGATGAAAAGGATGATCCAAAAATCAAAGCATTGATAGAAGCTGTACAAAGTGAGACAGTTAAGAAATATATTGAAGATAACTACAAAGATGGTTCTGTTATTCCAGCCTTTTAATTGCTAGTATATAGGTACTAGTCATATATAGGGATTACTGTGAAAGTACTAGCCTGTTGATATGATACAGCTTGCAGGTATTATCATGTAGGGACTAGCGTGTGTAGGTGTAGAGTTGCCAGTATGATGGTCAACCCGTATGATAATCAATAGAATAACAGTTAATACTAAAATGACTGAGGATTAAGCTTTTATGGGTTAAGCCCTAGGAAGTAAAGTCCTAAGGTACTACTAATAAGTAATAAGTTAATAAACCGATAAACGTAATAAACGGATAAACAGAAGTAATTGTAAGACAAATTGGAAATGAAGGAGCACGTAGTGATATGATCTCGTTACAACATGTCAGTAAGCAATACGACACAAAAAAACATTCAATCAAGGCAGTTGATGATGTTTCATTGACAGTCGATGATTGTGATATATTTGGTATCATTGGCTTTTCTGGAGCCGGGAAAAGCACGTTAGTTCGTTTAATTAATGGACTGGAATCAGTTTCTGAGGGAAAGGTCATCGTTGATGGAAATGATATAACAACCTTAAAGAAAAAAGATCTTTTGAACGAGCGTAAGAAGATTGCGATGATATTCCAGCATTTCAACCTTTTGTGGTCGCGGACTGTTGCCGAGAATATTGAGTTTCCACTAGAAATTGCTAATGTTCCAAAAGCAAAGCGAAAAGAACGAGTGAAAGAGCTAATCCGGCTCGTTTCTCTTGAAGGGCATGAGGATTATTATCCTGCACAATTGTCAGGTGGTCAAAAACAACGGGTTGGTATTGCCAGAGCCTTAGCAAATGAGCCAAAGTTATTATTATGTGATGAGGCCACAAGTGCTCTTGATCCAAAAACAACTGATGATATTTTGGACTTACTAGTTAAGATAAATAAGGAACTCGGATTGACGATCGTCATCATTACTCATGAGATGCATGTGGTGAGCAAGATCTGCCACCATGTAGCTGTCATGGAAGATGGTAAGATTGTTGAAGAGGGATCGGTTGTAGATGTCTTTCGTAATCCACAACAACCAATCACGAAACAATTTATTGGTGATGAGCAAGAAACAGTACCATTAGATGATTTGTTAGAAACTCTATCAGATGAACTATCGACTGGTTATGTTATTAGACTTCACTATACTGGCGCCAGTGTGTTAGAAAGTCGTTTGACCAGTACATCAAAAGAGTTGGATATTCCGATTTCAATCCTTCAGGCAAAAATGAATATCACTCAGGCTGGCAGTGTCGGTAGCATGGTCGTTCATGCCGCTTGTACACCTGAGCAACTTGAGCAATTAAAGAAGAAGTTTGACGTTCCAAGTATTAATTTGGAGGTGATCGCTAATGTTGAATAAGGCATGGGTTATTCTTGCTGCACAAAATGGATCAGTTAAAAGTGTTTGGCAAAATATGTTCTCTTTTGAAAATGTCAAATTGACGGACGTTTGGCAAGCAACTCTTGAGACGCTGTATATGGTAGGTTTATCAAGTATATTTGTCTTAGTCCTAGGACTTTTGATTGGATTATTAATGTACTTGACAGAACCTAATAGGCCTCTGCAAAATCGATTCATAAATTTTGTGGTTAGTGCGATCGTCAACATCTTTAGATCAATTCCGTTTATTATCTTGATTTTACTGTTGATTCCATTTACCAAAGTAATCATGCAGACGATGTTGGGACCGAAGGGGGCCATTCCTGCACTTGTAGTCAGTGCAGCTCCATTCTACGCACGATTAGCCTGGATTGGTTTGAATGAAATTCCAAAAGGGGTTATAGAAGCATCAGAGTCTATGGGGGCTTCTACGACCCAAATCATTACAAAAGTTCTGATTCCAGAAGCATTACCGTCTCTTATCTCAGGTCTTACAGTCACTGCAATTGCTATAATTGGTTATACAGCTGTTGCGGGAGCTATCGGAGCTCGTGGCCTAGGTGATTATGCTTATCTAATTGGATATACGCGAACGAAGCTAGATATCGTGTTAGTGGCTACAATCGCTATCTTAATCTTAGTATTTATCATTCAATTTATTGGTGATGTAGCAACAAAACTAGTGGATAAACGTTGAAATCGTCTAACTTATGTCTGCTGGTAGTCTAGCAGACCAATTGCTTCAGAAACTACAATCCAAACTAAAGAGAACTAGAGTCACAGGAGAACTAGAGTCACAATTGAAATAGCATCACACTTTGAGATTACAAGCATAACTTTATCAATGATGACAGAAATATGATAAGATTGTTTTAGTAGTGATATGATAGATGGAGTTTAAGGGGGAGAAACGATGACGAAAAAGAAATGGTCAACTATAATAGCAGCGGCATTGACAGGGTTGGTGTTGGTTGGCTGTAGTTCGTCTCCGAGCACTGATAATGACAGTGCTGAAAGCAATGATACCGCAAGTATCACGACTTTCGGGGAGTTAACGACATTGGATAGTGCTGTCTATGATGATGTACCAACATCAGATGTGATCGGACAAGTATTTGAAGGCTTGTATCGTGTAAAAGACGGTAATACAGTAGAACCAGGAGTAGCGGATGAACCAGAAGTCAGTGATGACGGCTTGGTTTACACATTCAAAATAAAAGATAATGCTAACTGGACAAATGGTGATCCTGTAACAGCAGAAGATTTTGTATATACCTATAAAAAATTAGTTGATCCTGCTGAAGGGAACGTTGCTCAATCAGCAGATGTTTTTAAAAATGCAAAAGACATCCGAGAAGGCAATCAACCAGTTGAAAACTTAGGTGTAAAAGCTCTTGATGATAAAACACTTGAAATTACCTTAGAATACCCAGCTCCTTACTTATCAAAACTTTTGACAGGAACAAGATTCTTACCACAACATCAAGCAACTGCTGAAAAAGAAGGCGAAGATTACGGCACTAGTGCTGATAAAATCGTCTCTAATGGTCCCTTTAAAATCGAAGGGTGGAGTGGTAGTGAAACTAGTTGGAAACTCTTAAAAAATAAAGATTATTGGGATGCTGATAATGTTAAGCTAAATGAAGTTGACATAGTTGTGTCTAAAGAAGTATCAACTGGTGCAAATCTTTTTGAAGCAGGAAATGTCGATTATACTGTCTTAACTGATGAATATGTGGCTCAAAATAAAGAGAGTGAGCACTTCCATACTCAACCTAAAGCGTTGATTGGCTACCTTGGTTTTAATGTATCGGGCGACATAACCGGTAATGTGCATGTCAGACGAGCAATTGGTCAGGCTTATGATAAAGAAGCGTACGTCAATCAAGTATTACAAGATGGCTCTATTGCTTTGAATGGGCAAGTTCCATCTAATTTTGCCAAGAATGATCAAACGGGTGATGACTTCAGAGATGATAGCGGAGATTTGTTGACTTATAATGTCGAAGCTGCTCAAGAAGAATGGGAGAAGGCTAAAGAAGAACTCGGGCAAGACGAGATTACTTTAGAGATTATTACTTCGGATACAGGTGTTTCGAAGACAACTGGAGAATATTTGCAAGACCAATTGGAACGAAACCTACCAGGATTGTCAGTATCGTTAAAAAATGTTCCTTTGAAAAATCGGTTAGATTTACAACGTAATTTAGATTACGATATTTTCTATGGTACATGGACACCAGATTACCAAGATCCGTTGAACTTCTTGGAACAATACCAAACTGATGGTGGTATCAATTTCTCGGATTATTCTAATTCTGACTATGACGCGTTAGTGCAAAAAGTACGGAGTGATTTAGCGAATGAACCTGAACAACGGTGGGAGGCTTTACTTGAATTGGACAAGAAATTGATTCAAGAAGATACAGTAGTTGCACCGTTTTATCAAGGTTCACAAGCTTATTTATTAGATGATCGTTTGAAAGGATTAGAAATCTTACCATTTGGACGAACCATCAATCTCAGAACGGCTTATGTTGAATAAATTATGGCTGTTCAATCAGCGGTTAACTTCGAATCATAAGTCGTGATTCGGGTTATAAGTCATCATTAATGGTTACTTAATTTTAGAAAGGGACTGAGACAGGCATTTATCCTGTTTCAGTCCCTTTTCGCAGTTCTAGTAATAAAATATTGAGTAATATAAATCTCTAGTGATGAAAAATCCGGTAATAAAAAATCTGGTAATAAAAAATAGTTAGGCTAATCCTAAAACAAACGAGTCATATGATCATACTGATGACCACTGATCACGCAATGGCCATTATCCTTAAATCCAAGCGATGTATAAACGGCTTTTGCATGTGGATTCTGGAGGTCTACGTTTAGATCTAATCGATGACCGTGTTCTTTTTTGACACGCTCAATAGTTGCATTGATCAATCCTTCTGCAACGCCATGTCCCCTTGCTGTTGATGACACCACAATGCTATCGAGATAGTATTCTCCAGGTCGTGTTTCTCTGTCAACAAATAGTTTTAAGGATTTATCGAATCCTAAATCACATAAAGCTTGGGTAAACGGCTTATCAACAATAGGCTCTTCTGCACCATCATAGCTTGCACAGACACCGACTATCTGGTTATCAATCACAGCAACAATACAACGGTTTTTACTGTAGCGATAGGTCGGATCAGCCATAGCCTGACATGTGATTCTCTTGATATCTGCTAGAGATAGGCGTTTTAAAAGAGGTAACTCCATATCTTGAAAAATAATAGTTAGAAGATCAAATACCACTGGGAAATCTGGGGTTTCCATTTGACGGTAGATGACAGTTGAATCGCTCATTTAGTTCTCCTTATTCTTCTAATGCAAATTTGCGAATGGCTTGAGCAACTCCTGCTTCGTCATTTGAACCAGTAATGAAGTTTGCTTCTTTTAGGACTATTGGATTTGAGTTTGCCATCGCCACTCCATAACCAGCGTATTGGATCATATCCAAATCATTTTCATTATCCCCTAGTGCCATCACTTCATCAGGTTCCAGACCTAAATGTTCAGCTAAGCTCTTAAGTGCATGACCTTTGCTAGCTTTAGGATTAAGTATTTCCAAATAGTAATCTTCGCTTCTTAAGGTGTTAAATCGTGTTGTAAAGGTGTCATCTAGTGATGCGATAAAAGCATCTAAGCCTTCTTTAGTGTCGATGACCATCATTTTGGTGAAATTCTTGTCATCAGGTATGGCCTCTAAGGCACGATACCTAATGGGCATCCGAACTAGATAGGATTCTCGGCTAGTGTACCAACTCATGTCTTCTAACGAAGTGTAGATATGATCAGCATCGATAGCGTGATAATAGGTACCAAAATCTCTGGTAACTTGGTCCACGTAGGCATAGTCGTCTTTCGATAATTCGTATTGGACAAGTGCTTTTCCTGTGGCTATTTCTTGAACCAATGACCCATTATAAGTAATCGCATACTCGTTTGGACTATTGTAATTTAGTTGTTCTAGAAATGGTTTGATTCCTGGTAAAGGTCGTCCAGTTGCGATCACAACATATATTCCTTTTGAACGTGCTTCTGTGATGGCGTCAATGACAGGTTGTGTTAGTTGGTGCTTTGAATCAAGCAATGTGCCATCGACATCTATTGCAATGAGTTTTATGTTTGACATAGTAATCTCCTTTGAGTCAATAACTAGTTGTGTTTTCAAGTGTCGTCACGATAGTTTGAAATTCGAATTGATCATCCGCAAATAAATCATCAGATAAGGTATCGGATTTAACAACTTCTCTTGGAAAATAGAAGCGTTCATCTCCTCTAGCTTTCCCCGCAATGGTAGCTACAACTTCGCTAGCTTTCGATAATTCGATATGCTCCCCATTTTTTTGGATTAATTCAATCTGTGTTCTATTTTTGATTTGATCTGGTCGGTAAAAATCATATGGTAAGTCATAGCTTGAGTTTTTAGCAGCATAATACCGTGTATCATACCCCATATTATCAAGCAATTCGGTTAAATGTTCTATGGTGGCAACGTCCCTATCGAAGTTGAGAGCAACTGATTTAAAAGGTTTGCGATTCAGAAAGCGACCAGCTAAATCACTTAATATTTGATCGGGTTCATCTAACCAATGCAAAAAGTAAGTCGTTAAAACCCCATCATCTAATTTAAGATAGTCTTTAAGCGTCCAGTTGTCCTCAAAAAATGGGATTAATAGGGAAGCACTATGATTCAAGCCATACTCAGGCGAGCGATAGCATTCGTGTGCTCTAGCAAGTAGTTTGTTCAAGATGACTTCAACACCCCGAGAAACTGGATGGAAGTAGACTTGCATATACATTTGATAGCGGCTTAAGATATAATCCTCTACTGCGTGCATTCCAGAAATGGTAAAGGCAATCCCATCTTTGTGAGGGCGCATAACTCTTAGAATACGGGAGATATCAAAGCGCCCATAATTAGCACCTGTATAATAGGCGTCGCGCAGTAAATAATCCATCCGATCGGCATCTATCTGACTGGAAATCAATTGGACAACTTGAGGGTTAGGATAGGTTTTGTTAATAACACTAGCAACTTCATTAGGGAATGTCGGGCTTACTCTGCTCAGAACCTGGTTGACTTCAGTTTCTGGTGATAGGATGATATCGATTGTGATCTGTTCATGATTCGTTTGAAAAATCTTTTCAAACGCGTGAGAGTATGGGCCATGGCCGATATCATGTAATAAAGCTGCACAAAGAACAACCGGTCGTTCTCCATCATCCCACAAACCATCGCCAGGAGTCAAAGAAGGATAATTGCGGACAAATTTGTCGCAGATCCGTCTGGCTACTTCATATACCCCAAGGGAGTGGCCGAAGCGAGAGTGTTCTGCGCCATGAAAGGTAAAGAGTGTTGTTCCGGTTTGTTTGACCCGTCTAAGGCGTTGGAATTCCGCAGTATTAATAAGATCTAGGATCAATTGGTGTTGGACGTGGATGTAATCATGTACGGGATCTCGAAATACTTTTTCTCTAGGCAAAATAGGGATATTATAAGCCATATTCTATCACTCCTTTAAATCGACTTGTCGTCGCGCTAGTTTTGTTTCATTTTTCTGAAAATCAGTCTTGATTGTCTCTAAATCAAGAGGTAAAATGCCGCTGTCGTTCAATTGTAATTGTTCTTTTAAATGGGTTATCAGTTCTTTCTTAACGGTGTCAAGATCAGGTATTCGGTCATTAAAGTCGCTTAAGGATCGCATGCAATCAGGATCAATATCTGGATACTTGAATGCCGTCTGCTCACCCTGTAGTCCACAAGCGTAAAAGTGTTGCATCAATGCTGTTCGGCGGTGTTGATCGCCGTTGATACTGATATAAGTCATGATGGCTAAAGCGTTTCTAAAACGTCTTTGAGCGACACCAGCAACTTTATAGCCATTAACAACTAGATCATAGGTCCCCGGACAATACGAACGAGGGACTTCTTCAGCTTTAACGGTCAGTCCATAGTCTGACAGCCAGGTTGAGACAAGTTCTAACAAAAAGTCATAGGCATCATCAATGCTAATGTGATTGTCAGGATTCGGTAGTAGTATGGTAAAATTGAGAACACCTTTGTCAGCAACGACACCTAATCCCCCAGCTGCCCTTACGACGATAGACAGTCCCTTATTCTTGAGGAAAGTGATTGCGTCGGTGAGATGTGGTAGCCTTGTATCCGACATGCCTAATATAATGTAAGGATCCATTTCCCAAAAATGTAGCGCCCCAATATCTTGATGCTTATCGATATAATGTAAGAGACTCTCGTCAGTTGCAAATGGTGCTAAACGTGTCTTAAGTGATGATACAAGTGTTTGATGGACGAGCAATCTTGAAATAGCAGTCACAGTTATCCCCCCGATTGTTTATATTATAACAGATAGATACACTGTTGAGATGGTATTGTGTGGCTTTGGTCATATGGTTTCGATTAAAAGGTCGACAGCCAATACTATAATTATAGTATAATAGACGCTAGTGGTGTGGTAATACACGTGAAAAATGGGATAAAATGGAAAATAGCTTTTGTGAGATAGAAAAGGAGAAATTTAGTGAAAGATAACTTTAAATTAACAGATATTGGCAACGGACTGTCACGACTCAAAAGAATCCTATACGCTAGTTTTATTGGTTTGATTGTGACATTATCATTTGTCTTTGTGGTTATTTCGAATAGTAGTCTTTCAGATAGATCTTTACTTGAAATTGTACTACGATATGGAGCCTTGACAGTACTGATTAGTTTGGTTGCTTACTGGTATCTTTTTTTGACACCAAAACCAGAGTTTGAGCGGGTCACACGATTCACAAAGTTTTTAGTTCTTATCTTTTCAGCGCTAGGTTTTAATGGGATACTTGGTTTCAATCAACAAGCTTATCTTGGCGTAACGTATTTGGTAATTGCCGTGTTATTTACAGTTAGATACTATCAAAAATTCTGAGCTTGTTTTTCGATTTTGGTTTTTTAAAACTGAATAGTGAGTTGATTCTTTGCATATGGTTGTCTTGTTTGGTTACACTATAGGTGAGCTCCATTATGTTTTACCTAGCGACCAAATTTATCTAGTGTTCGTAACAAAACGCTTAGTTATTACCAATAGAAACACTTTTTGGAGATATACCTTAGAGACACTTCAGAGCTACTTCCGATTACTGAAAAGTGCTGTCAATAAGCTAATGACTTGTCAATCATACAAGGAGGAAGACCGTTATGGCTGAACCACATTTGATAGATCCAAGAACACTGTACAAAGCAAATGAGTATCCAAAGCAAGAACAGGATACGCCAGCTTTAGAGGAAAAAATGATTCCAAAACCGGATTGTGGGGAAACAAGCTACAAAGGTAGTGGTAAGTTACTGAATCGTCGTGTATTGATCACTGGTGGGGATTCTGGTATTGGTAGAGCTGCCGCTATTGCTTATGCTCGAGAAGGTGCTGATGTTGCCATCCAATTTTTCCCAGGAGAAGAACCTGATGCTGAGGAAGTGGCTGAACTGATTAAAAAAGCTGGCCGTAAAGTCAAACTGTTGCCTTATGATTTAAGAGAAGACGAGGCTGCTACTGCCATCGTTTCTAAAACGGTTGAAGCTTTTGGAGGCTTAGACACTTTAGTTTTGAATGCTGCACAACAGATTTCAAGACCTACTTTGAGCGAACGCCCAATGAAACAAGTAGAAGATACGTTTAAGGTGAATATTATTTCAATGTTTGCGACAGTACAAGCGGCAGAAGCCTATCTGCCAGTTGGGGGCGCGATTGTCTTATCGACGTCGATCCAAGCTAATGATCCTAGTGAGGATTTAATGGATTATGCTGCCACAAAGGCTGCCATTGCTAATTATACTGTCAGTCTATCCAAGTATTTTGCACCAAAGGGTATAAGAGTTAATGCTGTAGCGCCAGGTCCGATTTGGACACCTCTACAATTAGATGGTGGTCAAACGCAAGAGGTCATTCAAAAATTTGGATTAGATACACCTCTAAAAAGAGCTGGACAACCAGCAGAACTTGCTCCAGTCTATGTTTTTCTGGCGTCTAATGACGCAAGTTATGTTACATCACAAATTTATGGTGTTACTGGTGGCGGAAATATCAACTTATAAAAGCATAGAAATAGGCTAAACATAGGCAAAATATAAGTGAAATTATGCTGAATATAGACGCTAATATAGGTTCTCAAGAAACTTTCTAAAAAATTAGCACTTTACTTGACTGAGTGCTAATGTGGGTGTACATTATAGTCGTAAGAACGATTTGGCTATAAGAATTAAAGAGAAAGAGGGAGTTTATGATGGCTAATATGATTCCTACAAACAGAGATATGCGTGTGAATGATTTCTTTGGAGATGTCTTTTCAAACTTCTGGCAAGATGACTCGTTCAAAGTCGACATCAAGGAGAATGATGATAACTTTGAAGTAGCTGCTGATTTGCCTGGTTTTGATAAGAAGGATATTCATGTAAACTATGATAATGATGTCTTGTCGATACAAGCCTCCCATGAACATGAGAGTGAAGATCAAGACGAAGAGTCTGGTTATATCAGAAAAGAACGTTCTTCTTATTCTCAAAGTCGTCAATTTATGTTGAAGAATATTGACGAAGATAAGATTTCCGCAGAATATGTCGATGGTGTTTTGAACATCACCTTACCTAAGGCTAAAGAAAACGACACGGAAAGAAAACAAATAGAAATTAAATAACGGATTAGAATAAATTAGTGATGCTCACTTAAGAGATGACACAAACGTGTATTCATTGATTTATGAGGATCATACCAGTAAGGAGTTACCCGAGAACGGTTCGTTCTTGAGTAGCTCTTTTTTTGTTATTTCCAGTAGTCTTCTGTTTCAATTTTCTCAGTGAAACGAGGAATTAGTCGGCGCTGTAAGCGACAGAGTTGTTCTGTTTTAGCTATTTTATGGTGTCGTTTTAGTCGCTATCTGGCTAATCAATATTAATAATACGAACAATAAAAGTGTAAAGATTAAATAATGTTTGTAAATTTGGTAGAATTATAACGTGCTTTGTGATATTCTTACTAAACAAAAAGGAATTGTCGACTAAAAGAAAGCAATGAAGTACAACTAAAGTGTTTGTCAAATTGCCATTAGATTTAGAAAATAAGGAGGGTCATCTTGCCAATAAATGAAGCGTCAAGGCCACGTGTGGCTGTGGTGATGGGAAGTATTTCTGATCTAGAACAATTAAAAGGGTGCTTAGACCTTTTAGAAGAACTGAAGATCGACTATATCAAGGAAGTGGTCTCAGCTCATCGCATGCCAGATGAAATGTTTTTATTTGCGGAAGAAGCAGCGGGAAAGGGCATCAAAGTCATTATTGCTGCAGCGGGGGGAGCTGCTCATTTACCAGGAATGATCGCAGCTAAAACGTATTTGCCTGTTGTTGGTGTTCCAATAAAATCGAGTGCTTTAAGTGGCTTAGATTCCTTATTATCGATTGTTCAAATGCCTGCAGGGGTGCCAGTAGCCACTATGGCGATTGGACCAGCTGGGGCTAAAAATGCTGCTCTTTTTGCTGCGCGAGTATTAAGCACGGAAGACCAGACTATTTTAAATGCATTAAAAACCTATAGTAGTGAACAACATCAGAAAGCCAAAGAAAGTAGTGTCGTACTAAATGAAACTGTCTAAACCACTAGCTCCTTCAACGACAATTGGCATCGTTGGTGCCGGACAACTTGGAAAAATGATAGCCTGCTCTGCCCAGAAAATGGGTTATAAAGTAGCAACTTATGATCCAAACCCCACCTCATGTGCATTTGCTGTTTCTAATTGGTATAAGGTAGCCGCCTTTAACGATAGAGAAGCACTGTTAGAATTTGCACGCTCTGTCGATGTCTTGACCTACGAATTTGAAAACATTGATGGTCCACTGATCGAAGAGATCGCACAAGATACTGATTGTTTTTTGCCCCAAGGGTCTAAACTACTCCTTCTATCACAAAATCGTCTCACTGAAAAAAATTGGTTATCGTCAATCGGACTGCCAGTTGTTAACTACGAGGCTGTTTTGAGTCAAGATGACTTAAAAAAGGCTCTAACAACAATTGGTCTACCAGCGATCTTAAAAACGACACGCCTAGGTTACGACGGAAAAGGACAGATCAGAATCACTGATAGTACGGATGTGACAGAGAAAAAAGAAGAGATCAACCGTTTGTTGGAGTCGCCATGTGTTCTTGAAGCCAAATGTTCTTTTGAACTGGAATGCTCAGTGATGGTATCAAGAGACCAATCTGGCACTACTGAGTTGTTTCCAATCAGTGAGAATGTTCATCACTCCGGAATCTTACACAGTAGCTTAGTGCCTGCTAGAATTTCTCAGGTAATCAGGGATGATATTCATCTGATGGCAAGGAAAATTGCAGAAGAGGGACAGCTAGTTGGTGTGTTGGGGATTGAGTTTTTTATCGAAAAAACACCATCTGGCGAAAAAGTGTTCATAAATGAATTGGCACCAAGGCCACATAATAGCGGACACTATTCTATAGAAGCCTGTAATTTTTCACAGTTTGATCAGCACGTCGTAGCAATCACTGGACGGCCTTTAGCAAGCATAAAACTGCTAAGCCCGGTGTTGATGGTCAACCTACTAGGACAAGATATGCCACTCGTCAAAGATATCTGGCAAAACGAAAAGAATGCCGTTGTCCACCTCTATCAAAAAGGAGAAGCCAAAGTAGGACGCAAAATGGGACATGTGACTTTCTTGGACAGTACCGTTGAAAAAGTGATCAAAAAAGCAGATTTGTGGTAAGACGCACTGTAAGATACGAGCCACTGATCTCAAAAACTGAACTGACGCTTGAGCTGACTCTTGAACTGACCCTAATGAAGATAAACTTGCCAATTAAAAGGAGAAAAATAAGATGATCGAACGTTATACCCGGAAAGAAATGGCTGAACTTTGGTCTGACCAGACACGTTATAACACGTGGTTAGAGGTAGAGATAGAAGCCGTTGAAGCTTGGTCGACTCTTGGGGTAATTCCACCAAAAGAGGCCAAGGCTATCAGAGAAAAGGCGCGCTTTTCTATTGACCGGATCTTGGAAATAGAAGAAGAGACGCATCACGATGTCGTGGCTTTTACCCGTTGTGTCAGTGAAAGTCTTGGGGCAGAGCGCAAATGGGTCCACTATGGTTTAACTAGTACAGATGTCGTCGATACAGCTTATGGTTATCAACTACGGTTAGTCAATGACGTCTTAAGAAAAGACTTACATCATTTAATAGATGTTGTTAAGGACAAGGCTCAAACTTACAAATATACGATTGAAATGGGACGTACACATGGCGTTCATGCAGAACCAACGACATTTGGGCTAAAACTAGCTGGTTTCTATTCTGAATTAAAGCGACAGTTGAAACGGTTTGAAGAGGCTGCTGACGGTATAGAGGCTGGAAAAATAAGTGGTGCAGTTGGGACTTTCGCCAATACGCCACCAGATGTTGAAGCTTATGTTTGTCAAAAATTAGGGATAAGAGCTCAAGAAATATCGACGCAAGTTCTTCCAAGGGACTTGCACGCGACTTATGTAGCGACTTTAGCCTTGATAGCAACGAGTGTTGAGCGATTCGCAACTGAAATCAGAGGGTTACAAAAATCTGAGACACGAGAAGTAGAAGAATACTTTTCGAAGGGTCAAAAAGGATCATCAGCAATGCCTCATAAGAGAAATCCTATTGGTAGCGAAAATGTAACAGGGTTAGCTCGAGTAATGAGAGGGTACATGGTTCCTGCTTACGAGAATGTATCGTTATGGCACGAACGCGATATTTCACACTCTTCCGCGGAACGGATTATTTTACCAGACTTAACGACGTTACTAGATTATCAGCTTAACCGTTTTGCTACGATCATCGAACGGCTAACAGTATTAGAAGATAATATGAAACGTAATATGTCTGCCACGCATGGCTTGATCTTCTCACAACGCGTCTTGCTTGCACTTGTAGATAAAGGGTTGAGTCGAGAAGAGGCATATGACCTGGTACAACCACTAACGGCAATTTCATGGGATAAACAGACAGATTTCAAAACGTTAGTCAAGGCAGATCCAACTATTAGTTCAACGTTATCTAGTGATGAGATTGAAGATGCTTTCGACCCACGTTATCACCTCAAACAAATAGACACCATTTTCAAACGTGTAGGCTTATAGCCGAAAAAAGACAAAGGACGGGTTGTGACATGAAAAAAATTTATGAAGGTAAAGCCAAAGTTCTTTACCAACTTGAAGATCCAGAAACTATTTTGATGGTATTTACCAATCAAGCAACAGCACTAAATGGTAAGCGAAAAGAAGATATTGCCGGCAAAGCTATCCTTAATACCCAAATCTCCACACTGATTTTTGAATGGCTCGAATCAGTTGGCATCGCCACTCAGTTAATCAAAAAAATCGATGACGACCGTCAAGTTGTTAAACGATTGGAGATGATTCCTCTAGAAGTAGTGGTCAGAAACCGTGTAGCAGGATCGTTCGCTAAAAGATTTGGTCTAGAAGAGGGCGGTGTTCTTTCAAAACCAACTGTTGAGTTTTTCTTGAAGGACGATGAGTTGGATGATCCCTTCGTAAATGTCAGTCAATTGACTAGTTTGAATAAAATCACTGAGGAAGAGTGCCAAACAATCAGCGACTTAGCGCTGAAAATCAATGATAAATTAATACAATTGTTTGATGAGGCAGGGTTGATTTTAGTCGATATTAAGTTTGAATTTGGTAAAGATAGCTCAGGTAACATCATTTTGGGAGATGAAATTTCTCCAGATAATTGCAGATTGTGGGACAAGGTAACTGAAGAGAAGCTCGATAAGGATCGTTTCCGTCGTCATTTGGGGTCATTGACAGATGCCTATGAAGAGGTTAGCAAGCGATTGGATGCAGTGATTGCACATCAAAAGTAACCAAAATAGTAGAAAAAAGGGAGTGTCATCATGTTTTTAGCGAAGGTTTACGTCACTTACAAGGAATCGATTTTGGATCCTAAAGGTGAAGCAGTGAAGAAAGCCATCAATCAGTTGACAGACACTGATATCACATCAGTGCGTATCGGGAAATATTTTGAAATCAAGTTACAAGAATCCTCTATCGAGAAGGCTGAAGAAGTTATCAATACCATGGCGGATCAGTTGTTGGCCAATGTGACAATGGAAACTTACCGTGTTGAAATCGAGGAGGTCTAAGAGTGAAATTTGCAGTGATCGTCTTCCCAGGTTCTAATTGCGATATCGATATGTATGAAGCTATTGGCTCTGTATTAACTGAAGAAATTACCTATGTTAGGCATACTGAGACATCGCTTGATGATTATGATGCCATCCTCATTCCAGGGGGCTTCTCTTATGGTGATTATTTGCGGTGTGGTGCTATTGCACGCTTTGCGCCAATCATGAAAGAAGTCATTCGAAAGGCAAAAGAAGGTGTTCCTATTTTTGGGACATGTAACGGATTTCAAATTTTGACAGAAGCCGGCTTACTACCGGGAGCACTGCAACGCAATCAAGACCTACATTTTATCTGTAAACCCCAACGGTTGGTCGTTGAAAATAACCAGACAGCTTTTACTCACCTTTACGACAAAGGGGAAGAAATCGTCTTACCGATTGCTCATGCTGAGGGTAATTATTACTGTGATGAACAAACGCTTGAAACATTAGAAAAGAATAACCAGATTGTCTTTCGCTATGCGAAGGGTGATAACCCCAATGGAAGTGTCAATAATATCGCGGGTATCATCAATGAAGCCGGAAATGTGTTGGGCATGATGCCACATCCAGAACGGGCTGTTGAGGATCTATTAGGATACTCGGATGGTCTTCGATTATTTAAAGCAATGGTCGAAGCACACCAACAGAAGCTACAAGGCGCCAAAGTGAGAGAAGGTTGAATAATGGTTAAACAAGAGACGGTTCAATTGCAAGCCATGACGGAAGAAGAGTTGCGTGATAGCCAGTTTTATAAAGAGTGGGGATTAAAAGAAAAAGAATACGATCTAATTGTTTCCCTATTAAAACGTCTGCCAAACTACACTGAAGCAGCTCTTTACGCGGTAATGTGGAGTGAACACTGTTCCTATAAAAATTCCAAACCAGTTTTACGGCAGTTTTATACAGAGGGAGAACACGTTCTACAAGGCCCAGGTGAAGGAGCCGGAATCATCGATATCGGTGATCAACAAGCAGTAGTGTTCAAAATGGAAAGCCATAATCATCCCTCAGCCGTTGAACCCTATGAAGGGGCTGCAACAGGCGTTGGTGGGATTATCCGGGATATTTTTAGTATGGGAGCACGACCAATCGCTATCCTTGACTCTTTACGATTTGGCGAGCTGACCGATCCCTTAACGCAATACATCTTTTCGGGCGTTATCGATGGGATTGGTGGCTATGGGAACTGTATTGGTATTCCAACAGTTGGCGGAGAAACGAAATTTGATAGTTCTTATCAAGGCAATCCACTCGTGAATGCCATGTGTGTGGGTCTGATAGAGCATCAACATATTCAAAAAGGCCAGGCAAAAGGAACGGGTAACCCGATCATGTATGTGGGAGCCAAAACTGGTCGAGATGGCATTCATGGTGCTACATTTGCTAGTGAAGAATTCAGTGAGAAAAACAGTGGTCAACGTTCAGCAATCCAAGTAGGAGATCCATTCATGGAAAAATTGCTTTTGGAAGCCTGTTTAGATTTGATCACTAACCATTCTGATATCTTAGTAGGGATTCAAGATATGGGAGCAGCTGGTTTAGTTTCCTCAAGTTCTGAAATGGCCTCAAAAGCTGGATCGGGTCTTGATTTAGATCTTGACTTGGTTCCAAAGCGTGAAACTGCAATGACACCATACGAGATTTTATTATCTGAATCGCAAGAACGGATGTTGATTTGTGTCAAAAAAGGCCACGAAAAAGAGGTCGAAGATCTTTTCAAAACCTACGACTTAGATGCAGTGGTTATCGGGGAGGTCACTGATGGTGATCGCTACCGCGTGTTTCAAGAGGGTGTCTTAGTAGCGGATATTCCCGTGAATAGTTTGGCTGAAGACGCTCCTATCTATCACAATCCAGCTGTTGAGCCCAAGCGATTAGCCCAATTTAGGGCCATGGCGCCTTATACACCTAAAATAAGTGATTTAAAAGAAAGTCTCTTTCAGTTGATGACAAGTCCAGATTTGGCATCTAAACGGTCTATTTTTGAGACATATGATTCTATGGTGAGAACGAATACGGTTGTTGGTCCAGGTAGCGATGCAGCTGTTATTAGAATTCGCAATACCAAAAAAGCGCTTGCGATGACGACTGACTGTAACGCCCGCTATATTTATCTCGATCCGTTTCTAGGTGGACAAATTGCTGTGAGTGAGGCCGCTAGAAATATTGTGGCTTCTGGTGGGTATCCATTAGCGATCACTGATTGTCTGAACTTTGGAAACCCAGAAAAACCAGAAATTTTCTATGAATTACAAGAATCAGCACGAGGTATTTCAAAAGCGTGTCAAGCCTTCAACGCCCCTGTTATTTCAGGAAATGTCTCACTTTATAATGAAAATCAAACAGGAGCAATTTACCCGACTCCAACGATTGGAATGGTTGGATTGATCGAAGATACCGCACAAATTTTGAGACAGTCTTTTAAAAAAGGGCAGGATTTGATTTATGTGGTTGGAAGGACGACTACAGATTTTTCGGGATCAATGATCCAAAAGTTGCAGGAAAAAAAGATTTCGGGAACGATTCAGTTCGATTTAGAGCGTGAAAGTGCCAACCAAAAATTAGTTTATGAGTTGAATAAAGCTGGACTTTTGGAAAGTGCTCATGATGTGTCAGAGGGCGGTCTAGCAGCCGGGTTACTAGAGGCAGTCTTTGAGACAGAAGTCGGCTTTGATGTTCAACTAGACCTTGAGGATGCACTATTATTTAGCGAAACTCAATCTCGGTTTGTTGTGACAGTTTCTAAAGAGCAGAAACAAGCTTTTGAGGACTTTTATCAGTCGTATGAGGATGCTCACGTGGATAAACCTGTTCTGATCGGAACGGTGACGGAGCAACCAACAATTCGGTTAAAGACCCGTAATAGTCAGATTGAATTTCCAAAATCAGAGCTTGAAAAACAGTGGAGAGAGGCTATCCCATGTCTAATCAACTAACAGCAAAAAATAGAGCATCCATGGCACTCGATACTGAAAAAAGTCTGAATGAAGAGTGCGGGGTCTTTGGGGTGTGGCGACATCCACATGCTAATCAAGTCACCTATTTTGGCTTACATGCGTTACAGCATCGTGGTCAAGAAGGGGCTGGAATCACGTGTGGTGATGAGAAATCCTTATCCAATTATCGTGGCTTGGGATTACTGAGCCAGGTTTTCTCGGACCCCTCTCATCTCGAAAAACTAGTTGGTGATCGATCAATCGGTCACATCAGATACTCTACTAGTGGTGGACGGAGCAACGTCAATAATGTTCAACCTTTTTTGTTTCATTTTAACGATTTTGATTTGTCTCTTGCCCATAATGGCAATCTAACGAATGCGCGATCCTTGCGAAAAGAATTGGAGGGAAATGGAGCTGTCTTCCATTCAACATCTGATTCCGAGATTTTGGTCCACTTGATCCGCCAAAGCAAGGCGATTAGTTTTCACGAAAAACTAACTGAATCTCTGAGACGATTACGTGGTGGGTTCAATTATGTGTTGCTGACGAATAATGAGTTGATCGGCATTGTTGATCCTAATAGCTTTAGACCTTTAGTTATCGGAAAAATGCAAGAAGGCTCCTATATTATTGCTAGCGAAAGTTGTGCCTTACAAGCTGTGGGAGCGACTTTTGTCAGAAACATTCATGCAGGGACTTTTGTAGTGATCACAGATGACGGTATTAGCGTTAAATTTTATACAGATAAGACAGAGATTGCAATTGAAGCGATGGAATATATTTATTTTGCCCGACCAGATTCTGATATTGCGAGTGTCAACGTTCATGCGGCTCGTAAAGCACTCGGAAAGCAATTAGCGATTGAAGAGCCGTGTCCAGAGGCAGATATGGTCATAGGAGTTCCAAACTCTTCTCTATCTGCTGCTAGTGGCTACGCTGAAGAGAGTGGGCTTCCTTATGAAATGGGTATTGTCAAAAATCAATATGTAGCACGGACTTTCATTGAGCCAACACAGTCATTAAGAGAACAAGGCGTTCGCAAAAAACTATCAGCTGTTGTCAGTGTAATCAAGGATAAATCGATTGTTTTGGTAGATGATTCAATTGTTAGAGGAACGACTTCGAGACGATTGATCAGCTTGCTCAGAGAAGCAGGAGCTAAGGAGATCCACTTAAGGATTTCAAGCCCACCTATCAGATTTCCTAATTATTACGGAATCGACATGAGCACGAGTGCGGAATTATTAGCTGCAAATCATACGATTAGCCAAATGCGCGATTATCTTGGAGCAGACAGCCTTGGATTTGTGTCAGTTCCAGGTTTAATCGACGCCATTGGACTTTCTTTTGATGCCCCTAATAAAGGCCTCTGTGTGAGCACCTTTACGGGAGAATATCCAGCTGAATTATGTGATTATCAAGATTATCTGACCAACCAACTTACCCCTATTCAAAAAAAAGTATTAAAAGGAGAAGACGTTGATGGAATCCTCAAACAGTCAGGCGTATCAAGCAGCAGGCGTTAATATAGAACAGGGCTATGAAGCTGTCAAAAGGATGCAAAGACATGTTGCTCGAACGAAACGAGAAGGTGTTTTATCAGGTCTAGGCGGTTTTGGTGGTACATTCTCGCTCAAAGCATTTGATTATGCGCATCCCGTTTTGATCTCGGGAACAGATGGTGTTGGCACCAAGCTTTTATTGGCGCAACAATCTGGGAAATTAGATAGCATCGGGATCGATTGTGTGGCGATGTGTGTCAATGATGTATTGGCTCAGGGAGCAGAGCCACTGTTCTTTTTGGATTATCTTGCCGTTGGGAGTAATGACCCGGAAAAAATCGAGAAAATAGTAGCAGGTGTTGCTGAAGGATGTGTTTTAGCTAATGCAGCATTGATAGGTGGCGAAACAGCTGAAATGCCCGATTTGTATGCCACCGATGAATTTGACCTCGCTGGTTTTTGTGTAGGGATAGCTGATCAAGAGAGCCTGATAGATGGCAGCAAGGTAGGCGTCAACGATGTCTTGATTGGTCTTCCAAGCAGCGGACTCCATTCCAATGGCTTTTCCTTAGTGCGTAAAGTTTTCTTCAAAGATCATGACTTTGACTTTAATCATCAACTGGCAGATGGTAGCAAGCTGATTGACACCTTATTAAAACCGACAAAAATCTATGTTGAAGAAGTATTGCCATTGATCAAAAAAGGACTCGTCAAAGGCATCTCTCATATCACAGGTGGTGGGTTTTACGAAAATATTCCACGCATGTTTGACCAATCCTCTCTTAAAGCTGAGATCACTCGTCACCAATGGGAAGTTCCAATGATTTTTAACGAGATACAATCACTTGCATCTATCTCTGAAGACGAAATGTATCATGTTTTCAATATGGGAATCGGTTTAGTGCTCGCTATTTCTCCAAGTGATGTGGCTGACGTCTGTTCTGAGTTACCACATGCCATAATCTTAGGAAAAATCGAAGAAAGGCATGAAGGGGAAGAGGCAGTTCAGTTCGTTTTAGGAGAGGATAACAGATGAAAATAGCCTTATTTGCTTCTGGCAATGGGACAAATGTTGAATCAATCATCCGTTCTGTTGAAACAGGACAATTAACGGCAGAAATCAGTGGAATCTACTGTGATGTCGCTACAGCGAAAGTGATTGAAAGAGGGAAGAAGCATGGCTACCCTGTCTATGTGTTCTTACCAAGTGATTATCAGTCTCGCAGAGCGTTTGAAGAGGCTATCGTCGATCAACTCCAACAAGATCAAGTGGAACTAGTTGTTCTAGCGGGTTATATGCGAATCATTCGCTATGCCTTATTGGATCATTATGCCAATAAGATCGTTAATATCCATCCGGCACTATTACCACAATTTCCCGGAAAACAAGGGATTAAGGATGCGTATGTAGCTAGTGTTACTGAAACGGGTGTTACAGTCCACTGGGTCGATCACGGGGTCGATACCGGTCCAATTATCGCGCAAGTGCCGTTAAAAGTTGATCCTAATTGGGAATTAGCGGAATTAGAGGCAGAGATTCATGCCATCGAACATCGCTTGTATCCAGCTGTCCTCCAATCGATCATTGAAGGATCACACTAACTGTTTTATCTACTAGCTCATCCAATTATTTCATACTCACTAGTCAACTCTGACTCATTCAATAATAGAAGATAGAATCATATAAAAGGGGCGATCATTTAAATGACACGTTATGCGTTGATCAGCGTATCAGACAAGTCTGGCATCGAAGAGGTAGCAAAAGCATTAGTTGAGAAAGATATCAAGATTTTATCGACAGGTGGGACATTCCGCTTATTGAGCAGTAAAGGGATCCCAGTCGACCCAGTCGAAAGTATCACGCACTTTCCAGAAATGATGGACGGGAGAGTCAAAACACTTCATCCTATGATCCATGGTGGCTTGTTATCTGTTAGAAATAATCCAGATCATCAACAAGCACTTATTGATCATCAGATACCTGTCATCGATTTTGTGGTTGTTAATCTCTACCCATTCAAGGAAACAATCCAAAAAGAAGATTGTCGTTTTGAAGATGCTATTGAAACAATCGACATTGGTGGACCTAGCATGTTACGCAGTGCTGCTAAGAACGCCGAGAGCGTGACAGTAGTAACAGACCCTAGGGACTATGACACAATGATTGCACAACTGAAACAAAGTGGTCAAACGTCTGAATCATTCCGACGGTATTTAGCACGCAAAGTTTTCGCTTTGACTGCTTATTATGATTCATTGATCAGTAAGTATTTGTCTGAACAAGCACCAGAAGATGCTGATTTTAAGGTCTACGACTGGGATCACATCACACTGTCTTACGACTGGCAACAAACCCTACGCTATGGGGAAAACAGTCACCAATCTGCTGAATTTTATCGCGAAATCGCTGGGCCACAATTCTCAATTGCTAACGGGATCCAGTTACATGGGAAAGAATTATCCTACAACAATATTCGTGATGCGGATGCAGCTATCAAAATATCGCGAGAGTTTTCACAACCATGTGCTGTTGCGGTCAAACATATGAATCCATGTGGTATTGCGGTAGGTGAAACGATTGAAAAGGCCTTTGACCTCTGTTATGCCGCTGATTCTATTTCAATATTTGGGGGCATTATCGTGTTGAATAGACCAGTATCACTTGCCCTTGCTGAGAAGCTCCATCATATTTTCTTAGAGTTGATTATTGCACCTTCTTTTGAAGAGAAAGCATATGATTTATTAACTCGTAAGAAAAACCTAAGATTAATCACGCTTGATTTCGACAAGCGTTCTGACTCCTATGAAGATGAGTATGTGTCGGTTATTGGAGGAATGCTCAAACAATCTCCTGATCAGTCTCATGAACTAGCAATTGAGGCAATAGACACCTTGCCAGTGGAGTGGGAAGTCATGACTGAAAGAGCCCCTAACGCTGAAGAAAGCGCAGCACTGAACTTTGCGATGAAGGCCTGTAAACACGTTAAAAGCAATGCTATTGTCATCAGTAATGGTAAAATGACCCTAGGCATTGGCGCCGGTCAAATGAACCGCGTGGGATCGGCAGCGATTGCGCTACAAGAAGCCAAAGAAAAAATTGAGCAGTTAGGTGATACAACTGAACCATTTGTTATGGCAAGTGATGCCTTCTTCCCTATGGATGATACGGTTCAACTGGCACATGAGTACGGCATCAAGGCTATCGTCCAACCAGGTGGTTCGATCAAGGATAAAGATTCTGTCGATAAGTGTAATCAGTTTGGTATTGCAATGGTCAAAACTGGGATTCGTCATTTCAAACATTGATTTAGACTGCAATAATGAAGGAGATAAGCATGGCACAAAAAAATATACTGGTTATTGGTTCTGGTGGTAGAGAGCATGCGATTGCACGAGCATTTGCAAAAAGTAAGCAAGTTAAGACAGTCTATGTTGCCCCTGGGAACCCTGGCATGACTCTAGTTGAACGTCCTAGTGAATGGATTGAATGTATCCCGATCGATCAGTTGGACTTTGAAGCACTGAAGTCATTTGTTAAGTCTCACGATGTAGCAGTCACTTTTGTAGGACCTGAAGTCCCCTTAGACAAGGGAATCGTGGATAGTTTTCGTGAAGAGAATCTAGCAATCGTAGGACCGCAAAAAGAAGCCGCTCAAATGGAAACATCAAAAACATTTGCCAAGCGGATTATGGAAGAAGCTCAGGTCAAAACAGCTGCTTATCGTTCCTTTAGTCCAGATCAATATCCCTCAGCAAAGTCATATCTTGAGACAACTGAATTACCGATTGTGATCAAGGAAGACGGATTAGCCGCTGGAAAAGGTGTTACAATTGCTGAGACGAGAGAGGTGGCACTTGATACGATTAAAACGATGATGGTTGACGAACAGTCTCCAATCGTGATTGAAGAATTTTTGACAGGTAAGGAATTCTCCTACTTCTTTTTGGTCAATCAAGAAGCTATTATCCCAATTGGATCAGCTCAAGACTACAAAAGAGCCTATGATGGACAAACAGGACCCAATACCGGCGGAATGGGAGCTTATGCTCCAGTAGATTGGGTGGATGAAACCTTGAAACAGCAAGTAATGACAGAAGTTATGCGCCCATTGAGTCAACAACTCGTCAAAGAGGGTATCCCTTATACAGGTGTGCTGTACGCCGGAATGATGCTGACACCAAAAGGGTTAAGAGTCATTGAATTCAACGCTAGACTCGGAGATCCTGAAACACAAGTGTTACTCCCGTTGATTGAGCAAGATTTCTACGATATCATCAGTGCTCATTTGAGCAAAAAAGAAATAGAAGTGACACTGAAAAAAGAAAGTAGCATCGGAGTCGTGATTGCTGCGAAAGGTTATCCAAAAGCTTATTCAAAAGGCATGCGGATTACTGAAATACCCAATGAAACCCTAGAACATATCCTGTTCTCGGGAGTGGATGTTGACCAAAATAAACACATAATTACCACCGGTGGACGAATCGCGATGGTGACAGCTACGGGGAGAAATCTTGAAACCTGCCGTCAAGAAGTCTATGATCGCGTTAAAACAGTGGAAATACCAAATACGTTCTACCGGTCAGACATTGGACAACTATAACTTTTGGGTGAAACCAATCATAGCAGAGTGACTTTGGTTGAGACAGTTTTAGTTGGGATTTAAACGATAGAATCTATCATCGCAAATTTGTTGCAGTTCATTTTTAAACAAACCCTAATCACAAATTTGAATTGGCAGTAAAAAAGTATTTGAAAATCCCACCTAAAACGGTTAAACTGGTTACTGTTGATTATGAGCCGGCTTAGCTCAGTTGGTAGAGCATCGCACTCGTAACGCGGGGGTCGTAGGTTCGAATCCTATAGCCGGCATATTACATGTTGATATATCAACGTTTTTAGGAGGTTGGTGCAAAATTAGCGCAAAATCTGTTCATTTTTGCTCTGAAAAATGTGACTGACCTTCTTATTTTCAAGTTGTTCCATCTCATCTATGACATGACTGTAGGTTCCTATAGTTGTGTCTATTTTTTTATGCCCAAGTCGTTTGCTAACATAATTGATGTTGATTCCTTTGAATATCAGAAGGCTAGCATGTGTATGCCTAAGTGAATGAAAAGTGATCTCTTTTATCCCTAATTGTTTGCAAAGACCCTTAAGTCTTTTCGAGACTCCATTGTGAGAGAAGGTAGGTTCCCTAAAATTATCTATATAAAGGTACTGGTAGGTATGCATCAATTTGAACTTCTTCAAATAAAGAATAGTATCATCATCAATAGTGATAGTTCTGTGGCTTGATACAGTCTTACCACTAGTAAAGTTGTGAGAGAAGACCGCATCGAAACTTTTGTTGATTCTAATGGTCTTAGACCCAAAATCGATATCTTTCCAAGACAAAGCTAGAATCTCGCCATAACGCATGCCAGTGGTTAGGCCAAGGATAATCATCAAAAACATATCTGGCTTTTTGTCGAAATGGCTTTTAACATAGTTTAAAAGTTTGTTTGCATCTTTCTCAGAAAGGTATTTTTTACTTTCATCTTTTGGCTTTACATCTGCTGATAGGGTTATTTTATATGTAGGATCTTTAGAAATTAATCCATCATATATAGCATCCTTAATACATTTTTTGACGTGGCTATGTGTTTTAACAACTGTGTCCATAGATTTTCCTTTACCACGATTCGTTATAAAGTCCTGGTACATGGATCGTGTTAATTTAGAAATCGGAGTTTTCTTGAAGTGTTTTTCGACCAAAATGATGTCACGTTTATATTTCTTTTGAGTGCCAATTGATAAATCATCTGAAACGTAACGAGCTACCCATTTTTTAAAGTAATCCGCAAATGGAATGTCTCCGCCAGTAAAGAATGATCCATCCTCTACTTTTTTCTTTATTTCAGCTTCTTTTAATTTTGCTTCAGTTTTAGTGTCGAAGTTTTTACGAGTGATCTGTTTGTAATTCCCATCATCATCTTTGTATGAGACACGACAATACCACTTTTTACTTTTCTTATCTTGTTTAACTGACATAGTTAACTCCTTTCTTTTTCGTACTTGTTAGAAAAATATACTAATACATCTGTATTAAGTACGTTGATATGCTGATATTCAGACTAAATGACGTATTTTTAGCTAATAAATACGAACGTATGTTCTTTAAAAGGGTAAAAAGAAAAGCCCGAAGGCTTTAAAAAGTTATTTTAATTGTAAAATTTTTTCTTTATTTGACCAAGGAATCAAATCTATACCCATGTCTTCTGAAGCAATTAATGATTTATCTGGGATTCTTTTTTTTGAATCATTTGCAATAATAACGTATCGAACTTTTACTTTAGGAGTTTGTAGACCTTCTTTTAAATCGTTTGAAATATATTGCTGGGCGGCAACCTCTTTAAATGATGGGTCATTTAAGAGTTTAATCAATATTTGAGGTTTCTTTTTTGTAGCGCCTAAACTATAGTCCACGTTATGGGTTATTCCTGATGCTCCTAATAATTTTGGCTTAGGAGTTCCAGCAAACTCGTTTTCGAAGAAGTAATCAAGGACTTCCTCGTGGAAAATTCCTTTAGATATCTCTTTAGAAGTGAATAAAATATCATAAATACTCAAAATTCCTTGTATTAAATCATGTTTATTTTGAGCAAATGAACTTGGCGTTTCAGAAATTTTAAATAAAACCCCATCTGTTAGGGTTAATCCGTGGTCTTTTATAATGGTCTCTAATATTTTTTTTCTAGTGGGTACGTTAATATTGATACCCATCATGTCGAGTTCGTCTAATGTAATACCATCATCAGATATTTTAATTTTGTTTTTATTGAGGAACTCTATATACAATGTTATTCTATCGTTAAGATGATTTGTGAAAGGTGTTGTAATTTCATCAGCTTCTTTTAGCTCTTTTACTGAATATCTTTGAGTAAACCAATTTATATATCCATCCAATAATTGTTGAGTTTTCACTGCTACACCATCCTTTCTAAAGTGAAAAAATTAAAATAAAGGAATCTGAGAATTACCGATATTGATATTATTATACTCTAAAAAAGCAATAAGACCATCATGCAATTCATAAATTAGTAGATCACTTGAAATATCTGATAACGGGACTGCCCATTTGCCTTGATTATGGATTTCATCAAAAATATGAATGTGTGGAGTTTCAACAGGATTCCCATGTCTATCATCGTGCGAACTTCCATTAATATCAAATCTTACCATATTTCCGTGGTACTTAGATTCCATTAAAAGAGTAAGAGGATTTTCACGTTTATGGCCTTTTCTATTTATGAGCATTTCAAAACGTTGAGTTGCATCGATTTTAGAAATGATTTTTGTGCGTGATTGATATCCCATAATTGGGAAGTCTATATTCTGGGCATCTAGGATTTTGACCAAATTTAACAGTCGATTATAAGTTTCGTTTTCCAAAAGGTTTAAACTCCTCTATTCATGTTTGCCTTGCTAAATATCAAAAGTGATCTTATCTTCTTTCTATACGCTTCTACAATCCTGGCAATGAAACTCTCGCTTCGTTATCCTAAATCCGTTTAAGCATCTCTTTTTTCTTCGCATCAAATTCATCTTCAGTAATGATTCCGTTATCTAATAACTCTTTCAATTTTGTCAAATCTAAGAAAGCAGAATCTTTAGGATCGTCTTCAGACCTATTGCTAATGATGTAATTCAAACCTGAAATGGTAGCTTTGGCATTCGCTTGTGCCAACTTGTATATCGTTTTAGATTTGTCTGTCTTAAACGTAATCAAAGGAACTAACAATGATCTTTGTTTTGTATTTTTGAGGGTAAGTAAGATCTGCATATTCGTGCAATAATGCTTGTCCTCTTTTTTGATTTTAGATAGCGCTCCAATTGCTGCGCCTTCAGTGCCAAACAAAGCACCGCCGACAGCAGCATTTCCGATTCCTACGCCACCTTGAGTCACGGTAGTCCCATCTTCAACTAACTCAAAAGACACCAGGTCATCATAGTTAAAGACCATACCTTGAATTTTACATTGCTTTGCAACGTCATTTACTTTTAAAAGACCGTAAGTACTAGTTGCATCAAATTTAGGTTTCTTGCTAAACAGTCCCACTTTAATCGCGCTCTTTTCAGTATGTCATTTACTTATTGTTATTTTCCAACCAATGCATTTGCATTTCTCCAGACGAAGGATGCTGCACCTAACATAACCAATTTTTTATTATCTGTTAAGGTACTTTTGTTTGTACTCCTTATAAGTTAAGTAATCGACTAATTCGGATTTTCCAGTAACAGGATTACGAATTGATCTACTTGAATCAAGGCCATCAAAAGCTGGTGTAATATAGCATCGACAGTCATTGTGAAATGGCGGAGCATTCTTTCCAATTACGGCTTTTGAAATTGGTAAAGGTACTCCATCGAATTCTCCACAAACTTCGCAGGTGCTCTCATCTAAAGAACAATGAACTTCGTACTCTTTTAGGCCAAGCTCTTTATAACGTTCTAAAGCATTCATTATTTGTTTCTTTTGCAACAGATAATGGACATTATCCAATGTGATATTTTTTTCGTTTGGTAAAAGTTTTTTATAGTACTCGAGTTTCAGTTGATTATAATTTAAAATGTTTGGAAATTGATTTTGGATTTTAATCGTATCAACAACACTGAAATATGAGTCTCGGTGTGCTTCGACAATATACGCATAATTATTTGAAATATCCAAACCTTTGTCTGTCAATAACATGTGGTGATACGGAACTTGCTGTTCAAGTAAGTCCGAGCTCACATTGTCAAGGATTTTGACAATCAACTCAGCTTTTTTCCCAGACATTGTCAAATTATTGATTCTTAATATTTCCTTTAGTTCTTTCACAGTTAGTAGCGGAAGTGATTCTTCTGCAGTAGAAAATCTCAATAAGTTAAGAGCATGCAATTTTGACAACGAATTATTTACATTAATCCCATATGATAACTTAAAGTATAGGGGTGGATTGCTTATTTTTTCAATTCTAGGCTTCCCTTTTAGCCACCATAATAAAATAATTTCACCAGGATACAAACCGTTCGTAATTTCTTGCTTGTATATGGGGTCAATTTCATTAGTTTCAAAATTATCTTCTTTAATTTTTTTTACATCAATGGTATTAGTGGTGCTTTTAGATAATTTTTCATCGCTTGTTTTTTTAAACCAATTAAATATTCCCATCAGGTGTTCCCCTCTATTCACAAAAATACTCCGCAAGTTCTTCTTTTACACCATAAGAGTTAACTAACTCCTCATAGGTTTCAGGCATTGAGCCTGTCTCTTCCACGTAATAAGACAACATTAACTCTGTTGCAAACATATCAGCTTCACGCTCAAATTTACCACGTCCATTATAGAAATTAGCATAGAAACCAGGTAAATCAGAATGGTAAAGGGCATGACATAGTTCATGTGCCATCACAGTATAGCTCGTCTTATTATCTAGTAAATTCTTGTTTAGTAAGATAGTCGGACTACCATCAAATGAAACTGTCGTTCCTGGTAAAGACTTACCCAGATCTACTAAGCGGACATCTATTCCTTCTTTGGAGGCTATAGTGAAGGGATTAGCTGTCTCGTACTTAGCAATTAAACAATGAGCATTATTTTTGCTCGTCATTCTTTTCTTTCTTTCTTGCCTCCAGTTTTTCCCACATAACTGCACGAATAACACGATCTATCTGAGCACGATCCTCTTCATCCAATTCAATGCCATCATAATTCATCGGCACGTTATCCTTAATTGCTTTTTCAATATCTAGTACATCTTGATTAGTCGCCCAAGAGGGAACTTCTCTTCCATGCAGATAATCTAATGAAACATTAAAGTAATCTGCAATTTTGGACTGTATGACTGGATCTGGTGTTCTAGCATTTTGCTCATAGGAGGCTATAGTTGTTTTGGCTACACCAATTTTATTAGCAAGTTGCTCTTGAGTTAGTTTTGAAGCTTTTCTAAGGCCTTTCAATTTATCACCGAACATAAATTCCCTCCAATCTGACTATAAAATAGCACACAAAATGCGTACATGATATAAACAATAAACAAAATACGCGAAAAGAGTAAGTTTATATTGACAAGTACGCGTAGTGTGTTATTATAGAAGTACGCAATACGAGTAGGAGGTGATTTGATGGATTGGCTAAAAAAAATTAGAAAAGAGAAAGGATATACACAAGAATCTTTAGCAAAAGCTATTGGTATAGCTAAAACAACCTATAGTTCTTATGAACAAGGCTACCGGAGACCTAGCGTTAAAACAGCAAAAGCATTAGCCGAAAAGTTAGACATTAAGTGGACTATTTTTTTTAAATAACCAATACGCGCATTGCGTTTCAATTGTATAGTAATACGTTTTGTATGGATATTACTTAATGTAATACGAAAGGAGCAAAGGAAAATGAACAAAATAGGTAAACTGTTTAATTCTCTTTCGGAAAGAAGGGGGATAAAGCAAAAAGATTTAGCGGAAGCAGCGCATATCAGTAAGCAGTCAATGAACGGCTATTGTAATGGAGGTAATGTTCCTCTTGATATTGGAATGACTATTTCAAGGACGGTTGGTGATGATCAATACAGGGCTGAGTTAGCTAGTGAAATACTAGGAGGACTTCCATATTTTAACGGAGATGGCTTTGAATCTAGTT
>OMJG01000380.1_pt1 | contig 33997 bp, 25 predicted proteins | sample 1646431 | NCBI WGS metagenome assembly OMJG01 (sample SAMN03771674, study PRJEB25209) | food metagenome | isolation source: Cotija cheese | place: Mexico:Jalisco,Michoacan | collected 2011-12-12
TACTCTGCCAGCCAGTCCCAGACCAGCCACTATCAATACTCACAGTAGCAATTAGCGTTGGCGGGCTAGGCGGGCTACTTCGGAGACGAACCACTCGACCGCATAGACGGGGTCGCGTCCGCCGCCCTTGACGGCCGCATCGGCTTCGGCCGCGGCGATGAGCGACTGGCCCAGCGCCACCTCGTTCCACCGCCTCACCTCCCGGCGGGCACGGTCGACCTGCCATGGCGCCATCTTCAGCTCCGAGGCCAGCTCCCCGCTGGTGCCGGCGAATCCCTGCACCTTCGCCATGCCGCGCAGCTTCATCGCCACGGCCGCCACCAGCGGGACCGGATCGGACCCGGTCGACAGCGCATGCCGGAGCAGACTGAGCGCGTTCTTCGCGTCCCCGGCAACTGCCGCATCGGCGACCTTGAAGCCGGTGGCCTCGACTCGTCCACCGTAGTACTGATCGACGACCTCGGCGGTGATCGTGCCTTCGGTGTCTTCGATGAGCTGGTCGACCCCGGCATTGAGTTCGGCAAGGTCGGAGCCCAGCGCCGACATGAGCGCAGCCATTCCCGCTTCGTCGATGCGTCGCTTCGCGGTCTTGAACCGGGTCTGAGCGAACTTCGCCCGATCGCTTTCGTTCTTCAGCACCGCCGCGTCGATGCGCGGGAAGCCTGCGGAGTCGATCTTCTTGACGAGTTTCGCTCCCCGGTTGCCGCCGGCGTGCAGCAGCACCACGACGGCGTCATCGTTCGGGGCATCGAGATAAGCCAGCGCGTCGTTGAGGAAATCTTCCGAGCACTTCTCGACGGCATCGACGACGATGAGCTTCGAGGAGGAGAACAAGGACGGTGACGCCGCCATCGCCAGCTCACCGGCCTGGTATCCGGCAGCATCGAACTCGATCTCCTCGGGATCCTGCTTCCGTGCAGCCGATACGATGCGGTCCTTAGCCATGCGCACGAGCACCGATTCGCCACCGGAGATCATGACGACAGGGGCCGGTTTCGCCGAGCTCCACGGGATCAGGGTCTTCTTCACTGCCATGGACCCCAGCCTATCGCGGCCGTCCGACACGACCGACATGACGGACCCTCACTCACGGGCTCACCCCTTGTCCTCGGGACAGTCGTGTCCGGTGCTGAAGCGACTCTGCGCGTAGAGAGCGACCGAACCGCAGTGATCGGTGCGCAGCACGGGCATGGGGCCGAAGGCCCGCAGAGACTTCTCGCTCGGATGTCCATAGCTGTTCTCCCCCACCGAGACGACACCGAGACCGGGTGCCGCGGCGGCGAAGAATTCGGGAGCCAGATCGGAGGAGCCGTGGTGCGGCGCGACGAGCACATCGACCGGCTGGACCTGCTGGGCCAGCACGTACTGCTCCTCGGCTCCGACGTCGCCGGGCAGCAGGGTGCTCAGCCCCTCCTGCTCGACCCGCACCACCAGGGAGTCGTCGTTGCGCAGCTCTTCATCCTCCGCCGCGGGCACCGACCGCACCGGAGGCCACAGCACCTCAAGACTGGCCGAGTCGAAGTCGAGCGTCTGGCCACGGTGGGTGGGGACCACCTCCGCGCCGGTGTCAGCGCTCACCCGCTCTGATTCGGGCGAGGCAGCGACATTCGCGGAGACGTACAGACGGACGACCCTGCGCCCCCACGTCGTGCCCGCGTAACCGGCGAAGTGGTCGGCATCGAAGTGGGAGATGAGCAGATCCAACTCTTCGATCCCGGATGAGTCGAGGCAGGTGTCGATGGGTTTCGGCTCGCGCCCCGTGTCGACGACGAGACCGCGACCGCCACCGAGGTTGATCACCGCGGCCGACCCCTGACCGACATCGCAGACGAGCACCAGCCAGTCCGCGGCCGGCGGCTTCGCCCTCACCGAAACGATGACGGCGGCGGTGAGCACACAGCACAGAACGAGCACGGGCAGGCCCCAGAGCCTGCGACGCACGAGCATCCCGGTTCCGACCACGGCCAGGCCGAGCAGCCCGAGTGCCAACAGCGTTCCGACCGGCGGCACCGGCCAGTCGAGGCCCGCACCGGGCAGGGCGGCGCAGATTCGGGCGATGAGAACGATCCACCAGGCCGGAAACGATCCGATCCAGGCCAACAGGGCCGGGGCGAAGTCGCCTCCGGGCAGTCCCGTCGTCGCGATGCCGGTGGCCACGAGGCTGAAAAATCCTGCCACCGTCGCCGGCATGACCGCGGGTGCGGCCAGTGCGTTCGCGGCGACCGACCAGAGTCCGATGCGCGGATCGATCGCCACGAGCACCGGGGTGCACGCGAGTTGGGCGACGAAGGGCACGATGAGTGCGGTCACGAGCACCGTGGGCGCCAGAGGCAGGTGCACGGCGAGGCGGCGCAGCAGGACCGGGACGACGAACATGATCGCGGCCGTGGAGACCACGGACAGGACGAACCCCACTGAGGTGGCCAGCACGGGGACGAAGGCCAGAAGCAGGCTCGCTGTCGAGCACATGACCGCGACCGGGGAGATCCCGCCGCCGCGCAGGAACACGAGTGCCGCCGCGATCGCCATTCCGGCGGCACGGATGGCGCTGGGTTCGAAGCCGACGATGAAGACGTAGCCGAGGCAGGTGAGCACCCCGATGCTCACTCGCAGCCGCGGTCCGGCTCGGCAGGCTCCGGCGAGCAGTCCGGCACCGAGGCTGACGATCGTGACGTTGCTGCCGGATACCGCCGAGACGTGGGTGAGGGAGACGACTCGCATATCGTCGACCATCCGGTCGTCCTGCGGTGAGGTGTCGCCGACGACGAGCCCGGGCAGCAGCCGTCCGCCGTCGTTGCCGGCGGCCACCGAATCCTCGCGCAGTTCGGTGCGAAGCGTCTCTCGCCACTGCCACAGTGTGTTCGGTTCTGCCAGCACGTGTGGGTCTGCATCGGTGGCGCGGATGTCGTCGAGGCGGGTCGTGCGCATCCGCACTCTCGCTCCGTCCGCGGCGGCTTCGGGGCTGAGCACGTGGGTGAACCCGATGGGTGTGACCAGCGTCAGTCGCGTCCATCCGGACGCTCCGGGTTCGCTGTGGCCGACGACGAGCCCCGTGGTCTCGACCTCTTCATCGGGGCCGTGTGCGGCGGCCAGGGCGGTGATCTGGATGGTCAGCAGACAGGTGAAGACGAGGATCCCGACACCGAGGTGGTGGTGCCGTCGCAGGATCACGATCCCGGCCAGCCCGAGCACGGGAATGCCGAACAGCGCCCACGGTCCCGGTGCCAGGAGTGCGCAGGCCCACAGGCCCGCGGCACAGCAGAGGAGACGGACGGAGCCCGGCCACAGCGCCGCGTGCTCCCGCATCGAGGCGACCACGGCCCCGGACATCCGTGCCAGTCCGGCGCGCATGCGATCCCACGCCCGCGTCCCAGACCCTCGCGCTCGAGACCGCGAACCGGGACGGTCCGATTCAGCCGACGGTGACAAGGTCTTTGAGGCTCTCGAAGGTCTTCGGCCCGATGCCTTTGACGAGCAGCAGATCCTCGACGCTCGCGAACGGCTGCTGGCTGCGGTGGCTGATGATCGCCTGTGCGGTCACCGGCCCGACTCCGGGCAGCGTCTCGAGAGTCGTGGCATCGGCGGTGTTGAGATCGACTTTCCCGGTCCCGGGTGCTCCGCTGTTCGCGGCTGCGGAAGAATCCGCGGTTCCCGGTGAACCGCTGCCTCCTCCCGCGCCGACGCCGTCCGCCCCCGCACCATCGACGCCGGCTGCCGGTGCTTCGCCTTCTGTCGGGATATGGATCTGCTCACCGTCGGCGAGCACGCGCGCCAGATTCACCGCTTCGCCGTCGGCTCCGGGGCTCAGTCCTCCGGCGGCTTCGACGGCGTCCTGAACCCGGGCGCCCGCCTTCAGGGTGACCACAGAGGGATCGTTCACCGCCCCGGTGATGTGGACGATCACCTTCCCGTTCGCCTCGCCGGACGTCGCCGAGGCGGTTGTGCCTGATTCGGCTCCATCCTCGGTCACAGCAGGCGACTGACCGGCTTCTGCACCGTCGCCGGGGTCGCCACCGCTGCCCACAGGCGAATGCTGTGGCGCGGGCCGGAAGAGGAAGAAGGCGAGGACGAGGATGCCGACCGTGGCGATGCCCAGGGCCACCACAACGGGCAGCCGCACCCGTCGCGGCTCGACGGGTGCCTCGTCACCGGCGGTGTCGGCGGTATAGATGTCGCCCGGCACCCAACCACCGCGCTCGGCACTGGCACCCAGGAGGCCCGCGAAACGATCATCCGGAGACACAGCCATGACCCGACGATAGGCGCTGCTGGCACACGACGGCCATGACAGCGCCCCGGCCTGTGGACACGGGTTCGGCGTCCACAGGGCTGAGGTGGTCAAGTCACACGATCGTCCCCAGGCCCGGATGCAGGCCCGGGTGTGTGAGTCAGGGTTTCGTCTGCACGGTCACTCCGACCGTGCCGGGCCCCACATGCGCGGTGATGATCGTCGACAGCGTCCTGAACGAGGGCTCGAATCCGAGTTCGCGGAGCCGTGAGCTCAGCAGCTCGGCGTCGGCTGCGTCCATCTCCCCTTCGGCGTTCTGCACCTCCACGTGCACGGTGTCCTCCGGGTCGGCCACCTCGGCGGCGGCCTGAACGGCGAGAGTGACGATCTTCTCCAGCGCTTTCGCGCGAGTGCGCACCCGAGCGAGCGGAACGACGACTCCGGCGTTGAGGCCGAGCACGGGAACGATCTGCAGGGCCCTGCCAAGCAGCGATGATGCGGCACCGATCCGGCCGCCTCGGCGCAGGAATTCGAGGTTGCCGGGGGCGAACACGGTACGGGTCTCTGCCGCGCACCAGTCGGCGATGGTTCCGGCGATCGATTCGGCGTCGTGCCCCTGCCGGATCCCGGCCACGGCCACGGACAGCGCCCCGGCCAATCCCGCCGAGGTGGTCCTCGAGTCGACGACATCAACGAGGATGTCCTCGGCCTCTGCGGCTGCGACCGCGGAATCGCGGGTGCCGGAAAGCTCCGCGGACATCGTCACGACGATGATGGCATCGGCCCCGTCCTCCCGCAGCCGCCCGTAGGCCTCGGAGAATTGGGTCGGGGTGGCCATGGAGGTCGTGACCTCGACACCCTCGGTCATCGTCGCGCACAGATGCCCGGCATCGACCTCACCGTCGGCGAAAGCGACTCCGCCGATGAGCACGGTCAGCGGCACCACGGCGAAGAGGCCGCCGGTGGCCTCGCCCAGCTCTTCGCGTTCGCTTGCTGAGAGCTGCGCCGTGGAGTCGGTGACCAGCCCGATTCTCATGGACGGCCCAGGGCCCGGTAGGTCCAGCCCGCTGCACGCCACAGTTCGGGAGTGAGCACATTGCGACCGTCGACGAGCACCTTCCCGGTCGCGAGCTCAGCGGCCGCCGCTGGGTCGAGGTCGCGGTATTCGCGCCATTCCGTCAGCAGCAGCACGGCTTCGGCCCCGGTGATCGCCTCGGCGGTGTCAGCGACGTAGTCGAGTTCGGGGAACGACTTCTGCGCATTGCCGATCGCCTGCGGGTCGGTGACCGTGACCAGCCCGCCCTGGGTGGCGATGAGTCGGGCCACGGCCAGTGCCGGGGAGTCACGGACATCGTCGCTGTCGGGCTTGAAAGCGGCACCGAGGATGGTGATCTTCTTGCCGATGAACGACCCGCCCAGGGCGTCGCGGGCGATGTCGACCATCCGGACACGCCGGCGCATGTTGATCGAGTCGATCTCCTTGAGGAAGGCCACCGCCTGATCGGCGCCGAGCTCGCCGGCCCGGGCCATGAAGGCGCGGATGTCCTTGGGCAGGCAGCCGCCGCCGAAGCCGAGTCCGGCGTTGAGGAACTTGCGTCCGATCCGGTCATCCATGCCGATCGCATCGGCGAGCTGAGTGACATCGGCGCCCGAGGCTTCGCAGAGTTCGGCCATGGCATTGATGAACGAGATCTTCGTGGCCAGGAACGAGTTCGCCGCAGTCTTGACGAGCTCGGCGGTCGCGAAGTCCGTGATCATCCGCGGGGTGTCGTCGGCGAGGATCGACGCGTACACCTCGTCGAGAGTCGCGGCCGCAGCCTGCCCGGGCTCCCCGTCGGCGACTCCGTAGACCAGACGGTTCGGGTGGAGAGTGTCTTCGACGGCATGGCCTTCACGGAGGAACTCCGGGTTCCACATCATCGCGGCTCCGGTGTCGGCGATGATTCCGGCCAGACGCTCGGCGGTGCCCACGGGAACGGTCGACTTTCCCACAACCACCGACGTGGCAGTCAGGTGCGGGTGCAGCGATTCCACGGCCGCATCGACATAGGTGACATCGGCGGCGAACTCGCCGGGCTTCTGCGGGGTGCCCACGCACACGAAGTGCACCACCGCATCGGCGGCGCGGGAGACGTCGGTGGTGAACTCGAGCTTTCCGCGTTCCTGAGCCTTCACGAGGAGTTCACTCAGCCCCGGTTCGAAGAACGGCGGACGGCCCGACATCAGCGCCTCGACCTTCTCGGTGTCGACGTCGACTCCCGTGACCTCATGACCCAGGGACGCCATGGCCGCCGCATGGACCGCGCCCAGATATCCGCAACCGATGACTGAAATCTTCAAACCGAGCTCTCCTGGCAGTTGGCATGCGTTTTCGACCACACTATATGCCACCCGGTTCCACGATATGTGGAGGTTGAAACAGTAGGCTTGGAATTGTGAAGCGTTTCCTTGATTTCCTCACCAACTCACCGGCCGCCGTGACGTTTGCTGTGCTCACCGTGCTCGGCATCATCGCCTTCGCCATTCCCGGACTGCACTCCGCAGCCTGGATCATCGGACTCGTGCTGTGCCTCGGCGTGATCGCCGCACTGCTGATGTTCCACGGCGAATGGCGCCGCGCCCAGCAGCAGATCGATGCGCTGCGGCAGCAGCTCAGTGTCGAGCGCGGGCGGATGGACACGCTCGGGCTGACCCCGGTGGAGGACGCGGTCGAACTGCTTCCCGATGAGCGTCGCGCCCGCCGCATCCTCGAACTCATCCCGGACTCGTCGGGTCTCGTCCAGTCCCTGCGACTGGATGCGACCTTCGCGACCGTCGCCGTCGATGAGCTCGAACCGCTCACCACCTTCTGTGCCGAGTTCAAGAAGGCCAGCTTCGACAATCCGCGCTCGCACACCGCGTTCATGAACCTCTATCGGGCTGCCGAGGGGCTGTCGCTCTGGGTGAAGGAGGAGACTCAGGTCTCTCCCGATGATTCCGGGATCCGTGAGATCCGCCCCGGTGACGCACGGAAAGACGGCTGGCGCGGCTACACCGAAGCCCAGAGCCGCGGCGAACGCCTCAGCGACGATTTCGTCTCCTCCCGGTGGGAGTTCAACCAGACGGCTCTCGAACTCGGACTCGTCTCGGGCACCCCGCCGTTCAACGACTGAAGTACCGATCAACAGGTGAGGGCCCTCAGAGGTTGAGGGCCCTCACCTGTTTTCGTCTGTCGGGCTCAGTGCCGGATCCACCAGGTATCCGTCGGAGCCACAGGGGTCCGCCGTTTGTGCTCCGAACGGCGGTACTTCTCGATGAGCGCCGAGGCGGCCGCGGGCTCGATCTCCTTCCCCTCGAGGAAGTCATCGATCTGGTCGTAGCTCAGACCCAGCGAGGATTCGTCCGTCTGCCCCGGTTCGTCATCGAGCAGATCCGCGGTCGGAACCTTGACGATGAGATGGTCGGGAGCACCGAGGTGGCGCAGCAGTTCCCGTCCCTGCCGTTTGTTCAGACCCGCCAGAGGGATGACGTCGGCCGCACCGTCACCGAACTTCGTGAAGAACCCGGTGACCGCCTCGGCGGCGTGATCGGTGCCGACGACGAGCGCCTTCTTCTCCCCTGCCAGCTCGAACTGGGCGATCATCCGCATCCGGGCCTTGACGTTGCCCTTGCCGAAGTCGGTGATCGGCTCTCCTGTGGCCTTCTCGTATTCCTCGGCGGCCGCATCCGTGGCGGCGCCGATATTGATCGCCAGCTCATGGTCGGCGGCAATGAAGGACAGAGCATCCTGAGCGTCAGACTCATCGGTCTGCACATGATGAGGCAGACGCACGGCCCAGAACTCGGCCTCGGCACCGCGACGGCGCAGGTCCTCCACCGCCAGTTGGCAGAGCCTGCCGGCCAGTGTGGAGTCCTGTCCGCCGCTGATGCCGAGCACGAGTCCTCTGACCCCGGTGGTGAGCACATAGTCGACGAGGAACTCGACCCGGCGGGCGATCTCCGTCGCCGGGTCGATCTGCGGTCGCACGCCGAGGGCGTGTCGGATCTCGTCTTGGACTCTGTCGTTCGTCATGCTCTCACCAGTCGTAGTCGAAGAAGGGGTGCCGCCGTCCGGCGCCCGTACCCATGCAGTCTCCCAGATGCTGTGTTACGGCAAAGTATCGCCGTGCCTTCAGGCGTCGGGAACGATGTTGACCAGCTTCGGTGCACGCACGATCACCTTGCGCACTCCGGCACCGCCGAGGGCCTTGAGGGCGTTCGGAGATTCGAGCGCCAGCGTCTCCAATTCCTCTGCGGAGATGTCCGGGGCGACTTCGAGCCGTGCGCGCACCTTGCCCTTGACCTGGACCACGCAGGTCACGGTCTCGGCGACGAGGTGGTTCGGGTCCGCCTCGGGGAAGGCCGCGTAGGTGAGAGTCGACTCGTGACCGAGACGTGACCACAGCTCTTCGGCCAGGTGCGGTGCGAAGGGCGCGAGCATGATCGTCAGCGGTTCGAGGACATCCCGGGTCGCGCCGCCCTGTTTGGTGGCGTGGTTGGTGAGCACGATGAGCTTGGAGATCGCGGTGTTGAACCGCAGATGGTCCATGTCCTCGCGCACACCGTCGATGACCTGGTGGAGGACCTTGAGCGATTCGGCGTCGGCCTCGCCGTCTGCGACCACGGACTCGCCGGTGGCCTCGTCGACGAAGAGTCGCCACACGCGCTGCAGGAACCGCTGGGCACCGACGACGGCGCGGGTGTCCCAGGGGCGGTCCTGTTCCAGCGGGCCCATCGACATCTCGTAGACGCGGAAGGTGTCGGCGCCGAAGGCGTCGTACATTTCGTCGGGCATGACGGAGTTCTTCAGCGATTTGCCGATCTTTCCGTACTCCCGGTTGACCTGTTCGCCGTTGTACCAGAACGTCAGCTCACCGTTCGATTCGGTCTTCTCCTCCACCTCGGCGGCGGGGACGTAGACGCCGCGGGAATCGGTGTAGGCATAGGCCTGGATGTATCCCTGGTTGACCAGACGGTGGAACGGCTCGGACGAGGAGATGTGCCCGAGGTCGAAGAGGATCTTGTGCCAGAAGCGGGCATAGAGCAGGTGGAGCACAGCGTGTTCCTGTCCGCCGACGTAGAGGTCGGCGCCACCGCGCGGTTTCGAGGCCCGCGGTCCCAGCCAGTACTTCTCGTTGGCGGGGTCGACGAGGCGTTCGTCGTTGTGCGGGTCCGCGTAGCGCAGCTGGTACCACGAGGATCCGGCCCAGTTGGGCATCGTGTTCGTCTCACGCTGGTAGGTCTTCGGACCGTCGCCGAGGTCGAGTTCGATGCTCGTCCATTCCTGATTCCGGCTCAGCGCCGGTTCGGGACGGCTGTCGGCATCGTCGGGCGCGTAGGTCCGCGGGGCGAAGTCGTCGACTTCGGGCAGCTGGACGGGCAGCATCTCGTCGGGCAGAGCGATCGGGGTGCCGTTCTCGTCGTAGACGATCGGGAACGGTTCGCCCCAGTAGCGCTGGCGAGAGAACAGCCAGTCGCGCAGGCGGTACTGGGTGGACTCGGTGGCCAGTCCCTTTCCCGCCAGCCATTCGGTGACCTGGGCCTTCGCCGCGTCGATCTCGAGGCCGTTGATGTCGATCTCGGCATTGGCCGAGTTGATCATCACCCCGGTGCCGGTGAACGGCGCGTCCTCGTCGTGGTCGGCCGGAGGCTGCACGGTGCGGATATAGGGCAGTCCGAACGCCTTTGCGAAGTCCCAGTCACGGGCGTCTTCGGCCGGCACGGCCATGATCGCTCCGGTGCCGTATCCCATGAGCACATAGTCGGCGATGAAGATCGGAACCTGTGCCCCGGTGGCCGGGTTGAGCGCATAGGAGCCGGTGAAGATGCCGGTCTTCTCCCGGCTCTGCTGCCGGTCGGCGTCGGTCTTGGCCGCAGCGGCGCGCTGGTAGGCGGCGATCGCCTCGGCGGGGGTGGCCTCTCCCCCGCGCCAGGACTCGGGGGTCGTCTCATCCCAGGATTCAGCGGTCAGGTCGGCGACCTGCGGGTGTTCGGGGCTGAGGACGAGGTAGGTGGCACCGAACAGGGTGTCCGGGCGTGTGGTGTAGACCTCGATGTCGGAAGCATCGTCACCGGCGATGGGCAGCCGCAGCAGGGCGCCCCTCGAGCGGCCGATCCAATTGACCTGCATCGCGTGGATGGCATGCGGCCAGTCGAGTGCGTCGAGGTCGTCGATGAGGCGGTCGGCGTAGGCCGTGATGCGCATGTTCCACTGGCGCAGCCGGCGGGTGAAGACCGGGTAGTTTCCGCGCTCGGACAGCCCCTCGGCGGTGACCTCTTCATTGGCCAGCACGGTGCCCAGCCCTGGGCACCAGTTGACCGGGGATTCGGAGACGTAGGCGAGGCGGTAGCCCTGCAGGACGTTCTCGCGCTCCGTCGAGCTCAGCTCCGACCAGGCGCGACCGTCGGGTGTGGGGCGGGCACCGGAGGCGAACTGCTCGATGAGCGTGTCGATCGGACGAGCCGCGCCTTTGGCTTCACCGTCGGGGGTGGTCGCCTCGGTGTCGTACCAGGAGTTGAAGATCTGCAGGAAGATCCACTGCGTCCATTTGACGAATTTGTCGTCGGTCGTGGCGAAGCGACGGCGCACATCGTGGGCCAGCCCCAGGCGGCGCAGCTGCTCGGTCATGTTCGCGATATTGGCATCGGTGGTGATGCGCGGGTGTTGCCCGGTCTGCACCGCGTAGAGATCGGCGGGCAGTCCGAAGGCGTCGTAGGACAGGGCGTGCATGACGTTGTGTCCGCGCATCCGCTGGTAGCGGCCGTAGACGTCGGTGCCGAGGTAGCCCAGCGGGTGGCCGACGTGCAGTCCCACACCGGAGGGGTACGGGAACATGTCCATGATGTACAGGGATTCGCGCTCACTCAGGTCGGCCGGCGGACCGTAGGGCGACGAAGCATCCTGGGAGTCGAGCTCGCCGAGGTCTCCGGTGGGGTTCGGGGTGTGGAACGTGCCCGATTCCTCCCATGTGCGCTGCCAAGACTTCTCGATCTTTTCGGCCAGCGCCGCATCATAGCGGAAACCGGTCTCCTCAGGGTTCGTCGTCATTACCTTCCTTCGCAGAACAGACGTGAGCGGGTTCTGACCATCGTACTCTGAACGCCCCCTGATTCGACTTGGTTAGACTGCTCACAGGTCAGCGGACGCCGGTTATCTCGGCAAACGTGATCGATTTCACTGAGACCCGGCCGAACTGTAAGATAACCGAGCAGTAACTTACGTCCTCGAAGGAGACTCATGAGCTCAACGACCATGCCGCAGTCGTCAACACCCGTTGTCGGTTTCGAGGTCGATACCACCTCGTCGACCACTGATATCTTCCTCAGCACCGTCGCTGAGAACCCCGGCCGTCCTCTGGTAGCCAAGCCCGACGGCGACGGTTGGAACGAACTGACCGCGGCCGAATTCCTCGCAGAGGTCAAGGCGGTCGCTAAGGGGCTCATCGCTCTGGGCGTGGAAGTCGGTGACCGGATCGCGATCTTCGGCCCCACCTCCTATGAGTGGACGCTCAGCGACTACGCCATCTGGTACGCCGGCGGAATCTCCGTGCCGTTCTACGACACCTCTTCGGAGAGTCAGCTCAGCTGGATGCTCACCGACGTCGATGTCACTCGTGGGCTCGTCGCATCACGCGAGCATGCCGATCGGGTGCGTGCTGCAGCCAAGGCCGCCGGACGCGACGAGCCAGCGCTGCGGGTCTGGGACGACGGCGCTTTCGCCGATCTCGCCGAAGCCGGCAAGGCCGTCACCGATGAAGAGCTCGAAGCCGCTCGCTCGCAGGTCGGCTCCGATTCCGTGGCGACGATCATCTACACTTCCGGCACCACCGGAAAGGCCAAGGGCTGTGTGCTCACCCACGCGAACTTCGTGCAGACCGCCCAGGCCGCTCGCCACCAGATCCCCAGCGTTCTCGACACGAATATGCGCTGCCTGCTGTTCCTGCCGCAGGCTCACGTCTTCGCCCGGTTCATCGAGGTCCTGGCCATCAGCAACGGTGCTCTGCTCGCCCATCAGTCGGATCTGACGAAGCTCACCGACGCCATGGGCAGCTTCCGCCCCTCGTTCATCCTCGGTGTGCCCCGTGTCTTCGAAAAGGTGTTCAATTCCGCGCTGGCGACCGCTCAAACAGGCGGCAAGGAGAAGATCTTCCGCCGTGCCGAGCAGGTCGCAGTCGCCTACTCGAAGGCACTCGACACCGGCAAGGTGCCGACCGCCCTCAAGCTCCAGCATGCCTTGTTCGACAAGCTCGTCTATTCGAAGCTGCGCGCAGTTATGGGCGGCAACGTCACTCACGCGGTCTCCGGCGGTGGCGCACTCGGCTCTCATCTCGGACACTTCTTCCGCGGACTCGGCATCATCGTTCTCGAAGGCTACGGACTCACTGAGACCACGGCACCGATCACCGTCAATATTCCGGAGAAGTCGAAGATCGGAACTGTCGGCGTTCCGCTGCCGGGCGCCTCTGTGGCGATCGCTCCCGACGGTGAGATCCTGGCCAAGGGCGCGCCGGTCTTCCGCGAGTACTGGAACAACCCCGAGGCCACGGCCAAGGAGTTCCACGACGGCTGGTTCGGCACCGGTGACCTCGGCTCACTCGATGACGACGGCTACCTCACGATCAACGGCCGCAAGAAGGAGATCATCGTGACTTCCAGCGGCAAGAACGTCGCCCCGGCTCCGCTCGAGGATGTGCTGCGTCGCCACCCGATCATCGGCCAGCCGGTGCTCGTCGGCGAGAACCGCAAGTTCGTCTCGGCGCTGATCTTCCTCGATTCGGAGATGCTGCCGGGCTGGCTGAAGAACCACGATCTGCCGCAGATGGATCTGCGCGAAGCCGCCGAGGACGATGCGGTCCAGGCCGAAGTGGCCAAAGCCGTCGAACAGATGAACAGGACCGTCTCGCGGGCCGAAGGAGTCAAGAAATTCACAATCCTGCCGATCGAGCTCAGCGAGGAGAACGGCTACCTCTCTGCCAAGCAGTCGGTCAAGCGTCACTTCATCAATAAAGACTTCGCCGCCGAGATCGACGCGCTCTACGCCGGCTGAGGCACACACGCCGCCGGCGACGGTCGATCGCCGCCGACAACGGACAGTCGCTGAGCACAGCGTGCGGGCACGGCCCGGGCACGGACTCGAACGGTCCGTCCCGGGCCGTCGTCGTCCCACCTCGGCGAGGATGAATGCCTGCCGTCCGGGAGGACGGCGGGGCGGGAACGTCGTCCCGCCTCGGCGAGGGCTTGCCTCAACGTCGTAAGCTGAGGACAGAAGTCGAACTCGTCGATCCCATGGGAGGCAGCGTCATGTCCGAGTCCACCGATCACACCCCCAGCTACGTGACCGAAGGTGCGGAATTCAACCGCGATACGAACTACATCGACGATCGCATCCTCAACGATCCGAACGCTCAGTGGCCCGTCGAACCGGGCCGGTATCGCCTCATCGCCGCCCGCGCCTGCCCCTGGGCGAACCGGACGATCATCGTCCGTCGCCTCCTCGGGCTCGAGGACGTCATCTCCCTCGGGATGCCCGGTCCCACCCATGATGCGCGGTCATGGACGTTCGACCTCGATCCGGGCGGGGTGGATCCGGTGCTCGGCATCGAACGGCTGCAGCAGGCGTTCTTCGCGCGCTTTCCGGACTATCCGCGCGGAATCACCGTGCCTGCCGTCGTCGACGTGCCCACCGGCGTCGTCGTGACCAACGACTTCCCGCAGATCACGGAGGACTTCTCCACTCAGTGGACCGACTACCACCGCGCAGGCGCCCCGAATCTCTGGCCCGAAGAATCCCGGGAGGAGATGGGGAAGGTGATGCGCCATATCTATACGGAGATCAACAACGGGGTCTACCGCTGCGGCTTCGCCGGTTCCCAGGACGCCTACGATGCCGCTTTCGATCGCCTCTTCAACGCGCTCGACATCGTCGAGGATCGGCTCGGCCGGTCACGGTTCCTCATGGGTGAGACCATCACCGAGGCGGATGTCCGACTGTTCACCACGCTCGTGCGCTTCGATCCCGTCTATTTCGGTCACTTCAAGTGCAATCGGCAGCCGCTCACGGCGTTCGAGAACCTGTGGGGTTACGCCCGCGACCTCTATCAGACCCCGGGCTTCGGAGACACGGTCGACTTCGAGCAGATCAAACAGCACTACTACATCGTCCACCAGGATGTGAACCCGACACAGATCGTGCCCAAGGGCCCCGATCTCTCGGGTTGGCTCAGCGTTCACGGCCGTGACCGGAAGTTCGGCGGATCGCCGTTCGGCGACGGGACGGCTCCCGGACCGGTCAAGCCCGGTGAAGAGGTCGATCCCGCTCATACGGCATCTGCTTGGGTGAGCTGACTCACGGGCGAGCCGCTCCCTCGAGGAGCCGATGCACTGCTGGTCCCGGCGCCCACCTCTGCCGAGAGGACATCCGCCACAGTTGAGCCGGAAGGCAGACTGCCGGTGAGCCCACCTGTGGCAGCGGTCGCGACAGCGGCGGCGACAGCAGCGGCGACAGCAGCGGCGACAGCAGCGGCGGCTACAGCGGCGAGAGAGTCCGGATCAGGGTTCGGCATGGCCAAAAGTCCGGATAAGGGCGCGGCCCGCCGCTCACAGTGCGCTCACAGCGGTTAGTGTGGAAACGAACACCTCAGACCGGATTACGAACGCACCGTGCGGATACTCATCGAAGGAGCACACACGTGGCACCTGCCAAAGTACTGGCCTCACGCAACACCGTCGCTGAGGTCGGCCACAATGCCGTCAACAGACCCGGGCCCGCCCACCTCGTGCGCGCAGTCCAGCGTTTCGGACAGCGTCTGGGCAATCAGTTCGGTGCCGCGATCACCTACTTCCTCGTTCTCGCGGTCATGCCCATCGCCATGGTCAGCCTCGCGAGCATCGGATTCGTCCTCGACGTCGCACGCCCCGAGCTCCTTCCCGAGGTCACGAAGCAGATCGAGACCTTCACCGCCGGCAACTCCTCGCTGACCGAGCAGCTCGAGAGCTTCCTCCTCGACTGGCAGGGAGTGGGAATCATCGGTATTCTCACCGGCCTCTACACAGGTCAGGGATTCATCGGCAACCTCGGTGCCGCGGTGAGAGCTCAGCTGCACGACGACTTCGACGATGCCGTGCCGGAGAAGTCCTTCGTCAGCAAGGTCATCAACAACGTGGTCACCCTCATCGGCCTCATCATCGGCCTCCTCCTGGCCGTGGCGCTCACGGTCGTCGGCACCGGTCTGCGCTCGATGATCGCCGACTTCCTCGGGCTCGGCGGATTCGCCGGCAGTCTGCTGTTCATCGTTCCGGTCATCCTCACCTTCGGCGCCGCCTGGCTGATCTTCTGGTTCCTGTTCACGATGCTGCCGGAGAAGCCGGTCGACAAGCAGGCGAAGAACCGCGGCTCCCTCATCGGCGCGACCGCGTTCCTCATCCTCATCAACTTCTCCACCGTGCTCGTCAATCTCTTCTCCGGGAACAAGGCCGCCGGCGTGTTCGGATCGATCATCGCGATCATGCTCACGCTCAACGTCTTCGCCCGCATCATCCTGTTCATCGCCGCCTGGATCGGCACGGCGAAACCGCCTCGGCCGCGCGAAGAGGAGCCGGAATACCGGTTCGTCGAACCGAAGGTGCAGGCGCAGAGCCTCGGCGCGCTCATCACCGGTGCGGGAATCGTGGCGCTGACCCTGCTGGGCTTCAAACGATTCGAGGAACGCCGGTCCGATCGCGAGTAGGCGAGACGGTAGACTGTGGGCGCATCCGTTTCAACTGACCGAGGGGACACGACCTTTGACTGACGCTACGACTGCTCGCCTGAACGATTGGGCGAAGAAGCAGACCGCCGCCGAAGAACTCATTCCGCTAGTCGGACGCCTGTACCGTGAGAACGACGTGCTGCTCACCCTGTTCGGGCGGTCGCTGCTGAATAAGTCGGTGACGGGCATGATCAAGGCGCACCGCTATGCTCGCCACTTCCTCGGCGAAGAGCTCGACATCCAGATCACCCACCGCATCGTCAAGGCGCTGTCGGGGCTCAACCTGGCACCGGCCCGCATCGATCTGGGCCGCCTCATCGAGAAGCTCGATGATCCCAACGCCGATGTCGATGCCTTCCTCGCCTCCGAGCTCGCCGATGTCGTCGAATCTCAGTCCGGCAAGGGCGAGGTCCGCGATATCGTCCTCTACGGCTTCGGTCGCATCGGTCGTCTCCTCGCCCGTATTCTCATCGATCGTGCCGGCGGCACCGGTATGCGTCTGCGTGCCATCGTCGTGCGCCGCAATGGGGAGAACGACATCGTCAAGCGCGCCTCCCTGCTGCGCCGCGACTCGGTCCACGGAGCCTTCGACGGCAGCATCGTCGTCGACGAGGAGAACAGCACCATCCAGGCCAACGGCACCCTCATCCAGGTCATCTACTCGAATGACCCGTCGGAAGTCGACTACACCGCCTACGGAATCGATGACGCCATCATCGTCGACAACACCGGAAAGTGGCGCGACGAAGAGGGCCTGTCCAAGCACCTCGCGTGCCCCGGTGCGTCGAAGGTCCTGCTCACTGCTCCCGGCAAGGGCGATGTGAAGAACATCGTCTTCGGAGTCAACGACGACGCGATCCTCGACACGGACACCATCGTCTCGGCCGCTTCGTGCACGACGAACGCGATCACCCCGGTGCTCAAGGCCATCAACGACAAGTTCGGTGTCCGCAACGGCCACGTCGAGACGGTCCACTCGTTCACGAACGACCAGAACCTCATCGACAACTTCCACAAGGGCTCCCGCCGGGGACGCGCGGCCGGCCTCAACATGGTGCTGACCGAGACCGGTGCCGCCAAGGCCGTGGCCAAGGCTCTTCCGGAGCTGGCCGGGAAGCTCTCGGGCAACGCGATCCGCGTGCCCACCCCGAATGTGTCCATGGCGATTCTCAACCTCAACCTGGACACGGCCACCTCGGTCGACGAGCTCAACACGTTCCTGCGCGAAGTATCGATGCATTCGCCGCTGCGCAACCAGGTCGACTACGTCACCTCTCCCGAGCTCGTGTCCACCGACCTCGTCGGCTCCAAGCGCGCCGGTGTCGTCGACGGTCTGGCCACGATCGTCGATGAGGACCGCGTCGTCGTCTACGTCTGGTACGACAACGAATTCGGCTACTCCTGCCAGGTCGTGCGCTGCGTGGCCAAGATGGCCGACGTCGACGTCCCGGCTTTTCCCTGATATCGATATCGCCGAGGCGGCCCACCGCAACGCTCGGATGAGCGTTCGATAACTGGCTGAGACAGGTGCCCGGAGTCTCACGACTCCGGGCACCTTCGTCATTCATGCCCGTCGCCATCCGCGCATCCTGGGCCGCATACCCTCCAGTTCGTGCCACAACCCCGTGGGGCAGAACCTCCCGCAGGAACGGGAGGTTCTGCCGGTTTCGGGACGTCTGGTCAGCAGCGGGAAGTGTCAATCACTCCGCGGCGTCGGACTCCATGGCTTCATGCAGCCAGATCGGCGTGAAACTGGCGAACCGGTCCGCCAGTTCGTCGTCGCTGTCGAGGATGACGGCGAGTCGATCATCGGCGTTGGCCAGCTCATTCGCCCAGATGGGTCCCAGACAGGCCAACAGCAGGCAGGCGATGACGACGGCGCCGGCCAGGACCGGCGTCTGAGCCCACAGCAGGATGCCGAACAGGATCCCGATGATGGCGAAGCCGAGGGCCACGGCGAGTCCGGCGTTCCGCGTCCGCGGCGCCTTGGCCCGCGCCGGACGGGTGGCCGCGATCGAATCGAGCACGTCCCGGTTGATCCGCGTCCAGGCGATGATCGCGCCCAGCGCGCAGACGATGCCGATCATGATGAGGCTGAATGCCGAGAACAGCAGCACCGCATCGATGTGATCGCCCTGGGCTTGGACGGCGGCACCGAGTCCGGCGACGAGCATCGCCAGGGCGAGCACCAGCATGCTCAGCAGACGGGCACGGCGCACAGCGATGAGTTCGGCGATCGCCCTGGCCAGGAACGCCCGCTGCGCCGCAGGGTCATCGGCTCGACTCACCGCACGTACCCGAGCTTCTTGTCCACGGTGTGCGGGAACCGCTCTCCGGCCAGATACGCCTCGAACAGGCGATGGAACTGCTCGGCCAGCCGCATTCTCCACCCGTTCGTGTCTCCGCTCATATGCGGGGTGATGATGACATCGTCCATCGACCACAGAGGATGGTCGGCCGGCAGCGGCTCTTCGTCGAAGACGTCGAGCCCGGCCCCGGCGATCTGCCCGTCGCGCAACGCAGTGACGAGCGCGTCGGTGTCGACGGTGTCTCCGCGTCCGACATTGATGAACACGGCGGTGTCATCCATGGCGGCGAATGCCTCGGCGCCGATGAGCCTCTCGGTCTTCTCCGTCAGCGGTGCGATGTCGATGACCCAGTCGAATCCGGCCACATGCTGGGGCATGGCGGCGGAGTCGATGACCTCACCGAAGTCGGCATCGCCGCTGCGGGCGCGCGACCCGGCTCCGGTGACCTCGATGTCGACGGCCGTCAGCAGGCGGGCGATGCCCCGACCGATCGCACCGGTGCCGACGATGAGCGCCTTGGTGCCGGCGATATCGCGGGTCGACCGGCGGTTCCACTTCCCCTCCGCTTGGTCGTTCAGCGAGCCGATCGAGCTCTTCGCATGCATGAGGATGTAGCTGAGGACGAACTCGGCGATCGGGCGGTCGAAGATCCCCCGGGCGTTCGTCACCGTCACCGGCGAGTCGACGAGCTCATCGAAGAGGAGCGAATCGACGCCCGCCGCGGCGGCATGGACCCAGTCGAGCCGGTCGGCATGTGCATAGGCATCCTTGAGTGCGGTGGAGAAGAAATCCCACATCAGCAGCACATCGGTGCCGGGCAGCGCCTGGGACAGGGTCGACGCCTCGGCGATGCGCAGTTCGATCCCGTCCCGCTCCCCCAGATCAGTGATCAGCTCGGGGATCTCGGTCCCGGGTGCGTTGAGTATGGTCAGTACCGTCATTCCTCGGCTCCTTGGACAGTGGGCTTTCTGCCACACTAACCGATGAAGCCTCGACCGGGGTGGAAACCGACGCGGACACGGCCCCCGCGTTCTCTGCTGCGACGTCGAGGTTCTCCCGCTTCGCCGGTTCGTTCTTCAGCGTCTGCGCCAGCGGAGTGTTGGGCAGGAAGCAGAGGAAGACGAAACCGAGGACCGCCAGCGGAGCCACCCACAGGAACAGGGGCACGAGGGCATCGTTGTAGGAGGTGATGATGAGCGAATGCATCGGCTCCGGCAGCTTCGACACGATCTCCGGGGTCAGCCCGGTCGAGGAGACCTTGGGCATGTGACCCTGCGGGGAGGCCTTGGCGATCTCCGTGATTCCGGACTTGATGTTGTCCATCAGCCGCTGGGTGAACACGGAACCGATGAAGGCCATGCCCAAGGTGGCGCCGACCTGTCGGAAGTAGTTGTTCGAGGCGGTCGCGGTGCCGACCATGGACACCGGGAAGGCGTTCTGGACGACGAGGACGAGAGTCTGCATGCTCAAGCCCAGTCCGAGTCCGAGCAGCGCCAGGCAGCCGATGGTCTCCCAGGCCGAGCTCTCGGCCTTGAGCTGGGAGAGCAGGACGAGTGCGGCGGCCATGATGAGGATGCCGGTCAGCGGGTACTTCTTGTACTTGCCGGTGCGGGAGACGATGAATCCGACGAGCGTCGACGACACGAGCATGGTGCCCATCATCGGCACCATCATCAGTCCCGCGACGGTGGCATCGATGCCGTGGACCATCTGCAGGTAGGTGGGCATGTAGGAGAGCACACCGAACATGCCGATGCCGACGAAGAGACCGGCGATCGTGCACAAAAGGAAGTCGCGATTGGCGAACAGGTGCATCGGAATGACCGGCTCGCTGACCTTGAGTTCGACGAAGACGAAGGCGACTGCGGCGATGATTCCGGTGACGATGAGCCCGTTGATCTGCCATGATCCCCATTCGTAGTCGTGTCCGCCCCAAGCGGAGGTGAGCACGATGCAGGAAGTCACGATGGACACGAGCGCCATGCCGATGACATCGATCTTCGGACGCTTGCCTGCGCCCTTGTCATGCTTGGGCACCTTGAGGAACACGGCGGCGGCGATGAGGGCGATGATGCCCAGAGGGAAGTTGATGGCAAACGCCCAGCGCCAGCCGGGTCCTTCGGTCAGCCAGCCGCCGATGAGCGGTCCGGCCACGGACGACACGGCGAAGGCCGAGCCCATGATGCCCATGTACTTGCCGCGTTCGCGGGCGGGGACGACGGAGGCGATGATCGACTGTGAGAGGATCATCATTCCGCCGCCGCCGATGCCCTGGAGCACGCGGCCGAGGATCAGCGTCGACATCTCGTTCGCGATGAGGGCGAAGACCGATCCCAGCAGGAAGCAGCAGATGGCGAACATGAACAGCGGTTTGCGTCCGAACAGGTCACCGACCTTGCCGTAGACGGGCATCATGATCGTCGAGGCGAGCATGAACGCGGTGGAGACCCACAGCATCTGGTCGACGCCGTCGAGTTCGCCGACGATGGTCGGCAGCGCGGTCGCCAGCACCGTCTGGTTGAGGGAGAACATGAACATCGCGATCATCAGGCCCACGAAGAGCAGAATGATCGCCGAGGTGGCCATCGGCTCGGTCTGTGCGTCGGGTCCCGCGGGTGCTGAGTTCTTCGAGGTGGTTGCCGTCATCGCCTTCTCATCGGTTTCGTGGTTGCTTCTCATCACAGCTTTCGTCATTGCAGTCGGTCCAGTACCTTGCGGAACAGGCTCAGGGAGTCTTCGAAGATCGCTTGGGTTCCGCCTTTGCCCTCGACCGCTTCGGGATCGGCTTTGATCGTCTGTCCCGCATGGTTGAGCGGGACGCGGCAGAGCTGGGTGAGCATCCGCGCGCTGCGCCAGGCGGACTCCTCGGAGGAGAACTCCTGGCCGAGGTGGCGCAGTCGCTCAAGCACGTGAGAGGTGACGATCTCTTCGAGTTCTTCTGCCCGGTCGAAGCTCTTGCTCACGAGTTCCGGGTAGAGAGCGAAGAGGCGGCGGCGCCGAGCCGGAAGTTTGGGATCGACGGAGCCGACGAGCAGCGCTTCGCGGACGAAGCGCGCCGTGTCCTCGGCCAGCGTGTCGAGCCCGGCAGGGCTGTGGACGTAGTCGAAGGCGAGGCCCTCATCGACGCTGACCTCGGATCCGAGGCCGACGATCGCGTCCTCTTTCGTCTCGAAGTAGTTGAAGAAGGTGCGTGTGGACACCCCCGCGTCGGCGGCGATCGTCGCCACGGTGGCACAGGCCAGGCCGTCTTCGAGGACGCGGGTGATCGCCGCCTCGTGGAGGGCGCTGCGGGTCAGCCGCGCCTTTTTCGAGCGCAGGGATTCATCAACGGGCATACGTCCATTTTGCACCAGGTGCAAACTTTCACCAACTGCAAATCTGCAATTGTGCACTATTTCACTGTGTGCAGTGTTCTACATCAGCGTCCTCAGCCTCGCCCGGTGCTGCTCGAGGGTCTGCAGCTGGCCGAGCAGTGCAGCCTGGCCTGCTCCGTCGGCCGTGTCCTGGCGCTGCAGGCGAGAGTGGAGTTCCTTGGCGATGCGTTCGAGGTCGTAGTCGAAGAGGCGGGCGACGATGCCGCGGGCGAACCGGTCGATCCCGTCCCCTTCGATCACCGGCAGCGGGGTCACGAGCAGCTGAGCCACATAGGGTCTGAGGTCCTCGGCAGCGGCGTCGAGGACGCGCTCGGCCCATTTCGACTGGGCGGGGCCGGCGGCACCCAGTCCCCCGGCTTGTCCGATCGCGTCCTGGATCCGCCGGTAGCCGGGGTGTTCGAAGGCCTTCGCGGACAGCGAGTCGAAGAGCTTCGCATTCACCACCTCCGGATGTTGAAGGGCGACCATGAGGGCGCCCTTCTCCGTCTTCAGCCGGGCAGGACTGATCGGGGCCGAGAGGTTCGAGACGTCGGGGCGTTCCTCGTAGACGTATTCCAGGCCGCGTTCGTCGGAGGCCTCGCCCGCCGAGGCGGGCCCGGGCTCGCGTGCGCCCCCGGACGGGGCGTGCCCCGGTCCGGTTCCGGCACCGGACCCTGACCCCGAACCGGGTACGGCTGACGTCGAGGGTGCGGGCGCGGTCGGCGTCGGCGGCGGACCGTCGCGATATGACGACTGACGGGCGGGCGCCTCGGCGGGCCGTCTGTTCTGCTTCGGCTGGCGAGCGGCGGTGCGGACCGCCGCCTCCACCTCATCGATGTCGACGCCGATGCGGCCGGCGACGAACCGGTAGTAATGCGAAAGACTGTTTCGGTCGCGGACGTCGGTGAGCACCTCGGCGGCGGCGCGGACCGCGGAGATCCGACCTTCGACGGTGTCGAGGTCGAAGCGGGCGATCGCGGTGGTGATGACGAATTCGAAGAGCGGCTTGCACCCGTCGATGAGTTCGCGCAGGGCCGCGTCGCCCTTCCTCATCCGCAGGTCACAGGGGTCGAGGCCGTCGGGTTCGACGGCGACGAAGGTCTGGGCGCTGAACAGGCTCTCGAATTCGAAGGCCTTGAGCGCAGCCTTCTGACCGGCGGCGTCGCCGTCGAAGGTGAAGATCACCTGCCCGGTCGGGTCGTCGCCGAGGAGGCGGCGGATGATCTTCACGTGTTCGGCGCCGAAGGCCGTACCGCAGGTGGCCACGGCCTGGTCGACTCCGGCGAGGTGGGCGGCCATGACATCGGTGTAGCCCTCGACGACGACGACGCGCTTGGTCTTCGCGATCGACTTCTTCGCCAGATCGAGGCCGTAGAGGACCTGGTTCTTGTGGTACAGCGCGGTCTCCGGAGTATTGAGGTACTTCGGCCCCTTGTCATCGTCATAGAGTCGGCGGGCGCCGAAGCCGATGGTCCGGGCGGTCATGTCCTTGATCGGCCAGATCACCCGACCGCGGAACCGGTCGTAGATTCCGCGTCCGCCCTCGCTGGCCAGGCCGCCGGCGAGGATCTCCTCATCGGTGAATCCGGCCCTGCGCAGGTGTGTCGTCAGTCCATCCCAGGATTTCGGGGCGAAGCCGATGCCGAAGACTCGGCTCGACTCCGCGGGGAAGCCGCGGCCAGTGAGGAATTCGCGACCGATCTGCCCGGCTTCGGATTCCAGCGCCTGGGCGAAGAAGCGCCCGGCGACTTCGTGCATCTCCAGCAGTCGCTGCCTGCGGCTGGCCTGTTCCCGGTCGGGGCCCTTCCCGTCCTCGTAGCGCAGGTGCATTCCGGCCTTGCCGGCCAGGGTCTCGACGGCTTCGACGAAGCTGAGCTGTTCGACCTTCTGCAGGAAGGTGAATACGTCGCCGGATTCACCGCAGCCGAAGCAGTGGTACATCCCGACCTGGGGGCGCACCGTGAACGAGGGAGTCTTCTCGTCGTGGAACGGGCACAGGCCCTTGAGCGATCCGATGCCTGCGGTCTTGAGGGTGACGAATTCCCCGATCACCTCGTCGATGCGGGTGCGGCTGCGCAGTTCGTCGATGTCCTCGCGCTTGATGAGTCCGGCCATGGTCTAGAGCCGATCCCCCGCTCCGGCGTTGAGGTGATGGTAGAGGGCCCAGGCGGAATGGTCGGTCAGGGAGGCGATCTGGTCGACGATGACGCGCCGCCGTGCGGAGTCGTCGGCGGCCTCGGCGTGGTCGGCGCGGAACATCGGATCGAGTTTGTCCGGTGACTGCGAGTACCATTCGGCGAGTTCGTTGATGACTGCCGCCTGGATGTCATGGAGTCGCAGTCGATCCTCGGCGACCATCACCGTCAGCGTCGCCATGCCCTTGAGCACGGCGATCTCGACGGTGGTCGTCTCGGGCACGACGAGTGAGGCGGAGTACCGGGCGAGGGGTTCCCACCCGAATTCCTCACGGGTCGCGGATTCCGCGGCCCCGACGAAGCGCCCGATGAGCTGACTGGTCATGTGCTTGAGACCGGCCTGGGCCCGACGGGATCCGTCGAAGGCCTCCTTGGGCCAGTAGGCGGCCGCCTGCAGGCGGCCGAGCGCCTTGTCCATCTCCGCATCGGTGGTCTCCGGCAGATACCACTGACGGGTGATGTCGAAGAGTTCGGTCCGACGGTCGTCGGCGGTGAAGTAGGCGAGGTCGAGGTGGCCCGCGACGATGGCATCCTCGACGTCGTGGACGGAGTACGAGATGTCGTCGGCCAAGTCCATGACCTGGGCTTCGATGCATCTCTGGCCGTTGTCGATGCCGTCGCGGTAGAAGTCGAAGACAGCACGGTCGTCATCGTAGACACCGAATTTGCGCACTCCGGAGTCACGGCGACCGGCCGTGGCTTCGGCCCGCGGCCACGGGTACTTCGTCAGTGCGTCGAGGCTGGCGCGGGACAGGTTGAGACCGGCCGGTCGGCCGTCGTCGGCGATGACCTTCGGTTCGATGCGCGTGACCAGGCGCAGGGTCTGGGCGTTGCCTTCGAAGCCGCCGATGTCGGCGCACAGGGCATCGAGGATCGTCTCTCCGTGGTGGCCGAAGGGCGGGTGTCCGAGGTCGTGGGACAGGCAGGCGGTGTCGACGATATCGGGATCGCACCCGAGGTAGCGGGCGAGTTCGCGTCCGACCTGGGCCACCTCGAGGGAGTGGGTGAGGCGGGTGCGGACGAAATCGTCCGTGCCCGGGGACACGACCTGGGTCTTCGCGCCGAGGCGGCGCAGGCCCGAGGAATGGAGGACGCGGGCACGGTCGCGCTGGAAGGCCGAACGTCGTGGATTCTTCGCCGGTTCGCTCACCCACCGCTCCTCGTCCCAGGGCGAGTAGACCGCCACGGTACCCGTCCGCACCGAGGTGTGCGGGTGAGTGTCGAAGGGCATTCTCATCCTCCTGAGATGTCGAGTTCGGCCTCCGACAGCAGCGACTTCCCGCTGGGATCGAAGATGCGGGAGTCCAGCCAGCCTTCGGGCAGGTGCGGCTTCTTCGGCCGGGTGGTGCGGCCGCGGGACCCTTCGGCGGCTGCTCCCGGATAGGGGGCGTCCTTGTCGAGCTGGTCGAGCAGTCCGGCAAGTTCCTCGAGGGAGGAGACCATGGCCAACTGACTGCGCAGCTCTCCTCCGACGGGGTAGCCCTTGAAGTACCAGGCGATGTGTTTGCGCAGGTCACGGACGCCGAGGAATTCGTCCTCGAAATGATCGACGAGGTACTCGCCGTGTTTGTACACCGCGCGCGCCACCTCGGCGAGACCGGGACGGTGGCGTTCGTCGCTGCCGTTCAGCGCGTTCGCGAGGTCACCGAACAGCCACGGCCGCCCCTGACAGCCGCGCCCGATGACGACGCCGTCGCAGCCGGTCTTGGCCATCATGTCCAGGGCATCCTCGGCGGCGAAGATATCCCCGTTGCCGAGCACCGGTACGGTGTCGCCGAGGTGGTCCTTGAGCCGGGCGATCGCGTCCCAGTCCGCGGTCCCCGAGTAGAGGTCCGCGGCGGTGCGGCCGTGCAGGGCGACGGCGGCGACGCCGGCGTTGCGAGCGGTTTCGGCGGCGTCGAGGAAGGTCGTGTGGTCGGCGTCGATGCCCTTGCGCATCTTCACCGTCACGGGCACGTCCCGGCGGGCCGCCTCGGTGACGGCCGTGGTGACGATGGAGGTGAATAGGTCCTGTTTCCACGGCAGCGCGGAGCCGCCGCCCTTGCGGGTGACCTTGGGCACGGGGCAGCCGAAGTTGAGGTCGATGTGATCGGCCCGGTCCTCCTCGACGAGCATCCGCACGGCCTGGCCCATGGTCACCGGGTCGACTCCGTAGAGCTGGACGGAGCGCGGGGTCTCATACGGTTCGTGGTGGATGATGCGCAGCGTCTTCGGATTGCGCTCGACCAGCGCCCGGGTGGTGACCATTTCGGTCACGTACAGGCCGGCTCCGTATTCGCGGCACAGGCGGCGGAAGGCGGTGTTCGTGATTCCGGCCATGGGCGCGAGCACGACGGGCGAGGACAGCTCGATCGGCCCGATGCGCAGGGCTGTTTCGGGCGTCGGGGATGCGGTTTCTGGGGCAGGGCTGATGACACTCACGCAACCATTATCCCAGTCAAGTCAAAATCGCACATTCGCCTGCTTCTCCTCACCTGTTCACGCCCGGAATCCGTGCCGCTGCGGACGCGCTCCTCCCCCGTAGCGTCGACTCATATGTTCACATCAACTGATTCGGAGCGCAGAAATTCCCGCACGTCCCATTCGGTGTCGACGGAGAGTTCGGAGGCGAGTCGGTCGTCGTGGGTGACGATCACCATCGCACCGCCGAATCCTTCGAGAGCGGTCACCAGCGCTTCGAGCGATGACAGGTCGAGATTGTTGCCCGGTTCGTCGAGGATGAGCAGCTGCGGCGCCGGATCCTGGAGGAGTCCTGAAGCCAAGGCGACGCGGAAGCGCTCCCCACCCGACAGGGTCGAACAGATCTGGCCGGTGCGTCCGGCGCGCAGTCCCATGGCCGCGAGCACTTCGTGGACGCGGTGCGGGTCGAGCTGCGGATTGCCCGATCGCACCGCTTCCATCACCGTCAGCTCTCCCGGCAGTCGGTACTGCTGGTCGAGGTGGGCTGTCGGGGCGGCGACGGTGATGTCGAGGTCGCCGAAGAGTTCGGCGACCGGCGGGCCGCCGCTGTCCGCAGCACGGTCATCCGCGGCGCCACCGTCTGAGGCACGGCCGTCCGCGGCCGCCAGGATCGCCGCCAGCAGGGTCGATTTCCCGGCCCCGTTCGGTCCGGTCAGTCGGATCCGTTCCGGCCCGACGATCGTCTGTGGTCGCTCGGACTTCGCCGAGGCGGCTGTGGAGATCTCGAGGACCCGCTTGGTCGAATGGACCTGGGTGTCGGGCAGGTCGAGGCGGACGCTCGATGTCCGACGCAGGGCATCCTTGGCAGCGGTGAGTTCGTCCCAGGCCGCCGCCTCGTCGGCGGCTTTGTCGCCACGCCGTTTGGCCGCTGACTTCTCGGCGAAGTTCGTCAGCCCGTTCATGACGATCTTCGGTCGACGTTTGCTCTCCTTATCCCTCTTGGCTTTCCGGTCGGCTCGTGCGAGCTTCGTCTCCAGTTCGATCCGCTGTAGCTTTTCGACCTCGTGGGACTTCTTCGCATCGGTGACCTTCTGCTGCTTGGCTTCCTCTTCAGCGGCGACCATGGCTTCGTAGTCATCGAAGTTCCCTCCGTAGACGCGCAGCCGGTCGGTCATCTCGATGATCGAGTTCATCTGGGTCAGCAGAGTTCGGTCGTGGGAGATGACGAGGGTCGGTCCGCGGCGTTCCGTGAGCAGCGTCGTCAGCAGCGCCCGCCCATCCTCGTCGAGGTTGTTGCTCGGTTCGTCGAGGATCAGCCAGGCGTCGCCGACCAGTGCCGCTCGGGTCAGTCCGATGCGTGTGGCCTGTCCGCCGGAGAAGCTGCTCAGACTCCGGTCGAGATCGCTCACATTCAGCTGCAGCCCGAGTTCGGACAGCGCCGCCAGGGCTCGCGCTTCGATGTCCCAGTCATCGCCGATGAGGTCGAAGTCGGCGCCAGTCGCTTCTCCGGCCAGGGCGCGGCCCAGCGCTTGTCGAACGGAGGCGATGTCCAATGCGGAATCGACCCGCTGCGTGGAATGCGGCAGCAGCTGGTCGATGTAGACGGCGCCATCGGCACCCGTGACGGTTCCTGACGAGGCTCGCAGTCGACCGGCGAGGATGCGGGCGAAGGTGGATTTGCCGATTCCGTTGTCGCCGACCAATCCGACGAGGTCAGCAGGGATGGTGGCGGTGAGTCCGGAGAAGATCTCGGTATCGTCGCCGAGGCGGTAGTCCAGTTCGGAGACAGTGATGGCTGTGGGCATGAGGGTCCTCATTTCGTGTACGCAGAAGCGCTGCGGGCCCGTGGCACCCGCAAGTCACGGCATGAGGATTCACTTCACAGCAGAGACGTCCTTGAACGGAAATGGGACATTCCCATGATTGCCGAGGCGATACGTCCGGTCAACCCCACCCCTTCTTGCTACCTGACGGCGGCCCAGCAACCTGGCGCGAGGTTGCTGGGCCGCCGTCAGGTAGTAAGAAGGGGGGCGGGTCAGACGATGATGAGCATGAGTTCGGCGGGTTCGTCGTGGGGGTTGGCCAATTGATGCGGCACGTCGCCGGGAGCTTGGGCGCAGTCGCCGGCATGCAGGGTCGTACGACGGTCGATGGTGACGATCTCGATGCTGCCCTTGAGGACGAAGAAGCTCTCCCGCGATCCGCTGCGGTGCGCGGCGAAAGCCGAGGTCTCGCTGCGCGGGTCGAGGCGGTAGTGGACGACGTCCATGTTCTCGATCGCCGACGGCAGATCCCGGCGCCAGACCCCTTTCCCGAAGGTCGAGGACGTGGGGATCGCCTCGCTGCGGGTGATGGTGACTTCCGGCGCGGCCAGCAGTTCGCCGACGTCGACGCCCAGGGCACGGGAGAGTCCCATGGCATTCGAGACCGATGTGTCCTGCTCTCCTCGTTCGATCTTCGACAGAGCGGCGCGGGACAGTCCGGCCCGAACCGCGAGTTCGTTGAGGGTGAGGTTGTTGAACTTGCGCCGTGCTCTGATGCGGACGCCGAAGACACGTGCGCCGAGATCCTCTTCTTTCACCATTGGAGCATCATATTCTATTCTTGGATCATAGAATCGCATCTCACAAAGGAAACTTGACTCCATGGCGGCAGTGCTGGCTCTCACCCCGATCCTCATTGCCATCCTCCTGCTCCTGTTCAAGCAGAGTTCCTGGGTCGCGGCCCTGGCCGGAACGGTGCTCGCGGCCGGCCTCGTCGCCGTCGCCTTCCCCACCCCCGCCTCGGTGCTGGTGGAATCGGGGATCGGCTACTTTCCGCTCATCTTCGAGGTCGCGCTCATCCTGCTCTTCGGCATGCTGCTCGCCCGGCTGCTCGAGTCCGCCGGCTCGATGTCGCAGATCTCGTCCTGGGTCGAATCCCTGTCGCCGGGGCGACCGCTCGGGGTCGCGCTCGTCGTGTTCGGGATCGTGCCCTTCGCGGAGTCGGTCACCGGCTTCGGCATCGGCGTCACCGTCGGGGTGCCGATCCTCACCCACCTCGGGTGCACTCTGCGGCAGTCGGCGATCCTCGGCCTCCTCGGCCTCATCGCCGTTCCGTGGGGCGCCCTGGGTCCGGGCACTACCGTCGCGGCGGCGCTGGCGGGACTCGACGTCGACGAGCTCGGTCTGGCCACGGCGTGGATCAATGCGATTCCGGTGATCATCGTCGCGATCGCCGTGGTCGCGATCATGCGACCGTCCGCCGCCTCGGCGCTGGGGATCATCGGTGCCGGCGCACTCATGTGGGCGGGGATCCTCGCCTCCAGCTACGTCATCGGTATGGCCCCCTCGGGGATCATCGGATCACTCATCGTCATCCTCGTCGTCGGTGCGCTGTTCATGATCCGCAAACGGACCACGGGGCTGACGCGCAGCCTCGGCGTGGCGGTTCTGCCCTACGGGGTGCTCACGATCGGACTGCTGTTGGCTCGCACCCTGCATTCGGCACTGCCCTCGGCTGTCACGCAGATCATCGCCTCTCCCCCGTTCTGGCTGGCGGCCGCCTGCCTCATCGCCGCGATCACTGTCGAGGGCAGGCGCACCGTCTCCATCGCGGCCGTGCGCTCCTGGGTTCCCATCGGGGTGGGCACGGCCGCGTTCATGCTCATGGGCTGGATCATGACGACGACGGGAATGAGCGAGGCGATCGGCGGACTGCTGCCGGCAGGGCTCGTTCTGCTCACTCCGTGGCTGAACTCCATCGGCGCGGTGCTCACCGGGTCGAACACGGGGGCGAACTCGATGTTCACCGGCACCCTGACCGCCGTCGCCGCTTCGTCTCACGTCTCGGCACTGCCGGTGGTCGCGGCCGGAAACGCGGCCGGTTCATTGGCGGCCCTCGCTGCTCCTCCCCGGGTGGCCATGGCCGTGCAGATCGCGGATTCGTCGGCGGCCGCCTCGGCGCGGGACATCTCCTGGGTGCAGGGCCGGGCGCTCGCGGTGGCCGGGATCAACGCCCTGGCCCTCGGCCTGTGGATCCAGTTCTTCGCCTGAGGGTCGTTCGGTGCGCGTCTCAGACGCGGATGATCTCACGGGGGAAGTTCGTGAACGGCTCGCAGCCGGTGTCGGTGATGAGCACCGGTTCGGACAGTTCGATTCCGTAGCCGTTCATCCACATTCCGCCGATGAGGTGGAAGGTCATTCCCGCTTCGAGGATCTGGTCGTCCTCGGTGCGGATCGAGATCGTCCGCTCGCCCCAGTCGGGCGGGTAGCCGATCCCGATCGAGTACCCCAGGCGGCTGGGTTTTTCGAGCCCTGACAGAGCCAGCACCCGATTCCAGGTGCGGGCGAGTTCCGCGGTGGGCACCTCGGGAGCGGCAGCGTCGAGGACTGCCGACAACGCCTCGGCGACGACCCCCTCGAGGCGGACGAGCTCCTGCTTCGGCTTACCGGTCACAGCCGTCCTGGCCAGGGGGACATGGTAGCGGCGGTGGACTCCGGCGAGTTCGATGCTCACCGATTCATCGCGCTCGAACGTCCGGTCGGTCCAACTCAGGTGCGGTGTGTCCGCACTTTCGCCGGTGGGCATGAGCGGCACGATCGAGGGATAGTCACCCCAGATTCCGTCACCGCCTCCGGTCTGGGCCTCGGAGATCGCCGCGGCCACCTCGTTCTGGCCGACACCGACGCCGATTGTGCCCAGCGCCGCATCCATGGCCGCGGTGGTCACTTTTGCGGCCTTGCGCATGAGCTCGATCTCGGCCGGGGATTTGACCGCGCGGATCCAGTTGACGAGTTCGAAGCAGTCGACGAGGCGCCATTCGGGCACCCCGTTGACGAGTGCTCGGAAGCCTCGCGGGGAGAAGAAGTGCGAGTCCATCTCGACGCCGACGGGCATGGTCGAGGCACGGGCGACCTCCCACCGCTGGCGCAGGGCGAAGGCGACCCAGTCGAAGGGGTGGATGTGGGGGCGCTGCACATAGCGTTCGGGGTAGCCGACGATGTCTTCGGGCGGCAGCCATGAGGTGTGCGAGGCTCCGCGGGCGTCCATATCGCGCATGAACAGCGTCATGGGCCCCGAGGAGGGCACGAAGAGCAGCTGCGGGGTGTAGAAGGACCACGCGTTGTATCCGGTGAGGTAGTAGATGTTCGCCGGGTCGGTGACGATGAGCGCGGCCAGGCCCTGGTCGAGCATGCGATTGCGCACCGAGGCGATCCGACCGAGGTATTCCTCGGCGCTGAACGACAGTTCGTTCGCGCCGATCGTGTCGACCTCGCCGGGAACGGGCTGCGGGCGGGCTTTGACCTCTTTGCCGGCCTGCCCCTGCTCGGCTCCGGGACGCATCCCGTACACATCCGGGCGATTATCCTCGCCGCCGTAGAACAGCTCACCCTCATTCATGATCCCAGTGTGGTGACCCCGCTCACATACTGTCAATCACTGCCGCCGCGCGTGTTGCCGACGGTCCGCCGATCCGCGCGTCGGCGCGGATCCGCGCGCTCTCGCAACGACGATTCGCAGTGCTCCTCAACCGGGATTCGGATGGCCGCCGACAGCGGGCCCCAGCGATCCCCGAACGACCGACCCGGTCGGTCCGCGCACGGCGGACCCGGGCGCTCGGCGCACAGCCGATTCGAACGGTCACCACCGGCGGATCCGGGCGGCCGCGGAAACGGCACTCGGCACGGATACCCGTCGGCCACCTCGGCGATCTCTGACGAATCCAGAACCAAACAATTTCAGTTTCGACGGAATTCGCAAGCGAAACAGCGCATTTCAGCAGATTCGGTGATAGATTGTCCTGAGACGCACATCACGGAGGTGAAGAATGGACCCGCTCCTGCCGAACGGCAGCGGTTCCCGACTGGGGAACCTCGACGAGAAGTCCAAGGCGATCATCGTCGAACTGCAGCACGACGGACGGAAGTCCTATTCGGCCATCGGCAAGTCCGTCGGCCTGTCCGAGGCCGCCGTGCGCCAGCGGGTGTCACGGCTCATCGAGTCGGGTGTCATGGAGATCGTCGCCGTGACCGACCCGCTGAGTCTGGGATTCGCCCGGCAGGCGATGGTGGGGCTGAAGGTCCGCGGGGACATCTCCGCGGTCGCCGAGCAGCTGCACGACTACGACGAGATCGACTACCTCGTCGTCACCGCCGGTTCGTTCGACCTGCTGGTCGAGATCGTGTGTGAATCGGATCGGCATCTGATCGAGTTCGTCAATGAGGAGCTCCGCTCGATCGATGCCGTCGTGGATACGGAGCTCTTCATGTACCTCTCACTCGAAAAGCAGAAATACAACTGGGGGACGCGATGACAGAGAATGTCACCAGGGCCGGCACTCCTTATCAGGATGCCATCCGCAACAACGTGTGGATGCACATGTCACCACACCAAGCACTGTTCAACGGTGGTGAGGCGCCGGTCATCGTACGCGGCGAGGGCCACCACATCTTCGACGACAAGGGCAAGAAGTACCTCGACGGTCTCGCCGGCCTGTTCACCGTCCAGGTGGGTCACGGTCGTGAGCAGATCGCGAAGGCGATGTACGACCAGACACTGAAGCTGCCGTTCATGCCGCTGTGGTCGTATGCCCACCCGCAGGCGATCGAGGTCTCGGAGCGTTTGGCCAGCTATGCGCCGGGCGATCTCAACCGGGTCTTCCTCACCTCCGGCGGCGGCGATTCGGTCGAGTCGGCGATGAAGCTGGCGAAGAACTACTTCAAGCTCGTCGGCAAGCCCGGCAAGCACAAGATCATCTCGCGGGCCACCGCCTACCACGGCACCCCGCACGGCGCGCTGTCGGTGACCTCGCTGCCGGGTCTGCGTGAGCAGTTCGCTCCGCTGGTCCCCGGGGCGCACAAGGTGCCGAACACGAACTTCTACCGGGCACCGGAGCACCTCGCCCACGATGAGAAGGCCTTCGGCCGCTGGGCCGCCGACCGCATCGGTGAGGCCATCGAGTTCGAAGGTGCCGACTCCGTGGCCGCCGTCTTCCTCGAGCCCGTGCAGAACTCCGGCGGCTGCTTCCCGCCGCCTCCCGGATACTTCGAACGGGTCCGCGAGATCTGCGACGAGTACGATGTGCTGATGGTCTCGGACGAGACGATCTGCGCCTATGGTCGCATCGGCGACATGTTCGCCTGCAACGACTTCGGCTATGTTCCCGACATCATCACCTCGGCCAAGGGCATCACCTCCGGCTATGCACCGCTGGGCGCGATGATCGCCTCCGATCGTCTCTTCGAGCCCTTCGGTCCCGGCGGCGATGAGACCTTCTACCACGGCTACACCTTCGGCGGTCATCCCGTCGCCTGTGCCGCCGCGATGGCGAACTTCGACGTCTTCGAAGAGGAGAAGCTGGGCGACCACGTGCACGAGAACGCTGCGGCGTTCAAGTTCACGCTCGAGAAGCTCAAGGACCTGCCGATCGTCGGTGACGTCCGCGGTGAGGGATTCTTCTACGGAATTGAACTCGTCAAGGACAAGGACACGAAGGAGTCGTTCACCGAGGAGGAGTCCGAGCGGATTCTCAAGAACTTCGTCTCGGCGAAGATGTACGACAGCGGTCTGTACTGCCGCGCCGACGACCGCGGCGACCCGGTCATCCAGCTCTCGCCTCCGCTGACCGTCGGTCAGAACGAGTTCGACGAGATGGAGCAGATCATCCGCGGCGTCCTCCAGGAAGCCTGGACAATGTTCTGACCCCAATTGCTACCTGACGGCGGCTCAGCAACCTCGCGCGAGGTTGCTGAGCCGCCGTCAGGTA
>OMJG01000382.1_pt1 | contig 33902 bp, 34 predicted proteins | sample 1646431 | NCBI WGS metagenome assembly OMJG01 (sample SAMN03771674, study PRJEB25209) | food metagenome | isolation source: Cotija cheese | place: Mexico:Jalisco,Michoacan | collected 2011-12-12
GACGCTCTTCCGATCTGCCGTCTCGTCCGCGCAGGGGGTCGGCGCGGACGAGACGGCGTGCGTGTGGCTGGGCGATCTGCGGTGGGCCCGGGCGCTGGGCCTGAGCCCCGAGGAGGCCGCCCCGGTGCCGCCCGAGGCGTGGTGGGAGCCCGAGGTCGCCCGATTGGCCCCCGCGGACTTCGCCGAGCGGCACCCGCTGCTGGCCCGGGCCCTGTGCGCCGGCGACATGCCGTATCCGGCACGCACCCCCTTCACCGAGCTGGCCGACGACACCTTCCTCCCCCGCCTGGCGGTGCTCCCCCTGCACCCGCGCGAGGGCCTGGAGCAGCTGGGTCAGCTGGCCGTGAACCTCACCGCCCTGACCCACGGCCACCCCGAGGCCCTGGCCGCAGGCCTGGTGATCGTGCTGCACCGGCGCGCCCTGATCGGGCTGGGTGCCGAGGAGGCCGAGGCCCTCGGGGATGCCGGGGACGGCGCGGACCCGCAGCATCGTGCTCCGGCGCAGCTGCGGGAGCGGGCCCGGCGCCGCGTGCTCGAGCTGCTGAGCCCGCGGGATCCGGGCGGATCCGCGCCGTCCGCCGGGCTGCTGGCCTCCTACGGGGCCACCGGCGCCACCCGCTCGGGCCTGGCACGCATCCTGGCGGCGGCACCGCTGAGCGCGGCCGTCCTGGCCGATCCCGACGCCGCACCGACCGCGCAGGATCGGGGCGGGGATGAGGTCCCCGGGTGCGTGCGCGCCCTGGCCCGCGAGCTCACCGGACCGGCCCCGCAGAGGCCCGGGTGCGACCCGGGGGACGGCGGGACCGAGGCCGACGCCGAGGCCCGGTCCGAGGCGGAGTTCGCCGCACCTTCCGAGGCGGCGCAGTCGCCGACGGCGTGGGCCGAGCTGGCGTCGACGGATCAGTCGGCGGAGCAGCTGGCCGATCGGCTCACCGAACGCTGGGTCGAGAGCGTGCGGCGGTGGTGGGAGGTCTGGGGCACCCCGGGACGCTGACCGGCGGCCCTGCCCCTCAGGCCTCCGCTTCGATCCAGCGGTCGGCCCGCTCGACGGCCTGGCGCAGGGTCGCCCCGCCGTAGCCGTGGGTCATCGCATACCCCACGGCCTGCAGGGGCATGAGCCGCTGCAGCACGCGGCCGCGCTCGGCCCAGTCGCGTCCCACCACGCGGGTCACCGCCTCCCAGCCGAACCAGTTCCCGGCCGCGGCGATGTCCCAGCCGGGATCCCCGACGCTGGCGTGATCCCAGTCGATGACCCCCGAGATGCGCTCGCGGTTCCACAGGATGTTGTGCCCGGCGAAGTCGGAGTGGATGAACCGGGGCGTGACCGGGTCCAGGGCCAGGGCATCGTCGAGCAGGCGCTCGGCGCGCTCCCGGTTGCCGTGCAGCAGCTGCGGGATGATCCGCTCGCGCACGGTGCGCGGCCAGTGGGATCCGCCCCAGTGGGACTGGGAGGGCTCGAGCATCGCCGCCAGGGGCGCGGGGTCGATCGCGTCGATCGCGCGCAGCACCCGACCCAGGGCCCGCGCCGGGGCGGGGCCCACCTCCCGGGGCCGCCCGGGCACCCAGGTCAGCCCGACGGCGACGTGCCCGCCGCGCTCCAGCACCCGGGTCAGCGGGCGGGGCACCTCGAAGGGCAGGTCCGAGGGCAGGGCGCGCAGCAGGTCCGTGCGGCGCTGGACCTGACGCCCGACCAGGTGGTTCTTCGCCACCCGCACGCTGACCCGCTGACCCGCGTTGACCACCAGGTGTGCGGAGCCGTTGGAGTGCACGTCCCATTCGGTGGGCGCGCACCGGACCCCGGCCTGGTCCAGGACCGCCTGGATGAGGGGTCGGAAGCGCATCAGCGCGAACGGGGACATGCGGGCCACGGCGGGGCTAGACCTTCCCTCCGTCGGCCCCGTCCAGCAGGGCGGCGATGTGCGGGGTCAGCGCGGTGAAGGCCCGCGCGCGGTGGCTGATCGCGTTCTTCAACTCCGGCGGGATCTCGGCGCAGCTGGCCCCCTCCCACGCGGCGGGAAGCTCCTCGGGCACGAGGATGGGGTCGTAGCCGAAGCCGTGCTGCCCGCGGGGTTCGGTGAGCAGGCGCCCGGGCAGGCGCCCGGTCTGCACCACCTCGGTGTCCGGGCCGACGAGGCTTGCGGCGCACTCGAAGGCGGCACCCCTGTGCGGGTCGGGGATGTCGGCCAGCTGGGCCAGCAGCAGGCGCAGGTTGGCCGCATCGTCCCCGTGGCGTCCGGACCAGCGGGCGGAGAAGATCCCCGGCGCCCCGTGCAGCACGTCCACGGACAGCCCCGAGTCATCGGCGATGGCCGGCAGACCGGTGGCCTCATGGACGGCGCGGGCTTTGAGCAGGGAGTTCTCGGCGAAGGTCGTGCCGGTCTCGGGCACATCCGGGACGCCGAGGGAGCCGGCGTCGACCACCTCCGCGTCCACCGCCAGGCCCGGCACGGCATCGCGCAGGATCTCGCGCAGCTCACGCAGCTTGCCGGGGTTGCGGGTGGCCAGGACCAGGCGCGGCTCACTCATGGGCGCCGGCCAGGGTCTGGGACTGGATGCGGGACAGCTCGGCGGTGCCGATCAGGGCCAGGTCCAGCAGGCTGTCCAGCTCCGCCCGGTCGAAGGGGGCGCCCTCGGCGGTGCCCTGGACCTCCACGAAGCTGCCGGAGCCGGTGACCACCACGTTCATGTCCGTCTCGGCCCGCACGTCCTCGGTGTAGGGCAGATCCAGCATGGGCACCCCGTCGATGATGCCCACGGACACCGCGGCCACGGAGTCGGTCAGGGGCTGGGCGCCGCGGGGCAGGATCTTCTCCCGGCGCGCCCAGTCCAGGGCGTCGGCCAGGGCGACGTAGGCCCCGGTGATCGCGGCGGTGCGGGTGCCGCCGTCGGCCTGCAGGACGTCGCAGTCCAGGACCACGGTGTTCTCCCCGAGGGCCTTCAGGTCGATGATCGCGCGCAGGGAGCGCCCGATCAGCCGGGAGATCTCGTGCGTGCGTCCGCCGATCTTGCCCTTCACGGATTCGCGGGCGGAGCGGGTCGAGGTGGCCCGCGGCAGCATCGCGTACTCGGCGGTGACCCAGCCGCGGCCCTCGCCCTTGAGCCACCGGGGCACGCCCTCGGTCAGGGAGGCGGTGCACAGCACCCGGGTGTCCCCGCATTCGATGAGGGCCGAGCCCTCGGCGTTGCGGGACCACCCGCGGGTGATGGAGATCGGACGCAGCTGGTCGACGGCGCGCCCGTCCGCGCGCGTGAGGGTCTGGGGGGACTCGGTGCTCGTCATGTCCCTCACTGTACCCGCGCCGCCCCCGCCCGCGCCCCGCAGGAGCCCGGGGCGCGCCCCGCCGAGGGGTGGGCCCGGGGCGCGGCTCAGCGCGGCGGGATCGCGTAGGTGCGGGAATCCTCGGCCACGCAGATCGGCCCGGCGTAGGTGCGGGAGGCCTCGGCGCGGGCCACCGCGGGGTCGTTCCACACCGGCAGGTGGGTGAGCATGAGGTGTCCGACGTCGGCCTCGGCGGCCACCTGCCCGGCCCGCACCCCGGTCAGGTGCACCCCGCGGATCGCGTCATCGCGCCCCTCCTGGAAGGCGGCCTCGCACAGGAACAGGTCCGCGGCCCGGGCGGCGTCGACCAGCCCGGGACAGGCGTCCGAGTCCCCCGAGTAGGCCAGGACGCTGCGACGCCCGGCCAGCTCGTGGGTCACCCGGATCGCGTAGGGCTCGGGGGCCGGGTGCAGCACGGGGAAGGCCTGCACCGTGAACGGACCCAGGCGCACCGGCTCCCCGGGGGCCCAGGGATGGAAGCCGAAGGAGCCGGTGAGCCCGGGCTCCAGGCCGATCCCGTGGGTGCGGGCCAGGTACGGGTGGGTGTCGGCCGGTCCCCACAGCGGGATCGGCTGTCCGGGCCAGCCGCGCGGATCCCAGCGCACCGCGATGTGCAGGCCGGCCAGATCGATGCAGTGGTCCGGGTGCAGGTGGGAGACGAAGATCCCGTCGATCTGCGGCAGGCTCAGGTGCCGCTGGATCGCCCCGAGCCCTCCGCTGCCCAGGTCCAGCAGGATGCGCCAGGTGCGCCCGGCCTCATCCTCGCCGCTGACCAGGTAGCACGAAGCCGCGGAGTCGGGTCCGGCGAAGGAGCCGCTGCACCCGATGATGGTCAGCTCCATGCCCGGCCCTTCCCCGTCCCGGCCTGCCGCCCCGGGGCGGGTGCCGTCCGGGCGCCCGGATCCGCCCCGTCCTCGGGGGCCGACGGCGCAGTCACGGCGCTCAGGTCCACGCTGGCGGTGCGGATCATCTCCGGGGTGACCACCGCCAGGGAGCCGGTGGGATAGGACTCGGCGATGCTCGTGGAGTGGCGCACCCCGAGGACCTCCGGGCCCAGGAAGCGCCGGGCCAGGGCCTGGAAGCGCTCGGGGTCCCCGGTGGCCACGAACTCGTGGCGCGGGGCGGGGGCGTCGGCCGGGCGCTGCAGGTCCTGGGCCATCAGCGCCCGGAACAGGTCCTTGGCGGTCTCCTCGGAGGAGGTCACCAGGGTGACCTCCTCCCCGAGGACGTAGGAGATGACCCCCGTCAGCAGCGGGTAGTGCGTGCAGCCCAGCACGACGGTGTCCACCCCGGCCTGCTGCAGCGGGGCCAGGTGGGTGCGCACGGCCTCCAGGAGCTCGGGCCCGGTGGTGATGCCGCGCTCCACGAACTCCACGAACTCCGGGCAGGCCTCGGAGACGATGCGCAGCTGGGGGGCCGCGGCGAAGGTGTCCTCGTAGGCCCGGGAGGAGATGGTGGCCACGGTGCCCAGCACGCCGACGACGTCGTTGCGGGTCGCGGCCACGGCCCGGCGCACGGCCGGCTGGATCACCTCGACCACGGGGATCCCGTAGTGGCGGGTGTAGCGCTCGCGGGCGTCGCGCAGCACCGCGGAGGAGGCGGTGTTGCAGGCGATGACCAGGGCCTTGACCCCGGAGTCCACGAGGTCGTCCATGATGCGCAGGGCGTTGGCGCGCACCTGGGCGATGCTCAGCGGGCCGTAGGGGCCGTGGGCGGTGTCCCCGACGTAGAGGATCTGCTCGTGGGGCAGCTGGTCCATGATGGCCCGGGCCACGGTCAGGCCGCCGACGCCGGAGTCGAAGACCCCGATCGGGGCCCCGGGGGTGGGGCGGGCGGGGGCGGCGCTGCCCCAGGCGGTCACGGCATCGGTCTGGTCGGGAAGCGAGTTCATGATGCCTTCGAGGATAGCCGCTGCGCGAGGGGGGCCCGGCACGAGCTCGACCACGTGGCCGAGGTGACGAGAGGCCGACCACAGGGCGCAGATCCGGGGATCACAGCCGCTGCAGCATGGCCTCCATCAGGGAGTCCTGCAGCCAGGAGACGAACTGGTACACCAGGGACATGTAGGACTCCACGTCCGTGGCCTGGTTCCAGTCGGTGTAGCCGGCCACCCGCTCGGCGTCCTGCTCGTCGCGGATCCCCAGGCGCGCGGCCAGGACCAGGCGCACGTCGTTCAGCGCCGCGGCGAAGGCGCGGGCGTGCTCGTCGTCCAGCTGCAGCTTCGGCGCCTCGCAGTCCATCGCGGCCATCCGCAGGCGCCCGATCTTCTCCTCGCGGATGCCCCGCTCGGTGAAGCGGCGGAACTCCGCGGCGGTCTCCTCCTCCGCGGCGGCCTGCGGCAGCAGGCGGGCCAGGGCCGGGTCCTCCGGCGTCCGGGCGTCCTCGGTGATCCCGAGCATCGCGGCCAGCGGGTCCTGATCCGGGTCCTCCTGCGGCTCCAGGGTGGTCACGACGTCGCCGAAGAGCTTGATCAGCAGCTCCCGCTCGGGCTGCTCCAGGTGCCCGGTGATGCCGCGCCGCCCGGCGCGGAAGGGACGAGCCATCTCACTCACCGTCCTTCTCGAAGGTGGCCCACAGTCCGTAGCCGTGCATCGCGGCGGTGTGCCGCTCGGCCTCCTCGCGGCTGCCGGTGAACACGACGGCGCGGCCCTCCTCGTGCACCTGCAGCATCAGCCGGTGCGCCTGGGCCTGGGAGTGCCCGAAGTGCCTGCGGAACACCCAGGTCACGTAGCTCATGAGGTTCACGGGGTCGTTCCACACCAGCACCCGCCAGGGAGGCTGGGGCTCGGGGCGCTCGAGCAGCCCGAGCCCGCCCTCCGGGGTGGTCTCGGGGGCCGTGGGGCCGGTGACGGCGGTGCGGGGCGGATGGGTGCGCTGCTGGGCCATGACCCGCCCGAGTCTACCCGGCGCGCGGGCCCGGGGCCCGGGCGGGTTCGCCGTCGGCGTCGCACCGGGTGGCGGTGCGCGCGGGCCTTGGCCGGGCCGGGCGCGGTGGCTACAGTGGAAGGCGTGATCGAGACTACTCCCGCCCTGCTCACGGATCACTATGAGCTGACGATGATCGAAGCGGCCCTGCGAGCCGGAACCCACGAGCGCCGCAGCGTGTTCGAGACCTTCACCCGCCGCCTGCCGGCCGGACGCCGCTACGGGGTGCTGGCCGGGACCGGCCGGTTCCTGGAGGAGCTGGCGGATTTCCGCTTCACCCCGGAGCAGCTGGAGTTCCTGGGTCGCACCCGAGTGGTCGGGGACGCGACCCTCGAGTACCTGGCGGATTTCCGCTTCACCGGCTCGGTGCGCGGCTACGCCGAGGGCGAGGCGTTCTTCCCCCACTCCCCCGTGCTGCAGGTGGAGGGCACCTTCGCCGAGGCCTGCGTCCTGGAGACGCTGATCCTCTCGATCCTCAACTACGACTCCGCCGTGGCCTCCGCGGCCTCGCGCATGGTCGGGGCGGCCGCGGGTCGGCCCTGCCTGGAGATGGGCTCACGCCGGGCCCACGAGGCCGCCGCCGTCTCGGCGGCCCGCGCCGCGGTCGTGGCGGGATTCGCCGGGACCTCCAACCTGGAGGCGGGGATGCGCTACGGGATCCACACCATCGGCACCTCCGCGCACGCCTTCACCCTGCTGCACGACGACGAGCGCGCGGCCTTCGCGGCCCAGCTGGCGGCCCAGGGCGTGGGCACCACGCTGCTGGTGGACACCTACGACGTCGAGGCCGCGGTGCGCACCGCGGTGGAGCTGGCCGGTCCGCAGCTGGGCGCGGTGCGCCTGGACTCCGGGGACCTGGGCGCCCAGGCGGTGTGGGTGCGCGCCCTGCTGGATGAGCTCGGCGCGAAGGACACGAAGATCACCGTGACCTCGGACCTGGACGAGTACGCGATCGCCGGGCTGCGCTCCGCGCCCGTGGACTCCTACGGGGTGGGCACCCGGCTGGTCACCGGCTCCGGTGCTCCGACCACCTCCATGGTCTACAAGCTCGTGGCCCGGGAGGGTGCTTCCGGGGAGCTGGAGCCGGTGGCCAAGCGCTCGGCCGGCAAGGGCTCCACCGGCGGCCGCAAGCACGCCGTGCGCCAGCTGGGCGCGGACGGGCGGGCCATCGCGGAGGTGGTGGCCTCCAGCGAGCAGGCCCTGGAGCAGGCCTGGGGAGACCTCCCCGAGGGCGTGCGGACGCGGGAGCTGATGACGGACCTGGTGCGCGACGGTGAGATCCTGCCCGGGGCGACCGGGGCGGAGGGGCTGAAGGCCGCCACTGCGCGCCACGCCGCCTCCTGGGCCGAGCTGCCCGCGGCCTCCCGACGACTGTCCGAGGGGGAGCCGGCCATCCCCACGCAGCTGCTGTCCTGACCTCCCGGGGACGCACCGCCTATCCTGGTGCCGAACCGGACACCGCGGGCGCGCGGCGTCGCGCCGCGCACCTGAACCATCGCCCTAGGAGGATTCCATGACCCGCGCCCTGATCATCGTGGACGTGCAGAACGACTTCTGCCCCGGCGGCAGCCTCGCCACCGAGCGGGGCGCGGAGGTCGCCGCCGGCATCTCCGAGTACCTGCTGACCCACGGTCCCCTCTACGACGCCGTCGTCGGCACTCAGGACTGGCACGTGGATCCGGGCGAGCACTTCTCCGAGACCCCGGATTTCCGCACCTCCTGGCCGGTGCACTGCGTGGCCCATTCCCACGGCGCGGCGGTGCATGAGGACCTGGACGCCGACGCCGTGGACGCCTGGTTCCGCAAGGGCGCCTACGAGGCCGCATACTCGGGCTTCGAGGGCCTGCTGGTCCCGGAGGAGGCGGTGGCCACCGGTGAGCGGGAGCCCGGTGCGCAGACCGAGGATACGGTCAACGTGTCCCTGGACGACTGGCTGCAGGAGCAGGAGATCGACGCGGTGGACGTGGTCGGCATCGCCACGGACCACTGCGTGAGGGCCACCGCCCTGGACGCGGTGGACGCCGGATACGAGACCCGGGTGCTGCTGGACCTGACGGCGCCGGTGGCCCAGGAGACCGCCGAGGAGGCGGTCGCGGCCCTCCAGGAGGCCGGGGCCGAGGTCATCGACTCCTCGGAGATCCGCCGGTAACGGACCCTTCTCTGCCCCTCTCGGATCCGGGGTCGCACCAATTATAGACTGATCGTTCTAGAACGTTTAGTATGGAACCATGGCGAGACCCCGGGGATTCGACGAGCAGGAGGTGCTGCGGCAGGCGACGGCGCTGTTCGGGTACGAGGGATTCGACGCCGTCTCCGTGGACCGGCTGACCTCGGTCCTCGGACTCAGCCGCGCGAGCTTCTACAAGATCCACGGCTCCAAGCACGGACTGATGCGCGCCGCGCTCGAGCAGGTCTGCGACCGAGCCCGGGCGGGTGAGGTCACCCACGACACCCAGAATCTCGTCCTGGTGGCCCTGTTGGAGCTGGCTCCGCACCACGACGGCCTGCGCGCCCTGACCGAACGCGCCGTCGGACTGTGCTTCGACGACGATCCCCGCCGCCTCGGCGAGCGCCTGCTGATCCGCGCCCGCCGCACCCCACCGCACCGAGAGGAAGGCGACCGAGCATGAGCAACGCCATCGAGCTGACCGAACGCGAGCTGATCATCACCCCGCGGGGCCTGGACAAACTCTGGTCCTTCACCCGGCGGGTGGCCGTGCCCTGGGCCCACGTGCGCGGGGCCACCCACGACCCCGGGATGCGCGATGAGCCGAAGGGGTGGCGCGGGCCCGGGCTGCGCGTGGGCGTCAAGCTCAGCGGCACCTTCCACCGTGACGGCCAGCGGCACTTCCTGAACGTGCGCGGCTACGAGGACGCCGTGGTCATCGAGCTGACCGACGAGCCGATCCAGCGGATCATCGTCTCCCTCGCCGATCCCGCCGCGCAGGTCGCCCGGATCAACGCCCGCGCCGCCGCCGACTGATCCGCCTCCGACGGGCGCCGGATCCATCGGCGCCCACCCGCCACGAGCGCCGCCGGGGCTTCGGCCCGGAGCCTACCGTCGCCCCACGAACCAGTTCTGCAGCTTGTCGATCCGGGCCTGGATCTGCTCGGCGGTGGCCTGGGCCACCGGCGGGCCTCCGCACTCCCGGCGCAGCGCGTTGTGCACCGACCCGTGCGGCTGCCCGGTGCGCGCGGCCCAGGCGGAGACGTTCTTCGCCAGCTTGTTCCGCAGCTCCTTGAGCCGCCGGTGATCCGGCACCGCCGGGCTCTGCCGCGGCGGCTGAGCCCCGGCCCCGGTCCGGGAGCCGCGCTGGCGCTCCTGCAGCAGCGTGCCCACCTGCTCCGCGTCCAGCAGCCCCGGGATGCCCAGGAAGTCCTGGTCCTCCGCGCCGATCTCGAAGCCCTGGTAGTCCTGTCCGTCGTAGAGGACCCCGTGGAAGGCAGCCTGGGATCCGATCGCCTCGAACTTCCCCGCGGCCAGAGCCGAGCTGGCCTTCTCCTCGCGGTTGGCCTCCTCCAGGGCCTCATCGTCCAGGCCCTCGTCGGCGGCGATGATCGCCTCCTCGTCGGGCCGGGTGCCCAGGTCCAGGGCGTGGTCCCGCTCGGCCTCCATCTCCTGGGCCAGGGCCATCAGCAGCGGGACCGAGGGCAGGAACACCGAGGCCGTCTCCCCGCGACGCCGGGCCCGCACGAAGCGCCCGATGGCCTGGGCGAAGAACAGCGGGGTCGAGGTGGAGGTCGCATACACGCCCACGGCCAGACGCGGGACGTCGACCCCCTCGGAGACCATGCGCACCGCGACCATCCAGCGCTCCTGCTCGGAGGCGGAGAAGCGGTCGATCCGCTCGGAGGCGGTCTTGTCATCGGAGAGGATCAGGGCCGGATTCTGCCCGGTGATCCTCTCCAGCCGCGCGGCGTAGGCGCGGGCGTCCTCGTGGTTGGAGGCGATCACCAGCCCGCCGGCGTCGGGCACGGTGCGGCGCACCTCCGAGAGCCGCTGGTCCGCGGCCTGCAGCACCGCCGGGATCCACTGGCCCCGCGGGTCCAGGGCGGTGCGCCAGGCCTGGGCGGTGATGTCCTTGGTGAACCCCTCCCCCAGCTCGGCGGCCATCTCCTCGCCCTCGGCGGTGCGCCAGCGCATCTGCCCGGAGTAGGCCATGAAGATCACGGGGCGCACCACGTGGTCCTTCAGGGCGGGACCGTACCCGTAGGAGTAGTCCGCCTGCGAGCGCAGCAGCCCCTCCTGGTCGTGCTCGTAGCGCACGAAGGGGATCTGGGAGGAGTCCGAGCGGAACGGGGTGCCCGTCAGGGCCAGGCGCCGCTGCGCGGGCTCGAAGGCCTCGCGCAGCCCGTCCCCCCAGGACAGGGCGTCCCCGGCGTGGTGGATCTCGTCGAGGATCACCAGGGTGCGGGCGTTCTCGGTGCGGGCCCGGTGCAGCAGGGGCTTGTTGGCCACCTGCGCGTAGGTCAGGGCCACCCCGGAGAAGCCGCGGGCGTGGTGCCCGTCGGCGTTCTTGAAGTTCGGGTCGATCGCGATGCCCACGCGCGCGGCGGCGTCGGCCCACTGGGACTTCAGGTGATCCGTGGGGGCGACGACGGTCAGCCGGGACACGGTGCCGCGGTCCATCAGCTCCTTGGCCACCCGCAGGGCGAAGGTGGTCTTGCCGGCTCCCGGGGTGGCCACGGCCATGAAATCCCGGGGCTGCTCGGCGAAGTACTTCTCCAGGGCCTCCTGCTGCCAGGCGCGCAGCTTGGGGGCGGTGCCCCACGCGGCCCGGTCCGGGTAGGCCGGCGGCAGGTCCGCTCCGGCGGCGAACAGGGACGGCTGCTCCGGATCGTCGGTCACTGCGGGGTCATCACTCCTGGTCGAGCCTGGGTCGGTCGCTGCGCGGAAGGAAAGTCAAAAAGAGCGGGTCAGTCCTGGCCGGCGTCGTCGTCCTTGCCGCCGCGCATGGACTCGTAGATCTCCTTGCACTGCGGGCACACGGGGAACCGCTGCGGGTCCCGGCCCGGCGTCCACACCTTACCGCACAGGGCGATCACGGGTTCGCCGGTCATCGCCGACTCCATGATCTTCTCCTTGCGCACGTAGTGGGCGACGCGCTCGTGGTCACCGGGCTCGATGAGCTGGCGCTGCTCCTCCCGCTCGATGGTCGCGGCCCCGCCGGTGCGGGTGTCCTCCAGGGGCTCGGCGGTGTCCAGGATCTCCGGGGTAGTGCGCAGGGTGCTGGTGCTGATCATGCCCAGCATTCTACGCGCCCCGCCCGGACCGACGGCAGCCGCCCGGTCAGCGGAACACGGAGACCTGCGCCAGCAGCTCCGGGGCCCGGGCGTCGTAGCGACGCGCCCCGAGGCGCACCCCCAGGCCGAGCACCGCCAGGCCGAGTCCGAGCCCGACCGCCAGGGCCACCCAGCCCAGCCATCCCAGCCCCGGGATCAGGCTGACCAGGTACAGGATGATCGCGGGCAGGTTCAGCGCGAGGCAGACCAGGGCGGCCAGGAGCATCCCCATCTTGGCCCCGGAGCCGGCCCCGCCGCCGGCCCGCTTGAACGGGGAGGCCCCCGGCGGGGGCACCGGAGCGGCCCAGAGCGCCGAGGCCACCGCCCCGACGCCGGTGCCGATCAGGCAGAACCCGAGGCTGACCCCGAGGTTGGCCGGCACCTGCTCGGGGAAGCCCGCCAACGCGGTGCACGCCGCGGAGACCACCAGCGTCGCCGGCAGGTACACCCCGAGCACCCCCAGGGCCCGGCCCCAGCGGTCCTGGCGCCCGGTCAGCGGGGCGAGCAGGTGCAGACTGAACGCGGAGTTGTCGTAGGCGGTCAGATAGCAGGCGATCGTGCAGGCCGTGAGCCCGGCGAAGGGTCCGGCCATCAGGGCCTGGGCGCCGTCCTGCAGAGCGGAGAGCCCGGTGAACAGCACGGCGATGCCCAGCACGCCGAGAAGGCTGAAGGACATGCGGGGATCGCGCAGCAGATCCAGGCCCGTGCGCACGGCCACCGCGCCCACCGGGCCGCGGGCCAGGGGCAGGCCCGTGCCCGGGGCGGCGTCCTCGGCCCGGCGGGTGCGCCCCCGCTTCGCGCGACCCGACGAGCCCGCACCCACGGTGCGCAGCTCCGCGCGCAGCAGCGCGCCCAGCAGCCACAGGCCGATCCCGATGCCCAGCACCGGCAGGCCCAGGCGCACCAGGAGCAGTGTCGGGGACCCCGCGGCGTCGGCGACGGCGAGGTACCCCGCGGACCAGGGGATCCAGCCCGCGATGCCGGCCGCGGCCTCCCGCGCGCTCGGGCGCAGCAGGATCAGGCTCAGCAGGCCGAACAGCAGACCGGAGAACATCAGCAGCACGTAGCCCAGGGCGGACAGCGCCGTGTTCAGCCCCCGGTGCCGACGCAGCCGGCGCCCGCAGGCCGCCGCGATGCGCGCCCACACCAGGAAGCAGGCGAAGCCGAGGACCCCGGCCAGCAGCATCAGCAGCGCCTGCCCGGGCCCGTGGGCGGCGAGCATCGGGGTGAGCATGCCCAGCAGGCTCAGCGGACCCAGCACCCCCACGAGGCTCGAGGTCATCTGCGCCAGCACGATGTCGCGCAGCCGCAGCGGATAGGGGCTCAGCAGCTCGGGATCCAGGGTCTGATCCTCGGTGGCCACCACCACCGGCACCAGCACCCAGACCAGGCCCAGCAGCGCGCCCAGGCACGCGGCGATCTGCGCGGCGACCCGCGGACCCGCCTCCCGCAGGGCCAGGAACCCCGCGGCCGCGGCGAGCACCGCGCATCCGGCGATGACGAGGGAGACCACGGTTCCGGCCACGACCCAGCCGCTGCGGCGGAAGGAGGCGCGGAACAGGGCCCCCTTCAGGCTCAGGAGCCGCCCAACCATGAGATTCCCTCCGTCTGCGCTCGCCCGCCGACCAGCTCCACGAAGGTCTCCTCCAGGGAGCGCTCCCCGCGCACCTGATCCACGGTCCCGGCCGCCAGGATCCGCCCCTCGCCCATGACCGCGACGTGGTCGCACAGTCGCTGCACCAGGTCCATCACGTGGCTGGAGATCACCACGGTGCCGCCGCGCCGGACGAAGCCGGTGAGGATGTCCCGGATGTTGGCCGCCGACACCGGATCCACGGCCTCGAAGGGCTCATCCAGGACCAGCACCGAGGGGGCGTGCACCAGCGCCGAGGCCAGGGCGACCTTCTTGCGCATGCCCGCGGAGTAGTCCGCGACGGTGCGCTCGGCGGCGTCGTGCAGGTCCAGGGCCACCAGCAGCTCCTGCGCGCGCTCGGCCACCAGGTCCCGGTCCAGACCGTGCAGCAGGCCCGCGTAGGAGATCAGCTGCCGCCCGTTCAGCCGGTCGAACAGGTGCACCCCGTCGGGCAGCACCCCCAGACTGGCCTTGGCCCGCAGCGGCTCGGCCCACACGTCGGTGCCGCGCACCAGGGCGGTGCCGCCGTCCGGGCGCAGCAGGCCGGTGGCCATGGACAGGGTCGTGGTCTTCCCGGCGCCGTTGCGTCCGACGAGGCCGTACATGGACCCGGCCGGGATCTGCAGATCCACGCCGTGCACCACTTCGACGCCGTCGTAGACCTTGCGCAGGCCCCGCAGGGACAGGGCGGGGGTCGACGGGGCATCGGCCTGCCCGGCGGAGGCGGCGCCGGGGGTGCCGGAGGCGGAGGGACCGGTGGCGGCGGGTCCGGGGATGTGGGGCTCGGGGTTCATCGGTCCGGACCTCCCCTAGAACAGCGCCCGCATCAGGGCCGCCCGGGCGGAGACCACGCGCGGGTCCTCCGCCCCGACGACGTCGAACAGCTCCAGCATCCGCTCGCGCACCCGGGACTTCTCCTCGGGTCCGACGGCCGCGAACAGCTTCAGCAGCCGGGCGAAGGCGTCCTCCACGTGCCCGCCGGCCACATCCAGGTCGGCCACGGCCAGCTGCGCGTCCACCTCCTGCGGGGCCTCGGCGGCCCGCTGGCGCACGGCCTGGGCATCGGCGTCGGCCACGCGGGCCAGCAGGCCCACCCGGGCCAGGCCGAGCTTGGCCTCCCGGTCCCCGGGCTGCTCCGAGAGGGCCTGCTCGTAGGCGGCCCGGGCGGCGTCGTAGTCCTGCGCCTCCAGGGCGTCCTGGGCCTTCCGGTGCAGCGGCGGCAGCGGCTTCTCGGCCGGGGCGGCGCCCTTGGTGCCCACCGGCTCGAAGCCGCCGGTCAGCTGCGCCTGCTGGGCCAGCTGCAGGACCTGGCCCAGCACGGACTGCATCTGCTCCGGGGAGACGGGCTGGTCGTACAGCGGCGCCGGGCGTCCGCCGAGCATCGCGATCGCGGTCAGCGAGGTGGCCGCCTGCAGCGCCTGGGCGATCTCCGGGGACTGCTCGATATCCGCGGCGGCCAGCAGCAGCCGCCCCTGGGCGGAGTCGATGAGCTGCTCGAGCTGCTCCACGTTGCGCACCGCGGCGGCATCCGACCCGCGGTACAGGGCGAAGACCACGGGGCCCTGCCCGGACAGCTGGGCATAGTGCTGGAACTGCTCCCCCGTGGTGATCTCCGCGCGGTAGCTGGGCTGGCCCTGCCCCTCCTCCGGGGCGGGGGCGCCGCCGCCCCGGGTCCGCTGGGCCAGGTCCGGAGCCCGACGGGCCGAGGCCGGGATCTCCTGCTCCGCGGCGGAGTCCCGGGCCCCGGGGGCGGAGGGCGCGGACTGGGGATCGGGGAAGGCGGTCATCGAGGTGTCCTCTCTGCAGCTGGGGCGTCCCGCGGGGCACCGCGCACTCGAACGGCCGCGGCGCGCCCCGATCGGGATCCGGTGATCGGCGTTCTGCCTCCAGTATGCCCACCCCGTGCCGATACCGCCGAACCCCCGAGCGCCCGCGTTCTCGGATCGCGCAATCCCGCGCGGTGCGCGCGGGTAGTCTCGAAGGATCACCGCCGCGCCGTCCGAAGAGGAGTCGATCCGTGCCCGGTACCCCGCGTCCCGAGTCCCCGCGCCTGCGCCGCATCCTGGACCGCCTCCACCGGGCCCACCGATCCCAGGACCCCGGGCACGCCGAGTTCCCCGCCATCCCGGGGGCCAAGCCGCGCCCGCGCTTCGCCATCCCGGAGGATCCCCGGCCGGCGGCTCAGGCCCGCACGGACGCCGCGGCCCACCTGGACGAGGGGGTGCTGGGAGCCGCGGCGGCCCGCGACGCAACCGCGGCGGTCCCCTGGGCCGAGCCGGGATCCGCGCCGGAGGCCTCCGAGCCCGGTGTATCCGCCCGACCCGTGTACGCCGGATTCCTGGCCACCGTGGGCGTCGGCATCGCCCTGCTGTGCTGGTACGTCGCCGTCAATGTGGGGGCCCTGGGCGGCTGGATCACCGGGGCCATGTTCATCGCCCTGGGCCTGGACCCCGCCGTGCGCGCCCTCGAGAAGCGCGGCCTGCCCCGCGGCGTCGGGGTGGCCGGGGTCCTCGTGGTGCTGGCCGGTCTGGTGACCCTGCTGGCCACCGTCATCATCCCCGCGATCGCCGGGCAGGCGGTCTCCTTCGTCCAGTCCTTCCCGCAGAGCTTCCAGCGCTTCCTCGACTCGGACTTCGTGACCACCGTGGACCGGCAGTGGGGGGTGCGCGGGCGCGTGGAGGCCGAGGCGGAGCACATCATGGACTCCGTGCTCAACGACCGCAACATCATCGGCGGCTTCCTCAACAGCCTGGTCAACGCCGGCTCCACGATCGCCCAGGTGATCACCGGCACGCTGGTCGTGCTCTTCCTGGCCCTGTACTTCCTCGTCTCCCTCCCGGTGATCAAGGCGTGGTTCGTGCGCCTGGCCCCGGCCTCCAAGCGCGAGCGGGTGGGCGAGCTGACCGAGCGGATCACCACCTCCGTGGGCAACTACGTGCTGGGGCAGGCTTGCGTGGCGATCCTCAACGCGACCTTCGCCCTGGCGGTCATGCTGATCCTCGGCCTGCCCTTCCCGATGCTCAACGCCTTCGTGGTCCTGCTGCTGGCCTTCGTGCCGCTGGTCGGCGGGGTCACCGCCGGGATCCTGATGAGCGTCATCGCGCTGATGCAGGGCTGGCAGACGGCCCTGATCTACGCCATCTGCTACTTCGCCTACCTGCAGGTGGAGGCGTACTTCATCTCCCCGCGCATCATGAAGCGGGCCGTGGCCGTGCCCGCGGCGGTCGCGGTGATCGCCGTGGCCGGCGGCGGGGCCCTGTGGGGGGTGCTCGGGGCGATCATCGCGATCCCCGTGGCCGCCTCGGGCCTGCTGCTGGTCCGGGAGGTCTTCGTCCCGCGCCAGGACGCCCGGTAGACGGAGGGCGCGGGGCTCAGCGGATCTCCCAGCAGCGCAGGTGCCAGTGCCGGCGCTCCTCGATGCCCCGCTCGTCGCCGAACAGGTGGTCGGTGCGCCACACCACGCAGTGCGCCGTGCCCGGGGCGATGGGCCGGGCACAGCCCGGGCAGGTGTAGGTCTTGTGGGCGCCAGCCGCCGGGATGAAGCGCACCGCCCAGGTGCCGAACCGGTCCTGCTCCACCCGCGGCGCGGGCTCCAGCACCCGGGAGATGTCCCCACCGCCGGGTGTGCCGCGCTGCCACTTGCTGGGCCCGGCCTTGCCGTGGCCGAGCTGGCGGCGGGGGCGGGAGGCGCGGGAACGGGGCATGGCCTCCATGGTGGCACATCCCCGAGGTCCCCGCGCTTGTACAGTGGGTGACCGTGCGACTCGTCATTGCTGAATGCTCCGTGGACTACATCGGCCGGCTCAGGGCCCACCTGCCGCTGGCCCGGCGCCTGATCATGGTCAAGGCCGACGGGTCGGTGCTCATCCACTCCGACGGCGGCTCCTACAAGCCCCTGAACTGGATGTCCCCGCCCGCCGCGGTGCACGTGCAGCACGCGGACGAGCACGAGTTCGACGACGACGCCGCGGAGGTCTGGACGGTCCAGGCCGCCAAATCCGATGACCGGCTGATCATCCGGATCTACGCCAAGGAGCACGAGTCCTCCCACGAGCTCGGGGTGGACCCCGGGCTGGTCAAAGACGGCGTGGAGGCGGACCTGCAGCGGCTGCTGGCCGAGCAGATCGACGTCCTGGGCCCCGGCTACGCCCTGATCCGCCGGGAGTACCCCACGGCGATCGGGCCCGTGGACATCCTGGCCCGCGACGCCGCCGGGCACACCGTGGCCGTGGAGCTCAAGCGCCGCGGGGACATCGACGGCGTGGAGCAGCTGAGCCGCTATCTCGAGCTGCTCAACCGCGATCCCCTGCTGGCCCCGGTGCGCGGGATCTACGCCGCCCAGCTGATCAAGCCGCAGGCCCGGACGCTCGCCGAGGACCGCGGCATCGGCTGCGTGACCCTGGACTACGACGCGCTGCGCGGGGTGGATGACGCCGAGTCCCGCCTGTTCTGAGCCGGGCTCTCCCCTCCCCGCCGTCCGCGCGACACCGTCCGCGCCACGCCCGCCGCGCGGCGCCCCGGCCGGCGCCTGTCCGCGGCGCCGCCTACCTGCCTGCACGCACGAGGGCCCGGCACCGCCCCGGAATCGGGGTGGCGCCGGGCCTTCTGCGCACATGGTCGGGACCGGGCGGCTGCCCTGACTCAGGCCGCGGAGGGCTCCTTCTCGGCGTCGGAGGAGGACTTCGCGGCGATGACCACGTGGTTCTGCGCGACCGTCAGGAAGCCCTCCTGCAGGCGGGAGGTGTACCGCTGCCCGTCGACCGGGTCGATGACCAGCTCGCCGTCCTCGGCCAGCAGCGCCATCGTGGCCACGTGCCCGGGCAGGATGCCCAGCTGGCCGTCGGCGGTGCGAGCCCGCACGTACTTCGCCTCCCCGCGCCACACGACGGTCTCGCGGGTGACGACCTCGACGTTGAGCACTGCCATGGCTACTTGCTCCCGCCCTCGGCCTTGATCTCGGCCCACTTCTTCTCGACGTCGTCCAGGCCGCCGACGTTGTAGAAGGCCTGCTCCGGGACGTGGTCCAGGTCGCCGTCGCAGATCGCGGTGAAGCCCTCGATGGTGTCCTTGATGGACACGGTCGAGCCCTCCACGCCGGTGAACTGCTTGGCGGTGTAGGTGTTCTGGGACAGGAACTGCTCGATGCGCCGGGCCCGGGAGACCGTGACCTTCTGCTCCTCGGACAGCTCGTCCACGCCGAGGATCGCGATGATGTCCTGCAGGTCCTTGTTCTCCTGCAGGATCGACTTCACGCGCACCGCGGTGTCGTAGTGCTCCTGGCCGATGTACTGCGGGTCCAGGATGCGCGAGGTCGAGGACAGCGGATCCACGGCCGGGTACAGACCGCGCGAGGCGATGTCACGGGACAGCTCGGTGGTCGCATCCAGGTGCGCGAAGGTCGTGGCCGGGGCCGGGTCGGTGTAGTCATCCGCGGGGACGTAGATCGCCTGCATCGAGGTGATGGAGTGCCCGCGGGTGGAGGTGATGCGCTCCTGCAGCAGACCCATCTCATCGGCCAGGTTCGGCTGGTAGCCCACCGCGGAGGGCATCCGGCCCAGCAGGGTGGAGACCTCGGAGCCGGCCTGGGTGAACCGGAAGATGTTGTCGATGAACAGCAGCACGTCCTGGTTCTGCACATCGCGGAAGTACTCCGCCATGGTCAGACCGGTCAGGGCCACGCGCAGACGGGTTCCCGGGGGCTCGTCCATCTGGCCGAACACCAGGGCGGTGTCCTTGAGCACCCCCGCCTCGGCCATCTCGACCCAGAGGTCGTTGCCCTCACGGGTGCGCTCCCCGACGCCGGCGAACACCGAGGTGCCGCCGAAGTTGCGGGCCACGCGGGTGATCATCTCCTGGATGAGCACGGTCTTGCCCACGCCCGCACCGCCGAACAGGCCGATCTTGCCGCCGGAGATGTACGGGGTCAGCAGGTCCAGGACCTTGATGCCGGTCTCCAGCATCTGGGTGGAGCCCTCGAGCTGGGCGAAGTTCGGGGCCTTGCGGTGGATCGGCCAGTGGTCCTCGGCCTTGATCTCGTCGTTGTCCACATCCAGGGCATCGCCCAGGACGTTGAAGATGTGGCCCTTGACCGCATCGCCCACGGGCACGGAGATCGCGGCCCCGGTGTCCTGGACCGGGGTGCCGCGGACCAGGCCGTCGGTCTGCTGCAGGGAGATGGCCCGGACGAGGTTGTCGCCCAGGTGCAGGGCAACCTCGAAGGTCACCGTGCGGGTCTTCCCGCCGATGGTCAGCTCGGCGGTCAGGGCGTTGTAGATGTCCGGGATCTGGTTGGCGGGGAACTCGACGTCGACGACGGGCCCGATGACTCGGGCGACGCGACCGACGCCGCCCTGGGTCGATCCGCTGACCGACTCGGTGATGGTGGCAGTCATGTGATCACTTACCTCTTGGAACGTGCTGGGACGAAAAACGGTGGTTAGGACGCGAGGGAATCCGCGCCGGCGACGATCTCGGACAGCTCCTGGGTGATCTCCGCCTGTCGGGCGTTGTTCATCAGGCGCGTGTACTTCTTGACCAGCTCGTCGGCGTTGTCCCCGGCGGACTTCATGGCCCGCTGGCGCGAGGCCAGCTCGGAGGCTGCGGCCTCCAGCAGGCAGGAGAAGATCCGGGTGGCGATGTAGCGGGGCAGCAGAGCGTCCAGGACCTCCTGGGCGCTGGGCTCGAAGTCGAAGCTCGGCGCGTCGGCGAAGTCGGCGGCGGCGTCGTCCTGCCCGGGGAGGATCTCCTCGCCCAGCTCCTGCGCCTCGACGATCTTCAGCGGCAGCAGCCGCAGGATGCGCTCCTGTTGGGAGACCATCGACTCGAACTGGGTGTAGACGATGTGCAGGTCATCCACCCCGCCCTCGGCGGAGTCCGCGTCGAAGCGCTCCAGGAGCGCATCGCGGATCTGCACGGCGGTCTCCACGTCCGGGTTGTCGGTGTTGCCCGACCACACCTTCGCGTAGGGCCGCTCGCGGAAGTCGAAGTACTGCTTGGCCTTGCGGCCCACGAGGTACAGCTCCACCTCGCGCCCGTCCCGACGCAGCCGCTCGATCAGGCCTTCCGCCTTCTTCAGCACGTTGACCGAGTAGGACCCGGCCAGACCCCGGTCGCTGGTCATGATGACCACGGCCGAGCGCCGCGAGGGCTTGTCGTCGTTGATCAGCGGGTGGCTGATCGAGGTCTGCGAGGCCACCGCGGCGACCGCGCGGGTCAGGGCGTCGGCGTAGGGTCCGGCCTTGTCCGAGCGGGTGCGGGCGCGGTTGATCCGCGAAGTCGCGATCATCTCCATCGCCTTGAAGATCTTCTTCATCGACGACGTCGAGGAGATCTTCTGGCGGTAGACCCTGATCTGGGCTCCCATAGAGCTTCCTTTCAGCCCCGAGGCGGGGCGGGCCGTCCAGCGGCCCGCTCCGCGTCAGGTCTCATCGCTTGACGATCTCTTCCTGGTCCACCTCGGAGCGATCCACCGGGGCGTGCTCCTCGTGGCCGGGCTGGATCCCGCCCCCGCGGGGGCCTTCGGCGGCGAAGTCGCGCTTGACCTCGGCCACCGCAGACTTCAGCGCCTCCACCGTGGCGTCCTCGAGCTTGCCGCTGGAGGCGATGTCGCTGAGCACGGAGGTGTTCCGGCGCAGGTGCTCCAGGAACCGCTGCTCGAAGTCCAGGACGTCGGAGACCTCCAGGTCATCCAGATGCCCGTTGGTGCCGGCCCAGATGGAGGCCACCTGGTCCTCGACGTTGTACGGAGTGTACTGCGGCTGGCGCAGCAGCTCCGTCAGGCGAGCACCGCGGGTCAGCTGGCGGCGGGAGGCCTCATCCAGGTCCGAGGCGAACATCGCGAAGGCCTGCATGGACCGATACTGGGCCAGGTCCAGCTTCAGCGTTCCGGAGACCTTCTTCATCGCCTTGATCTGCGCCGCACCGCCCACGCGGGACACCGACACGCCCACGTCCACGGCGGGACGCTGGTTGGCGTTGAACAGGTCCGACTGCAGGAAGATCTGCCCGTCGGTGATGGAGATGACGTTGGTCGGGATGAACGCGGAGACGTCGTTGGCCTTGGTCTCGATGATCGGCAGCCCGGTCATGGAGCCCGCTCCGAGGTCGTCGGAGAGCTTGGCGCAGCGCTCCAGCAGGCGGGAGTGCAGGTAGAACACATCGCCCGGGTACGCCTCGCGTCCCGGCGGGCGGCGCAGCAGCAGGGACACGGCGCGGTAGGCCTCGGCCTGCTTGGAGAGGTCATCGAAGATGATCAAGACGTGCTTGCCCCCGTACATCCAGTGCTGTCCGATCGCGGACCCGGCGTAGGGCGCCAGGTACTTGAAGCCCGCGGCGTCGGAGGCCGGGGAGGCGACGATCGTGGTGTACTCCAGGGCACCGTTGTCCTCCAGGGTCTGGCGCACCGAGGCGATCGTGGAGGCCTTCTGGCCCACGGCCACGTAGATGCAGCGGACCTGCTTCTCCGGGTCCCCGGTCTCCCAGTTCTCCTTCTGGTTCAGGATCGTGTCGATCCCGATGGCGGTCTTGCCGGTCTGGCGGTCGCCGATGATCAGCTGGCGCTGTCCGCGCCCGATCGGGATCATCGCGTCGATGGCCTTCAGCCCAGTCTGCAGCGGCTCGTGCACCGACTTGCGCTGGGTCACGCCCGGGGCCTGCAGCTCCAGGGCGCGGCGCCCCTCGGACTCGATGGGCCCGAGGTCGTCGATCGGGTGGCCCAGGGGGTCCACCACGCGGCCGAGGAAGGCATCGCCGACCGGCACGGAGAGGACCTCCCCGGTGCGGTGCACCTCCTGGCCCTCCTCGACGCCGGTGAAGTCGCCCAGCACGATCGCGCCGATGTCGCGGGTGTCCAGGTTCTGCGCCAGCCCGAGGGTGCCGTCCTCGAAGCGCAGCAGCTCGTTGGCCATGACGGAGGGAAGCCCCTCCACTCGGGCGATGCCGTCACCCGCGCTGGTCACGCGCCCGACCTCGACCCGGTCGGTCTCACCGGGCTGGTAGAACGCCGCGAATTCGTTCAGCGCGCTGCGGACATCATCGGCATTGATGGTCAGATCCGCCATCTCGTGTCCCTGCTCTCCTGTAGTCGTGGATCGATCCGCCGCGGCGGAGGATCCGTGTGGTCTGTCGGGTGGGGGCCGGGCGCTCCGCCTGCACGGCGGATCCTCGGGCCTCCCGTGTCGGAAGGTGGTCGATGCGTCAGGACGCGGTCACGGTGCGATCCAGGTCAGCCAGCCGAGCCGTCATCGACCCGTCGATGACCTCGTCCCCGACCTGCACCTTGAGGCCGCCCAGGATCTGCGGGTCCACGACGACGTCGAGGATCAGCTCCCGGCCGTAGACCCGAGACAGGGCCCGGGTCAGACGCTGGCGCCGGGACTCATCCAGGGGCTGGCTGACGGTGACCTTGGCGATGGAGCGGCGCATCAGATGCACGAGGGCATCGGCGAAGCGCTGGGCCACCGCGTCCGGGGACTGCCCGCGCGGGTGGGCCGCGGCCTGGTCGATCAGCAGCCGCGCCTCCTCCGAGCGCACCGGGCAGATCCGCTCGGCCAGTCGCCGCCGGGCCTGCTCGCTCGCCCGGGCATCGGTCAGCGCGGACTGGATCCGCGGATCCTCCTGCACGACGGCCACGAAGCGCAGCAGATCCTCGGCGACCTCGGTGACGGCCTCCTGGCCTCCCCGGCGGGCGGCCACGGCGGCCGCGGCCACGGCCCCCAGGTGCTCGAGCGCATCGGCGAGATCGCGTTCGGCGCTCCAGCGCAGCCCCGCGGCGTAGGCCACGAGCTCGCGCACCACCGGGTAGACCCTGCCCTCCAGCACGGTCGCGGCGATGCCGCGGCGCTGCTCGGGCTGACGCAAGGGATCGGTCAGGCCGCGGCGCAACGCCCCGTCGGCGTCCAGGACGCCGACCACGGAGAACAGCTCCTCCGCCATCGTGGTGCTGGAGTCCGCGGCCCAGCGCTGGTCGAAGGCCTCGACCAGGTCCCGCAGGGACTGTCCCGATGCGCCGGCCATCAGCGGCTCACTCCCGCGTTGCGCTGCTGGAAGGCCTCCAGATCAGCGAGGAAGCGGTCCACGACCCGTTTCGAGCGCGCATCGTCCTCCAGGGACTCCCCGACGATCTTGCCCGCCAGGACCGTGGCCAGGCTGCCGACCTCGGTGCGCAGGGAGACCATGGCGGCCGAGCGCTCGGCCTCGATGGTCCGCTGCGCGCTCTCGGTGATGCGCGCGGCCTCGGCGTTGGCGCGCTCTTTGAACTCGGCGAGGATCTTCTCGCCCTCCTCGCGGGCGTCCTCGCGGATCTTCTGGGCCTCCAGGCGCGCGGACTCCAGCTGCTGGCTGTACTCCTCGCGGGCGGCGGCCGCCTCGGCCTGGGCCTTCTCGGCCTTCTTCAGACCGCCCTCGATGGCCTCGGTGCGGTCCTGGTAGATCTTCTCGAAGGCCGGGACGATGTACTTCCAGACGATGTACAGCAGGATGAAGAACCCGAGCAGCGCGACGACGATCTCCCAGACGTCCGGGAGGAGGATGTTGTTGCCCTCCTCCGCGGCCATGAGATCAGACATGTGGGTGTCTCCTGTTCTTAGACGGTTCGGCTCTGAAGCGCAGCCGGAGGGCTACTTGATCAGGGCCAGAACGAAGCCCAGGATGGCCAGGGCCTCGACCACGGCGAAGCCGAGGAACAGCATGGGCTGCAGCACGCGCTGGGACTCCGGCTGGCGAGCCACGGAGGTCATGTACGCGGCGAAGATCAGGCCGACGCCGATGCCGCCGCCGATCGCTGCCAGACCGAAGCCGATGACGCTGAGCGAACCTACCATGGGATGTTTCCTTTCATCGTGCCCGGGAACGGGTGCCGGGCGCTGGTGCCGCAAGCGGCGGGTACGTAGGGGCGGGAAGACCGGATCCGCTCCGGCGGATTCCCGCAGACCGGCGCGCGAAGCGCCGGAAGTCTTAGTGGGCCTCGGCCACGGAGCCCTGGATGTACACGGCGAACAGCAGGGTGAAGACGTAGGCCTGGATCACCTGGATCATCAGCTCCAGGAAGTACAGGAACAGCCCGAACACCGCCGCGAAGGGCGCCGTCAGCCAGCCGCCGACCCCGCCCTCGGTGAGCAGGAAGCCCAGCATGTACGCGGCGATCATCAGCGCCAGGTGCCCGGCGAACATCGTCGCGAACAGACGCAGGGAGTGGGTCATCGGCCGGATGATCAGGTTGGAGAGGAACTCCAGCGGGATCAGGATGATGTAGAAGGGCCACGGCACGCCGGAGGGCATGGTCATGGACTTGAAGAACCCGCCCAGGCCCTTGTTCCTGATGCCCACGGCCACCCAGAAGATGTAGGCGAAGCCGGCCATCGCGTAGGCCGCGCCGATGTGGGAGAAGGCCGGCAGCTGGATGAAGGGGATCGAGCCCCAGAGGTTGTTCACCAGGATGAAGAAGAAGGAGGTGAACAGCACCGGCACGAAGGGCTTGAACTGGTGGGCCCCGATCAGGTCCCGGCCGAGGGAGTTGCGCACGAAGCCGTAGCCGGCCTCCCCCACGAACTGCATCCGCCCCGGGACCATCGCGTGCTTGCGGGCCGCGGCCAGGAAGAACGCGGCGACGACGACGACCGAGAGGAGCACCAGCAGGGTCTGCTTGCCGAAGTCGAAGCTGCCGACGTGGAAGAACGGGGCGAGATGCATGTCCTCGACCGTGGGCGGCTCGAAGGCCGCGAGAACGAGCCCGGTATCCAGCACTGCGGATCCTTTCAGCAGGTACGGCGTGGTGTCAGGGCACGCGACGGCGAGGACCTCGACACTTGATTGATGTTCACCACTGCGGTCACGGCTGGCGCCCGGGGGCGTCGTCGTCCGTGGGCCGCATGTGCAGGTAGACCAGGTAGATGCCGGCGCAGGCTCCCACGCCGGCGCCGAGCCACACGATCCAACGCGTGCCCAGCAGGTGGTCCGCTCCCCAGCCTACCAAACTCCAGAACCCGGTGCCGATCACCAGGTAGATCAGCGTCATGAAGGCCCCGGCGATCCCGCCCTGGCGCACCAGGTCCCCGGCGCTGCGCAGATCCTCCGAGCTGCGCGGCACCAGCGGCGGCTCCTGCGGCTCGCTGTCCCGTCCGCTGCTCATGGGGCACCCTCCTCTCCGGTTGCGCTTCCCGGGCCCACTCGGGCCGGCGCCGGGGCGAAGTACGGGATCCGCAGCCGCCGCACGGCGATCACCTCGGCCGCAAGCATCAGCACGACCCCGAGCACCGCACCGGCCAGGAACCAGCCGCGGGATCCCTCCTGCGGCCACGGCAGGACCAGCAGCAGCGCCCCTGCCGCCAGCACCTTGACGGGGTAGGCGACCAGCAGGGCGGCCGCGACCCGGCCGCCCTGCTCGCCCACCAGCCGCACCAGCGCCCAGCTGACGGCGACGGCCAGCAGCACGATCCCCCCGCCCGCGAGGGCGGAGACCGCGGCGTTCCCACCGCCGAGGAGCAGGCCCGCGCCGGCCACCACGAGGCTGCCCGCGGCGACGTCGCCCAGGGCGGCCAGGGCCGCATCGGCCAGCGGGGTGCGACTCTGGCGCGGTGTGCGATGCCAGATCGGCGCCCTCACGCGGCCTCCCCCGAGGCCCGGGCCGCGCGCAGCCTGGCCAGCAGCGTCGGCAGGCTCAGGTACAGCGCCAGGATCGCCAGGGCCCCCGCCCCGGTTCCGGCGGCCGCGGCCCGGCTCAGCTCCAGGGACCAAATGCTCAGCACGGACACGGCCGCGGTCGCCGCGGTCACGACCGCCGCCGAGCCCAGGTGGGACAGCCCCAGATCCGTCAGCCGCTGGTAGACGTGCTGCCGGTGGGGGCGGTACCACGGCTCCCCGCGGCGGATCCGCCGCAGCAGCGTGGTGCCGGTGTCGGCCAGATAGACCAGCAGCGGGCCCAGCAGGTACTCCACGTAGATCCCGGACAGGAAGGCCCCGACGGCGCAGCAGGCCAGGGACCCGCCGAGGAAGTAGGAGCCGGTGTCCCCGAGGAAGACCCGCGAGCCCCACAGGTTCCAGGGCAGGAAGGCCAGATAGGCCCCGGCGATCGCGCTGGCCGCGACCACCAGCCAGGGGTGGTCCGTGACCCACCCGGCGTAGGCGTAGAAGACTCCCGCGGTCAGCCCGTGCAGACCGGAGATCCCGTTGATCCCGTCCATGAAGTTCGCGACGTTGATGTACCCGGCCACCGCGAGCACCCCGACCGGGATCCACCAGTAGCCGGTGCCCAGCACCAGCGTCAGGCCCAGCGTGACCGCCAGGCCGATCAGCAGCTGGGCGGCCGCTCGGACCCGCACGGAGACCCCGGCGGAGTCCTCTCGCCAGCCCAGCGCCCCGCAGGCGGCCATCCCGGCCAGCACCACGAGCATCACCGAGCGGTCCACCGGCACCAGCCCCACGGCCAGGCCCACCAGCGCCCCCGCCAGGGCGGCCGCCGCGGTGGCCAGGCCCATCCCGCGCAGGGTCGGCACCGCGTGGGAGGAGCGCTCCCCGGGCATGTCCAGCACGCCCAGGCGGCGCAGCAGCGGCAGCACGGCCAGGGGCAGGAGGGCCCCCAGGATCAGCCCGAGGCCGCCGGGCAGCAGGATCAGCGAGGACTGCATCGGGGTCACCGCCGCGATGCGTCCGAGGCCGGGGCTCCCGGGGCCGAGGCATCCGGGGCCGCAGCCTCCGTCCCCGGGGCGGAGGCGGCGCCGTCGTCCTCGGAGCGCGGGGCGGGCGGATCCAGGACGGGCAGCTCCTGGGTCACGGGCATGTTCCCGCGCAGCTTCCACTCATGGCGGTCCAGCCGGCGCGGGTCCAGCTGCGGGGAGTCCGTGTGGGAGATCTGCGGGTGCCCGCGGTGCACGCCGCGCTCCCCGTCCCCGATCAGCTCCTCGTGCAGCTTCTCCCCCTGGCGCAGCCCGGTGATCTCGATGCTCACATCGTGGCGCCCGCTCATCTCGATCAGGTGCCGGGCGATGTCGTAGATGCGCACCGGCTGGCCCATGTCCAGGATCAGCACCTCCCCGGGCTGGCCGATCGCCCCGGCCTGGATGACCAGCTGGCAGGCCTCCGGGATGGTCATGAAGTAGCGGGTGGCCTCCCGGTCCGTGACGGTCACCGGGCCGCCGCGGCGGATCTGCTCGGTGAACAGCGGGAGCATGGACCCGCGGGAGCCGAAGACGTTGCCGAAGCGCACCGAGGTGTAGCGCCCGTCGGCGTGCCGGGACATCCAGGCCGTCATCTTCTCCGCCATCCGCTTGGAGTGGCCCAGCACCGTGGTGGGGTTGGCGGCCTTGTCCGTGGAGACGTTGACGAACACCTCCACGCCCACCTCGGCGGCGGCCTGCAGGACGTTGCGCGAGCCCAGGACGTTGGTCTTCCACGCCTCATCCGGGTACTGCTCCAGCAGCGAGACGTGCTTCAGGGCCGCGGCGTGGAAGACCACCTGGGGACGGCGCTCACGGAAGATCCGGCGCAGCGCCTCCTCGTCGCGGATGTCGGCCAGGACCGTGTCCGGACCATCCAGCAGGCCCCGGCCCGTGATGGAGATCTGGGTGGCCTGCACGTTGGATTCGTCGCGATCCAGCATGATCAGCTCCCGCGGGGCGAAGTGGGTGATCTGCCGGCACAGCTCCGAGCCGATCGACCCGCCCGCCCCGGTGACCAGCACGCGCTTGTCCGTGAGGTAGCGGGCGATGCCCTCCACGTTGATGTCCACGGGTCGGTGCCCGACGATGTCCTCCAGGCGGATGTCGCGCAGATCCAGGGCCCGCCGCGCGGAGGCGCCGAACATGTCCTTCAGCGGCGGTGCGGTGAGGATGCGCACCTGGGCGTCGCCGAGCTCCTCGCGGATCCTGCGCATCAGCTGCGGGTCCGGGTCGGCCATCGCGATGATGAGCACCTGGGCCCGCTCCCGTCGCAGCACCGCCGGCAGGTCGGTGAGGTTCCCGGCCACCGGCACGGAGCTGATGCGCAGGTGCTTCTTGGCCGGATCGTCGTCGATGATCGCGACCGGCAGGTAGGGGGAGTCCTTGTCCTGCAGCATCTGGGTGACCAGGGTGTTGCCGAGGAAGCCGGCCCCGTACACGACGGCGTGCGGGGCGTGCTCGCTGGGCTTGGACTTGGACTCCACGTACATGCGCTTGAGATAGCGCACCGCCGCCATGAACAGCCAGGCGAAGGGGAAGGCGATCAGGCCGATGGAGCGGGGCATGTGCAGCCACACCCCGAGGATCAGCAGGAAGGCCTGCACCACGATCATGACCACGAGGGTGACCAGGATGAGGGCCTTGGCCTCGTCGAAGCTGCCGAAGCTGTAGCGCCCCCGATACAGGCCGAACAGGGCGCCGGCGATCATCTGGGCGACCACCGCGAGCACCACCACGGCGATCAGGCCGGGCACGTGCACGAGGCCGTAGTCCATCTCGTAGCGCAGGAACAGCCCCAGCAGCACCGCCACGATCCACGCGGCGGAGTCCAGGAGCATCTGCGTCCACAGCCACGCCCGGGGCCGCTCGTAGGCGACCGCCGCCTCCGACGACGCTCCCGTCCCGGTCATGCCCGATGCTCCCTTCCGTCGGTGGCCGACCCCTGGCCGCCGCGCTGTCCGCGCCGGGCGTGACCGGAGCCGATGAGGGCGCGGAAGGCGCGGATGCGCCATGCCCTCGGAATGACACGGTACCCGCCGCGCACGACGACGTTGCGCAGCGCGGTCGCCGGGCCGATGTGCCCGGCCGCGCACAGGTGCCGCTGCAGCAGCAGCTCCCGGCGCAGGGCCCCCAGCCCGCCGCGGCGGTCCCAGGCCGCGGCCCCGGCGCGGTAGATGACGAGCGGCTCGGGCAGGTTGCCCAGCCGATCCCCGCGGGCCAGCAGCCGCATCCACAGGGCGTAGTCCTCGGCCCCCGGGACCTCCTCGTAGCCGCCGACCGCGCGCACCGCATCGGCGTCGAAGACCACCGTCGGGTGCGCGAGGGGGTTGCGCAGCCGCGCCGCGCGCCGGATCCGGCGGGGATCGGTCTCCATGTGCCGCTCGGCCTCGATGCGGGTCAGGCTCGCATCGGCTTCGCGCAGGCCGGACCCGAGCACCGTGTATCGCCCCTCGGCCACCGGCGGCACCTGGCGGGCGAAGCGCTCGGGCAGGGAGACATCGTCGGCATCGGCCCGGGCGACCACCCGGTGGGTGCACGCGGCCAGGCCCTCGTTCAGCGTGCTCGGCAGGCCGCGGTGCTGGGCCCGCTCCAGGATGACGACGTCGATCCCGGCCTCCCGGGCCCGGGGCGCGACCTCGCGGATGACCGCCCGCAGGGCCTCGGGCAGCGCGCCGTCCTCGGCCAGGACCAGCTGGGAGGGGCGCAGGCGCTGCTCGAAGAGGTTGGACTCCAGGGCCCGGCGCAGGCCCTCCGGGGTGTCCCCGCGGTAGACCGGCATCAGCACCGAGAAACCCTCATCCTCAACCTGAGATTTCATATCAACCTCGGGTTCAGGTTCGCCGGGCACCGCGTGCCGACGCAGATCGTAGCAGCCGCGCAGGACCGCCTCGGTCGGGCGCGGAGCCCGCAGCGCGTCGCGCACACCCCGCAGCAGGCGCCCCGCCACGACGCGGCGATCCGAGGCCCCGCGGAAGGTGCGCAGCCACAGCCGCAGCGTCGCCCCGAAGTACAGGACCTTCTCCCACGGCGCCAGCGAGGCGCTGCGGGTGAACACCCACAGCTTGTTGCGCACGTCGAAGTAGAACCGCGGGCCGGGATCGGCATCCGTGGTCCCGAAGGTCTTGGTCCGGTGCACGGCCACGGAAGCGGGGGCCTGCACCGCGTCGCGGAAGCGGGCCAGGCGCGTGGAGTACTCGAAGTCGTCGTTCCAGATGAAGTACTCGGCCAGGGGCAGCCCGGTGCGGCGCATCGGCGTCGCGTCCATGAGCAGGGAGACGAAGGAGCCCGAGCGGATCGTGCGCGCCCCCACCCGCGCGGCCCGACGGCGCCGGGCGGGCCCGGGCAGGATCCGCTCCCGCATGGAGTTCATCGGGTGCTCGCGCCCGTCGGTCCAGACCACGCGGCTGGCCACGAAGGCCGGGCGGCGGGCCGGGTCCTCGGCGTAGTCCCGCCAGGTGCGCACCAGCTCGGCCAGCGTGTCCGGCTGGGGCTCGGTGTCATCGTCCATGACCCAGACCAGCTCGGCGTCGTGCCGGTGCAACGCCCGATCGATGCCCGCGGCGAAGCCTCCCGCTCCCCCGAGGTTGCGCTCCAGGCGCACCACGTCCAGGGGCACGCGCCCGCGGTGCTCGGTGAGCACCCGGGCGGTCTGCGGGCCGGAGGCGTTGTCCACCACCACGACGACCGCCGGTCTCACCCGCGCCCCGTCGATGCCCGCCAGCGTCAGGCGCAGCAGTTCGGGGCGGTCGTAGGTGACCACCACCGCCACCACCCGGGGCTCCTGGCCCTCGGGGCGGGGGCGCGCGGGATGCTCTTGCGCGGCAGCTGGCACGTCGGATTCCTCTCCCCTCGGCCCGCCCGTGCGCGGGCTCGGACTGCCCCTGCTGGGCCGGCGCGCGAAGCCCGGACGAAGGGCGCCCGAAGAGGCGTGTACGTCAGTAAGGTGGACACAGGGCGTCCCGGCCGCGCCGGCTGAGCCGTCGGCACCGCGCGGACCCCCGCTGCAGATCACCAGTTTAGCGTGACCTCACCCGGCAGCCCCGGGCCGAGGCCCGCACACGAGGAGAGCGAGACCACATGAACCAGAGCACCTGGCGCGTCCTGGGGGCCACGGGCTTCGTCGGATCGGCCACCATGACCCGCCTGCAGCAGCTGGGGATCGGGGCCGCCCCGGTCGCGGCTCCCCGCCTGGCCACCTCGGCCACCGGTGCCGGGCAGCTCATCGCCGAGGCCCGGCGCCTGGAATCGGTGATCGACTACCTCGCGGATTCCTTCGCCGGCGCCGAGGTCGTGGTCAACGCCGCCGGTCTCGCGGCGCCGGGACAGCAGGAGCTGCCCCCCTTGGTCGGGGCCAACGCCCTGCTGCCGGCCGTCGTCGCCGTGGCCGCCCAGCGCACCGGGGTCACCCGGGTGCTGCACCTGAGCTCGGCCGCGGTGCAGGGCGCCCGCCCGCGGTTGGACGCCTCCCCCGACACCTCTCCGTTCTCCGCCTACTCCTTCTCCAAGGCCCTCGGCGAGGACTGCCTGCTGCGGCTGCGGGAGTTCATCACGGCCACCGCCAAGGTCGGCGCCGCCCCGGGCTCGGCCGGCTCGGACTACCCGGCCGCCCCGAGCTCGCGTCCGGCCCGGGTGGCCGGGGATCACGCCGCGCAGCTGTGCATCATCCGAGCGACCTCGGTGCAGGGATCCGGGCGGGACACCACGACGGCGCTGGCCCGCTTCGCCGGGTCCTTCCTGGCCTCGGTGGCAGGCTCCGGCACCCAGCACACCCCGGTGACCTCGGTGCAGGCGCTGGCGGAGTTCATCGTGGCCGCGGGGCTGCGGGAGGAGCCGCTGCCGGAGATCCTGCTGCAGCCCTGGGAGGGGGCCACCACCGCCTCGGTGATCCGGGATGCCGGACGGCGCGAACCGCATCGCATCCCCGCTCCCCTGGCCCGGATGCTGGTGCGCGGCGGCTACGCGGTCTCGGGGCTGTCCGGAGACCGCCTGCGCGCGGCGGTGCGCCGCGTCGAGCTGGCCTGGTTCGGCCAGGATCAGGACGACGCCTGGACCGAGCGGCACGGTCTGCTGCCTGAGCGGCACGTGGGGGCCGTGCTGCGCCAGGCGCACCAGGCCGCGGGCGTCAGCCGACGCGGCCGGTGAGGCGGCGTCAGTCCCGGGCGGACGGATCGAAGAACAGCGCCCGGGCCCGCTCCACCGGGAGGGGGTCCACGCGCTGCCCAGCCGGGGCTGACCCGGCTGCCGAGCCCGCCGCGGCGGCCTCCCGGGTGCGCAGCTGATCCACCGCGGGGCCCGAGCTCGGGTTGTCCGTGTCGAGCAGGCGCTGGGTGAGGCTGCCCGGCTCCGGGGCCCCCGCCCGCGGGCCCTCTCCGGGCCCGCCGGTCACCGGCGCGGCATCGGCCCCGTCGGCCGCCGAGTCCTGCGCATCCTGCCCTTCGGTCCCGGGGCGGGAGTCCTCGGCGGGATCCGGCGAGCCGTCCGCTCCCCGCGCGGAGTCCTCATCGCGCAGGATCCGCTCGTGCTCCTCGCGGGTCAGCAGATCCGGGGCGGTCTCCCGCAGCAGGGCGAGATCCAGGGCCCCGGTGCGCACCACCACGGGCCGATCGCCCGTGACGTCGATGATCGTGGACGGGGCGACCTCCGTGCTGGGCGTCTGCTCGTCGCGGCCCAGCGGGCGTCGGCCGCCGTCCAGGATGGCCTCGACCCGCTCGCCCAGCTGGGTCATGGCCTCGACGGCGTCGGTCGCGGCCGTCTGCCCGGTCCGATTCGCGCTGGAGACGGCCAGCGGCCCGGTCGCGCGCAGCAGCTCGCGGGTCAGCTCATCCGCGGGCACGCGCAGGGCCACGGTGCCCCGGGTCTCCCCCAGGTCCCAGTTCAGCGAGGGCTGGGCGCGCACGATCAGGGTCAGCGCCCCCGGCCAGAAGCGCTCGGCCAGGGCCCGGCCGGTGGCCGGGACGGTCTCGGCCAGGGCGTCGAGCACCCCGGGATCCGCGATGAGCACCGGCGGCGGCATGGTGCGCGAGCGGCCCTTGGCGGCCAGCAGCTGAGAGACGGCCCCCGGGGAGAAGGCGTCCGCGGCGATCCCGTAGACGGTGTCGGTGGGGATCACCACGGTGCGGCCCCCGGCCAGCAGGTCCCTGATTCTCTCCAGGGCGCGGGTGCGGTCCTCGGCGGTGTCGGTGGTGTACACGGTGGCGCTCACGGTGCAGATGCTCTTTCGTCTCGGGGGTGCGCGGACTCCGCGCGCTCTCCAGGGTATCCCGGGGCCAGCCCGGCGGTGGCCCGGTCCCGTCCGGTCAGGTCCCGCACGGTGCGCACGCGGAAGAATCCGCGGTCGCGGAACAGGGCGGCCACGGCCTCGGCCTGGACCTCCGCGTGCTCCATGACCAGCAGCCCACCGGGGCGCAGCAGCCGCGCGGCGCGCTCCAGGAACGCCGTCGGGATCGCCAGGCCGTCCGGGGAGCCGCCGTAGAGGGCTTCGGGGGGATCGTAGCGGGCGACCTCGGGGTCCCGCGGCACGGCCTCCTCGGGGATGTAGGGCGGGTTGGTCACGATCGCCTCCACCGTGCCCTCCGCCCCCGGCAGGGCGTGACGCGCATCCCCCCGACGCAGCTGGATGCGCACCCCGTGCTCCCGGGCGACGCGCCGGGCGTTGCGCTCGGCCCAGGCCAGGGCGGCCTCGGAGCGCTCGACGCCGATCACGCGGGCCCCGGGGTTCTCCTGCGCCACGGCCAGGGCCAGCGCCCCGGAGCCGGTGGCCAGGTCCACGACCAGCGGGGCGGGCTCGGATGCGGGCTCGGAGCCGGGGGTCTCAGGGCCCGGGGCCTCGGCGCGGCGGGCGGCCAGGTGCGCGCTGACCTCGTCGACCAGCACCTCGGTCTCCGGACGCGGCACGAACACCCCGGGCCCGACGAGCAGCTCGAGCCGGCGGAACGGGGCGCGCCCGGTCAGGTGCTGCAGGGGCTCCCGGGCAGCACGTCGGCGGATCAGCTCGGCGTAGCCCGCGGGCACCGCCAGCCGCCCGGTGATCGCCCCGGCGGCCACCTCCCAGATCGGAAGAGCACATGTCTGAACTCCAGTCACCAGATCA
>OMJG01000387.1_pt1 | contig 33545 bp, 27 predicted proteins | sample 1646431 | NCBI WGS metagenome assembly OMJG01 (sample SAMN03771674, study PRJEB25209) | food metagenome | isolation source: Cotija cheese | place: Mexico:Jalisco,Michoacan | collected 2011-12-12
GCCACGAAGACCTGGATGCGCGTGTAGGAGACCAGGGAGTGCCAGCCGCGGCGACCGGCGCCGTTGACGGCCCGGCGCGCGCTCTTCGGGGCGAGGCCGACGAGGAACAGCCAGATCCGCTCCCCCTCGAGGAGGAAGAAGATCAGCGTGAACAGGCAGATCACGAGGCCCTCGCCCACGTTGCCGGCGGTGGAGCCGAAGCTGGCGGCTCCGGCGAGGATCTGCGATGAGTTGTCCTTGATGGTCGCGGTCACGGAGCTGATCGCCTGGTCCACCTGGTCCACCGTGACGTGCAGGGGCCCGTCGGCCAGCCAGTCCATGAGCTGGTGGTAGCCGGCCACCACCTGATCGGACAGGTCGGTGAACCCGGAGACCAGCTGCTGGCCCACGAGGGTCAGCAGCCCCAGGACGACGACGATCAGGCCGATCTCGGTGATGGCGGTGGCCCACCCGGAGCCGATGCGGTGCTTGCGCAGCCACCGCACTGCGGGGGTGAGCAGTCCGGCCAGCAGGGCGGCGACCGCCACCCCCACGAGGATCGTGGAGACGGGGCGGGACAGCCACACGATGACCCCGGCCATGATCAGCACGAACAGCAGCCGCCAGGACCAGGCGGCGGCGGTGTTCAGGGCGAAGGGGATGTGCGGATCCTGCCGACGGGAGTCCCCGCCCTGCCCGGAGGAGCGACGGGTCCACGGCTCGGTGGGACGGTCCCCGGGCGGCGGGGTGGTGATGGGAAGCTGCGGCTCAGCCGCGCCGTCCTCGGTGGTGCTCATCGGCGGGTTCTCCAAGGGTTCAGGGATGGGTGGAAGGGATCCGCACGGCACCGGGCCCCGGTGCGGAAGCCGCCGTCTCGGCGGTGCTTGCGCGCCCGGGGCCCGATGGCCGGGGGTGGGGAGCAGCTCAGTCGTCGCTGCGCATGAAGTAGCTGAACAGGCGCAGGATCTCGATGTAGAGCCAGACGAGGGTCACGATCAGGCCGAAGGCCAGGCGCCAGGATTCCTTCTCCGGGACGCCCGCGCGCAGGGCCTCGTCGATGTTCTGGAAGTCCGCGATCAGGCTGATCGCGGCCATCGCCACGACGATCAGGCCCAGCGGGATGCCCAGGGGGATGCCGAAGATCTCGGCGTCGCGCATCGAGGAGCCTGTGATCATCCCGAAGACGAAGTTGCCCACCAGGAACACCAGGTAGGCGATCATCCCGATGCCCAGGATCGCGACCATCCGCTGGGACAGGCGCACCCCGGCCTTGGCGTAGAGCATCAGCATCCCGATGAACACGACCACGGTGGCCAGCACCGCGTTGATGACGATCCCGCCGTACTGGGCTTCGAAGACCCCGGAGATCGCCCCGAGCAGCAGTCCCTCGGCCACGGCGTAGACCATGGTCAGCACCGGGGAGACGTTCCTCTTGAAGACCACCACGAAGCCGACGACCAGACCCACGATGCCGCCGAGGAAGCCCAGACCGGGGACGAACCAGCCCACGGCGGCACCGACGATGACCAGGCCCAGCAGGGACAGGGTCTTCGCGACGACGTCGTTGAGAGTGGCCCGCCGGGTGTCGGCCGGGGTCGCCGAGGGGGCCTGGTACATCCGGTTCAGCTGCTCGGCGTCGGCGGTCTGCGGACCGGGCTGTGCGACGGCGGGGTTCGGCACCGCATACGGGGAGGGCGCCTGGGAGGTCGTCGCCCGCCCGGCGCCGTCATAGTAGTCCAGCGGCTGGTTCGCGTAGGGGTTCTTCTGCGCCTCGGTGCTGAGACGGCTGATCAGGGGGTTGCCTCTGGCCATGGGTGTTCTCATCTCCTGAGAGTGTTCGCTCACGGTCGTCGACGGCATCGCTGGCGACGGCCGCCGCGCGGACCACAGGCTGCGCAGACGACCACGACACGTCGCGGCCCAGTCTACAAGGCAGCGGCGCCTGCGGGCAGGCCCGTGCGGGCGCGTATCGCCCACAGCGTGAGCGTGAGGCGCCCCAAGGTGACGAGCGCGGTGCCCCAGGTGGGACTCGAACCCACACTGTGCAGATTTTAAGTCAGCTGCCTCTGCCGATTGGGCTACTGGGGCGCAGGGGGCGGCCCTCCGACGCCGGGGCGCCAGGAGCCGCCCGCGCGGTGCGTCCCCTCGTGGGAGAGGACGCACCGCGCGGAGCCGAGACCGGGCTAGAGCCGGGCCTTCTTGGCCTCCGGGGCGTTGCCGGTGGCGGCCAGGAACGGCAGGCGCGGATCCCGGGCGTGGCGGATCGGGGTGGTGTCCCGGCCGAACACGGTGGACAGGATCCAGTTCGCGCCCACGCGGGCGGAGCGCTCCGCGGTGGGGATCGCGTAGCCGTGGTAGAGGCGGTGCATCAGCCAGGCCAGCGGACCCTCGAAGGAACGGCCCTTGATGTTGGCCACGCCCTTGTACGCCCCGAGCCCGGCGACCGCACCGAGGTTCTCGTGGTAGTAGTCCTCCAGCTGTCCGCCGCTGCGGGAGGCCAGCAGGTTCTTGGCCAGGCGCACGCCCTGGCGGGAGGCGTGCTGGGCGTTGGGCACGCAGAACCCGCCGACGCCGCCGCCGGTCAGATCCGGCACCGCGGCGTTGTCCCCGGCGGCCCAGGCGCCCTCCACGGGGCCGTCGTCGCCGGTCACGCGCAGGTCGGCGCCCACGCGCACGCGCCCGCGCTCATCCAGCGGCAGGTCCGAGTTCTTCAGGAACGGCGCGGCCTGCACGCCGGCGGTCCAGATCAGGGTGTCGGCCTCGACCACCCCGGCCGAGGACTTGTCGGACATGTTCACCAGCTTCAGGGTGTGCCCGTCCTCGACCTCGCCGAGGGAGGTGTTCAGCAGGACCTCGATGCCGCGGGCGCGCAGGTGCGCGACGACCGACTCGGCCCGGGTCTCCGGGACCTCCGGCATGATCCGGCCCATGGCCTCGACCAGCACGAAGCGCAGGTCGCTGGAGCGCAGCTGGGAGGTTCGCTCCACGGCGTCGCGGGCCATGTCCTCGATCTCGCCGATCGTCTCGATGCCGGCGAAGCCGCCGCCGACGACCACGAAGGTCAGGGCTCGACGCCGGGCGTCCTCGTCCTTGAGCAGGCTGGCGACCTCGATGCGCTCGAGCACCCAGTTGCGCACGTGCTCGGCCTCTTCGATGCTCTTCATGCCGATCGCGGCGTCGGCCAGGCCCGGAATCGGGAAGGCGCGGGTCACGGATCCGGCGGCGACCACGATCTGGTCGTAGGTCAGCTCGTAGGTGTCGCCCGCGTCGATGCCGCGCAGGGTCGCGGTGCGGTTGCGGTGGTCGATCTTCTCCACGTGCGCGGCGAGGATCTCGCTGTCGCGCAGGTGCTGGCGCAGCGGGACCACGGCGTGACGGGACTCGATCGAGCCGCCGGCCACCTCCGGCAGGAACGGCAAGTAGGTCATGTAGGGGTTGGGATCCACGACGGTGACGACGCCGCCGGAGGCCTTGACGTCCTTCTGGATCCGGGAGGCGACGGTCAGGCCGACATAGCCGCCGCCGACCACGAGAATACGGGGGCGATCGTTCGCCAGGTGGTTGAAAGCCATGGTGAGAATGCTACTCCTTGCGCTGGAGGGGTGGGCCCGTGGCGCCGCGGCGGGGATGGCCCCGCGACGCCGACGCCGGACCGGACGGTTCACCCGCCCCATCCTGCCACCGTGATGGCGCCCATGCCATCCCCCCCCTGCGAACTCGGGCCGCGGGGCGCGCGCCGCTCAGGAGAGCAGGGACAGGGCGATGCCGTCGAGGATGTCCTGCTCGGAGGTCACCGCGGTGCGGATCCGCCCCTCGGTCAGCTCCCCGATCCGCTGGGCGATCCGAGCCCAGATCTGCGCCCCCGCGCCGATGACGTCCTCCCGCCCGGCCGGCATGTACTCCAGGTCCGAACGCTGCTCCCGGGTCATCCGCGTCAGCTCCCCGGCCGCCGCGGTGATCTCCTCGATGCCCAGTTCGGCCCCGTGCACGGCCTGGGAGTCGTAGCGCCGCAGGCCCAGGGCCCGGGCGGTCACGGTGGTCACGGACCCGGCCACCCCGATCAGCCGGGTCGCGGTGTCCAGCGGGACGGTCTCCAGGGTGGCCTCCACCGCGGCGTCGACGTCCTCGACCAGGCGGCGCAGCTGGGCCTCGGTGGGCGGATTCGAGCTGAGGTAGCGCTCGGTCAGGCGCACGGAGCCGATGTCGTGGGACCGGGCGGCGATCACCCCGTCGGCCTCGCCCAGCACGAACTCAGTGGACCCTCCCCCGATGTCCACGACGAGGCTGCGGCCCTCGGCGGCCTGCGGCACGGCGGCCGCTGCCCCGGCGAAGGACAGCCGGGCCTCCTCGTCCCCGCTGATGACCTCGGGCTCGATCCCCAGCCGCTCCCGGATCCCCGCGGCGAAGGCCTGCCGGTTGCCGGCGTCGCGGGTCGCGGAGGTCGCGACCATGCGCACCCGGTCCACCTCGTGGCGGCGCAGCTGCTCGGCGTAGGCCCCGGCGGCCTCGAAGGTGCGCTGAAGGGCCTCCTCCGAGAGCCAGCCGGTGGCGTCCACCCCGGCCCCGAGGCGCACGATGCGCATCTCGCGCACGACGTCGCGCAGCCGGGGCGCGGACCCGGGGGCGTCGGAGCCGGCGTCGGGGTCGGCGTCGGCGATGAGCAGACGGATGGAGTTGGTGCCGCAGTCGATGGCGCCCACGCGCATGATCGGGTCCTTCCGGTGGTCTCTCGGCAGGGGTGGGGCGGATCAGTCCTGGTCGCGCCAGGCGGGATCGCAGGCGCAGCGGTGCGGGGACCAGGAGGGCTCCACGGCCTCCAGGGTCTCATCCCCCAGGGGGTTGATGCCGGTGCCCACGGCCAAGGTGTGTCCGAGCAGGGCGTGCAGGCACTTGACCCGCACGGGCATGCCCCCGGCGGAGATGCCCTCGATCTCGGGAACCTCCCCGGTGCCGGCCAGCCGCCCGATCCGAGCCCGGCGGGCCAGATAGTCCTCGTGGGCGGCGCGGTAGGCCGCCGCCAGCCGCTCATCCCGGCCCAGCCGCTCGGTCATCTGCGCCATGACCCCGGCGGCCTCCAGCCGGGAGGTGGCCTGGGTGGCCCCGGGGTGGGCCAGGTAGAAGACGGTCGGGAACGGGCTGCCCCCGGACAGCCGCGGGGCGGTCGCGGCCACCAGAGGGTTCCCGCACACGCAGCGGGCCGGGATCTCCACGACGTCGCGCACCGGGCGGCCCAGCATCCGGGTCAGCACCCGCAGATCCTGGGCGGTGGGCTCCAGCGCGGTCTCGTCGACGCCGAAGCCGGTCCCGGGGCGCACCTCGTCCCCGGCGGCGGCCGGGGCCTGCGCGGTCTCGGCCTCGCGGTGCTCGGCCTCGCGGGGCTCGACGTCGCCGGAGGCGGTGTTCGGGGTGGAGGCGGGAGAGGGTGCGTCCTGGGGCGAGGGGCTCAACAGGGCCTCCTGGGGTCGGTGCGGCAAGGGGTCAGCGGGTTCCGGCCACGGATTCCCAGAGGCTGGTCCCCCAGCTGGGGTGGCCCTGGGCCGCGGCCTCCGCGGAGGAGTCATCGGCCTGGGCCGGGCCCTCCTGCTGGCCGATGACCATGTACGGGGTGGCTCCCGGATCCACGTACATCAGCCGCTCGCGGGCCTGCTGGCGGACGTAGTCATCCGAGTCCCAGCGCTTCTTCTGCTCTTCCAGATCCGCCTGCTGGGACTGCAGGTCGGCGATGTCCCGGTGCAGGGACTGGATCTCGGCCTGCTGGGCGAAGTAGCGGTGCACGGTGGGAGCCAGAGGCACCACGAGCACGGCCGCGATCAGCAGCAGCAGGAGGGTGCGCCCGGAGAAGGAGCGGGCGGCCACCGGCTCCAGGGTGGGATGGCGGTCCTCCTGCTCGGACCAGTCCTCGGCGCCGACCAGCGCGCCCCGGGGGTCCTCCTGCTCGACCAGCTCCACCTCGGGCGGCTGCTCGGGATCGGCCGGGCGGGTCGGGCGGGAGTCCGTCGAGCCGGACGCCGTCGGGCGGGATGCCGCGGCGCTGCGGGCGGGGGGCCGGGTGTAGCCGAGCCAGCGGGCCGCGCCGCGCAGCGGATTCCTCATCGTGGGACTGCCCCTCTCCCCTGTCGGCGCGCACGAGAGGCCGCGCCGACGGTGTCCTGACGGATCTCGGCCTCGGAAGCGGCCCGGACCCGCGCGGGTCTGCTGACCCGCCCGCCCAGTCTAGCGAAGAACGACGCCGCCCAGCGCCGCCGCCCCTCGGATCGCGAGGGGACGGCGAGCACCGGGCGGCGTCGTCTCTCAGCGCGCTCAGCGCGCGCGGGCGGGCTCCGCGGCTCATCGGCCGCGGGTCCGGATCACTTCGCGGTGAAGCGGGGGAAGGCGGAGGCCCCGGCGTAGCGGGCGCCGCCGGCCAGCTCCTCCTCGATGCGCAGCAGCTGGTTGTACTTGGCCACGCGCTCGGAGCGGGCCGGGGCGCCGGACTTGATCTGCCCGGCGTTGGTGGCCACCGCGATGTCCGCGATGGTCACGTCCTCGGTCTCCCCGGAGCGGTGGGAGATCATGCAGCGGTAGCCGTTGGTCTGGGCCATCTCCACGGCGTCGAAGGTCTCGGTCAGGGAGCCGATCTGGTTGACCTTGACCAGCAGGGCGTTGGCGGCGTCCATCTCGATGCCCTTGGCCAGGCGCTGCGGGTTGGTGACGAAGAAGTCATCGCCCACGATCTGCACCTTGTCACCGAGGTGCTCGGTGATGGTGCGGTAGCCCTCCCAGTCGTCCTCGTCCAGCGGGTCCTCGATGGAGACCAGCGGGTACTTGGCGACCAGCTGGTCGTAGTACGCGGACATCTCCTCGGCGGTCTTCTGCTCGCCCTCGAAGGAGTAGGTCTTGGAGTCCTTGTCGTAGAACTCGGAGGAGGCCACGTCCAGGGCCAGGGCGACGTCCTTGCCCGGGGTGAAGCCGGCCTTCTCGATGGCCTCGAGGATCAGGTCCAGGGCCTCGGCGTTGGAGTCCAGGTTGGGGGCGAAGCCGCCCTCATCGCCCAGGCCGGTGGACAGCCCGCGCTCCTTCAGCACGTTCTTCAGCGTGTGGTAGACCTCGGCGCCGTAGCGCAGGGCCTCGGAGAAGCTCGGGGCGCCGATCGGGGCGATCATGAACTCCTGGATGTCCACGTTGGAGTCGGCGTGGGAGCCGCCGTTGAGGATGTTCATCATCGGCACGGGCAGCACGTGGGCGTTGGGCCCGCCCAGGTACTTGTACAGCGGCAGCTCGGCGGACTCGGCGGCGGCGTGGGCCACGGCCAGGGAGACGCCGAGGATGGCGTTGGCGCCGAGCTTGCCCTTGTTGTCGGTGCCGTCCAGGTCCAGCATCGCCTGGTCGACGACGCGCTGATCCGCGGCATCCAGGCCGACGACGACCTCGGAGATCTCGTCCTCGACGGCCTTGACCGCATCCAGGACGCCCTTGCCGAGGTACAGGTGCTTGTCGCCGTCGCGACGCTCCACGGCCTCGAACTCGCCGGTGGAGGCACCCGAGGGCACCGCGGCGCGGCCGACGGAGCCGTCCTCCAGCAGGACCTCGACCTCGACGGTCGGGTTGCCGCGCGAGTCCAGGATCTGGCGGGCGTGCACGTCCAGGATGATAGCCATGGTGTTCTCCTTTGAATCGGGAAGGATGATGGGCTGATCAGTGCTCGGACCCCGAAGGGCCCTCTGCCACGAGTCTACCAATTCCCCACACGATCACACAGAGTTTCAGGGAAACCCAACTGGACGGCTCGGGAGGAGGCCGATCGGACCGGGGCCGACGCCGCGGCTCAGCCGACCCGGCGCACGTAGCGACGCACCGCGGCACGCAGCGCGGCCTCCGGGTCCACCCCCAGCTGCCGGGCCCGCACGGCCAGCCCCAGCAGGGCCTCGCCCAGGGCCTCCTGGGCGTCCGCCGCCCCGGCGTCGGGCCCGGGCGGATCCGTGATCGGGGGAAGGTCCAGGCCCACCTTGGCGGCCCGACCCAGGGTCTTCTCGGCCCGGGCCAGGGCGGGCAGGCTCGGGGGGATGCCGTCGAAGGGCCCGGTGCGCTCGGGCTTCTCCCGCCGTTTCAGCTCCTCCCACGCGGCCCCACGCTCCTGGGCGGTCGGAGCGGCGTCGGCCGGAGGCAGATCCTCCGAGGCCTGGGCGGCGTCCCCGGCGAACACGTGGGGGTGGCGCCGGATCATCTTGGCGTTCAGCCCCGCGACCACCCCTGCGGCGTCGAAGGCCTCCGCCGGGGTCTCCTGGGCGATCCGGGCGTGGAAGACCACCTGCAGCAGCACGTCCCCGAGCTCCTCGCGCAGCAGCGCGGCATCCACCCCGGTCCGCTCCGGGGACTCGATGGCCTCGATGACCTCGTGGGTCTCCTCCAGGAGGTACTTCACGAGGCTCGCGTGGGTCTGGGCGGCGTCCCACGGGCATCCCCGCTCCGAGCGCAGCCGCCGCATGATCCGCACCAGATCCCCGAAGGCCCGTTCCGCCCGCGGCGCGACGGGTTCCTCCGCGGCGCCGCCGGGGGCAGTCTCCGTCTCGGGCGCGGCGGGCGGCAGGACGGCGTAGGCCTCCCGGATCCGCTCGGCCAGCTCCTCCCGCTGCCCGGCGGGCAGGAAGGCGTGGCGGGCGCCGGTCAGGGCCAGCTCCCGGAACTCCTCCCGGCCCCATCCGTGGTGGCGGGTCAGCAGCTGCTGCTCCCGGGCCATCGAGGTGCCGCTCATCAGCCGGTTGTCCGGGGAGAGCAGCACGTCGAAGCCCAGCGCGCGCAGCAGCGCGACCGGGTGCTCCCCCGGGGTGCGCGCCGGGGCCGGATCGTCGCGCCCGACGTCGTCCACCCGCGGGGCCGCCCCGGTCTGCAGATTCGAGCAGGGGCACACCTCCAGACCGATCCCGGCGTCCCGGATCCCCCCGGCCAGCTCCCCCAGGACGAGCCCGGAGGCCGGATCGGCCGGGTCCGCGGGAGCCTGCGGGTCCCGGGTGACGTCCGCGAGCAGGCGCACCCCGTGGCCCAGGCGCCGGGCCCGGCCCTGGACGACGGCCGAGCGGATGGATTCCAGGCCCGCGGCCTCGCCGGCGTGCAGGGTGACCGGCAGCAGGTGCTCAGCACACCGGCGCAGGGCCTCGTGGTGATCCGACGGCGGGTATCCCGCCTCCGGGCCGGCCAGGTCGAAGCCGACCACGCCGTGCCCGCGGTGGGCCAGGGCCAGGTCCGCGACCCGCTCGGCGCCGTCCAGCTGGCGCATCGCGCACAGCAGCTGGCGCACCCGGATCCACTCGCCCCGGGCGGCCGCCTCCCGCTCGCCGGCGGCCAGGCCGCGGGCCACGGCCAGCACGGCCTCCTGCAGGTCCAGTCCGGCCCGGGTGTGCTGCTGCGGGGCCCAGCGGACCTCGGCGTAGAGCACCCCGTCCGCGGCGGCGTCGAGCACGTACTCGCGGGCCACCCGCTCCAGCGCCTCGGCCGACTGCAGCACCGCGACGGTGTGCTCGAAGGTCTCGAGGTAGCGCTCCAGGGACCCCGAATCGGCCGCCTCCCGGAACCACCGACCCAGGGATTCCGGGTCGGACGCGGGCAGCTCGTGCCCGATCCGCGCGGCCAGCTGCAGGACGGTGCCCGGTCGCAGCGCGCCGTCGAGGTGGTCGTGCAGACACACCGACGGCCACGGGGGCGGCGCGCTGGCCGTCCCCGTGGCCGTCGGCTGAGGGCTCACAGGCTCCACTGCGTGAGGGCCTCGTTCATGTGCTCGGGGATGTTGGACCCGGTGCGCGGGTACATCCGCAGCTCCTCCACGTACTGCTGGGCGGGCAGCCGATCCCGGTACTGCACGTAGCGCTCCTCGTCGGCGTAGTCGAAGGAGACCTCCGGGGGGATGCCCGGGGTGAAGCGGAACATCATCGCGATCGGGGAGCCCTGGCCCTCCTGGTAGGAGTCCTCCTTCAGGGCCAGCACCTGCAGGGCCTCCTCCGGGACCAGCTGGAAGGTGCTGCGCTGATCCCACAGGCCGTTGCCGCGCACGTGGGTCAGGGCGTCGTAGTAGGAGCCGAGGGCGCGCACCCGGATCAGCACGGTGGAGACGTCCCGGGCCGTGCCCTGCGGACCGAACAGCGCCTGCTGGGCGTCGGTGAGGCGGGAGACCACCTGCGCCTCGGTGAGCACCAGGTTGCCCGGGGCCAGGCGGGTGTCCGAGGGCTTCGCCGGCGCCTGGGCGGGGGCGTGGTAGGAGGGGGCGACGTCGGCGTGCTCGGCCACCGACGGCGCGGACTCCGGCAGCGCGTCCTCGACGCGGTGCTCGCGCCCGGTCTGGTGCTCCTCATCCCAGGTGCTGTCCGGGACGACGGCGGGCACCGGCTGCTCGACCTCGGCGTCGGCCGCGCCGGTGGACCCGGCCTGCTCGGGCAGATCCCGGGCCTCCTGCGGCTCTCCGTCGGCGGCCGCGTTCTCAGCGGACCCGGACGCAACGGCCTCGGTGGACGCGGTCTGGGCGGCGGCGGAGCCGACGGACCCGGACGAGGCGGTCTCGGCGGCATCGGTGCGCGGCGTCTCGGCGTCCGCGCCGTCGCGGGATTCCTGCGCGGCCGGCACGCCCAGCACCTCGGCCTCACCCGCGGGCCGGCCCTCGGCACCCGACGCGACGGTCTCGGATGCACCGGCGGCTGAGTCGGACCCTGCGGCGGCCGGGGCGGACCCGGTCGCGGCGGAGGACGACGCGGCGGACGGCTCGGCCTCGGCGTCGGCGTCCGCGGCGGTGCCCGCCCCGGAGCCCTCGCCGGCCGACTGCTGTGCGACGGTCTGGACGTAGGCGGAGCGGTCCTGGCGCTCCGAGCCCGGGTAGGTGTACTCGACCTCCACCGGCCGCTGGCCGTCGCGGGTGCTGCCGACCATGATCTCCGCGCGCCGCCACGGCCCGCGCGGACCGGACTGGGCCGCGGTGTACAGGGAGGCGACGGCGTCGAACCAGGTGGACTCGGTGTCCACGGTGGTCTTGCGCTCGGGCTTCTCGCTGGGATCCATCGCGGCCGTCATCTCGTTGCCGTGCTGATCCAGGCGCAGGGTGCGCACCCCGTAGCGGTCCATCAGGGCCAGCAGCTCGGGCAGTCCCCCGCCGGCGGGCAGCTCCTCCCGGGGGCTCAGCGCCCGCACGCCCCCGGACTCGGGGCGCGGCTCGGATCCGGCGGCGGAGGCCGTGCCCGCGCCGCCGTCGGCAGGACGCTGCCGGGGCTGCTTCGACTCGGTTTCGGCGCTGCCACGGAACAGTTTGAAGGCCACAACACACCTGCACTTCCACGCCTGACGGCGATGATCGACCACCCCGCTCACGGCCACGGGCGGGGCTGACATCTTCGGTCTTCTATTCTGCCGAAATCCTATCGAGGATCACGCGCCGTTCGACACCGGCGGAATCCCCCACCCGTCCTTCTTCGGCGATCTCCCAGGAACCTTCCAGAACCTGTTCGGCTCGGGCGAAGCGCTCCGGCTCGTCTGTGCGCAGGCTCATCAGCGCCTGGCCCGCCCGCACCCGCTCCCCCGGCTTCGCGTGCAGCAGGATCCCGGCCCCGGCCTGCACCGCGTCCTCCTTCCGGGCCCGCCCGGCCCCCAGGCGCCAGGAGGCCGTGCCCACGGCCAGGGCGTCCAGCCGGGTCAGCACGCCGTCGGCCGACGCGGTGATCACGTGCTCGTGGCGGGCCACGGGCAGCGCGGCGTCGGGGTCCCCGCCCTGGTCCCGGATCATCCGGCGCCACACGTCCATCGCCCGCCCGTCGGCCAGCGCCTCGGCCGGGTCCTCCTGCACCCCGGAGGCCGCGAGCATCTCCCGGGCCAGCGCCACCGTCAGCTCGACGACGTCGTCCGGCCCGCCCCCGGCCAGCACCTGCACCGCCTCCTCGACCTCCACGGCGTTGCCCACCGCCCGTCCCAGCGGCACGGACATCTCGGTGAGCAGGGCCGTGGTGCGCACCCCGGCCTGCTCTCCCAGCCCGACGAGGGTGCGAGCCAGCTCCCGGGCCCGCTCCTGGGTCTTCATGAAGGCCCCGGTGCCCACCTTCACGTCCAGGACCAGGGAGTCCGTGCCCTCGGCGATCTTCTTGGACATGATCGAGGAGGCGATCAGCGGGATCGACTCGACCGTGCCGGTGACATCCCGCAGGGCGTAGAGCTTGCGGTCCGCCGGGGCCAGATCCGCCCCGGCCGCGCACACCACCGCCCCGGTGGACCCGAGGATCTCCAGGAGCCGCTCGGGGCCCACCTGCGCCCGCCAGCCGGGGATCGACTCGAGCTTGTCCAGGGTGCCGCCGGTGTGCCCCAGGCCGCGGCCGGACAGCTGCGGGACCGCGATCCCGTACACGGCCACCAGCGGGGCCAGCGGCAGGGTGATCTTGTCCCCCACCCCGCCGGTGGAGTGCTTGTCCGCCGTGGCGATCTTCCCGTCGGGGTTGCCCGGCGAGCGCAGGATCGGGGAGAAGTCCAGGCGGCGACCGGAGGCGATCATCGCCGCGGTCCACGCGGACAGCTCCTGCGGGTCCAGGCCGTTCAGGTACACCGCCATCGCCAGGGCGGCCATCTGCTCCTCGGCCACCGCCCCGCGGGTGTAGGCGTCGATGACCCAGTCGATCTGCTCGGTGCTCAGCCGGCCGGCGTCGCGCTTGGCGCGGATGACGTCGACGGCGTCGAAGGGCTCTGACATGGTGGGACCTCTCCTGTGGCGGGTGCGGACGGGACCGTCAGGACCCGAGGTTTCCGGGCCCGAAGGCCTGGGGCAGGACCTCGGCCATGGGCAGCTCGCCCTGCGGGGTGAGCACCACCAGGTCCGGTGCGGCGTGTTCGGACAGCAGCTGGCGGCACCGCCCGCAGGGCATGATCGGGGTGCCGGTGCGGTCCACGCAGGCGAAGCGGACAAGCCGACCCCCGCCGGTGCGGAACAGCTCGGAGACCAGGGAGCACTCCGCGCACAGGGTGACCCCGTACGCGGCGTTCTCGATGTTGGCCCCGGTCACCAGGCGTCCGTCCTCGGTGCGGGCCGCGGCCCCCACGGGGAACCCGGAGTAGGGGCAGTACGCCCGCTCCAGGGAGTCGCGCGCGGCGGCGAGCAGCTCCGGCCAGGCCGGGTCCCCGGCCGTGGGACCCGCGGCGCCGTCCTCGGCCGGTTCCGGCTCCCGGGGTGCGGCCATGCTCACTCCTTGACGTAGGGCTGCCCGGAGGCGGCAGGGCCCCGGGTGCGCCCCACCAGCCCCGTGACCGCGGCGACGGTGACCACGTACGGCAGCATGGCCAGGAACTGGCTGGGGACCGTGGTGCCCAGCAGGGAGAGCACGGACTGCAGGTTGGTCGCGAAGCCGAACAGCAGGGCGGCGCACAGCGCCCCGCCGGGACGCCACCGGCCGAAGATCAGCGCGGCCAGGGCGATGTAGCCCTGCCCCGCCGTCATGTCCTTGTTGAATGCGGAGACCGAGACCAGCGTGAAGAAGGCCCCGCCCATCCCGGCCACGGCCCCGGCCAGCAGCACGTTGCCGAAGCGCAGCCGGTTCACGTTCACCCCCAGGGTGTCCGCGGCCTGCGGGTGCTCCCCCACGGCCCGGGTGCGCAGCCCCCACCGGGTGCGGTTCAGCCCGTACCAGATGAGGGCGACGACGCCGAACATCACGTACACCAGCAGCGACTGGTCGAACAGCACGGGCCCGATCACCGGGATGCGGGACAGCCCGGGCACGGACCAGTCCGGCAGGTGCTCCGGGGAGTTGAGGGTCGTGGCCTGGCGGGAGAGCACCGTGGAGTACAGGAAGCCGGTCAGCCCGGAGACCAGCACGTTCACGACCACGCCGACGATGACCTGGTTGACGAGGTACCGGATCGAGAACACGGCGAGGATCAGCGAGACCAGCATCGCCCCGATCATGGCCGCCGCCAGCCCCGCCCAGGCCGAGTGCGTCACGGTCCCGACGACGGCCGCGGCGAAGGCGCCGAACAGCAGCTGGCCCTCGATCGCGATGTTGACCACGCCGCTGCGCTCGCACAGCAGACCGGACATGGACCCGAAGATCAGGGGCACGGACAGGGCCAGGGAGCCGGCCAGCAGACCCGGCAGGGACAGCGAGTGCGCGTCCGCGTGAGACACCGCCCAGACCAGCATGGCCACGACGAACGCGGCCCAGAACAGGGTCGAGGCCCACACCGGCGGGTTGGCTCCGCGCGCCCCGCGCATCAGGGCCCAGGCGGCCAGGAGAAGCATGAGGGCGGTCAGCACCCAGCCGGTGGCCACCGCCGGCAGGTCGATGTCGGCCAGGCGCACGGCGTCGTGCTTCTCCGCGAGGCGGAAGGTGACCGTGGCCGGGGCCGGGTCGATGCCGATCAGCAGGAGGCTGAGCAGGGACAGGACCGCGAAGGTCGCGCCCAGGCGCCAGCGGCGGATCACCGGCAGGGCGAGGCCGGGGCGGGTCGTGGGGGTCGCTGCGACGCTCATCGGGTCGCTCCTTCCGCGGCGGCGGGACGGGTGGCCTTCGCCCGGCGGGGGCGGGCCGGGTCCGGCAGCCGGAAGATCGCGCGCACCAGCGGCGGGGCCGCGATGAACAGCACGATCAGGGACTGCACCACCAGGACGATGTTGATGTTGGTGCCGGTGTTGGTCTGCATGGCCACACCGCCTGCGCGGAAGCCGCCGTAGAGCAGACCGGCCCAGAAGGTGCCCCACGGGGTGGAGCGGCCCAGCAGGGCCACGGTGATCGCGTCGAAGCCGAAGGAGGCGGCCACGTCCCCCGTGAGCACCTTCTCCGTGCCGGCCACCTGGGCGGCCCCGGCCAGCCCGGCCAGGCCCCCGGAGAGCAGCATGACGACGACGTATCCGGCGCTGACGCTGATCCCGGCGGTGCGCGCGGCCTTCGGGTTGGCCCCGACGGCGCGCAGGCGGAACCCGATCGTGGAGCGATCGATCAGCCAGGACACGAACAGCACCGCGAGGATCGCCAGGACGAAGCCCCAATGCAGCCGGAAGGAGTCCCCGAACAGCCGGGGGAACAGGGCCGAGTCCGGCAGCTGCGGGGAGATCGGGTTGGTGGAGCCCTCCCGCTGGAAGGCCGGGGTGGTCAGCAGGTACAGGACCAGGTTCAACGCGATGTAGTTGAACATGATGCACAGGATGACCTCGTGCGCCCCGGTGCGGGCCTTGAGCAGGCCCACCAGCCCGCCCCACAGGGCACCGCCCAGCGCACCGCCCAGGATCACCAGCAGCAGGTGCACCCCGGCGGGCAGGTCCCAGGAGAAGCCGATCCACCCGGCGAGGATCGCGCCGAGGATGATCTGGCCCTGCGCGCCGATGTTGAACAGCCCGGCCCGGAAGGACAGGGCCACGCCGAGACCGGCGAGGATCAGCGGGGTCGCGATGGTCAGGGTCTCGGTCAGCGGGAAGATCTTGTCCGCGAAGTCCGCCCCGTGCGGGTTGAACACCGCGCCCTCGAACAGGGCGATGTAGGCGTCGCTGGCGGCCCGCCAGGCGGCCTCGAAGGTGTCCGAGGGCCGGGCGAAGAAGTAGTTCATCCGGGTCAGCGTGCGCTGGTCGGTGAAGATGATGAGCAGTCCGCCGACGATCAGCGACAGCACCAGGGCCGCCGCGGAGAGCACCAGCGGCGAGGAGGTCAGGCGGTAGGCCAGGGTGGGCCGTGGTTCGGGGGCGGGAGCGTCGGCCCAGGGCGGGGTGATCGGCTTCGGCCGCTCCTCGGGCTCCTGCCCGCCGGGTCCCGCTCCCGCGGGGGCGGTGGTGCCGGCGGCCGGGTCGAGACCGCTCATGCGCGCTCTCCTTCCGTGATCGATGCGAGGTCGTGCTCGCGGGTGTCCTGCTCGACGAGGCGCCGGGCCTCCTCGGCGTCGGCCCCGGCCATCATCTGGCCGAGGACCTCCCGCGGGATGTCCGGGTCCACCACGCCCATGAGCCGTCCGCCGTGGAAGACGGCGATCCGGTCCGCGAGCGCGTAGACCTCGTCCAGCTCGGTGGAGACGATGACCACCGGGGTCCCGGCGTCGCGCTCGGCGACGATGCGGCGGTGGATGAACTCGATCGAGCCGACGTCCACGCCGCGGGTGGGCTGGGAGGCGACGAACAGGCGCAGCGGGCGGGCCAGCTCCCGGGCCAGGACCACCTTCTGCTGGTTGCCCCCGGACAGGGTCGTGACGGGATCGGCCACGGAGTGCAGGCGGATGTCGAACTCCGCGGTCCGCTGCTCGGCCTGGGCGCGGATGGCCCGGCGGCGCAGCCAGGGCCCGCGGGAGAATCGGGGGGTGTCGTACTGGTTCAGGACCAGGTTCTCCTCGATGCTGAAGGAGCCGACCAGGCCCTCGCGGCCGCGGTCCTCGGGCACGAACCCGATGCCGTCGCGGATGATCCGCTTCGGGCGCCGGCCCAGCAGCTGGCGTCCGTCCAGCTCCACGGAGCCGGTGGCCTGGGGGCGCAGCCCCAGGAGGGTCTCGGCGAACTCGGTCTGGCCGTTGCCCTGCACACCGGCGATCGCGAGGATCTCCCCGCCGCGCACCTCCAGGTCGATCCCGTCCAGCAGGGCCACGCCGGTCTCGGAGCGCAGGGACAGCTCGCGCACCCGCAGCAGGCGCTCGTTGGTGCTGGCCGGCTCCTTGTCCACGGTCAGGGACACCTCGTGCCCGACCATCATCGCGGCCAGCTCCGTGCTGGAGGCGGTGGGCTCGACGGTGCCCACGACCTTCCCGCGCCGGATCACGGTGATCTCGTCGGAGACCTGCCGGACCTCGCGCAGCTTGTGGGAGATGAACAGCAGGGACTTCCCGTCCGCGCGCAGCTGCGCCATGATGCCCAGCAGCTCGTCCGTCTCCGCGGGGGTCAGCACCGCGGTGGGCTCATCGAGGATCAGCAGCTCGGCCTCGCGCACGAGGGCCTTGATGATCTCCACCCGCTGCTGCACGCCCACCGGCAGGTCCTCCACGACGGCGTCCGGGTCCACCGCGAAGCCGTAGCGCTGGGAGATCTCGCGGATGCGGCGTCGGGTGGTCTCCAGGTCCAGGGCGGGCCCGCGGGTGGCCTCCGAGCCGAGGGCCACGTTCTCCGCGACCGTGAACACGGGCACCAGCATGAAGTGCTGGTGGACCATGCCGATCCCGGCGCGCATCGCGTCCCCGGGGCCGTCGAAGGCGACCTCGCGCCCGTCCACCAGGATCTGCCCGGCGGTGGGGGACTGCAGGCCGTAGATGATGTTCATCAGCGTGGATTTGCCCGCCCCGTTCTCCCCGAGGAGGCAGTGGACGGTGCCGGGATCCACGGTGAGGTCCACGGCGTCGTTGGCGGTGAATGCGCCGAAGCGCTTGGTGATCCCGCGCAGTTCGAGTCTCATGTGCGTGCGGCCTTCGGGTCTGTGTCAGTTCTTGGTCTTGGGGCTGGCCGCGGAGTCCGCGTCCACCGTCCCGTCGATGATCTGCTTCTTGAGCTCGTCCAGCTCGTCCTGCAGCTGCTGCGGGACCTGGGAGGCCTGGTCGTGGAACGGGGCCAGGCCCACGCCGTCGTTCTCGAGGGTGCCCACGTACGGGGTGTTGGTGAACTTCCCGTCCATGTCGTCCACGAAGGCGTTCTCCACGGCCGCGCCCATCTTCTTGATCACGGAGGTGAGCACGTACTCCTGACCGGAGGCCAGGGTCTCGTAGCCGTCCGAGTCCACCCAGATGATCCGCGCCGGGTCCTCGGGCTCGTCCGCGTTGTATCCGGTGACTGCGTCCACCGCGCCGTTGCCGACGGGCCCGGCCACGGGCATCACGATGTCGGCGCCCTCGTTGAGGAAGTTCTGCGCGGTGGTCTTGCCCTTGCCGGTGTCCTCGAAGTCCCCGGTGAAGCTGCCGGTCTGCTTCTGGGCGTCCCAGCCCAGCAGCTTCACGTCCGTGTGGTGGACCTGGTTGTAGTGGGCCACCCCCTGGGCGAAGCCGTCCATGAAGATCGTGACGGTCGGGATCTCCATGCCGCCGAAGGTCGCGACCTTGCCGGTCTTGGTGGTCCCCGCGGCGAGGTATCCGGCGAGGTAGGCGGCCTGGGAGGTGTTGTAGATGATGGGGCGGACGTTGGGCAGCTGGATCGAGTCGTCGTCGACGATCGCGAAGTGCCGGTCCGGGTGGGCTTCGGCGGCGGCTTTGGTCTGGTCGGCGATGTTGAAGCCGATCGTCACGGTCAGGTTGCACCCGCCCTGCAGCATCGAGTTGATGTTGGGCTCGAAGTCGGTGACGGCCTGGGATTCGGCGGCCTTGGTCTTGATGCCGTAGTCGTCCTTGGTCTTCATCACCCCTTCGTAGGAGTTCTGGTTGAAGGAGCGGTCATCGAAGCCGCCGGAGTCGGAGACGATGCAGCCGGTGTAGTCCGCGTGGTCGCTGGCGATGTCCGAGTCCTCCGGCGGGGCGGGGGCGCAGCCGGCCAGCAGCAGGGCGGCCGTGCCCAGCAGCGCGACCGCGCGCACGGGGCGGGTGCGTGCTGCGGTGCGGGGCCTGGCGGGGACGACGGGCATGGGAGACGGCCTTTCGGACGGTCGCGGCCGGATCGGCCGCCTGCTGCGCGAGGGCACCGAGGCGACACCGGGCACAGCCGGACGTGACGTGGGGTACGGGTCACCAGTGTAGCCCCCGCGCGGGGCCTGACCGACCATCCGCCGCGCCGGCCGCTTCCGGCTCCGCCGCGCCCGCGCGCCTGCGCTCAGCGGGTGCGCAGCTCGTGCTGGATGGCCCGCAGCGCGGTGGCCGCCATGACGCGTATGCCGCATTCGATGGCCCGCTCATCGGCCACGTAGTCGGCCTGATGCAGGTCGTAGGTGCGCCCGCCGGGGGTGCGGGTGCCCAGGCGCATCATCGAGCCGGGGACCTCCTGCAGCATCCACGCGAAGTCCTCCCCGCCCATGGACTGCTCCACGAGCACCACGGAGTCCTCCCCCAGCTCGGCCCGGGCGGCGTTCTCCAGCATCGTCGTCTCGGTCTCGGTGTTGACCACCGGGGGCACGCCGCGGATGTGCTCCACGTCCACCTCGACGCCGTAGGGGGCGGCCACCTGGCCGACCACCCGGTCCAGCAGGTCCCCGGAGCGGTACCAGGCGTCCGCGTCCAGGCAGCGCATGGTCCCGGCGAGGTAGCCGTGGGCGGGGATCGCGTTGGGGGCCACCCCGGCCTCGATCTGCCCCCACGCCACCAGCACCCCGGAGCGGACGTCGATGTTCCGGGACATCACCGCGGGCACGTTGATCGCGATCTGGCTCATCGCGAAGATCAGGTCCTCCGTCAGGTGCGGACGGGAGGTGTGCCCGCCGCGCCCGCGCACGCTGAGCTTGATGGTGTCCGCCGCGGAGGTGATGGACCCGATGCGGGTGCCGACCTGCCCGACGTCCACCTTGGGCTCGCAGTGCAGGGCGAAGGCCCGCGGGACCCCCTCCAGCACCCCCTGGCGGATCACGGTCAGGGCGCCGCCGGGCAGCTTCTCCTCGGCCGGCTGGAAGATCACCCGCACGCTGCGCGCCAGCGGCGCGGAGGAGTCCACGTCGGCCAGGGTCAGGGCCGCCCCGAGCATCACGGTCTGGTGGATGTCGTGCCCGCAGGCGTGCATGACGCCGTCGTTGACGGAGGAGAACTCCAGCCCGGTGTCCTCCTGGATGGGCAGGGCGTCGATGTCCGCGCGCAGGGCCACGGCCAGCGGGCCCCGGCCGATGTCCACGTAGCAGCCGGTGTGCTCCAGGCGCACCGGGTCCAGTCCCGCCGCCTGCAGGCGCGCCATGATCCGGTCCGTGGTGCGGTGCTCCCGGAAGCTCAGCTCGGGGTTGCGGTGCACGGTACGGCGGAAGTCGATGAGCTCGGGCAGGAAGGCCTTGGCCAGGGGGCCGATGGGCGGCTGCTCGGCGGGTGCGGCGGGGAGATCTGGCATGGTCACGACTATAGGACCCGAACGCGACCCGCCGCGGGCGTGACCGTGTGACGGCGTGTGACCGGGAGGGGGCACCGCCCCGCCCGGAAGGCCGCCCGGGCACGACGACGCCGCCCGCCCCTCCCGGTGCGGAAGGGGCGGGCGGCGTCGTGAAGCGGGCGGGTGGACCGGCTCAGAAGGCCCGGGCCAGCACCGCCTGCTTGACCTCGGCGATGGCCTTGGTGATCTGGATGCCGCGCGGGCAGGCCTCGGTGCAGTTGAAGGTCGTGCGGCAGCGCCACACGCCCTCCTTGTCGTTGAGGATCTCCAGGCGCAGGTCCCCGGCGTCATCGCGGGAGTCGAAGATGAACCGGTGGGCGTTGACGATGGCGGCGGGGCCGAAGTACTGCCCGTCCGTCCAGAACACCGGGCAGGAGCTGGTGCACGCCGCGCACAGGATGCACTTGGTGGTGTCGTCGAAGCGGGCGCGGTCCTCCTGGGACTGGTAGCGCTCCTTCTCCGGCTCGTGCCCCTCGTTCATCAGGAACGGCATGATCTCCCGGTAGGACTGGAAGAACGGCTCCATGTCCACGATGAGATCCTTCTCACAGGGCAGCCCCTTGATGGCCTCGACCGTCACCGGCTTGGACAGGTCCAGGTCCTTCAGCAGGGTCTTGCAGGCCAGGCGGTTGCGCCCGTTGATGCGCATCGCGTCCGAGCCGCACACCCCGTGGGCGCAGGAGCGGCGGAAGGACAGCGAGCCGTCCAGCTCCCACTTGACCTTGTGCAGGGCGTCCAGCACGCGGTCCGTGCCGTACATCTGCAGCGTCCACTCGTCCCAGTGGGCCTCCTCGGAGACCTCCGGGTTGTAGCGGCGCACCCGCAGGGTGACGTCGTAGGTGGGGATCTCCCCGCCGTCGCCGGACTCGCTCTTGAGCTCGACCTTCGAGGCCGGCTCGGCCGGCTCCGCGTATTCCTTCTCTTGCGTGCTCATCAGTACTTGCGCTCCATCGGCTCGTAGCGGGTGAAGATCACCGGTTTGGTCTCCAGGCGGATCCCGGCCACGTGGTCCGTCTCCGCCTCCGTGTCCAGGTACGCCATCGAGTGCTTCATGAACTTCTCGTCATCGCGGTTCGGGAAGTCCTCGCGGAAGTGCCCGCCGCGGGACTCCTCGCGGTGCAGGGCGGCCACGGACATGACCTTGGCCAGCTCCAGCAGGAAGCCCAGCTCCACGGCCTCCAGCAGGTCCAGATTGAACCGCTTGCCCTGGTCCTGGATGGAGATGCGGGTGTAGCGGTCCTGCAGCTCGGCGATCTTCTCCAGCGCGCGGTGGATGGTCTCCTCGGTGCGGAACACCTGCATGTCCGCGTCCATGGTCTCCTGCAGCTCCTTGCGGATCTGGCCGACCTTCTCCTCGCCGTGGCCGTTGCGCATCAGCTCCAGCAGCTCCTCGGTGCGCCGGGTCGCGTCCTCGGGCACGGGCAGGAAGTCCGCCTCCAGGGCGTATTCGGCGGCCTTGATCCCGGCGCGCTTGCCGAACACGTTGATGTCCAGCAGGGAGTTGGTGCCCAGGCGGTTGGAGCCGTGCACGGACACGCAGGCCACCTCCCCGGCGGCGTAGAGGCCCGGGACGGTCTGCTCGGAGTTGCGGTAGACCTCGGCGTCGATGTTGGTGGGGATCCCGCCCATCGCGTAGTGCGCGGTGGGGAACACCGGCACGGGCTCGGTGTAGGGCTCCACACCCAGGTAGGTGCGGGCGAACTCGGTGATGTCCGGCAGCTTCGCGTCGATGTGCGCCGGCTCCAGGTGGGTCAGATCCAGCAGCACGTAGTCCTTGTTGGGCCCGCAGCCGCGGCCCTCGCGCACCTCGTTGGCCATGGACCGGGCCACGATGTCGCGCGGGGCGAGGTCCTTGATGGTGGGGGCGTAGCGCTCCATGAAGCGCTCACCCTCGGAGTTGCGCAGGATCCCGCCCTCGCCGCGGGCGGCCTCGGAGACGAGGATGCCGAGCCCTGCCAGCCCGGTGGGGTGGAACTGCACGAACTCCATGTCCTCCAGCGGCAGGCCGTTGCGGAAGGCGATGGCCATGCCGTCCCCGGTCAGGGTGTGGGCGTTGGAGGTGGTCTTGAAGATCTTGCCGGTCCCGCCGGAGGCGAAGACCACGGACTTGGCCTGGAAGACGTGGATCTCCCCGGAGGCGAGGTCGTAGGAGACGACGCCGGCCGGGCGCTTCATCCCGTCCACCTCGACCATGATCAGGTCCAGCACGTAGTACTCGTTGAAGAACTCCACGTTGTGCTTGACGCAGTTCTGGTAGAGGGTCTGCAGGATCATGTGCCCGGTGCGGTCCGCGGCGTAGCAGGCCCGGCGCACGGGCGCCTTGCCGTGGTCCCGGGTGTGCCCGCCGAAGCGGCGCTGGTCGATCTTGCCTTCGGGGGTGCGGTTGAACGGAAGGCCCATCTTCTCCAGGTCCAGCACGGCGTCGATGGCCTCCTTGGCCATGACCTCCGCGGCGTCCTGGTCCACGAGGTAGTCCCCGCCCTTGATGGTGTCGAAGGTGTGCCACTCCCAGTTGTCCTCCTCGACGTTGGCCAGGGCGGCGCACATGCCCCCCTGGGCCGCGCCGGTGTGGGAGCGGGTCGGGTAGATCTTCGTCAGCACGGCGGTGCGGGCGCGCTGGCCGGCTTCGATGGCGGCGCGCATCCCGGCGCCGCCGGCGCCGACGATGACCACATCGTACTTGTGAACCTGCATGCTTCAGATGCTCTTTCTATATGGAGGGAGACGGTGGTGGGGCGGGGGCGCTGTGCGGCCCGCCCGGCGGAGGGCGGCGCCTACTGCGCGGGGCAGAAGGAGGGCAGCAGATCCGGGTTGTCCACGGTCGGGCAGGGGCTGAACGTGAAGATCACGAGGGTGCCCACCAGCAGGATGAACCCGGCGGCCAGGAAGAGCAGGGTCTTCAGCCAGAAGCGGGTGCGGTCCTTCTCCGCGTAATCCTCGATGATCACGCGCACGCCGTTGGTGCCGTGCAGCATCGCCAGCCACAGCATCAGCAGGTCCCAGACCTGCCAGAACGGGTTGGCCCACTTGCCGCCGACGAAGCCGAAGTCGATCGCGTGCACGCCGTCGCCGACCATGAGGTTGACGAACAGGTGCCCGAAGATCAGCACGATCAGCAGCACCCCGGAGATGCGCATGTACAGCCACGCGTACATCTCGAAGTTGTTGCGCTTGGACCCGGAGCGGTTGTACTTCACCCCGTCCACGGAGCGGTCGGAGCTGCGCGGGACGGCGATCCTGGTCTTGAGAGGGGTGGACATGGCTCAGTGACCTCCGAAGACGATGGCGAGGTGGCGGATCAGGAACGGCACCATGGCCAGCAGCCACAGGACGAGCACGCCCCACAGCATGGTCTTCTGGTGCTTGGCCCCGTCCTTCCAGAAGTCGATGAGGATGATGCGCAGGCCGTTGAAGGCGTGGTAGCAGATCGCCGCCACCAGCCCGGCCTCGCCCAGCCCCATCACGGGGTTCTTGTACGTGCCGATGACGGCGTTGTACGCCTCCGGGGAGATCCGCACGACGGCGGTGTCCAGGACGTGCACGAGCAGGAAGAAGAAGATGGCGATGCCGGTGATGCGGTGCGCGACCCAGGACCACATGCCCTGGCGGCCGCGGTAGAGGGTGCCTTGGGATTGGTTCGGCACTGAACAACCTCCGATGGGTGATCAACGAGCGGGCGGGCGCCGGTTGCGGCCCCGGCGCGGGCCCGGCCACTCGGGACGACGTCGTCCGGAAGGAGTCCCCGGGCGCGGGTGTGAGTGAGCTGTTTCTCGCCTGAGACTACCAGCCGTCGGCGACTCTTGGTGACACGGTGTCTGAGCCCTTCCGCGGCGGAATTCCGCGGAATTAGGGGAGGGAAACCTTGGCTAATCCCGTCCGCTCCGCGGTGCGGGGACCGGCCGGAGGCAGACCGCGTCCGCCCGCTTCCCCACCGCGTGCGCCGCGCGCCCGGGGGTTTGCGGCTAGGGTGGTGCCGATGAGATCCCCACGCGAACACTTCCGACCCTTCATCCCCGCCGGCGGGGTGGGCTCGCGGCTGTGGCCGCTGTCCCGCGCGGATGCGCCCAAGTTCCTCCTGGACCTGACCGGCTCCGGCAGCTCCCTGTTGCGCTCGACCTACGACCGCCTCGTCGACCTCAGCGCCGAGGGCGTCATGGTCGTCACCGGGCGCACCCACGCCCCGGCCGTGCGCACCCAGCTGCCCGAATGCTCGGAGGAGGACCTGGTCCTGGAGCCCTCCCCCAAGGACTCCGGGGCCGCGATCGGCCTGGCCTCGGCGATCCTGTGGCTGCGCGACCCGGAGGCGATCATCGGCTCCTTCGCCGCGGATCACGTCGTGGAGCCCACCGAGGAGTTCCACCGCGCCGTGGTCGAGGCGATCGAGACCGCCGCGACCGGGCGGATCGTGACCATCGGGATCACCCCGACCTCTCCCTCCACGGGCTTCGGCTACATCCGCGCCGGGCGCTCCCTCGACCTCGAGGCGGCCCCCTCCGCGCTGGCCGTGGAGGAGTTCGTGGAGAAGCCGGACCAGGACACGGCCCGCGAGTACGTGCGCTCGGGCCGCTACACCTGGAACGCCGGGATGTTCGTCGCCCCGGCCGCCCTGCTGCTGGAGCACCTGGAGCGCAACCAGCCGCAGCTGCACGCCGGGATCATGGAGATCGCCCGCGCCTGGGAGACCGAGGAGCGCGACGCCGTGATGGATCGGGTGTGGCCGACCCTGCCGAAGATCGCGATCGACTACGCCGTGGCCGAGCCGGCCGCCGCCGCCGGCGACGTCGCGATGGTCCCGGCCCACTTCACGTGGGACGACGTCGGGGACTTCGCCGCGATCTCCCGGCTGAACCGGGCGCAGAACGTGGACGAGGTGGCCCTGCTGGGCAGCAACACCCGGGTGATGACCGATGACTCCTCCGGGATCGTCGTCTCCGACACCAGCCGCATCGTCGCGCTGATCGGGGTGCAGGACATCGTGGTCGTGGACACCCCGGACGCGCTGCTGGTGACCACCCAGGAGCATGCCCAGCGCGTGAAGCACGCGGTGGACGAGCTCAAGCGCAACGGCGACACGGACGTGCTCTAGCCCTCTCCCGCCCCCGGGGCGCCCGCCCCACACACCGGGCCGGGCGGATCAGACCACCGCGGTGCGCAGCGCGTCGTCGCGCCCCGGCGCACCGTGTCTGGGCGGCTCAGTCCACCGCGGCGGCGGCGCGCTCGCGCCGTCGGGCATCCGCGGGGCGCGACGCGGCCTCGGGCCGATCCACCCGGGGGCGCACGCCCTCGCCGAACCACCACGCCTCCTCCAGGCAGGGGTGCCCGGAGAGCACGAAGTCCGTGAAGCCCACGGCCTCGTACTGGCGGATCAGGTCCGCGACCTCCTCGTGGGAGCCGACCAGCGCGGTGCCCGCTCCCCCGCGGATCAGCCCGGACCCGGCCCACAGCCCGGGGTGGATCTCCAGGTTCCGCCGGTCCCCGCCGTGCAGGGCCAGCATCCGCCGCTGCCCCTCGGATTCGGAGGCCCGCAGGGCCTGCTGCTGACGGCGCACCAGCTCCTCCGGGATCGCATCCAGCATCGCCTGGGCCACGGCCCAGGCCTGCTCGGAGGTGTCCCGGGTGATCACGTGCAGCCGGACCCCGTAGCGCAGGGTGCGTCCGCGCGCCGCCGCGGCCTCACGCACCCGAGCGATCTTCTCCCCCGCCTGCGCCGGCGGCTCGCCCCAGGTCAGGTACACATCGGCCAGCTCCGCGGCGATCTCCAGGGCCGCCGGGGAGGACCCGGCGAAGTGCACCTCCGGCACCGGGTCCGGGGCATCGACCAGACGGGCCTGCTCCACGCGCACCCCCTCGGCGTCGTGGTCGAAGGCCGGGCCGTGCTCCCACAGCCGGCGCACGACCCGCAGGTGCTCCCGCGTGCGCCGGTAGCGGCCCTGCTTGTCCAGGAAGTCTCCGTAGGCCCGCTGCTCGGCGGACTCCCCGCCGGTGACCACGTTCAGGGCCAGGCGCCCCCCGGTCTGGGCCTGGAAGGTCGCGGCCATCTGCGCGGCCAGCGTGGGCGAGAGGGCGTCCGGGCGCATCGCGACGAGGAAGCGCAGGCTCGAGGTGTGCTCGGCCAGCGCGGCGGCGGTCAGCCACGGGTCCCGGCAGTACAGGCCCGTGGGGGTCAGCACGGAGTCGAAGCGGTTGGCCTCCGCGGCCTGGGCCACCTGGCGCAGGTAGGCCAGCTCGGGTTCGCGCACCGGGGAGCTGCTGAGCACCTCCGCGCCGTGCTCGCCGCCCACGACCCCGCGGGAGTCCCCGCTGGTGGGCAGGAACCAGTGGAATCTCGTCTCGACCATGTCCGTGCTCCTGACGTCCCTCATGCCGGTGTGTGTGCCGCCCGCCCGCTGGAATCGCTTCCGGGGCGCGGGGTTGGGGACCACGCTAGGAGTCGGCGGGCCCGGGGCACGAGTGCCCGGACACGGGAGGTCACGCGGCGTCGCGCGGCGCAAGACGACGGGTGCCCGGGAGTGGGAGCCTGCGGGCTAACGTCTGGGGTGCGACGTCGGCCGGACGACGTCGGCCGAGGGTGTCAGCGGGCGGGCCCGAGGGGCAGGGCGCCGAGGTCCCGCCAGCCGGTGCGGTCCCCGTGGAAGATCTGCAGCTGCTCGGCGCGGAAGCTCAGGCGGCAGGAGGCGAAGTCCCGGCGGGCCCGGTGCAGCCCCTCCTCGTCCAGCCCGTGGGCCAGCGTCAGGTGAGGGTGGTAGTCGAAGGGCGAGGCGCTGGGCAGCAGGCCCGCGCAGATCCGGTGCAGCCGGGTCAGGTGGTCCCCGCCGTCGGCGATGCGCAGGTACGCGACGGGGCTGACCGGCAGGAAGGTCTCCGCCCCGTCGAAGCCCACCCTGAAGGGTCCGACCTCCCGGCACACCCGGGCCAGCTCCGCGGCGATCCGCTCCGGCAGGGGATCGCGCGGGTCGGTCTCGGTGATCAGGACGGTGATGTGCGGCGGGGCGGAGGAGGTCAGCCCCTGGGCCGCTCGCCAGGACAGCACCCGGTCCTGGATGTGCTCCGGCACCCCCAGCACCACGCTGAGGTAGCGCCGATCCCCGCGCAGGGTGGGGCTGGTGCTGGGGCCGGGGGTCATGGCGGATCCGGGTGGGCGCTACCGCAGCGGGGGCAGGAAGCCGACGGCGTCGTAGGCGCGCTGCACGGTCACGGCCGCGATCTGGCGGGCCTGCTCGGCACCGGCGGCCAGCAGCCGATCCAGCTCAGCCGGGTCCGCCATGATCTCCAGGGTCCGCTCCCGGATGGGCCCCAGGACCTCGACGGCGACCTCAGCCAGGCCGACCTTCAGGTGCCCGTACATCTTCCCCTCGTATTCGGCGACGATCTCCTCCACGGGACGGCCGGTCAGGGAGGAGTAGATGGTCAGCAGGTTGGAGATCCCCGGCTTGGCCTCGCGGTCGAAGCGGATCTCGGTGCCGTCGTCGGTCACGGCGGACTTGATCTTCTTGGCCATCTTCTTCGGCTCGTCCAGCAGCCAGATGATCCCGGAGTCGCTGGCGGCGGACTTGGACATCTTCGCCCCGGGGTTCTGCAGGTCGTAGACCTTGGCGGTGTCCCGGAGGATCTTGCCCTCCGGGATCACAAAGGTCTCCCCGAAGCGGGTGTTGAACCGCTGGGCGAGGGTGCGGGTCAGCTCCAGATGCTGGCGCTGGTCCTCCCCCACCGGGACCTGGTCCGTCTGGTACAGCAGGATGTCCGCGGCCATGAGGATGGGGTAGGTGAACAACCCGACGGTCGCGTTCTCGGCGCCCTGCTTGGCGGACTTGTCCTTGAACTGGGTCATCCGGGAGGCCTCGCCGAAGCCGGTGATGCAGGACAGCAGCCAGGACAGCTGGGTGTGCTCGGGCACGTGGGACTGCACGAAGAACGGGGTGCGGGTGGGGTCGATCCCGGCGGCGATGTACTGGGCCGCGGTCTTGCGGGTGCGCTCGGCCAGGGTCGCCGGGTCCTGGGGCACGGTGATGGCGTGCAGGTCCGGGATGAAGTAGATGCACTCGTTGGCATCCTGCATGTCCACCCAGTTGCGCACGGCCCCGACGTAGTTGCCCAGGTGCAGGGAGTCCGCGGAGGGCTGGGCCCCGGAGAACACGCGGGGGGCGCCGGTGGAGCGGTTGGGGATGGCGGTATCGGTCATGACGGGCGGGGGCTCCTTCAGACGAGCTGGTAGTCGACCACGAGCGGGGCGTGGTCGGAGAAGCGGGTGTCGTAGCTGGGGGCGCGGTCCACCACCGCCTGCCGGGCGGCGGCGGCCAGCGCGGGGGTGGCCATGTGGTAGTCGATGCGCCACCCGGCGTCGTTGTCGAAGGCCTGACCGCGGTAGGACCACCAGGTGTACGGGCCGGGCACGTCTCCGGCGAGCTTCCGGGCCACGTCCACGTAGCCGACGTCCCCGAAGTAGCGGTCGAAGTACGCCCGCTCCTCGGGCAGGAACCCGGCGTTCTTGACGTTGCCCTTCCAGTTCTTGATGTCCAGCTCGGTGTGCCCCACGTTGAGGTCCCCGACGATCAGCACGTGGTCGGACTGCTCGGCGAGCTCGGGCAGGCGGGTGAGCATCCGCTCCAGGAAGGCGTACTTGTGCTCCTGGCGGATGGTGTCCACCTCCCCGGAGTGCACGTAGGCGGAGACCACGGTGAGGCTCGTGCCGCCGGGCAGGTCGTAGTCGGCCTCGACCCAGCGGCCGGTGTGCTCGTCCCCGTCCAGGCCGGGCAGCCCGATGCGGGTCTGTCGGGGCTGGTCCGGCAGCCGGGAGGGGTGCTGCTCGGCACCCTTACGGGTGGCGATCGCCACACCCGCACGGCCCTTGGCCACGGCCTCGGAGTGCAGGATCTCCCACTGGTCCTCGTCCAGGAGCTTGCGCAGGCTGGCGTCCGGGGCGCGGACCTCCTGCAGGCAGAGGATGTCGATGTCCCGGTGGGCCAGCCAGTCCCCCATGGTCTGCTTCTTCTTGGGGTTGTAGGCGGCGCGGATGCCGTTGACGTTGACGGTGGCGATGCGCAGCGTGTGCTGGTCGCGGGGTGCCGGGTCCTGCGCGGCGGTGTTCGGGGAGCTCATGTGGGCTCAGGCCTCCTGGGCGGCGGGCTGGGCGGAGCGGGCCAGGCCCATGCCGTTCTTGGCGGTGAAGTCGATGGTGTCCAGGGCGCGGTCGATCATCTCGGCGTCCGCGTCCTCGCCCTTGGCCAGCTCCTCGGCGACGACCTTCTTCTGCACCAGGACGATCTGGAAGCTGTGCGCGAGCTTCTCATCCCGCATGGAGTCGGACCGGCCGGCCTCCTGCCCGGGGGCCGAGGTGGTGCGGGGGGTGAGGCTGCCGCGCACCAGGCTCAGCACGTACGCGGCCAGGCCCAGCCAGCCGAGGGCGATGGCGGCGAGGATCCACCCGAGCAGAGAGGCCTCGTCCGCGGCCCGCCAGATCGCGGCGATGAAGATCGCCACGAGCACCGCCATCCCGACGACGGTGGCCCAGACGGCCTTCCTGCGGGTGGCGGCGGGGTCCGCCCCGCCCGGGGATGATGCCTGAGAGTGCTCCTGGGGACCGGCTGAACGCATGGCCCCCATTGTACAAGCGCGGCACCGGGGCCCCGGCGGGGGGGGTCGGGGAGAAGTGCCCAGCCCGGATCATCGGATGCAGGACACCCGCCCTGCATCTGGCTCCGGCGATGACTTCCCGGTGATGCCGCGTGCCCTCAGTGTCGTGACTGCTGCGCTCCCGAGTGCGTTCAAATGCGGGTTCCATGTCGAGATGCGCTGTTCGTGCTGAGATGCGTCCCGCCGTGCGGTATCTCAGCACGATCCCCGCATCTCAGCAAGAACCCGGTATCTCAGCGGAGGTGGGCGACCCGTCGAGCGCTCGCCGAGCGGGTCACACTTTCATGTGTGCGTCAGATCCTACTGCGAGGTGTCACGCACCACAACGGGTGTTCCGCGAAGTCGGCACGAGACGACCGCGGGGGAGCGCCGAGATGAGTCTCGGCGCTCCCCCGCGAGCGGGCCGCTCAGGCGGCGTCGGCGGCGCGCTGGGCGGCCTGGACCACGTTGACCAGCAGCATCGCGCGGGTCATCGGGCCGACCCCGCCGGGATTCGGGGAGAGCCAGGACGCCTTCTCGGCGGCCTCCGGGCTGATGTCCCCCACCAGCTTCTTCCTGCCGGTCACCGGGTCCATCACCCGGGAGACGCCCACGTCCAGGAGGATCGCACCCTCCTTGACCTGGTGGGCGCGCACCGCGTGCGGCACGCCGATCGCGGCGACGATGATGTCCGCCGCGGCCAGCACCTCGTCCAGATCCCGGGTGCCGGTGTGGGCCAGGGTCACGGTCGCGTTCACGTCCCGGCGGGACAGCAGCAGCCCCAGCGGGCGGCCCACGGTGATCCCGCGGCCCAGCACCGCCACGTCCTTGCCCTTCACATCCAGCCCGTGCCGGCGGATCAGCTCCACGATCCCGGCCGGGGTGCACGGCAGCGGGGCATCGCCCTGCCCGTACACGTCCAGCACCAGCCGCCCCAGGTTCATCGGGTGCAGCCCGTCGGCGTCCTTGGCCGGGTCGATCCGCTCCAGGATCGCGTTGGTGTCGATGTGCTGGGGCAGGGGCAGCTGCACGATGTACCCGGTGCACGCCGGGTCCGCGTTCAGCTCGTCGATGACGGCCTCCAGCTCCTCCTGGGTGATGTCCCCGGGCAGGTCCCGGCGGATCGAGGCCAGGCCCACCTCCGCGCAGTCGCGGTGCTTGCCCTTCACGTACGAGTGCGAGGCCGGGTCATCGCCCACCAGCACCGTGCCCAGCCCGGGCACGATGCCGCGGGCCCTCAGCTCGGCGACCTGCTCGCGCAGCTCCTCCTTGATGGCCGCCGCGGTGGCCCGCCCGTCCAGGATCTGCGGGCCCTGCTGGTCGTTCTGCTCCTGCTCGCTGTGCTGCTGGGTGGTGCTCACGCCGCGAACTCCTCGACATCCGGGTACAGGGGGAAGGCCGCGGTCAGGGCGTTCACGCGCTCGCGCAGGGCGGCGACGTCGGGCTCGGGCTTCAGGGCCTCGGCGATGACGTCCGCGACCTCCGCGAACTGCTCGGCGCCGAAGCCTCGGGTGGCCAGGGCCGGGGTGCCGATGCGCAGCCCGGAGGTGACCATCGGCGGACGCGGGTCGTTCGGCACGGCGTTGCGGTTCACGGTGATGCCGACCTCGTGCAGCAGATCCTCCGCCGCGCGCCCGTCCAGGGCGGAATCCCGCAGGTCCACCAGCACCAGGTGAACGTCCGTGCCCCCGGAGAGGACCTTCACCCCGTGCCGGGCCACGTCCTCGGCGCTCAGCCGGTCCGCGAGGATCCGCGCGCCCTCCAGGGTGCGGGCCTGCCGGTCCCGGAACTGCTCAGTGGCGGCGATCTTGAAGGCCACGGCCTTGCCGGCGATCACGTGCATCAGCGGGCCGCCCTGCTGACCGGGGAACACCGCGGAGTCGATCTTCTTGCGCAGCTCCTCGGTGCACAGAATCACCCCGGAGCGCGGACCCGCGAGGGTCTTGTGCACCGTGGAGGTCACCACGTGGGCGTGCGGCACCGGGTTGGGGTGCAGCCCCGCGGCCACCAGCCCCGCGAAGTGGGCCATGTCCACCCACAGGTAGGCGCCCACCTCGTCGGCGATGGCGCGGAAGGCCGCGAAGTCCTGCTGGCGCGGGTACGCGGACCAGCCGGCCACGATCACCGTGGGCTTGGCTTCCAGAGCCACCTGGCGCACGGCCTCCATGTTCAGACGACCGGTGGCCGGGTCCACCTCATAGGCGGCGACGTTGTACAGCTTCCCGGAGACGTTGAGCTTCATCCCGTGGGTCAGGTGCCCGCCGTGGGCCAGGGACAGCCCCATCAGGGTGTCCCCCGGGTTCATCAGGGCCATCATCACCGCGGCGTTGGCCTGCGCCCCGGAGTGCGGCTGCACGTTGGCGTGCTCGGCGCCGAACAGCTCCTTGGCCCGCTCGATGGCCAGGCGCTCGACGACGTCCACGTGCTCGCAGCCGCCGTAGTAGCGCCGGCCCGGGTAGCCCTCCGCGTACTTGTTGGTCAGCACCGAGCCCTGCGCCTGCAGCACGGCCAACGGGGCGAAGTTCTCCGAGGCGATCATCTCCAGGGTGTCCCGCTGCCGGTGCAGCTCGGCGTCGATGGCCCGGGCGACCTCCGGGTCCAGCTCGGCCAGCGGGGTATTGGTGACATCGGACGCGGGTGATGCGCTCATCGCTCTCCTGGGGATTCGACGGGAAAGGGGTTCCGAGGGATTAGTCTAGGTCACATCGACGTGGGCGTCAGGGTGGAGCGCGCTCCAGTGTCTTGCCTGGTGAGCTCCGCGCTGCCGCTCCCCGCACCCGCCCTCGGGCGCTCATGGCCCGCAGATCCGGCGCCCGAGGCCATCGCCAGGCCCCCGAGGCGAGTGTTTAATGGTGGTTTGACCTCCCGACCGACGTCGTCCTCCACCGCGAAAGGTCTCCATGAACGCCCTGAACCTCCTCGGCTCCACCGATCTGCTGAACCTGCGCCCCGGCGACCCCAACATGCCCGGCGCTCGCCGAGCCCCGGAGAAGAAGGCCGAGTTCCCCATGCTGTGTCCCCAGCGGGCGGTCATCTTCGACATGGACGGCGTGGTCACCGACACCGCCTCGGTGCACGCGGCCGCCTGGAAGCAGCTGTTCGACGCGATCCTGGCCGATCCCCGCCTGGAGCCGGCCGAGGGCCGCAGCGCCGAGGACATCGACCGTCGGGAGTTCTCCGTCTCCCGGGACTACCGTGCCCACGTGGACGGGCGCGCCCGCGAGGACGGGGTGCGCCAGCTGCTGGCCTCCCGCGGGGCCGCCCTGCCCGAGGGCGCCGAGGGCGATGCCCCCGGCACCTGGACCGTGCAGGGACAGGCCGCCCTGAAGAACGACTACTTCCAGGCCCAGCTGGACGAGCACGGCGTGGAGATCTTCCGCGGCACCGTGGACTTCGCCCGCCGCGTGAAGGAGGGCGGCACCGGCATCGCCCTGGTCACCGCCTCCCGCAACTCCCGCACCGTGCTGGCCGCGGCCGGGCTGGAGGACCTCTTCCCCGTGATCATCGACGGCGGCTACGCCCTGGAGCACGGCATCCCCGGCAAGCCCGCCCCGGACATGTTCCTCGCCGCCGCCCGCGCCCTGGAGGTGGACCCCGCCGACGCCGTGGTCATCGAGGACGCGGTCTCCGGGGTGCAGGCCGGCAAGGCCGGGGGCTTCGGCCTGGTCGTCGGGATCAACCGGCACGGGGACCGGGCGGATCTGGAGGAGGCCGGGGCCGACGTCGTGCACAACGACGTCGCCGAACTGGACCTCGGCCTGGACCGCACCGACTCCTGGAAGCTCATCTACCGCGGCTTCGATCCCAAGCACGAGGCGCACCGCGAGGCCCTGCTGACCCTGGCCAACGGGTACATGGGGGTGCGCGGGGCCCGCCCCGAGCACGGGGACGACGGGATCCACTACCCCGGCACCTACGTCGCCGGGATCTTCAACCGGGTGGTCTCGCACATCAACGGCCGGGACCTGGAGCACGAGTCCATGGTCAACCTGCCCAACTTCGAGGTGCTGGACATCCGCCT
>OMJG01000388.1_pt1 | contig 33502 bp, 27 predicted proteins | sample 1646431 | NCBI WGS metagenome assembly OMJG01 (sample SAMN03771674, study PRJEB25209) | food metagenome | isolation source: Cotija cheese | place: Mexico:Jalisco,Michoacan | collected 2011-12-12
GATCTACACTCTTTCCCTACACGACGCTCTTCCGATCTGCCGTGCTGGGCCGCCAGGGCGCCCGGGAGCTGGCCCTGGCCGACGTCGCGATGGACCCGGCGGCCCTGCGCGAGGCGGGGTATCGCTTCCGCTTCGAGGACCTGGAGGACGCCCTGCGCCTGACCCTGGGCCGCTTCGCCTGACCCCGGCGCGGCCCGCCGGGTCCGGCCTCGCCCCTGACCCGGCGCATCCGTTCCCTTTCCGCCTGGTCCCTCCCGCGACCCGGCGCAATCGTTCCCGCTTTCGCCGAAACCGGGTACGGGAGCGCCGTCTCGGTGAGGGGGTGGGAACGGGAGCGCCGTCTCGGCATCGACCGCGCTGGTAGGCTCGCGTGTACCGTGCCACACTGATGCTCCGAGAGGCCCCGTCATGACCCCTGAGCCCTCCCGCCGCTCCCACCGCGACCGCCGTGGCGAACACCGCCCGGACCACGACCACGCCGGGCACCCGGTCACGGAGCCGGCTCCGCGCACGGCCGCGGGCGACGTCGTCGCCAAGCAGCGCCTGCCGCACGCCGAGTCCAAGCGCTCCATCCTGCTGGGGTCGCTGTTCCTCATGGCGACCTCCGCGATCGGCCCCGGATTCATCACCCAGACCGCCAACTTCACGGTGCAGCTCGGTGCGGCCTTCGCGTTCGCGATCCTGCTCTCGATCCTCGTGGACATCGCAGTGCAGCTGAACGTGTGGCGGGTCATCGGCGTGTCCGGGCTGCGCGCCAACCAGCTGGCCGGTGCCCTCGTGCCGGGGCTGGGCGCGGTGCTGGCGGCCTTCGTGGTCTTCGGCGGCTTCGTGTTCAACGTCGGCAACGTCGCCGGCGGCGGCCTGGGGCTGAACGCCCTGCTCGGGCTGGACCCCACCTGGGGCGGGATCCTCACGGCGGCCCTGGCGGTGGCGGTGTTCCTGTCCCGGAAGGCGGGGGCTGCGCTGGACCGGATCGTCGTCGTCCTCGGGGTGGTGATGATCCTGATCACCGGGTACGTCGCGGTGGTCTCCAACCCGCCGGTGGGGGAGGCGCTGCGCCAGTCCGTCGCCCCGGACGTCATCGACATGGCCGTGATCATCACGCTGATCGGCGGGACCGTGGGCGGATACATCACCTACGCCGGGGCGCACCGGATGGTCGACGCCGGGGTGCACGGGGTGGAGGAGGTCCGCTCGATCTCCAACGCCTCCGTGGTCTCCATCGTGGTCACCGGGATCATGCGGTTCCTGCTGTTCCTGGCGATCCTGGGGGTGGTGGCCGGCGGGGCGCAGCTGGCCGGTGGGAACCTCGCGGCCAGCGCCTTCCAGCACGCGGCCGGGGAGGTGGGGCTGCGGCTGTTCGGGCTGATCCTGTGGGCCGCGGCCATCTCCTCGGTGATCGGCGCGGCGTACACCTCGGTGTCGTTCATGGTCCCGCGCACGGCCCGCCCCCTGGTGCGCAACGGGCTGACGGTGGCGATGATCGTGGTCTCCACCATCGTGTTCGCCTCCCTGGGCACGGCCCCGGCCAACCTGCTGATCATCGCGGGGACGGTCAACGGGCTGATCCTGCCCGTCGGCTTCACGGTGATCCTGGTGGTGGCGATCTTCCGACGCCGGGACCTCCTGCACGGATACCGCTACCCGGTGTGGCTGATCGCGGTGGGCGTGGTGGTGTGGGCCCTGACCCTGTGGCTGGGCGCCAACGCGGTGCAGAGCCTCGGGAAGCTCTGGGGCTGACGGGGCCCGCAGCGGTGCGACGGCGCGGCGGGCGCACCGGTCGCCGCGGGGCACCGGGCGGTGACTCAGCCGGTGATGCTCCCCAGCGGCGTGCCCGCGGCGACCTTGGCCCCCGGCTCCAGCGCTGCCCGGTGGAACACCCCCGCGCCCGGGGCCTCCACCGGCATCTCGGTCTTCATGGCCTCCAGCACCGCGAGCCGCTCGCCTTCAGCCACCTGGGCACCGTCCTCGGCCACCCAGCGCACCAGGGACCCGGCCAGCGCGGCCTCGACGACGACGTCGCTCGCGCCGTCGGCCGTCTCCTCGCCAGAGCCCGCGACCCCGGAAGAGCCCGAGGCGCCGCCTCCGCCCGGAGCCGCGGCCAGGTGCCGACCCAGCCCCTCGCCCAGGGCCGCCAGGGCGGTCTCGGGCAGGCGCACCCGCAGCCTGCGGCCCTCCACCTCCACCGCGGTCGCCACGGCAGCGGGGCCGGAGGAGCCGCCGTCCTCACCCCACGGGTCCGCGAACCGGGGTGCGGCGTAGCCGCCGTCGGGCTCGAGATCCGGGGTCAGCTCCTCCTCGATCCACGTGGTGTGCACCCCGAAGCCCTCCGCCTCCTCCGCGGCGAATTCCGGGCGCTCGAGCACCGCCCGGTGGAAGGGCAGGGTCGTGGCCACCCCGTCCACCGCGGCTTCCCTCAGCACCGTGCGCGCCCGGGCCAGCGCCTGCCGGCGGGTCGGGGCGGTGACCACCAGCTTGGCCAGCAGGGAGTCGAACTCCCCGGCCACCGTCGTGCCCGGGCCCACCCCGGCATCCACCCGCACCCCGGGTCCGCCGCCCAGGGCCAGCGCACGCACCGTGCCCCCGGCGGGCAGGAAGCCACGGCCCGGATCCTCCGCGTTGATCCGGAACTCGATGGCGTGCCCGCGCGGTGCGGGCACCTCGGTGAAGGGCAGGGGCTCACCGGCGGCGACGTCCAGCTGCAGCCCCACCAGGTCCACCCCGTAGGCCTCCTCGGTGACCGGGTGCTCCACCTGGATCCGGGTGTTGACCTCCAGGAAGCTGATCAGCCCGTCCGCGCCCACCAGGAACTCGCAGGTCCCGGCGTTCACGTACCCGGCCTCCCGGAAGATCGCCGCGGCCGCCTCCTCGAGGGTGCGCCGCTGCTCCTCGGTGAGGAACGGCGCGGGGGCCTCCTCCACGAGCTTCTGGTTGCGCCGCTGCAGGGAGCAGTCCCGGGTGCCCAGCACGACGACGCCGCCCGCGGCGTCGGCCACCACCTGCGCCTCCACGTGCCGGGGCCGCTCCAGGAAGCGCTCTACGAAGCACTCCCCGCGCCCGAAGGCCCCGCGCGCCTCCCGGGCCGCGGCCTCGAAGGCCTCCTCCACCTCGTCGACCTCGCGCACCACCCGCATCCCGCGGCCCCCGCCGCCGTGGGCGGCCTTGATGATGATCGGCAGCCCGTGCTCCTCGGCGAAGGACTGCGCCTGGGCGGCGTCCTCCAGCGGGCCGTCCGTGCCCGGAGCCAGCGGGGCGCCGGCCGCCCGGGCGATCTCCCGGGCACGGATCTTGTCCCCCAGCGCCTCGATGGTCTCCGGGGAGGGGCCGATCCACCGCAGACCCGCCGCGATCACGGCCCGGGCGAAGTCCGCGGACTCGGCGAGGAACCCGTAGCCGGGATGCACATCCGTGGCCTCGGCGCGGCGGGCGATCTCCAGCAGCTTCCGCTGATCCAGGTACGTCTCGGCGGGGGAATCCCCCTCCAGGGCGTAGGCCTCGTCGGCCAGGAGAACGTGCGGCGCCTCGGCGTCGGCATCGGCGTACACGGCGACGGTGCGGATGCCGCGCTCGGCGCAGGCGCGGATGATCCGCACGGCGATCTCGGAGCGGTTGGCGATCAGGACGGTGCGCATCGGCTCTCCTCGGTGGGTGCGGCGTTCTCGGGGGAATCGGGGCGGGTGATCCCGGCGGGGTCAGGCGAATCGGGGTCTGCGGCCGCGCCGGCGGGCTGGTCGGCGGGTGAGGCCGGGACGCCGACGGGCGGCTCCAGCACCACGCGCGTGCCCGGCGGGGCCTGGGCCAGCAGCCGCAGGTGCTCGGGCGCCACGAGGCCGAGGACCGGATAGCCGCCGGTCACGGGACGGTCGGCCAGGAACACCACCGGGTGCCCGTTCGGCGGGATCTGCACGGACCCGCGCACCAGCGGCTCGGAGGCCAGCTCCGCCCCCTTGCGCTCCGGCGCGCGACGCAGTCGGGCCGCGGGCGCGTCGGAGCTTTCAGTATGGGTGGCGCCAGCGCGGGTGGCACCGGCATCGGATGAGGACCCCCGCCCGGGCGCCGGCCCGCGGTCCTCGACCCCGACGGGCCCGACGGCGTCGGCGGGTTCGGGCTCCAGGCGGGCCGCCACCCGATCCGACTGCTCGGCCACCCGCCACACGGTTCGGCGCAGGGCGGCCACGGAGTCCTCGGTGAACCAGTCCGCACGCGGTCCCGGGGCCATCGGCAGGCGCAGCACGGCGTCGGCCTCGGGCAGGGGCACCGGCGGGCACCACGGTTCGACGGCGGCGCGCGGGGGCGGGCCCACGGCCACCTCGTCCCCGCGGGTCAGGGGCGCCGGACCCACCCCGGAGAGGGTGTCCGTGGCCAGGGATCCCAGCACGGCCCGACCCGTGAAGCCGCCGCGCACGGCCAGCACCAGGCGCAGGCCACACCGGACCGGACCGATCTCCAGGGTCTGCCCGGCGCGCAGCAGGAAGGGCCGATCCAGGGGCGCGGGTCGCGATCCCTGCGCATCGGAACCGGAGAGGCTCGCCTGCACCCGCGCCCCGGTCAGCGCCAGCACCGCATCCGGGGCGTCCTCGGGCACCGTCACCCGCAGCCGCCCCAGCGCGTTCTCCAACACCGCCGAACCCATGGGGTTGCCGACCAGCCGGTTGGCCGCGTGCGCCGCGAGGGGATCGGCCCACCCGGAGGGGCCGACGCCGAGGTCATCCAGGCCCAGCCGCCCGGCGTCCTGCAGGGTGGTGGACAGCCCCGGGGCGAGGATCCGCAGCCGGGCGTCGCGGGCCCCGGTGACGCCCGCGGAGCAGGCCTCCGCCGGCTCCTCCCACCCGGCGTCCTCCTGGCCATCGGCGATAGCTCGGAAGCGCACGACGTCGCCGGGGGCGATCAGCGCGGGAGGGTCGCGATCCACCTCCCACAGCGGGGCGTCCGTGCGTCCGATGAGCTGCCAGCCGCCGGGGGAGTCCTGCGGGTAGACCGCGGAGAAGGTCCCGGCCAGGGCCACCGATCCGGCCGGCACCCGGGTGCGCGGGGAGTCCCGACGCGGCACCTCGAGCCCGACGGGGCCCGTGCCGTCCGGGGCGCAGGCCGGTCCGCCGTCCGGGGTGAGGTAGGCGAAGCCCGGGGCGAAGCCCGCGAAGCCGGCCCGCCAGGATGTCTCGGTGTGGCGGCGCACCACCTCCTCGGGGGTGCAGCCCAGGTGCTCGGCGCAGGCGGCCAGGTCCGCGCCGTCGTAGCGCACGGGGATCTCCACGACGCGCTCCTCGGCGGCCGGCTCCTGCTTTCCCGCATCCTCCCGTGCCCCGAGCCGTGCCAGGTGCCGGGCGAGGCGGGTGCGGGCGGCACCGCCCAGGGGCCGGTCGAAGCGCAGCAGGAGGGTCCGCGCGGCGGGCACGGTCCCGGCGCGCCCGGGCAGCAGGTGCTCCGGCGGATCGGCGAGCACCCGCTCCCGCAGGTCCAGGACGGCGGCCAGGTCCGCCAGATCCGCGAGCACCGCGCGCGGGCCCAGCGTGTGCAGGGCAGGGGCGGCGTCGGCGGGTGGCTGCGGCACGGCACTCCTTCCGGCGGGGCGGCGGACGGCGATCCCCACCAGTCTATGGCTCGGGTCACGGTTCGTCCGGGCAGGGGCGGGAGGCGGATGGATACAGTGGAGACCATGGTCCAGCCCCCGCCCGAGCGTCCCGGTACGACGCCGCCCGCCGCGCCCCCGCACGACGTCGGCCCCCGCCCGGACGTCCCGCGCACCCAGGCGACACCGGCCGCCGCACCCGCCCCCGGGCTGGCCTACCACCGGCTCGCCCTCGCCGATCCGCGCCACCGCTGGTGGTCCCCGCTGGTTGAGATCCCGCTGGCCGGGGCCGTCTATCTCGCGCTGTCCTTCGCCCTCGGGCTGGTCTGGTTCGCCGCCCACGCCGGGGACCCCGCCTCCGCGCGGATCGAGCTGGGCCCCTCCGGGTACCCGGTGGAGCTGTTCACCCGCCCCGGGATCTTCCTGATGACCTTCCTCGGCATCATCGTGATGCTGCCGGCCGTGCTGGTGGGGCGCCTGGTGATGGGCCCCCGCCCGATCGGGCTGATCCTCTCCGCGGCCGGGCGCGTGCGCTGGGGCTGGCTGACCCGGTGCACGGGGCTGGCCGTCACCGTGTTCGTCGCGGCGCAGGCGGTGATGATGCTGCTGCCCGTGGAGCAGGCGGAGACCGGCGCGGCGCAGGCGGGTCTGCCGCAGACCGTCTGGAACGGCGGGACCAGTCTGGCGATCCTCGTGATGATCCTGCTGCTGGTGCCGGTGCAGTGCGCCACCGAGGAGGTGGTCTTCCGGGGCCTGCCCATGCAGACCCTGGGCCGCTGGCTGCGCCACCCCGCGTGGGCCATCCTGCTGCCGGTGCCGGTGTTCGTCCTGGGCCACGGCTACGACCCGTGGGGACAGGCCAGCGTGGGGGTGCTCGCCGTCGTGGCGGGCTGGCTCACCTGGCGCACCGGCGGACTGGAGGCCGCGATCGGCCTGCACGCGGCCAACAACGTCATCGGCCTGGGCCTCGGGCTGATCGGCTGGGCCGATCCCACGGCCTCGGCCGGCGGGGCTCCGGGGGACCTGGTGGTCGCCGTCGTGGTGGACGGGCTGTACGCCCTGCTGGTGGTGCGCTTGGCCCGACGCCGGAACCTGCCGCGCCTGCGCATGCCCCCGATGACGACGCCGATGGCGCCCCCGCCGACCCGATTCGACCCCATCCCCAAATCCAGGAGGAATCCATGACCACCGCCCCCACTCCCGACGCCCGCGAGCACGCCCTGGATCTGGGCCGCTTCGTCGCCGCCTCCCCGTCTTCCTTCCACGCCGCCGCCGAGGGCGCCCGCCGCCTGGAGGCCGCGGGCTTCACCCCGGTGCGGGAATCCGAACCCTTCCCCACGGCCCCGGGTGGGTACTTCCTGCAGCGCGACGGCGCCCTGATGGCCTGGGTGCAGCCGGAGACCGGGCAGCAGGCGGGGGGCTTCCGCGTCCTCGGTGCGCACACGGACTCCCCCTCCTTCAAGCTGAAGCCGCACCCGAGCACCGGGTCCCTGGGCTGGAGCCAGCTGGGCGTTGAGGTGTACGGCGGGGCCCTGCTGAACTCGTGGCTGGACCGGGAGCTGCGTCTGGCCGGTCGCCTGGCCGTGCGCGAGGAGGATGGGAGCCTCGGGCAGCGTCTGGTGGCCACGGGTCCGGTGGCCAGGATCCCGCAGCTGGCCATCCACCTGGACCGCACGCAGAATGAGGGGCTGACCCTGGACCGTCAGCGGCACACCCAGCCGATCTGGGCGGCCGGGGAGGAGCCGCAGGATGTGCTGGCCCACCTGGGCGAACAGGCCCTGGACGCCGCGGGGGCCCACCCGGCGCCGGTGGCCCCGGAGCGGGTCCTGGGCTGGGACGTGGTGCTGGCCGATGCCCAGGAGCCGCGGCTGTTCGGCGCGGGGGAGGAGTTCCTGGCCGCGGGGCGGCTGGACAACCTCTCCTCGGTGCACGCCGGGGTGCGGGCCCTGATCGGTGCGGCGGCCGCCGGCGGCTCGGCGTCGGGGCAGACCCTGGTGCTGGCGGCCTTCGATCACGAGGAGATCGGCTCGTCGACCCGCTCCGGTGCCGCCGGGCCCATCCTGGAGGACCTGCTGGTGCGGATCAGCGCGGCCCGCGGGGACTCCCCGGAGGAGTACCGGCGGGCGCTGGCGGATTCGGTGTGCCTGTCCTCCGACGCCGGGCACCTGGTGCACCCGAACTATTCGGGGCATCACGACCCGGTCAACCGTCCGCAGCCCGGCCGCGGGCCGCTGCTGAAGATCAACGCGAATCAGCGCTACGCCACGGACGCGGTGGGCGCGGGGATCTGGGCGCGGGCCTGCGAAGACGCGGGGGTCGAGTACCAGGAGTTCGTCTCGAACAACGACGTCCCGTGCGGCTCGACGATCGGCCCGATCACGGCCACCCGGCTGGGAATGCGGACCATCGACGTCGGGCTGGGCCTGCTGTCCATGCACTCGGCCCGGGAGATGTGCCACATCGAGGACGCCGCCGCGCTGGGCGCCGTCATCGAGGCCTTCTACCGCGCCTGAGCGCTCCTCCCCGGCGCCAAGACGTTCCAGCGCCAAGAATTCTCAGCGCCGAGACGGCAATCCGGGAGGGACGATCCCCGATCTTCGGGGACATCCCTCCCGGATTGACGGCTCGGCGCCGGACGCGGGTCAGTCCCGCGGGAAGCTGGCCGGGTGGGCTCCGGCCATCTCCTCGACCACGCGGATCACCTGGCAGGAGTAGCCGAACTCGTTGTCGTACCAGACGTAGACCGCCACGGAGCTCCCGGACACGATGGTGGCCAGACCGTCCACGATGCCCGCGCGCCGGGAGCCCACGAAGTCCGTGGAGACCACCTCGTGGGAGTCCGTGTAGTCGATCTGCTTGCGCAGCGGGGAGTTCAGGGACATGTCCCGCAGGTAGGCGTTCAGGGACTCCTTGGACTCCGGGGCCTTGCCCAGCTGCAGGTTCAGGATCGCCATGGACACGTCCGGGGTGGGTACGCGGATCGCGTTGCCGGTGAGCTTGCCCGCCATCTGCGGCAGGGCCTTGGCCACGGCCTTGGCCGCGCCGGTCTCGGTGAGCACCATGTTCAGGGCCGCCGAGCGGCCGCGGCGGTCCCCCTTGTGGAAGTTGTCGATGAGGTTCTGGTCATTGGTGAAGGAGTGGACGGTCTCCACGTGCCCGTGGGAGACGCCGTACTCGTCGTCGAGCACCTTCAGCACCGGGGTGATGGCGTTGGTGGTGCAGGAGGCGGCGGACAGGATCCGGTCCGAGTCCTCGATGACGTGGTCGTTGACCCCGCACACGATGTTCTTCAGGTCCCCCTTGCCCGGCGCGGTCAGCAGGACCTTCGCCACGCCCTTGGCCTTCAGGTGCTGGGACAGGCCCTCCTCATCGCGCCAGCGGCCGGTGTTGTCGATGACCACCGCATCGCGGATCCCGTACCGCTCGTAGTCCACGGCGGCCGGGTCCGAGGAGTAGATGAACTGGATCGGCACCCCGTTGGCGGTGATCACGTCCGTCTCCGGGTCCGCCTGGATGGTGCCGTTGAACGCGCCGTGCACGGAGTCCCGGCGCAGCAGGGAGGCGCGCTTGAACAGGTCGTTCTCCGCGTTCTTCCGCACGACGACGGCGCGCAGGTTCAGCCCCGAGCCGACCCCGCGCTCGATGAGGATGCGGGCCAGCAGCCGCCCGATGCGCCCGAAGCCGTAGAGCACCACATCCTGCCCGGCGGGTTCGGTCCGGCCCTTCCCCCCGACCACCTCGGCCAGCTGCTCGCGCAGCCAGGCATCCAGCTCCCGGCCCTCGCCCTCGCTGCGGTACAGGGAGTTCAGTCGGGCCAGGTCCACGGAGGCCGCGCCCAGCTCCAGCTCGGTCAGGGCCTGCACCAGGGGGAGGGTCTCCTCCAGGTCCAGCTCCACGGTGTCGATCTGCCGGGCCCACCGGTGGGCCTTGATGATGTCCGTGACGGACCGGTTGATGAGGCTGCGCCCGTGGATGTTGACCACCACCTGGTTCTCCCGGTGCAGGCGGCCGATCAGGGGGATCATCTGCTCGGCCAGCTCTTCGCGGCGGGACCAGGCGGCGGGGGTGGTGGGGGTGCTCACGGCGGGATCCATTCTCCTTCCCGCCCCGGGGCGCCGCGTCCCCGGGCTGGCCCGCATCCGCGGCGGGGCGGACGGGGCTGCGGGGTCGGCGGTCGGGGCGGAGCTCACGTCATTGTGGGGTACCCCACCACCTTATCCGACGCCGGGACCGGCCGATGAGACGACGCACGCCCCCGGACCGCGGGGGTCCGGGGGCGTGCGTGGCGGGTGCCGCCGCGGGGATCCGCGGCGGGGTGCGCTCGGGGCGGTGCTACTCGGCGGAGCGGCGGCGTCCGAACACGACCAGGGCAGTGCCTGCGGCGAGCACGAACAGCCCGCCGGAGACGATCAGCCCGGCCTGGCGGCCCAGACCGGTGCTGGCCAGGCCGCTGGCGGAGCCGGTGCCGGTGGTGCCGGAACCGGAGGTCCCGGAGCCGTACCCGCCGGTGCCGTTGTCATTCGTGTAGTCGGGGTCCTGCTCGCAGCCGACAGTGTCGCGGTCGGCATCCAGATCCAGGGAGTAGCCGGGCTCATCGGAGTGGATGGGCCGACCCAGGTCATCCCAGACGGCGCGGCAGTTCTGGTAGCCGGTGGGGCTGGCGGAGGCCTCGGGCTGGGTGCTGGTCGACGCGGAGGGCTGCGCGCTCGGGTCGGTGGAGGCGGAGGGATCAGCGGTCGGGGTCTCGCTGGGCTCCTCGGAAGGATCGGTGGTGGGCGCCGGGGAGGTGGGCTCGGTGCTCGGCACCGGGGTCGGCTCGCCGGTCGGATCGGTCGTCGGGTCCGTGCTGGGCTCCGGCGTCGGGTCCTCGGTGGGTGCGGGGGCGGCGGTGATCGCGGCGTAGCCGATGGGGCCGCCGCGCATCCGGTCGCCGGTCTGCAGCGAGCCGGTCAGCAGGTTCACACCCACCGGCTCGCCGATCTTCAGCTCCTCGGAGGAATCGGCCTTGCCCTGGCGGATCGCCCCGCCGTTGGCGATGGTGGGGTACGGCAGCTCGACGGAGAAGGTGCCGTCGGCCTGCGCCTGGAACTGGGCGGTCACGGCGCCGTTGTTCAGCTTGTCCGTGCCGGAGGTCAGCTTGATGGCGATGGTCGAGGGGGTCTTGCCGTCCTCGGCGAAGAAGCCGGTGCCGGACACGTGCAGGGTCCGACCCTGAGCCCAGGCCACATCCATGGTGGCCGCAGCGCCATCCGGGTACGTGCGGGTGACGGTGGTGTCCGCCGGAACCACCGGGGCGGTGGCCGTCGGTGCGGTCGGGGCGGGGGTCTCGTCGGCCTGGGCGGGCAGGCCGCCCAGCAGGAGGCCGCCGGCCAGGGTCAGAGAGGCACCGACGCCGACGAGGGCGCGCAGCGGGCGGGGAGCGGTCATGATGATCCTTGGGTTCAGCGAATGCGATGGGGTCGGTGACGGCCGGCCGGGGAAGGCGGCTGGGTCATCCAGACCAGGCTCAGCGTACCCTCAAAAACCCCTGGGCGGGACCTGATGACCGGTGATCCCTCGGGCTGTCCGCTTCGGCGACGACCCCGTGGTGGCCTGGTTCACCCACGCCGGGCCCCTCGGTAGAGTGGGAGCATGCTGACGGTCATCGGAGAAGCCCTCGTGGACGTGGTCCGCCCCCATGACGACGCCCCGCGCACGCTGCCCGGCGGCAGCCCCCTGAACGTCGCCGTGGGCCTGGCCCGACTGGGTCACCCCGTGCGCTTCATCGGCCGCCACGGGCAGGACGAGCACGGGCAGCTGGTGCGCGAGCACCTGGAGGGCGCCGGCGTGGAGATCCCCGTGCCCGCCGACGAGCGCCCCACCCCGGTCGCCGAGGCCACCCTGCGTGAGGACGGCGCCGCGGAGTACGACTTCACCCTGGACTGGAACCTCGACGCCGTCGCCGACCAGCTGCCGCAGCTGCTCACCGCCGCCGAGGTGCTGCACGTCGGCTCCATCGGCGCGATGCTGGACCCCGGCGCCCAGACGGTCCTCGACGCCGTGCGCACCGCGGCACCCCACGCGCTGATCTCCTACGACCCCAACTGCCGCCCCACCATCGTCCCGGACGCCTCCGAGGCCCGCGCCCGCGCGGAGGCCGTGGTGGAGCACGCCGACGTCGTCAAGGCCTCCGACGAGGACCTGCTGTGGCTGTACCCGCACCGCACCGTCGAGCAGACCGCGGCGGCCTGGCTCGAGGCCGGCCCCGGGCTGGTGGTCGTGACCCGCGGCGCCCTGGGGTCCTGGGCCCTGACCCGGGCCACCGCGCCCGACGGCGTGAGCGTGCCCGCCCGCACCACCGAGGTCGCGGACACCGTCGGCGCAGGTGATGCGCTGATGGCGGGGCTGCTCAGCGCGCTCGCGGACCGCGGCGTCACCGGCCGGGAGGCCGCCGAGCGTCTGGGGGAGCTGGACCGCGAGGACCTGCAGAGCATCCTCGAGCGCGCCGCCGCGGCCGCCGCCATCACCGTCTCCCGGGCCGGGGCCAACCCGCCCACCCGCGAGGAGCTGGACGCCGCCCTGGACAGCTGAGCCGACCGGCCGAACCGACACCGACCCCCGGCCCCCGTCAGGGCCGGACCGAACCACCGACACCCGACGAAGGAGAATCCCATGCTGGACCGCCGCCCCTACGAGGGCCTGCCCGAGCTGCCGACCTTCACCCTGACCTCCGAGGACGTCGCCGAGGGTCAGCCCATGCCCGTCGAGTTCGCCTCCGGGGCCATGGGCGTGGACGGCGGGCAGGACGTCGCCCCGCAGCTGTCCTGGTCCGGGGCACCGGAGGGCACCAAGTCCTACGTGCTGACCTGCTTCGACCCGGACGCCCCCACCCCCTCCGGCTTCTGGCACGCCTGCGTGTCCAACATCCCGGCCGAGGTCACCTCCCTGCCGCGGGACTGGGCCTCCGGGGAGATCGCCGACGGGGTGATCAAGCATCTGAACGACGGCGGGAACCGTGACTTCACCGGCGCCGCCCCGCCCGCCGGGCACGGCGCCCACCGGTACATCTTCTGCGTGACCGCGGTGGACACCGAGCAGCTGGAGATCGACGAGAGCGCGAGCCCCGCCGTCGTGAACTTCCAGCTGTTCTTCCACGGCATCGCCCGCGCCTTCCTGACCCCCACCTTCGAGGTGCCGGCCGAGGACTCCTGAGTGATCCGGCTGATCGCCACGGACCTGGACGGCACCGTCCTGGGCCCGGACTTCCGCTTCCGTCCCCGCACCCTCGAGGCCTTCGCGGCCGCCGAGGAGGCGGGAGTGGACGTGGTGTTCGTGACGGGGCGCCCGTACCGCTGGCTGCAGCCCCTGCGCGAGCAGCTGGCCTACGAGTCCGTGGCGATCTGCTCCAACGGCGCCGTGATCTACGACCTCGGGGCGGACCGGATCCTGGCATCGGAGACCGTGGACCCGGGCGTCATCCCGCCGCTGCTGGCGCGCCTGCGGGCCGAGCTGCCGGAGGCCGCGCTGTCCGCGGAGGCCCTGGACGGCATCTACACGGATCCCGGCTGGGGGCAGACCAACGTCCTCGAGACCTCCCCCGACGTCGTGCGCGGGCCCCTGGAGCAGGTGCTGCCCGCCGACGCCGGGGTCGTGAAGCTGCTGGTGCGCCAGGACGGGACCGATCCGGGGGCGCTGTACGAGCGGGTGCGGGAGCTGGCCGGTGAGCAGGTGTCCGTGACCCACGCCGTGGCGACCCTTCCGCTGGCGGAGATCGGCCAGGCCGGGCTGTCCAAGGGCCGCACCCTGGCGCGCTGGTGCGCCGAACGCGGCATCCGGGCGGAGCAGGTCGCGGCCTTCGGGGACATGCCCAACGACACCGCGATGCTGCGCTGGGCCGGACACGGATACGCGATGGCCTCCGGCTGGCCCCAGGTCATCGAGGAGGTGGGCCGCACCTGCCCGGGCTTCGAGGAGGACGGCGTCGCCCAGACCATCGAGCGGCTGCTGGCCGAAGGTGCGGCCGATGGCGAGGGCGCCGGGGGTGGGGCTGAGACTGATGCCGACGCCGACGCCGGACGCGGTGCCGCAGGTGCCGAGCGTGTCGCCGAGGGTGATGCCCCGGTGGCCGACTCCACCGCTGTCGATGCTGGGACCCGGGAGGCCCGATGAGCTCGCGGGAGAGCCGCTGGGCCGGTGGCAGCGGGCTGCGCGTGGGGCTGATGATCGCGGCCGTGCTCCTGGGGCCGATGCTGCTGCGGGCGGTGGGGCTCCCACCCGGCGTCGTCCTGATGCTGCTCTTCCTCGTCCCCATGCTGGCGCAGGGCCTCGGCAGGTTCCGCCGCGGCGGCGTCGGCGGCGCGGGGGATCGGGCCCGGGATGCCGGGGATCAGGAGGCCGCCGGGGATCTCGCGGATGAGGACGCCGGCCCAGCCCCGCGCCCCACCCTCGGCGAGGCCCTGGCGCCGTTTCGCCGGGGACTGTCCGGCGCGCAGCTGTTCGGCACCGGAGGATTCTCCCCGGGGATCTTCGGCCCGGCGCGGTCGGCGGGACCCGGGCAGATCGAGGCCGTGTACGGGAAGGTGACCGGGCGGCATCGGGCGGATCTGTCCCCGGGGATGTGCCTGGCGCGGCTGGCCTCCGTGCTGGACCGTGATGAGCTGTACCGGCTGGAGCGCCTGGACGAGCAAGGGATGACCGCCACCCGGCGGGCGACCCTCGAGGTCCCCGACTACCCCCTGGAGATCACGGTGCGTCCGGCCCTGGACGAGGACGGGGTGGATCTGGAGCGCGCCGACGTCGTGATCGTCTCGGACCCGCCCACCTCCATCACCGCTCAGGAGCAGGACGCGATGCGGGTGATCGGGCAGCTGTTCACCATCCTGGACGTGCCCGCCGGACCCCCGAGAGCGGCGGAAGGCGACGCCGACGCCTCCGGCGGCGGGGTGGGCTCCGACGGCTGAGATCTTGCGGCTGTGCCGGTGGCGGTGCGCCTTCCCGGGGTATGGCCGTTAGGCTCGGGGGCATGTCAGAGCGCTCCCGTGACCGCACCGTCCCCACCGTCTACGCCCACCGCGGCCTGGCCCTCGAAGCCGCGGAGAACTCCCTGGAGGCCTTCCGCGCCGCGGTGGAGGCGGGCGCGGACTGGATCGAGACGGACGTGAACACCACCGCCGACGGCGTCGTGCTGGTGCTGCACGATCCGTCCCTGGACCGGGTGGCCGGGGTTCCGGGGCGGGTCTCGCAGCTGAGCGCCGCGCAGGTGGCCGAGGTGCGGCTGCCGGACGGGCAGCGGATCCCGACCCTGGCCGAAGCCCTCGAGGCCTTCCCCACGGCCCGGTTCAACATCGACCTGAAGGACGAGGGCGCGGTGGAGGCCGTGCCGCGGGTGCTGCGGGAGACGGGGGCTGTGGACCGGGTGCGGATCGCCTCCTTCTCGGATACCCGACGACGCCGCGCGCTGGCTCGCCTGCGCGCGTTGGGGGTCGGCACCGGCGGGCCGCGGCGCCCCGCGGCGGGGACCTCGGCGGGGTCTCCCGGATCGTCCGTTCGCCGCGGGATCACCCCCGGAATCGCCGCGGAGACTCCCGGGGCGGCCGCTCGCAACGGCATCGACTCCGGAAACGGCGCGAAGGTCTCCGGGGCGGCCTGGGGCGCCTCGAGTCCCGAGCAGCGGCAGGCTCCGCCGCCGTCCTCCAGCGCGGGGATCGCGGGGACGGCCCTGTTCCTGCTGGTCAGCCGGCTGCCGATGCGCTGGGTGCGGCCGGGCTGGCGGATGGCGCTGCGGCTGCTCGGCCGGTGGGTGCCTCCCTTCGACGCCCTGCAGGTGCCGGAGTCCCACCGGGTCGGTCCGGTGCGGGTGCCGGTGGTGACCCGCCGCTTCCTCGACGCCGCGCACGCCTGCGGTCTGCGGGTGGACGTGTGGACCGTGGACGATCCGGAGGACATGCGCCGCCTGGCCGGGCTGGGCGTGGACGGTCTGGTCACCAACCGCGCGGACCTGGCCCGGGAGCTCTTCCCCCGCCCCTGACCCGCGCTCGCGGTCCGCGTCTCCCTCACGCTCCCCCGGCCACTTGCCCGACGCCGAAACCGTACACCGTGGCCGAGACCGTACGAACGTGCCGAGACCGCACCCGCCGGGTCCGGTCTCGACACCCTTGTGTACGGTCTCGGCCACCTCGTGCGGTCTCACCGACCTGCTGGGGCGCCGTGACCGGGTTCCACCGCGTTCCGGGCGGGGTTGGCGTTTCCCGGATCTGTGGACGGCGGCCTCCACCGGCGTCCCCACCGCACAATCCTGCATCCGGCCCGCCATCGGCTGACTCAGGGTGCGGAATGCTGGCCGGCATGGGAACGACGATCGCTGATCTGAGCCTCGAGGAGATCCTGCAGCCCGAGCAGCTGCGCGAGCTCGGCTATGGGGATTCGCGTCCGAGTCGGGGCGGCCTCGGGACCGACTGGGTGCGGATCGCCCGCAGCTGCTATGTCCGGGCCCGCCGCTGGCAGGAGCTGTCCCCGCGGCAGCAGTGCCTGGCCATGCATCTCGCGTTCCTGTCTCGCACCACTGCCCCGTGGGTCTTCTCCGATGCCTCGGCGGCGCTCCTCCACGGACTGCCCCTGCTGCGCCTGCCCGACCGCGTGCATGTCAGCTCCGTGCGCAAGCCCTCCACCCGTGATCCCCAGGTCGTGGTGCACCACCGGCCGGGCATCGGGGCGCATCGGAGCCTGCTCGGCGGGCAGATCCCCGTGACGGATCTGCCCCGAACTCTCCTGGACTGCGCGGCGTCGATGGGATTCGAGGACGGCGTCGTCCTGGCCGACCACGTGCTGCGGGTGGGTGTCGGATCGGAGGATGTCCTCGGGTTGCTGCAGGCGGCTCCCGGGTTCCGCGGCGCGAGGAGGGTCCGGCGGGTGCTCGACTTCGCGGATGCCCGGTCGGAGTCGGCGTTGGAGAGTCTGGCGCGGGTGGCCGTGCACGAGCTGCGGCTGCCCGCCCCGCGGCCCCAGATGCCGGTGCGGACCCGGCGCGGTCTCCGACGCGTGGACCTGGGATGGGAGCCGCTGCGCATGGGACTGGAGCTTGATGGCAAGGCCAAGTACTTCGACTACGGGGACACCCGGACCAAGCTGTACGAGGAGCGGCAGCGGGAGCTGGACATCCAGGAGGCAGGGGTGGTGCTGCTGCGCGCCGGGTGGGCCGATGTGCGGCGTCGTCGGCCCGAGCTGAAGACCCGGCTGATGGAGCTGGCGGCCCGCCGCGCGGCCGAGCTCGGTGTGCGCGGGTGGGGCTGAGCCGACGCCGCGAAACCGTACACCGTGGCCGAGACCGTACCCGTCGGGTCCGGTTTCGACACCTTTGTACGGTTTCGGCCAGTACGTACGGTCTCGGCGACCAGGTGCGCGGCGATGCGGCAACGGTTCGGCCTCACCGACCCGGCGGACCCATACCCGCACCCATACCGGGGCCTACTCCGGGTGCTCCTCCCGGGGCTGGGGCTGCGCCGTGCCGCGGGCCCGGGCGATGGCGGACATCAGGTGGTAGACCACCAGGGTGACGCCGGTGCCCAGGGCGATGCCGGCGAACTGCAGTCCGCCGATCTCCCACGTGTAGTCCGCGATCCCCACGATCAGGGCGACGGCGGCCGTGGTGAGGTTGACCTGGTCGGAGAAGTCCACGCGGTTCTGCACCCAGATCCGCACGCCGAGCATCCCGATCATGCCGTACAGGACGGTCGCCGCACCTCCGAGCACCCCGGCCGGCACCGTCGCGACGGCCGCGCCGAAGACCGGGAACACGGACAGCAGCAGGGCGACGACGGCGGCCACCCAGTACGCGGCGGTCGAGTACACCTTGGTCGCGGCCATCACGCCGATGTTCTCCGCGTAGGTGGTGGTCCCGGAGCCGCCGCCGGATCCGGCGATGGTGGTGGCCAGGCCGTCGGCCATGATGGCGCGCCCGGCGTAGCGGTCCAGGTTCTCCCCGGTCATCAGGGCCACGGATTTCACGTGCCCGATGTTCTCCGCCACCAGCACCAGGATCACCGGGATGAACAGCCCGGCCAGGGACAGGTGGAACTCAGGGGTCTGGAAGTGCGGCAGCCCGATCAGCCCCTCGGCCTCCCACGTCGCGCGGATCGCGGAGAAGTCCACCTCCCCGCGCACCACGGCGGTGACGTACCCGATGGCCACCCCCAGCAGGATGGACAGCCGCCCGATCATCCCGCGGAACAGCACCGAGATCAGGATGATCGAGCCGAGGGTGACCAGCGCGGTCACGGGCGCCTTCATGAAGTTGTCCTTGGCCGAGGGCGCCAGGTTGAAGCCGATCAGCGCGACGATCGCGCCGGTGACCAGCGGCGGCATGAGCTTCTGCAGCCAGTCCGTGCCCGCCCACTGCACGATCAGCCCGACGACGAACAGCGCCGCTCCGGCCATCACCACCCCGCCGAGGGCCCCGCCCGGACCGTACTGGTTGCTCGCCGCCCCGATGGGGGCGATGAACGCGAAGGAGGAGCCCAGGTAGGAGGGCACCCGCCCGGCGGTGAGCAGCAGGAACAGGATGGTGCCCAGCCCGGAGAAGAACAGGGTGGTGGCCGGCGGGAAGCCGGTGATCAGCGGGACGAGGAAGGTCGCCCCGAACATGGCGACCACGTGCTGGGCGCCGATGCTCACGGTGCGGCCCCACCGCAGCCGCTCCCGCGGGCCCACCACCTGCCCCGGGGCGACGGTGCGCCCGTCGCCGTGCAGGGTCCACCCGAAGCCGAGGCGGTGGGCCGCTGCGGGGCGGTCGGTGTCCGAGGGGCTGCGATGGTGATCGGCGGGGAGCACGGTTCTTCTCCGGGGGATGAGGAAGGAAGGAAGATCGGGACGATTCTACGCGGCTTCCGTGACCTCAGACGCTTCCTCGAGCACCGATGCCGATCGGCTCCGCCTCCGGGATCCGGGAACGCGGGGGTGCAAGGCGAACCGGGCGACGGCGTCCAGGCTGGTCCCCAGCAAGCCGATCACCAGGATGACGGCGAGCATCTCGTCGTAAGCCAACCGGTCCCTGGCGTTGAGGATCTCGTATCCCAGGCCGGAGGAGACGCCCAGCATCTCCGCGGGGACCAGGATCACCCATCCGATGCCCAGGGCTGTGCGCACACCGGTGAGCACCTGCGGCCGGATGCTGGGCAGCACCACGTGCCGCAGCCGCTCCCCGCGGGTGGCACCGAGGCTCTCGGCCACCCGCAGATGCCCCGGATCCACCGCACGGACCCCCGCTGAGGTCCCCAGCACCACCGGCCACACGGCCGCAATGGCCACCAGGAACACCACCGGCGCATGGCCGACGCCGAACAGGGCCACCGCCACCGGCGCCCAGGACAGCGGAGACACCATCCGCAGGAATTGCACCACCGGGTGTGCGGCCTGCTCCGCGGTACGCGAGGATCCGAACCACAGCCCCAGAGGAAGACCGATGATCACCGCCAGGCCCAGACCGAGGCCCAGGCGCAGCACAGAGACACCGATGTCGGGGAGCAGAACGCCCCGGGAGATCAGCTCTCCCAGGGCTGCGGGGACCCTCTCCGGGCGGAAAGCGGACAGCAGCGGGTCCTCCGCCCCGGCGGCTCGGGTGAACAGCCACCACAGTGCCACCGCGCCGACGACGCCTGCAGCCCCCAGCCCCCAGGCTCGGAGCCGTCTGATCCCGTGGTCACCCATCCAGCTGCTCCGTCCGCTCATAACCATCCAGTCCGAAGACGCTCGATCCGCCCAACTCTTCTATGGCAGCGCGCACGGGCCCGGTGACCACGAGATCCTCGTGCACGCGGGCGGCGTCGAGACCGTCCAGGAAGTCCCTCGGGGCGTCCACCACGGTCGCCCGCATCTCCTCCAGCAGCCGTGTGGTGAATCCTGGGAAGGGGTACGGAACGAAGTCGATCAGCTCACCGGCCCAGTCTCGGTGGTGCACCGCGCTCGCGGCGTCGGGATGATCGGTCAGAGCCCGCAGGATGATCGGCTGCGGCTGGGGCAGCAGCCCATCCGCCAGGAGTCGGCTGGCCTCCTCACGGTGTTCCCTGGTCCATGCCTGGGCTCGCACCAGTCCTCGCAGAAAGGCCTCGGTGCGTTCCGGGGCGTCGTCCACCAGGTCACCGCGCAGCACCGTCACGCAGCAGGCGTGGTGACGCCACACATCGCCGAGGAAACGCAGGGTCTTCCCCACTCCGCGTGCGGTCGCGGCCGCGTTGAAGGGATCCGCGACGACGAACCCGGAGATGGTCCGCTGGTGCAGGGCCGGAAGCATATCCGCAGGAGACATCACCACCAGGGCGGTCTCCTGCGCCTCCGGGGAGCGTCGGATTACCGGACGCAGTCCGGCATCACGCAGCAGCCGCTGCAGCAGGACATTGTGCACGGACCACCAGGCCGGCACGGCCACGGTCCTTCCAGCCAGCTGGGCGACGTCTCGGATCTCCGGCGCCACGGTCAGCGCGGAGCCGTTGACGTGGTTCCAGGCCATGACGCGGGCATCAGCGCCCAGTCCGTACCGCAGGTGGAAAGCCAGGGGCATGAGCAGGTGGATCGCGTCCACTTCGGAGCTGATGAAGGCTTCGCACAGAGAGGCCCAGGACCGGAAGAGGATCGGATCGGCCGTGGGCGCGCCTTCCTGCGCGAACAGTCCCCGGGCGTGGCCCACCAGCAGCGGCGCGGCATCGGTGATCGGGAGATACCCGATGCGCAGCGCGGCCGGCTCGGGGGATCCCCCAGATGCGCCCAGGGCATCCCCTGCCGCCCAGGCGCCGACCCCTGTCAGACCCGCTCCAGCCAGCCCCAGTCCTGTCACTGCGGCCCGCCGCAGGACGGTGCGCCGCCCCGGGCCTTCGCCGGGCCGGTGCTGCGTGCGTGAGACGGGGTGCGGCTGTGGGCCGTGCTCCGCAGAAGAGCGTCGCGGACTCATATGATCCACTCCTCGCGTGCCCCGCGGTAATGCTCCCGCAGGTCTGCGGTCAGCGCATCGGTGTCAGGGTTCCGATCGGTGCGAGGAACGGTCCACCACCGTTCGAAGCCGACCCCGGTGCGGAAGAATCCCACTCGATCACCGAGGGCCGTGGCCTCGGCGACGTCGTGGGTGACTGTCACGGCAGTGAGCTCCAGATCCTCGATGAGCCGGCGCAGCCAGTGCTGGAGGTCCTCCCGCGTCGCCGGATCCAGCGCGGAGAACGGTTCGTCCAGCAGCAGCAGCTGGGGCTTGGCGGCCAGAGCCCGCCCCACGGCCACCCGCTGGGCCTGTCCGCCGGACAGCTGACCTGGTGCGGTATCCGCCAGGGACGTCAGTCCCAGGACATCCAGCAGCTCTCGCACCCGGCCTCGGCTCACCTGTCCCCGATGGGCCCGGAAGCGCCCCGCCAGCGCGATGTTCTGAGCCACCGTCAGCCACGGATACAGGGCCGGATCTTGGAAGACGACGGCGGGACGACTCGCGGTGCGCACGGTTCCGGCGTCCAGGGGCTCCAACCCGCCGATGGCACGCAGGAGGGTGGACTTGCCCGAACCGGAGGGGCCCAGGAACACGACGGATTCCCCTCGCCGGATCCGCAGGTCCACGCCGTCCAGCACCGGGGCGCGGGCGCCAGGGTAGGTCTTGCGCGCCCCGCTGACCTCCAGCAGGACCGGGGCCTGACTCATGCGCGCTGCAGCTCGAGACGCAGGTGCCCCTCAGTGGGGGACTGCACCGGCAGGAAGGCGGCTTCCCGCACGCGGCGGGCGGTGGCCGAGCGGGCCACGTAGCCGCGCCCGCCGACCACCATCAGCTCCAGGTCCGTGGCCGCTTTGGCCTGATGGGCGGCATCCAGGCGCAGCTGCAGCAGGTCCCGACGGGTCGCCGACCCGGGGTCTTCGGCGAGGACCGTCAGCCGCCCGCGCAGCTGATGCTGCGTCGCAGCCACGGCGTCGTACTGCTCGCGGAAGACACCGCAGACATGGTCGGCTCCCAGCCTGGCGGAGTCCACGGCGGCCGCGGCCAAGCCCAGGCAGAGGGAGGACTGCAGCAGCAGGAAGGGCGCGGAGATCCTCGCGAGGAATGCGGGGACGTCCTCGGTGAGGATGTCGCGGGCCGGGACATGAACCTCACGAACCCGGGTGAACCCGGAACCGGTCGCGTTCAGCGCCAGCAGGTTCCGCATCGGGGCGGTGTCGAAGCCCGATCGGTCGGTCGACAGGGCGACGATGGCCTTCCCCGTCTGGTGTCCCTCGTCATCCGTCAATGCCACCGGGACGACGGCGATGCCACCGGGGTGGAGGTTGGAGGCCCACGGAATCACTCCGTCCAGGATGAGCCCGCCCTCAGCCCCGGGACGGGCCCTCACCCCCAGCTCGCCGATCCCGGCGGCGTCCTTGAAGGCGGCGGCCATGGCGGTGGTCCCGGAGACCCGGGCGGTGTCCAGTCCCGCCGGGAGAGGGCGGCGCACGGCATCGAAGAAGGCGATGACGCTGCGGTGCGCCCACAGGCTGAAGGCCGTGGAGACGCAGCGGGTCGCGATGTCGTGGACCACGGCTGCCTGCGGCAGGAGGGATCCGGTGCGGCCCAGGGTCAGCAGCCCCAGGTCCCCGAGGGCGCGCAGCGTGGCGAAGGGGGAGACCTGGTCCCGGTCCACGGCCTCGGCCGCCTGCTCCGCCAGCTCCAGCACCTTCTCCCGGTGTGGGTATTCGTCCAGGGGGCGTCCGGCGGGAGCCTGGTCCTGCCGGCTGGGGGCTTCGGGGCGGGTGGTGCTCGTCGTCGTGCTCATCGTCGGTCCTCTCAGGCGCGCAGACGGAAGAGACGGTCGATGGGGGTGTCCACGGCCTGACGGGCGCGGGTGACTGCCTCTTCGTCGGGGGCGTCGTAGAAGCACAGGCACTTGACGGTGTCCTCGCGCACGTAGGTGCGCAGGAACGAGACTTCCGGGACCTCGGCGTACTTGGGAGCGTTCGCCTTCTTGCGGGTGAGGTACTGCTCCATCGTGATCTCGGTGGGGATGTCCCACTCCACGAGGTAGTCGGCGTCCTTCTTGAGCTTCTTGATCTCAGACAGCTCTGCTCCGACCAGCCGCACCGCATCGGGGCCGGCGACCTCGGCCTGGGCGGAGACAGCGGCGCGGACCCGGTCGGCGGCGTCGGTCGCGCTGCCGTCGGTCGTCTCCACGATCACGAAGAGCCGGGCGTGATCCGCGGTGACCTGGGATTCGATGAGCTCGGCGGCCGGGGCCGCGTCCAGGGCTTCGGAGACGGCCTTGAGCAGGCTTTCGGCGTTCTCCTGGGAGGGCGCGTGAGGGGTCAGTTCCAGCAGGTGCAGAGCCATGGTCCGTGGCCTTTCGACGGGGATGATGTCCCGTTCAACCTAGAACCGGCCGAGGAGGCGGCCCAAGGGCCTCGGAACCCGAGGACACATCGGGTCATCCGGGGTCACCTGCTTCCGAGTCCGGATGACCCGATCTGCGCCTCCCGTCTCTCAGCGCACGCCGCGCATGAGCTTGAGGATCGGCTTGCGCCCGAAGAACACCAGCAGGCCCGCGGCGATGGACATCAGGCCCATGGTCGTGAAGTACGGGATCTCGGTGTCCATCGAGTAGAAGCCGGCCAGCCAGCCGGACAGGGTGGTGCCCATGGCCACGGAGGTCCAGAACAGCGCCATCATCTGGGATTTGTGCGCCTCCGGGGCGAGCTTGGTGGCCAGGGAGGAGCCGGTGGGCGAGATGGACAGCTCGGAGAGGGTGAGCACGAACAGGATCAGCACGATCCACCACAGGCTCACCACGGGCTTGCCGGCCTGGGTGAGGAAGATCAGGAACGCGATGCCGGCGCCGACCAGGCCGAAGGACCACTTGGTGACGGTGGTCGGCTGGCGCTCGCCGAGCTTGGTCCACATCACGGAGAACAGGGTGCCGAAGGCGATGATGAAGATCGGGTTGATGGAGTTGACCAGGCCGGGCTTGAGCTCCATGCCGAACAGGTGCCAGTCCAGGCGGGTGTCCGAGTACACGGCCATGACGGTGAACTGCTGCTGGAACAGCGCCCAGAACACCACGTTGGCCAGCCACAGCGGCACGAAGGAGAGCACGCGGGAGTGCTCATCGGCGGTGGTGTGCTTGCTGGTCAGCAGCACGGCGAACAGGGCGATGGCGCCCACCAGGGTCAGTCCGATCACCCAGTTGTCGATGTTGTCCGGGGTCAGCAGGCCGGTCGCGCTGATCAGGGCCACCAGGAGCAGGAAGACGACGACGGCGCCGCCGGCCAGGCCCTTCTCCTTCGCGGAGGCGGGGGTGGGTACGACCCGGGCTTCGGCGGGCAGGCGCTTGCGGGTGGCCACGTACTGCACGAGGCCGGCGAACATGCCGATCGCGGCCAGGCCGAAGCCGAAGTGGAAGCCTGCCAGACCCCACAGCCAGTTGGTCAGCAGGGGACCGACCAGGGCGCCGATGTTGACGCCGAGGTAGAAGATGGTGAATCCGGCGTCGCGGCGGGTGTCCTTGAGGTCGTACAGGGAGCCGACCAGCACGGAGGCGTTGGTCTTCAGGCACCCGGAGCCCACGGCGATGAGCACCAGGCCCACGACGACCCCGGCCAGCCCGGGCAGCAGGGCCAGGGCGATGTGCCCGAACATGATGGCGATCGCCGAGTAGAACAGGGTTCGCTCCGGCCCGAGGATCTTGTCCCCGAGGTACCCGCCGACGATGGCCATGAGGTAGACCATGCCGCCGTAGGCGCCGATGATGCCGGTGGCCGCGCCCTTGTCCAGGCCCAGGCCGCCTTCCGCGGCGGAGTGGTACAGGTAGTACACCAGGATGGCCTGCATGCCGTAGAAGGAGAAGCGCTCCCACATCTCCACGGAGAAGAGGTTGGCGAGCATGCGGGGGTGGCCGAAGAACGTCTTGCCGCTGGGATTGTGGGCGTCGACGCCGCGGGGTTCTGCGGTGGTGTGGGACATGGGGTCATGCACCGTTCGCTCGAGGTCAGGGACGATCGTCCCCACTCTACGACGTCGTCGTCTCCGACGGCTCTCGGCGGGGGTGCGCCGGGATGCGCTTCATCGATGGCTGCCCCGGGGGTCGGCTTCGGCCGGGGCGGATCGCTCCAGGGTCGTCGAGACCCGGCGGATCCGGCCGTAGAGCCACACCAGGACGGCGATCATGACCAGCCCGCCGAGCCACTGCGCCGGGTGGGCGAAGCCGTCTCCGACGAGGGCCAGCGGCTCCTCGCGCCCGCTGGCGGCGACGATCGCAGCGAAGACCACGCCGAACAGGGATTCGCCGACGATCAGCCCGGTGGCCAGCAGGGTGCCCATCCGCCGGGCCGTCTCCGGTCGGGCCCGCCGGGCGGCCCAGCGGTCGTGGGCCAGACCGAGGAAGGCCCCGATCGGGATCACGAGAGTCTGGGTGATGGGCAGGTACATCCCCATGCCCACTGCCAGCGGCGGGAGGGAGACCCGGCCGTGCGTGGCGCGGGTGAGCACCTCGTCGAGGAGGACGACGCCCACGCCGATCAGCGCGCCGAGCCCGATGAGCCCCCAGTCGAGGGAGCCGCCGAAGATGCCCTGGGCGACGGCGGAGATGAGGGAGGCCTGGGGCGCTGCCAGCGCCTGCTCGCCGGCGCCCGGTGCGCCCATGAATCCGAAGGCGGTGCTCATCAGCTGCAGGATCGGCGGGATCACCAGGGAGCCGAAGACCACGCCGATGATCAGCGCGACCTGCTGCTTCCAGGGGGTGGATCCGACGAGCTGACCGGTCTTGAGGTCCTGCAGGTTGTCGTTGGAGATGGTTGCGACGCCGAAGACGACGGCGGCGGTGAACAGGGTGTAGGCCACCAGCGCGGGGATCTGGGAGGAGTCCGCGTCGCGCCCGAAGACCACCTTGATCAGCACCGAGGCGGTGAGCACCACCAGGATGCCCACGCCGGAGATCGGGCTGTTGGAGGCGCCGATCAGTCCGGCCATGTACCCGCAGACCGAGGCCACCACGAGGCCGGTGATGAGGATGAACAGGAGGCTGAACAGCAGCAGACCGCCGGTGCTGTGGGCGAGGGCGGTGTCGCGCAGGAACAGCCAGAGCAGCAGGCCGATGGGCACCGCGGAGGCGACGATCACGCCGAGCACGAGCGCGGGGGAGAGGTCCCGCTCCACGATCGGGACCTCCTCCCCGGCCTCGCGTCGTCGGGCCGCGGAGATCTGTGAGGCGATGCCTCGCAGCACGGGCGCGATGATCTTCAGCAGCGTCCAGATGGCGGCGACGCCGATGGCCCCGGCCCCGATGAAGCGGACAAGGTCAGACCGACCTTCAGCCCCAGGTACACGTTGGCGGCGGTGAACACCAGCGTGATGATGCCGCCGATGACGATGCCGCGCAGGGTCAGCTCCCGCACCGGGTGCGCGGGAACCGAGGCGGTGGGATTCGGCGAAGATGCCTTGGGCGTCCTCTCGGGGGAACGGCCGTGCGAGCGGGCTCAACCCTACGGCGGAAATGTTTCGCGATGCTTACCATCATGGCGGAATCTCGCGTCCTCGGTACGCTGAGGCCATGAGCGAGCAGCTCGGGCGCTCCCGCGTCCGCGATGACGATCCGGCCGTGCCCGAAGAGACCGCCGGCGATTCCGCCGGTCCCCCGCCGAAGCCCGGCGACTACATGCCCGCGCCGGCCCCGCCCCCGCCCGGGGACTCGCGGGCGCAGTCCCAGGCGGCGACGGCGATGGCGCTGGGGGTGGTCGGCCTGGTCACCGGCCTGGGCGTCATCTTCGGGCCGATCGCCCTGGTGCAGGCGAAGAGGGCCCGTGAGGGCGGGGCGGATGCGTCCTCAGGCCGGATCCTCGGCTGGCTCGCGACGATCGTGGGGGTGATCTGCCTGATCCTGTTCGTCATCGCACTGCTCGTGTTCTTCGGCATCATCGTCCCCCTGGTGAAGGAGCTGGCGGAGTACGGCTCGTCCCCGCGGCCGGCCCCGACGCGGACGGTGACCCCGACGCCGTTCAGCCGATGACGCCGTCCACCAGCCGCTTGGCCTCGGCCTGCACCTGCCGCAGGTGCTGCGGGCCGCGGAAGGACTCCGCGTAGATCTTGTACACGTCCTCCGTGCCGGAGGGGCGGGCGGCGAACCACGCGGACTCGGTGGCCACCTTCAGCCCGCCCACCGGCTGGCCGTTGCCCGGGGCCACGGTGAGCGTGGCGGTGATCGGCTCCCCGGCCAGCTCCTCGGCCGTGACGTCCTCGGCGCTCAGCTGCTTCAGCCGGGCCTTCTGCTCCCGGGTCGCGGGGGCGTCGATCCGCTCGTAGGCGGGATCCCCGAAGCGCTCGGTCAGCTCCGCGTAGCGCTGCGACGGCGTCTTGCCGGTGACCGCGAGGATCTCCGAGGCCAGCAGGGCCAGGATGATCCCGTCCTTGTCCGTGGTCCACACGGCCCCGTCCCGGCGCAGGAAGCTCGCCCCCGCGGACTCCTCCCCGCCGAAGCCCAGGGTGCCGGCCAGCAGCCCGTCCACGAAGTGCTTGAACCCCACCGGCACCTCCACGAGCGTGCGCCCCAGGTCCTCGGCGACCCGGTCGATCATCGAGGAGGAGACCAGGGTCTTGCCCACCCCGGCGTCGTCCGGCCAGTCCGGGCGGTGCCGGTACAGGTAGTCGATGGCCACGGCCAGGAAGTGGTTGGGGTTCATCAGCCCGGCGTCGGGGGTGACGATGCCGTGCCGGTCCGAGTCGGCGTCGTTGCCGGTCGCGATGTCGTAGGCGTCGCGGTTGGCGATCAGCGAGGCCATCGCGTGCGGGGAGGAGCAGTCCATGCGGATCTTCCCGTCCCAGTCCAGGGTCATGAACCCCCACTGCGGGTCCACGTCCGGGTTGACCACGGTCAGCTCCAGCCCGTACCGGCGCCCGATCTCCTTCCAGTACTCCACCGACGCCGAGCCCATCGGGTCCGCCCCGATGCGCACCCCGGCTTTGCGGATCGCCTCCAGGTCCACCACCTCGGGCAGCTCGGAGACGTACGCGTCCAGGTAGTCGTAGGTCTGCGTGGTCTCGGCCAGCTTCGCCTGGGCGTAGGGCACCCGGCGCACCCCGCGGTTCCCGTCGGCCAGCAGCTCGTTGGCCCGGTCCTGGATCCACCCGGTGGCCTCGGCCCCGGCGGGCCCGCCGTGCGGCGGGTTGTACTTGAACCCGCCGTCCGTGGGCGGGTTGTGGCTCGGGGTGATCACGATCCCGTCCGCCCGGGAGGCCCCGGGTCGGGCGTTGTGCACCAGGATCGCCCGGGACAGCGCCGGGGTGGGCACGTACCCGTCGCGGGCGTCCAGCAGCACGACGACGCCGTGCGCGGCCAGCACCTCCAGGGCCGTCTCCTGCGCCGGACCGGACAGGGCGTGGGTGTCCCGGCCCATGAACAGCGGCCCGTCGATGCCCTGCTCGGTGCGGTACTCGACGATCGCCTGGGTGATCGCGGCGATGTGCGCCTCGTTGAAGGAGCCCCTCAGGGCCGAACCCCGGTGCCCGGAGGTGCCGAAGGCCACCCGCTGGGCGGGGTCCTCGGCGTCGGGCACGCGCTCGCGGTAGGCGGTGAGCAGCTCCTCGATGTCCACGAGGTCCTGCGGCTGTGCGGGGGTTCCGGCTCGATCGCTCATATGACCAACCTAACGCGCCGAGGCTGTGTCGGCGCCCGGTGCGGCCTGTGTGACGGGCTGAGCGGTGGGGATGGTGCCGCCGGGGTCCACGGTCCCGGAGTCCAAGTGCCGCTGGCGTTCGGCCAGCAGCGGCCGAGCCGTCTCGGAGGAGGCGTCCGCGGCCGGGCGGTCGAAGCCGTCGGCGGTGATCCAGTGGATCAGCCGGGCCCCGGCCCGGGCGGTGCGCTCATCCAGGTCCAGGCGCGGCACCAGCCCGACGACGTCGAGCACCGTGACCTTCCCGGTGCGCGCCACCCGGCGGGCCAGGCGCTCCACGACGAACAGCGGCACCCCCAGGGTGGCCGGGGCGCTGACCCCGGGGGCGGTCTCCCCGGGCAGCGCGTCCAGGTCCACGCTGAGGTAGACCACCTCCAGCTCCTGCAGGCGCTCGTCCAGCCAGGCCTCGGCCTCGGGCAGGTCCGCCTCGCGCAGCTGCGTGTCCTTCAGATACCGGGCCCCGATCCGCTCCGCGTGCTCGAAGCGGGCGCGGGTGTTGTCCGCCTCGGAGATGCCCAGGGCCACGTACCGGAACTCCCGCCCGGCCTTCCGCTCGGCTCGGGCGATCTGGTCGAACACGGTGGTGGCCGTGGGCTGCGGCTCCTGGGCGGTGCCCAGGTGCGTGTCGAAGGAGACCACGCCCCAGGTGCGCACCCCGTCCAGCCGCCCGGAGGCCGCCAGACCCAGGTACCCCGCGTAGGTGGTCTCGTGCCCACCGCCCAGCACCAGGGTCATCCGGTGGTCCCGCACCGCCTCGACGATGCGCCGCCCGGCCTCAGCCTGCGCCTCCTCCAGGTGGTGCCCGTCCACCGCGATGTCCCCGCGGTCGTGCACCACGTTGGCCCCGTGGAAGGCCAGCTGGGCCAGGGCGTGGCGCAGCCGGTCCGGGCCCTCCGCGGCCCCGGGTCGACCGTGGGAGCGGATCGTGCCCTCGTGGGAGTCGAAGCCGAGCACCGCGAGGCTCTGCGCCTCCTCTCCGGTCTCCTTCTGCCCGGCGTAGACCATGTGGTGCCAGCGGGTGTGGATGGCGCCGGGGCCGTCGTCGCGACCCTGCCACGGGGTGGTGCTCATGCTGGGGGTTCCTCTCTGCCGCGGCCCGCACCCGATGAGGTGTGAACCATATCTCGCGTTACAGACAACACCCGGGGGCGGTCCGGCGCAAGTGCCCTCCCGCGCGGGGCGGGCGCCGGGTAGATTGGGCGGCGGAATCCGAGCCAGCCGAGCAGCGAAGGAGCGCACCGTGGACATTCCCAGCGTGAGCGTGGAGGAGATCCCCGAGGACGCCAAGATCCTCGACGTCCGCGAGGACTACGAGTGGGAGGAGGGGCACATCGAGCGCGCCCAGCACCTGCCCCTGGCGGACATCCCCGCCCGCTACGGCGAGATCCCCCTGGACGAGGACGTCTACGTCATCTGCCGCTCCGGCGGGCGCTCGCTGAAGGCCACCGAGTACCTGAACCAGAACGGCTTCGACGCGATCAACGTCAAGGGAGGCATGGGGGCGTGGCAGGACGCCGAGTACCCCATGGTCTCGGAGAACGGCCAGACCCCGCAGGTCCGCTGACCCCGTGAGGTACGCGTTCCTGGGTCCGGAGGGGACCTTCACCGAGGCCGCCCTGCTGTCCGTGGAGGGCGCGCTCGACGCCGAGCGCGCGCCGTCGCCGTCGGTGCCCGCGGCCTTGGCCGCGGTGCGCGCCGGGGAGGTGGACGCGGCGATGGTGCCGATCGAGAACTCCGTGGAGGGCGGGGTCACCGCCACCCTGGACGCGATCGCGGCCGGGGCGGACCTGCGGATCATCCGCGAGGTGCTGGTGCCCATCCGCTTCGTGCTGGTCGGCGCCCCCGGCACCCGTCTGGAGCAGGTGCGCACCGTGTCCACCCACTCCCACGCCTGGGCGCAGGTGCGCGGGTGGATGCACGCCCACCTGCCGGAGGCCGACTACCTCCCGGCCGGGTCCACCGCGGCCGCCGCCCTGGCCCTGCTGGGCGCGGAGTCCCCCGGGTACCAGGCCGCGGTCTGCTCCCCGGTGGTGCTGGAGCAGCACCCGGAGCTGGCGGTGCTGGCCGAGGACATCGGGGACATCTCCACCGCCGTCACCCGCTTCGTCCTGGTGGCCCCGGCGGCCTTCCCGCTGCCGGAGCGCACCGGCGCGGACAAGACCACCCTGATGATCCCGCTGCCCGCGGATCGCCCCGGGGCGCTGATGGAGCTGCTGGAGCAGTTCACGGCCCGCGGGGTCAACCTCTCCCGCATCGAGTCCCGGCCCACGGGGGAGGCCCTGGGCCGGTACTTCTTCTCCGTGGACGCGGAGGGGCACCTGGCCGACGCGCGGATGCGCAACGCGCTGCGCGGGCTGCACCGGATCTCCCCGGGGGTGGTGTTCCTGGGCTCCTACCCCCGGGCCGACGGCGCGGCACCCGCGGTGGACGCCCACCACGCGGATGCCGCCTTCGACGCCGCGGACCGCTGGGTGGCCGGGCTGATGGGCGCGGCCCCGGAGCGAGCCTGAGCCGCGACCCGGCCGACGGCTACGCCCAGTTGCGCTTCGGGGAGGTCATCGCCACCCCGGGGTTGAACACGTTGCACGGGTCCAGGGACCTGTAGTGCTCCACGAGGCTGTCCGGGGCGTGGTAGACCCGGCCGTAGTTGTGCTCGGCCGGCAGCATCGCCCCGCGGGCCTCGAGGAAGTCCACCATCTTCTGCTTCACCGTGGGGGCGTCCACCCCCTTGCGGATGATGTGGTCGGCGTGCACCACGTGGCACAGGAAGTGGCTGAGGTAGCAGCTCTCCGCGATGTCCTTGGTGATCTCCTCCGGCATCTGCGCCAGCCAGTCCTCGTCGTCCCGGCGCAGGGCCACGTCCAGGCTCGCGAAGTCGGAGAACTCCTCCCGGCGCAGGTTGAACATCCGGTTGGTCGCGCTGGCCACGCCGAAGCGCAGCAGCATGGCCGCCTCGGCCTCGGCGGGGTCGCACAGGAAGAACTCGCCGTCGTGCCCGTCCCGGCCGAAGAACCCGGTGAGCATCTGCTGGGTCTCCTCCCGCTGGTCGTGGCTGACCACCAGGATCAGGTGGTGCTCCCACCGGTCGCGGAAGGCGCGCAGGCGCTCGGGGACCTGCTCGGGCAGCAGGGCGAACAGCTTCTGGGCGATGGTGTCCGCCGTCGTCGGGCCGAAGCCGGGCAGCTTGGCGAACACCCCGTTGGCCCAGTTCTTCAGGGCGAACATCCGCACCTGGGTGCGGCTGCCGGCGTACTTCAGGGCCACGTAGGTGTCCTTGCCGTACTTCTGGGCCATGTCGAAGGATTCCCGGCCCAGGTACTCCCCGGAGATCGGCAGGCGCCGGTCCGAGGTGAGGATCTCCCGACGCAGATCCTCCAGGGTCTTGGGGCTGTCCGTGCCGATGTAGAAGGTCGCGGTGTCCTTCTCCAGGGGGAAGGTGCGCACCCGCACGGCGAAGATCATCAGCTTGCCGGCGCTGCCGGAGGCCTCGAAGAGGAACTTGGGGTTGGCGTTGTACCGGGCCGGGGTGTCCGTGATCTGCCGGACGTGCTCGGCGTAGTCGGTGCCGGTGGTGTCCTCCGGCGGGGCGGTGACCGAGGCCGGGTCCCAGTCCCCGCGCTGGGCGCGCTCCAGGATCTGCTCGGGGTCCTCGCCCAGCTCGATGCCGAGGTGGTTGACCAGGTGCGCCTTCCCGTGCTCGTCCACCCGGGCGAACAGGGCGTGCTCGGTGTAGGCGGGCCCCTTGCGGACCTGGGAGCCGCCGGAGTTGTTGGCGATGCCGCCGACCACGGAGGCGCCGATGGAGCTGGAGCCGATCACCGAGTGCGGCTCCCGGCCCAGCGGGGTGAGCTTGGCGGTCAGCTCGTAGAGGGTGGACCCGGCCAGGCACACGGCCTCGCGGTTGTCGTTGATCAGGTGGATCTGGTTGATCCGCAGGGTGGAGATGATCACGAGGTCGCGGTCGTAGTCCTGCGCGGCAGGGGAAGACCCGCCCGTGACCCCGGTGTTGGCGGCCTGGTTGATGATGGCGATGTCGTGGTCCAGGCAGACCTGCAGGGCCTGCCACATCTGGACGAGGGTGCCGGGCCTGAGCACGGCCAGCACCTTCCCGGACCCGTAGCGGTTGCCGCGGGCATAGGGGGCGGTGCGGCGTTCGGAGGTGAGCACGTGCTGGGTGCCCATGATGCTGCGGAACTGCTCGAGTGCGGCGGTGCCGGAGGATGTGCGATCCACGGGTGTCCTTTCGGCGACGGCGGCGAATGCGCGTCCATCGTAGTTCTCCGCCCGCCCCGGGTGACTCACGATGACGCCGCGGCCCCGCGCGCGATCCCGTGCCCCGCCCCGCGCCGTCGCCGGTTCAGGCGGTCTGCACCCGCAGCACCCCGGGCTGGACCTCGGCGGTGAAGGCGCGGACCTCGCCCACGTAGTCCCCGTCCACCTCCATGGGCTGCGGGTGGTGCAGGAAGTCCACGTGCACCCGCCGCCCGTGCAGATGCTCGATCACCGGCAGCAGTCCGCGGCGCCGGGAGATCACCTGCCAGGTCAGGGCGGCCCAGTCCAGGAGGCTGCGGGGGGTGAGCACGATGGTCTCCAGGCGGGCGTCGTCCAGCCGGGAGGCCTCGGCCAGGCGGATCCCGGCGGTGAGGTCCCCGGTGTTGGCGACGATCACCGAGCGGGTCTTGCGGCGCACCGGGGCGGCGTCGTCCACGGTGATGCTCACGGAGTGGCGGCGGGCCACGAGGTTGCGCATCCCGGCCTCCACGTAGGCGATCCAGCCGAGGCGGGCTTTCAGACGGTCCCGGGTGTCGGTCATGATCTGGGCGTCGAATCCGGCCCCGCCCATCACGGTGAAGCGCTGGCGCACCTCCTCCCCCTCGGCGAGCTTGGCGCGGATGCCGATGAGATCGATGCGGTGGGGGTGCCCGTGCAGGGCGATCTGCACACACCCGGCCGGGTCGGTGAAGGGCAGCTCGAGGTTGCGAGCCAGCAGGTTCCCGGTGCCCAGGGGGATGATGCCGAGGATCGCCTCGGTGTCGGCCAGCTGCGCGGCGGCCTGGCGCACGGTGCCGTCCCCGCCCATCGCCAGCACCAGCTCGCACCCGGCGGCCAGGGCGGCGCGCACCTGACCGGCCCCCGGGTCCTCCACGGTGGTCTCGTAGACCCGGGGCTCCTCCCACCCGGCCCGGCGCAGCGACGAGCGCACGGCGTCGAGGGCCTCCCCCGCCCCGTGTTTGACCGGATTGACGACGACGCCGACCCGCCGCGGCGGCCCCGGCGTGAGCGGGGGCCGGTCCGGGGCGGCGATCGCCG
>OMJG01000390.1_pt1 | contig 33303 bp, 27 predicted proteins | sample 1646431 | NCBI WGS metagenome assembly OMJG01 (sample SAMN03771674, study PRJEB25209) | food metagenome | isolation source: Cotija cheese | place: Mexico:Jalisco,Michoacan | collected 2011-12-12
TTATTCATTATACGCTCTCTTAAAAGTTGTCTCAGGAATCAGCTTACATCCATCATTTAGTTGATCGTAATAGCGATTCATATCCGTCAATTCACGATAAATGCGGTCTTGTTTGTAAGCCAAGAGATACGGCTTTTGATGTTCCATAAACTCGGTAACGGCCAATCTTCTAGCGTCACGTTTATCATTTTTTCTTAGTCGTGAACCAGTAGTGATACGGTTCTTGGCTACTAGCGGATTTAGAATATGATAGTTTAGGCCTTCTTGCTGAAGAAAGTATTCCAAGCGGCGTGGGTAGACACCAAACCACTGGTTTATTACAATTACTATGACCGGTATGAACACAGTAATTCGCTGGTAATTGGTAATAAAACCAAGCTCAATCCGCGCGATGCTTATAACTGCACGGCAGTGGCTAACTATCAGGATCTGGCAACTTTTATTGAAACGTTCCGTCAGGCCAAGCGGGTTCGGTTTAGTCGTAAGACGATAGATAAAATGGTGGGTACACTCAAATTTGCCGAAGAGTATGGCACATTTTAAGGGGGATTAGACACGGTGAGCATTCAATGGCGCAAGTGCGCGAGCCAGATTAAACACGTGATTCAAACCATTAACAAACACTATCAAATGGCCAACGTGTCAGATTCGGCCGTCGTATTGGCCTACTACACGTTATTATCCTTATTTCCAGCGTTATTGGTTATTGCTAGTCTGCTACCTTACCTTAATATCCAAACGGAAACCGTTTTAGAGAGTATTGAACCAATGGTCCCCGAAAGTATCTTCTCGATGTTAAAACCAAGTATTCATTCATTCTTGAATACTCGAAGTGGCGGGGTACTTTCAATTGGGGTGATTGTGGCCTTATGGTCGTCGTCCCGAGCAGTAGCAGCTTTTCAGCGAACGGTTAACGGGGCCTATGGTGTGGCAAAGAATCAAAATGCTTTAGTGAACCGTATCGTCGCTTTCTTTTGGATGGTTGCGTTGATTGCGTTTCTGTTTGTTTTGATGTTGTTCTTTAGCCTTGGCCAGATTATTTTAGAACAACTGGCCCCATACCTACACGTGCCTCATGAAATTATCGGTTATATTAATGCCGCTAAGTGGCCAGTCACATTCTTGGTGGTTCTGTTGGTTCTAATGATTCTGTTGTATTTTGTTCCGAGTGCTAAATTAAAGTGGCGCTTTGTGTGGCCGGGGGCCTTAACTGCTACGGTCGGCTGGTTATTGCTATCTCAAGCGTTTTCACTGTATGTGAAGTATTTTATGCATAACATGGATAGCTACCGCACGATTGGGACATTTATTGTGTTGATGTTTTGGCTTGATTTCACAGAGTTGATCTTAATGTTCGGCGCGGTTTTAAATGCGGCAATTCAAGATATGATCCTAGGGAGAATCGAGGAGCAAGAAGCAATGGGAATCCCCAAGCTATTAAAGTAACGGTTGAAGAAAAATAAAGATTAAAGTAAAACGAGCTCGAGACAAAAATGTCTTGAGCTCGTTTTGTATTAGGCCTGAACAGCTGCTACTAGTTGTTCGGCAAAGTGATCTAATTCATCGATAGCTGCTTGATCGGGCGCTAAGTTAATCTTGACACTAGTGGCACCACGAGTTGCCCCAGTTTGTTGAAAGGCCGCTTCAAAGTGATCAACGGTCGTATTGTAATATTCGCCATAAAACGTATCACCGGAACCGGCAACACCGTAGATTTTTCCCGGAAGCTTAAGCGTTTGAAGATCTTCGTAAAAATCTAAGCCCTCATCTGGCAAAGACCCTTCGTCGTATGTATAAGCACAAACGACGCAAATATCGGCCTGTTCAAATTCGGCCGCGTCGGTTTGCGAAATTTCGGTCTCAGTCACTTGACAGCCCAAGGCGCTTAGCTTTTCAGTCACGATGTCGGCCACGTCTTCGTTGTTTCCGGTAATAGTTGCAAAAACGACATGAGCAGTTGGCATAAAGTCACTCCTTTTTTAAAGTATTCTTTAGTATTGATTATAGCAGGTCGTTAGATTGCTGACCAGCAACGGTCGCGCGGGTAGATGATCGTGCACCTGAAAAGATGATTGACTAACTAAGCGGACACCCCCCTTTTCATCGATAGGGCCAACCTGTTAAAATGGGGCCAAGAACGTTTAAGCAAGACGTTTTGACTAAGAAGGGGTGACATTAGTGGCCGTCATTACCATGATTGAGGCACAGAAACGTAGCGGTCGTTATAATGTTTATTTAGACGGCGCTTACGCATTTCCGGTGAGTGAAAGTGTTTTGGTGGACTTTCGCTTGGCTAAGGGAATGGAAGTTGACAAAGCGTTGACTGCACAGCTAATCGATGCTGATAATGTCGCGAAAGCGTATAATCGCGCGTTAGATTATCTGTCACAGCAGTTACGCACGGAAAAAGAAGTACGAGATAAGCTGGCTGATCTGGAAATTCCCGCGGCGATCATCGAAGCGACGTTACAGAGATTACGATCGTTAGCCCTCGTTGATGATGCTCACTACGCGGCGAGTTACGTTCGGACGATGATGCATACGGGAGATAAAGGTCCACGCGTTATTCGACAAAACTTACGACACAAAGGGGTTTTAGAACAACCGATTGATGAAGCATTAACGCTATATACAACTGAGGAGCAACTGACTGTGGGGACAGCAGTGGCGGCTAAGTTGGCTAAGCGATACCAGCGTCAACCATTTGGGACGCAGCAGCAAAAGATTCGTCAGGGACTGTTGACACGGGGCTTTGATAATGATTTAGCTACCAAGATGTTGGCAACATTGGACTTAACACCTGATGAAGATGAGCAATGGGCCTTACTAGTCAAGCAAGGGGAAAAGTTGTGGCATCGGTATCGCACATTAAGTATGCGAGATCGTCAGTATAAGACAAAGCAGGCGTTATATCGTAAGGGGTTTAATTTAGATGATATTAGCCGGTGGTTAGCTGATTTAGGGGAATCAGCGCAGTAAAACCACAATTAAAGAGTAGGGGTGAAGACTATGCAACGGAGAACTCTGGGGATTTTGGTAGTTGTTGGACTAGTTTTAGGGGTTGGTGGTGGACTAGCTTGGTGGTTTAATGACCAAGCGCAAATGAAGCCAGACACGACGACTAATCGTCAAGCTGTGGTGAAGCCACAGCCAAAAAAGAAGACTAAGTCGCGACCTGAATCGACCATAAAGGCGACAGCGGCAACGCGGGAGATTGATGCTATTTTGCGGGCTAATCGGTTCGTGGGGACGGCACTGGTAGTTCGCTCGGGTAAAATCATCTATGAACAAGGCATGGGATATGCCGATGCCACCCGTTACAAAACTAATGGCGTCAATAGTGTTTATCAATTAGCGTCCGTCCAGAAGTCGTTAACCGCGGGATTGGTCATGAAGTTAGCTGCTGAAAACAAGTTGGCATTGACGGACCCGCTGGCTAAATACTATCCTCGAATTAAAGGGGCGCGCCGAATCACTTTACGAGATATGCTGGATATGAAGAGTGGGCTACGCTTAGTTGCCTTTCCCGATAAGTTGAACTCTGAAAATGGCATGCTCAGATTTGTTCAGAAAAATGTGATCAGCCAACCCCGAAATATTGGTAAATGGGATTATTCACCGGTTAATTTTATGTTATTAGCGGGAATTATCCAACAGGTAAGTGGTGAGAGCTATCGTCAGTACTTTACGGATAATATTATCCGGCCATGGCATTTAAATCACACTGGATTTGTCTTCAATATGGCCCATCGTAGGGCCTACTCGCAAGGCTATCAAAACAGTGATATGGCTGACGTAGCGGCTACTTATAATTCACGCTATCCGGAATCACGGGCGTCAATGTTCTATCAGTTTGGAACGGGACAGGTATACATGTCGGTCCATGATTTGTTTGTTGCGGAGCGCAATATGCTGCAAGGAAAGTTGTATCCAGCTAGTGACGTTAATACCTTATTAACGCCGGGTTCATCGTCTATGTATGGGGGCGGTGCGTACGTTTATCCTAACTACATCCGAGTGCACGGCCTGGCTTATGGCTATGAAGCAACGGCATTGGTTAGCAAGACGGGACAAGATGGCGTCGTACTACTCAGCAACTACTACCGGGCTAATCAGCTATCGCAAACGCCCGCAATGCAAATTTGGAATTTACTATCGGCTGGACAACTCAAGTCATAGAAGTCTGAGTTGTAGCCGGTTAGGAAGTCATATGTCGTTATAATAGCAAACCCAGCATCCACAGATAATACTTTCTGCGGGTGCTGGGCTTTTTGGTGGTTATTTACGGTTTCGGACGACTGCCATAGGCTCGTTTAGACTTATAACCGGCGGCCAAAATTTGGCGCATGTCGGCAATGTGCCGTTGCTTGGTTGCTTCAGCTTTGGCGCCGAAAATGTAACGTGCCCATTCACGTTGATAGCCAAGTGTTAGATGATTAAAAAACGCGAGTAGTTGGGGATCATCAGCTAATAACTCAGCAACTTGTGGGATCATGGGTTCAAAGGTACTTAGTGCAGGTTGGGGCATCGGTCTTCACCTCTTTAATATTCTAAGTTTACCGTAAATCGGGAAGGATCTCTAGCTTTTATTGACCAGAATCGGTCTGAACCTATCCAAAAAGCCCTGAATCTGGTATAATGTTGAGTGAATTTTTATAATTACCCGTTACTTTAGAAAGTAGGGTTTAGACATGACGCGCGAAGCTAGAGGACCTAAGGAAGGCGACTTCATTACGATCAAAAGCTACAAGCACGACGGAAGTTTGCATCGAACTTGGCGCGATACCATGGTACTCAAAACAAGCGAAAATGCCCTCATTGGCGTGAATGACCATACATTGGTCACCGAAGATGATGGGCGGCGGTGGGTGACTCGTGAACCCGCTATCGTTTATTTTCACAAGCATTATTGGTTTAACATTGTGGCAATGATTCGAGACAATGGGGTGTCTTATTATTGTAATTTGGCGTCCCCATACGTTTTGGATAAAGAAGCGTTGAAGTACATTGATTATGATCTCGACGTAAAAGTTTTTCCGGATGGTGAGAAGCGGTTATTAGATGTCGACGAGTACGAGGACTTTAGCCAGCGATGGCATTATGGTGAGGAGACTGATCGGATTTTAAAGGCGAATGTGTTAACGCTAGTCGATTGGATTAATCATCATAAGGGACCTTTTTCCCAAGCCTACGTTGACCTTTGGTATCAGCGTTACCAGGAATTATTGCGACGATCAACCGATCAGTAAGAGTTGTCTTCCGTACCACCAGGAGCAAGTCCATTCGTGGCTAGCTCCTTTTTTTAAAGAAAGGGGACTGTTCATGAAAAAAGCGGCGAATTCCCGACTAATGTTTTGGTCCGTTGAATTACTTATTGTCGCAGCATTGATTTGGGTGTGTACTCAGATTAGCTTTTTATTCTCACCAATTGGCGTCTTTTTATCGACCATCTTCATTCCACTGTTATTATCCGGTGTGTTGTTCTATCTATTGAATCCGGTGGTTAAGCTGCTGGAAAAGATTCGGTGGAAAAAGTTTCACGTTAATCGGACGGGAGCAGTTGCCATTGTCTTTTTACTGTTAATTGGTATCCTAGTGGCCGGTGGTGTCTGGTTGATTCCCCGGTTGGTCAATCAAGTTTCAACCCTGGTGGGGAGCATTCCGGATTTTGCTAAATCTAGCGAAGCGGTTTTGGCCAAGCTGATGAAACATCCTTTATTACAGAATGTTGATTTTTCAAAATATTTGAATCAGATTCAAAGTGCGTTTGCCAAGTATGCGGAAGGTTTTATGAGTGGGCTGACAACGGGAATTGGCGCGGTTATTGGGACGGTGACAACCGTTACGGTGACGGCAATTACAGTTCCAGTGATGTTGTTTTATATGTTGAAGGATGGCGAACGGTTCATGCCAGCAATTCAGCGTTGGCTGCCCGCTAAGCATGCCGATCAGACTGTGGAGTTGCTTAGTCGGATGAATCAAACGATTGCCCGTTATGTGGGTGGTCAGATTGTCGAGTGTTTGTTTGTCGGGACGTTTACGGCAATTGGATATATGCTTTTTGGCCTGAAATATGCGTTGCTGTTAGGTGTTTTCAGCGGGTTGTGTAATTTAATACCTTATGTAGGTCCCTATATTGGTATTTTACCAGCACTAATCGTGGCCTTTACGATTAGCACCAACATGGTTTTATACGTCGTGATTGTGGTTGTTGTGGTTCAACAGGTAGATGGTAATTTAGTCTACCCCAATATTATTGGTCGGTCGTTACAGATTCATCCATTGACGATTATTATCATCTTATTGGCTGCTGGAAATATTGCTGGGTTGATGGGAATGATTTTAGCCATTCCATTATATGCGGTTGTTAAAACGGTGGTACAGTATCTTTACAATATCTGGCAATTAGATCATTCAGAGCCAGAACCGGCCGAAAAGACACCAAAGTTATCAAGAAAAGACTAACGTTTGTGGTTTGAAGTTGACGTGACCGCTGAATATGCTACTATTTAGAGTGTTATTGAATTTTATGCCCCGTGGTCAAGACCAGGGAGATTAACCAGATAAAGTAGGAGAGTCTACATGAAAAAAGTAATTACGTACGGAACGTTTGACCTGATTCACAAAGGCCATATCCGTTTATTAAAACGCGCAAAGGCCTTAGGCGATGATCTAACGGTTTGTGTCTCTTCCGATGAGTTTAATGCGGAGAAGGGCAAGCGGGCTTACACGTCATACGAAGACCGGAAGTATATCTTAGAAGCAATTAAGTATGTGGATCACGTTATTCCAGAAACCACGTGGGATCAAAAGATTCGTGATGTTCAGGAGAACGATATTGACATCTTTGTTATGGGTGATGATTGGAAAGGTAAATTTGACTTCCTGAAAGATTACTGTGAAGTGGTTTATTTACCACGAACGGAAGGCATCTCAACGACAAAAATTAAGCATGACTTAGGCCTGACAGACGAAGACGACTGGAAGGAAAAAGAGTAACCGTAAAAATCCTTAGTCGATGACTAGGGATTTTTTCTTAGTGAGTTAAGTATGGAGGCAAACGAATGCAGCGAGTAATCTTTTTAGTGACGTCCTTAAATGGGATGCATAAACCCAACTTCACGAAGCAATTATTACAGGCACTGCAACAAGGACAACAGGTTGTTATCTTGGCAGCGTTGATTGACTTTGAGGCAACCTGGACAGTGCGTGCGTTTTTAAATCGGTTAGCACAGACTGAGCCGCAAGTTAAGCAAATCGAGTTGCTGACATTAGCTGATTTATTTAAAGATGAATCGGGATTGACATTGACTAGTGACGAACGAAATATGCCTGACTTAGTGGCTTTTGATGAACGGTTGTTTGTTGATAATCAAGAACAAGTCAAGCGGTACCTGGATGCTGAACATTTGGTTGCCGAACGTCGTCAGTTAGATGATGAAACGCCGATGGTTTTGCGTCAGTATCAGACTGATCAGTTGGTACAAATTGACACTTATGATCTGTCCGGACGGGTTGTCGGCATTGAAAAGATAGTAGATGAGGTTGCTCAGACCAGCTATGTCTTGAATCAAAAGGGTGAGGCAGTATTACGGTTTGTACGGCACGAACGACCGATAGAAAAGGTCTATAACCTCAGTGCAACATCCGCAATGCTGGCAACACAATTTGCCGAAGCAAAGCAGGTAGCGGCGATGACGAATATGAGTAAGCGTGAACGGGATCGAGCAGCAGCCGAGGTGGCCGATCAGACCTCGATTATTAAAACAACGGAAACTTACTACGGGGTTCTCGCATATTCTAACTATCAGCGTTTTGGTCAAGTGTATGCGTTCTACGAATCACTGTTATCGCGGTTAATGACCTCAACAACCCGATTGTATGTGGATCTGGCTGATAATGCGGCGTTGGCCCCTCAGATGCCTGATCAATTGATTTTTAACTACTAAGGAGTTTTTCCATCGTGCGTGCGATTTTATCTGGATTACATCATAAAAAAAATTTACAGGAACTCGAACTGGAACTGATCGATGTCCCCGAACCATTTGACGATCTGGCCGTGACCTTCTTGGAAAAACAAACCAAGGCATCGTTAACGATGCCAGTCAGTGAGGTTGTCAGTGCCGAGGTAGTTCGTTTGCGGCTGGATCCTAATGTTTTACAGTTTACCGATGCCGGACAAAGCGAGTTCAGTTGGGAACTTTACCTGAATTTACGTCAGCAAAATACACGGGGCCTAATTCAGGTTGAAAGTGAGTACTTAAGTGATCGGCATCAATTGTCGTTAACTAGCTATTATCAAGTGAATAGTGATGCGAACGGAATGGCACTGTTTAATATGCATACACAACAGGCCGAATCCGAGTTCACGATTAGTGCAATCAACTTGCAAGACGACCAATTACAGGTAATTGGTCAGAGCCAAATCAATCATCAACCCATTCAAAATCAACGGTTGGTGCTGAAAAATGTTAATGAGGCGAGTTCGGCTGAATGGCCAATTACGCAGATGAGTTTACATGGCCTCTTTACGGCGGCAATTCCTTTATCTGACTTGGCAGCTGACAGTACGCAGCAACTGTTCATCCGCTCGACTGTCGCCGGTCAAGACTTAGAACAGCGAGTCGTCTTAGCCAAATCATTAGCGGGGCAGGTTACGCAAACGATTACGGCTAATCACCGGTTAGTGATAATTGAGAAGCGCTTTGATAATGGCATTCGCGTGCAGGAAATGGCAGCACCAACGATGGGGGAACGACTGGCTAGCGTCCCTGGTAAAGTCGGTGGCGTAACTCGTTTACTGTCAATGCTAATGGATAAGGCCAACCTGTTCTACATGCGGCGGCTGTTCAAGCGCGGACATCGGCCATATGATCAGCCAACGCTAATCTTTGAGAGCTTTGGTGGTCGGCAGGTAAGTGACTCGCCCTACGCGATTTATCGGTTATTTCGTCAATTGTATCCGGGCTTTACGTGTATCTGGTCGATTGATCGGTCCCAAAAAGCCTTCTGTAAGGAAAATGGGATTCCGTTTGTTGTGCGCCGGACCGCTAAGTGGGTACGGACGTTAGAGAAAGCCACATTTTGGATTAGTAATGCGCGGTTCCCATCTTGGGTCCGTAAGCCCAATTATGTGACCTATATTCAAACGTGGCACGGAACACCACTGAAAAAGCTGGGACTGGACATTGAGAACGTGTCAATGCCTGGAACGACGACTACTAAGTATCATGCTAACTTTGTGAAAGAAGCGAACCGTTGGGACGCATTGGTATCGCCTAACGACTATTCTACTCGGATTTTCCGGTCAGCCTTTGGCTTTAACAATCAGATCTTAAAGGTGGGTTATCCCCGGAATGATGAACTCATCAATAGCACGCCGGAAGACGTTGTGGCCTTGAAAGAATCTATGGGGATTCCATTGGATAAAAAAGTGGTTCTTTACGCGCCAACTTACCGGGACAATCAGTTTGCGGAAAAGGGAAAGTATACGTTTGAGTTACCGTTCTCGCTGGATGATTTCCGGGCGAAATATGGTCAAGATGCCGTATTGGTTTTACGGATGCATTACTTGATCTCTAACGCTTTGGACATCAGTGGGTATGAGGGTGTTGTTTTTGACTTCTCTAATCATCCGAATATTTCTGATCTATACTTGATTAGTGACATGCTGATCACGGATTATTCATCCGTCTTCTTTGACTTTGCCTATCTCAAGCGGCCAATTCTATTCTATCCATACGATTATCACATGTATAAGGATGAACTACGGGGCTTTTACTTGGATTATGAGGCAGATCTGCCTGGCGAAATTGCGCATGATGAAAAGCAGCTGCTGCAATTAGTGGGTGAAAAATTACAAACGCCTGATATGAGCGGTAATCAGAAATTCATGGACTTCTATCGTCGCTTCTGTGCGATTGACGACGGGTTAAGTTCACTTAAAATTGTGAACTACGTGATGCAACAAATTGAAAAGGGTAATTAACACAAAAGCCGCATTGCTACGGGAGTCTTCCCGAGGCGATGCGGCTTTGACCTTAATTGTAATGAATGACTTGTTGATAAGCGTGGTGGCTAGCTCGTTTAGCCGCAGATTTATCGGTGGTCAGGGTGGCGAATTGACGGTTTAAGATTAACCGGTAATTGTGGCGAACGAGGGTTACTTGTGGATGCTGACTAGCGAGTGAATGCTGAGCCTGCTGTGCCAATTGGATGGTTTTAGTCGTCTGATTGGTGTGTTTGACCAAATAAGTTACGTTACGACTCGCTTTCTTAGCCTGCGGGCTAATCGGTTGATGGGGCGTTCGACTACTAGCTAGCGATTGATGCATATTCGTGGTTAAACTCGTGATTTCATAATACTGGGTTTTCTTGACCCGTAGTTGGGCGTAGGTTTTAAATAAGAGATTGTTGAGTAGTAGTGCGATCACGGCAATGCCAACGCCACAAAGAATAACGGACATCATTGGCCGCAGTGAGCGTTTATGGCGACGAGAAAAAAGTAAGCCGATTAGACCAGCAATCACAATTAGAGCGCCTAGTCCAAAAATGAGATCGATTAAGATGGCCTCCGTAGATGCTGACATGTTGTCACCCGTTTCTAATTAAATTTCATTCTTCTATCATACCACGAAATGAGGGAAGTCAAGAGAATAACCGCAACAACCGTGAATTGTCCGCCTAAACGTGTTAAGATTAAAGCGCTGTGTCATTTAAGAATGTCACGATCAGGTGTCAGACGAAAATAGAATTTGTGAGGAAAAAATATGAGCGAAAAGACTTTAGCGACAGCGGTCGATAAGCGGCGAACGTTTGCCATTATCTCCCACCCCGATGCCGGGAAAACGACGATTACCGAACAGCTCTTGTTATTTGGGGGTGTGGTTCGTGAAGCAGGAACGGTGAAGGCCCGTAAGAGTGGGAACTTTGCCAAGTCCGATTGGATGGAAATTGAACAAAAGCGGGGAATCTCGGTTACGAGTTCTGTGATGCAGTTTGATTATCAGGGCAAGCGAATTAATATCTTGGATACACCGGGACACGAAGACTTCTCTGAAGATACGTACCGGACGTTAATGGCTGTCGATTCGGCCGTCATGGTTATCGACTCGGCCAAGGGGATTGAACCCCAAACTAAAAAATTGTTCCAGATCTGTAAGATGCGGGGCATTCCGATTTTTACCTTCATGAACAAGTTGGATCGGGATGGTCGTGAGCCCTTAGACCTGATCGCTGAATTGGAAGATGTTTTGGGAATTGAGGGTTATCCCATGAATTGGCCAATTGGGATGGGTAAAGAGCTTAAAGGTCTGTATGACCGGTATCATCAACGGGTTGCCTTATTCCGCACAGAAGATGACGCCCATCAATATCTACCACTGAACGCAGATGGCGACCTAGCGGCGGCTAATGAGTTAGAAGAAGATGGCCTGTACCAAGAAGCACGCGATAATATGTTATTAATCGAAGAAGCGGGTAACCAATTTGATGCAGCTAAGATTGCTAGTGGTGACCAAACCCCCGTCTTCTTTGGATCGGCGTTGGCTAACTTTGGCGTGAAGACCTTCCTGGAAACTTATTTGGAGTACGCGCCGCAACCGGCTAGTCACCAAACGCCCGATGGGGCAACAGTAGCACCTACCGACCCTGAGTTCTCTGGTTTTGTCTTTAAGATTCAGGCAAATATGAATCCTAATCACCGGGACCGGATTGCTTTCGTCCGAATCTGTTCAGGTGAGTTTGAACGTGGCATGGACGTGATTCAGGAACGGACTGGTAAAAAGATGCGATTGTCTAATGTGACAGAATTTATGGCGGATACGCGCGAAAACGTTGAAACAGCTGTTGCAGGTGATATTATCGGATTATATGATACTGGGAATTTCCAGATTGGCGATGCCATTTACACGGGCAAAACGAAGATCAAATTTGAAAAATTACCGCAATTTACGCCGGAACTCTTTGTTCGAGTAGCCGCTAAAAATGTGATGAAGCAAAAATCCTTCCACAAGGGGATTAATCAACTGGTTCAAGAGGGGGCTGTGCAACTATATACCTCGTACTCGACTGGTGATTATATCTTAGGCGCGGTTGGGCAACTTCAATTTGAAGTCTTCCAGTTCCGGATGCAAAATGAATACAACTCAGAGGTTATTATGGAACCAATGGGTAAAAAGACAGCCCGGTGGATTAACCCTGATCAATTAGACGAACGAATGTCTTCATCACGAAACTTGTTGGTGAAGGATAGTCAGGGGTCACCACTCTTCCTTTTCGAAAATCGCTTTGCCGAACGTTGGTTCCAGGATAAATATCCTGACGTTGAACTGACCGCTAAACTTTAAAAGTTTAAATAAGTACTACCCCGGATTGTAAGTAGATCCGGGGTAGTTTGTCGTTATGTTGTTTATAGGGAAAAAGTTTCAAATTACGAAGTGATCGCTTTCAAAAATGATTATTCACGACTTGCTGGACGGCCGCATGTTAAAATGGTGTCGACAGTTGGGGACTAACCAGTTTAATGGATTTGTAACTAATTAATTAATCAGTTAAACAGAGCGAGAGGAGCGGGAAAATATGACATATTTGAAGTGGTTGCTAGCGGTACTTGGACTGAGTACGGTTTTAGCGACGGGGATGGTTGCTAGTGCGGATGCGGATTACGATCAAGCATTGAAAACCGCTCCTCAAGGAATTTCGTTGGACAATATTTTTGTTCCGGGGACAACCAGTAATAATCAAGCAGCCATTGTGAATACAACTAATCCTAATATTACAGGTACACAAGCAGCTAAGGTTAATAATGGCAAAAAACAATTTGGTGCGTTATGGTCAACAACCGACAATCATTTTGATCTGACCAAGAATATGAAGAGTTCTATGTGGATGTACTTTGGCAATACAGGAAAGAAAGCAGCCGATGGCATGGCGCTAGTTTTCCAAAATGATGCACGAGGACTAGCGGCAACGCCCACCTATGGTAAGACGGTTTCGGGAGAGACGTTAGGTGTTTGGGGCGTGGATACCGACAAGAAGCAAACAACACCGGATAAGCTGGCCAGTACGGCGATTCAAAATAGCTGGGCACTAGAATTTGATACACATTTAAACACGTCAACTAATTACGGCAATACGGGAGATGCTGATTCTTTTGATGTGGGCATCAGTGGCCCCCACATTGCCAGTAATTATCCGGGTGAGGTGAGCACCTATGAGATGGTGCGGACGTCGACGTTGTTACCCATTTATAGCGTTGGGTACTATGCGACGCAGACCCATGCCGGAACCATCACGGGTGACTACACTATGTTGTCAAACGGCGCTTGGCATCACCTGACAATCGACTGGCAGGCTAGTACCAAACAGATGACGTATACGTTTGATGACAAAGACCCAAATACTGGTAAAAAGCAAACTGGGAAGAGTGCTAGTGTGACGTTAGATACAACCAAGATTGACCCCAACAATACAGGACAAGTTCGATGGGGCTTCACTGGTGCCACGGGTGATAGTTATGAAAACAATCTGGTAATTTTTGAAGAAATTCCAGGGTTAGTTGAGGTGGATGCTAACGCTACTTTGACTGATATGACGCAGAATAAAGTGGTGGATAACGATGGCACCGTTAAGGGCGGCGATAAAGTTCGACTAGACTATCAATTATCTTATGAAGGCGGTAAACAGGAATGGAAGGATGTTGTTGCGCAATTAAAGCTTCCTAGCAAGTTGAGCTTTACTAAGGGCACCATTACGTACGCCGACGGGACGAGTACGGCGGTGGATCTGAGTGGCCTTGATAGTGAGCGGCAATTAACCGTAAAACTAGCTAAGGCCCTTTCCAGTAGTAATCAGACAGCGACAATTTCTTTTACGGGGACAGCGGATGGCGTCACAGAACCAGCTTCTGTAACGGGTTTAACGAGCACATTTACCGCGGTTAACGGGGTTGAAACTGCCTCGACAGTTGACTTTACCCTTAATCCGACCCAAGAAGTTTTATTAGCTTCTTTGAACGGGACCACATTTTCTGCCGATGATGGAGATGTGACGGTTAAAGGAAGTGTCGTTGTGCCAGACAGTACCAACTTGAAGAATACGGATATAACGGTTAAATCAACGTTAAATGGACGGGCCCAAGCAGACTTTAAGATACCAGAAAGTGATGACAACGAAAGCGGTCGGTTTGATTACACCGTTAAGCCGAATCAATTAACGGCAGGAGACAATACGTTGATTATTACGGTGGCTGATCCGTACGGTAATGAGTCTAACCCATTGAAGGTGACGATTACGTTAACGGGGCAAGTGCTCTTCAATGGTGTGGCTGAAGCCAGTTCATTTCAAAGCACAACCTTAACGGGTAGCCAACAACAGGTGAAGCGGGGGAATGATTGGCAAGTTAACGTCTTGGACACGCGAACGGCTGGGGCAACTTGGACCTTACAAGTCAGTGCGACCGCGTTTACAACCAAGGATGGGCGACAATTGGCCGGTGGCCTGTACTTCCACGACGACACAGGAAAAACGGCGGTGACGACAACCCCGATGAATATTGCCAGTGGGCAATCAACGAGTAACGATGATGAAAAAGATATTGTGAGTGATTGGCAAGACGAGACTGGTTTATTGTTGGACGTCGGCAGCGCCAGTGTGAGCGGTCAGTATCAAAGTCAGTTGACTTGGACACTAAACGATACGCCATAGTGGCACAGAAATCCTACTAGACGACCGCGTATAGAAAAAATAAGAGGCCTTCTCACGAACGTTGAATTCCGTGGGAAGTCCTCTTTAATTGTGTCTCAAATTGCTTAATTATAGAAGTAGTTGTAACTTAAGTTAAGCGTTAACTGATTGGGCAACCTTTGCCTGAGCAGCTTGCGCTAAGATGTTTAGGTAGTTGAATGGTCGATCAAAGTTAGGTTGGAAGAGCATATCAACCATCGCTAAGTCATCAATTGTATTTTCATTTTGGATGCAAACAGAAAGGGTGTTGGCCGATTGTGAAACGTCGTATTTACTCATTAACGCACCACCTAAGATCCGGTGTGTGTCGGGGTCAAAGACTAAAGACATCAAAACGGGTTCAGTTGACGGCATAAACTCTGGGCGATAATTATCTTCAACAATCACTTGTTCAGCGTTCAATCCTTGTTGTTTTGCAGCTGCTAGTGTTAAACCAGTTGAGACGATCGTCCGATCATAGAGTGCCAAACCAGAAGATGATTGTGTTCCCATATACTTGACGGTCGGCTTAACTAAGTTTTTACCAACTAGAATACCTTGGCGCACCGCGTTAGTTGCTAAGGGAATGTAAGCATTCTGATGGGTCGGGTTGTAGTGCACAGCAGCACTGTCACCAGCGGCGAAAATATCAGGGTTAGAAGAACGCATGTAGTCATCCGTAATAATCGCGCCGTTTGGTGCCATATCGACTTTGCCTTTCAGCAGGTCGGTATTTGGTCTAAAGCCAATGCATAAAATAGCGAGATCCGTTTCATAGCTGTTCTTATCAGTCTTAATGGTCAAGCCAGTTGCACTATCAGTAAAGCTTTCAACCGTTTCACCTAAGGCAAGTTGGACGCCGTGATCCCGATAATCTTGTTCAATGACATCCGTAAAATCAGCATCAAAGTACTTGGGCATCACCCGGGCCATCGCATCAATTAAAGTTACGTCATGACCAGTAGTGGAGTAGGCTTCTGCTAGTTCAGCACCAATATAGCCGGCACCAATAACGGTAATCCGCTTGGCTTCTTTAGCATCTTCGATTAGAGCTTGCGCATGTGCCCAGTTTTTGCAGAGCTTAACGCGATCGCTATCGATGCCCGGAATCTTGGGAACAATTGGCCAAGAACCAGACGTCATGACTAGTTTATCGTATGACTCAGTCGTTTGTGCATGACTGGTTAAGTCCTCAACGGTCACTGTCTTTTGATCAGGATCGATCGCTAAAACATTGTGATTCATTTGGACATTGGCACCTAATTTTTGGAGTTCTTCAGGACTTGAATAAAAGAGGCCTTGCGGATCAGCGACTTTTCCCCCCAGGTAAAGGGCGATTCCACAAGAGAGAAATGAAATGACATCGTTACGTTCGTAGACGGTCACTTCGGCATCAGGGTGTTCGGCCAAGATTTGTTTAATCGCAAAGGTTCCGGCATGTGTACAACCAACAACTGTGACTTTCATAATGTTGCCTCCCAAAACAAATTTTATTGAGATGATTTTCACAAAGCACTGCAAATAAAAAACATTTCAATTGATTACAACTTTATTTTAAACAATTCAGCGAAAAAGTCAACACTTTTGAAAAAGTGTCACATTTTTGCTAGAACCGTTAAAATTGGATCGGCTAGTCTTACCCGAAGAAAAGCGGTACACTGTGGGATGTACTTATAATAAGGAGTGGTCAATGTATGAAAGTAGCCAAGCATCTGTCGGCTTGTACGTCAGTATTAGTAGGTAAGCAGGCGTCAGTTGATGGGTCAACGATGATTGCCCGTAATGATGATACGTTTTTACCCTTAACGCCACAGCGATTTTACGTGCATCCAGCCGAAAAAAATCAGCCTAAGCGGACGTGGGTGTCTAATCAAAATGGATTTACAGCGCCAATTCCGAGCGACGGGTATCGGTATTTAGCAACTCCTAACGTTGAAGTTGATAAAGAAGGGGTCTACGCGGAAAGTGGCTTTAATGAAAAGAACGTGGCGATGAGTGCGACCGAGAGTGTCTATGGCAATCCGGCTGCTTTAGCAATTGATCCGCTAGTTCAAAATGGGCTGGCGGAAGACTCATTGCAGACGATGGTCTTGCCATACATCAACTCTGCTCGTGAGGGTGTCCGTTATCTGGGGCAGTTGATTAAGCAATACGGATCACCAGAAGGCAATGGTGTGTTATTCTCCGATCATGATGAAGTGTGGTATATGGAGATTGTCACCGGACACCATTGGGTTGCTCAACGAATTCCCGATGATGCCTATGCCATTACAGCTAATCAAGTTGCTATTCAACAGGTGAGTTTTGATGATCCCGATAACTTTATGTTTTCTGAGGGGATTCAGGACTTCGTTACTGAGAATCACTTGAATCCAGACCAAGCTGGCTGGAACTTCCGGCATATTTTTGGAACGGATACCGAAAAGGATCGACACTATAACACGCCACGGGTTTGGTTTGGACAACGTTATTTGAATCCAGAAATCGAACAAGATCCGCAGTCTAGTGATTTACCATTTATCTGTCGGACTAGTCATAAGATTAGTGTCGAAGACGTTGAGTATATTTTAAGCTCACATTACAATGAAACGAAGTATGATCCCTTTGGTCAGGGTGCTGAAGCAGATCGATTGAAATTCCGACCAATTTCAATGAACCGAACACAAAACTCCCATGTCTTACAGTTGCGCAATGATGTTCCGGCTGACCGTTCGGCAATCTTTTGGTTGTGTTTTGGGGTACCGGCATTCAGTCCATACGTCCCATTCTTTGCGAATGTAACGGACACTGACCCAACTTACAGTGAGACACCTGTTCGCTTGGATGATCAGAGTGCTTACTGGATGTACCGGAAGTTGTCAATGATTGTTGAATCACATTACAGTCATTTTATCGAACAAGACACTGATTACTTAACCGCCACCAAACAGCAACTGCGGACGCACGTGGCTAAAACCTTAGCCGATGCTGCGGCGTTGACGGGAGATGAGCTGACCGCCTATTTGACGGCCCAAAACCACCAAATTGTTACTGCAATGCGGCAGTCGACAACGCAATTTACGAATGAGTTGATTGAAAAAGGGCTAACCCTCTCTAAGCTAACGTTCAACATGGATAAAAATTTATAAGGATTAGCTGGCAGCTTTATCGCCTTACAACGAGCCGGGGACAGAAGTCTCGGGCTCTTTTTGCGTTACCAAGTATTGGGTGCCAAAACGGGCGCCAGCTAACCGCCTTTTATCCCACTCCCGTTTTGAAAGGCTAGTGGTTAGGGCTGTTTATGATAAATGGGATATTTAATTTTCAAAAAATCTTCACACTTTGACCGTAGTCTATACAAAACTTTTCGTAATAATAAGAATATAGTAATAGACAAAATTATTTATTTACGCGATAACGGAGGACGCTATCATGAAGAGAAAAGAGATGACGAAAATTGTGCTGACAGACCAAGCTGGTTTAACAGCGCAACAAGCGAAGCAGCAATTAGAACAGGTAGGCGCTAATGAATTAGTGGCCGCTAAGAAACCAGCTTTATGGCGGCAAATTATCCGTCATTTGAGTGATGTTTCATCGATGGTCTTGTTATTTGCCGTGGGCTTGGCCAGCTATATGGCGATTGCTCAGGGGGGTGGCTGGACGAAGCCAGTAGTTATTGGGGCGATTCTAGTGATCAACGTAATCATTGGGTTGTATCAGGAAGCCTCAGCAGAAAAAGCGTTAGCTGCCTTACAATCGATGAGTTTGCCAACAACTACTGTCCGCCGAGATGGAGTGGCCCAAACGCTGGCGGCTAAAGAAGTGGTTCCTGGCGATTTGGTCTTACTAAAGGCTGGTGACCAGGTCCCGGCCGATGGTGTCGTCCTTGAGAGCACCAACTTAGCTATTGATGAAGCCGTTTTGACTGGTGAAAGTGTGCCAGTCGCCAAGATTAAGTTGAGCGATCAGTCGGCCGTGGCAACTGAACAACAGGTTTTTTCTGGAACGGCAGTGACAGCCGGAACTGCGGTCGTCCAAGTGACCACCACCGGAATGGCAACGGAATTGGGGCAAATTGCCGGATTGCTGAACAAGACAAAGAAGCGGGACACCCCATTACAAGGCCGGCTCAATCGCCTGTCGGGTTGGTTAACCACCTTTGCCGTATTGGGGGGTCTCGTGATCTTTGGCCTCAGTATTTGGATGCAAAATCAAGGCTTAGCAGATAGCCTGATGATTGGAATTTCATTAGCAGTGGCGGCCGTACCGGAAACGCTTCCCATTATTGTGACCATTAGTCTAGCACACGGTGTTAAACGAATGGCAAAACGCAATGCGATTATGCGCCGGGTAAATGCCGTGGAAACCATTGGTGGTGTTGATGTGATTGCCTCCGATAAGACGGGAACATTAACACAAAATCAAATGACGATTACCCACTATTGGACGCCAACTGCCAAACAAGCAATGCCGGCCGATCAACTAGATTCGGCTGGTAAAGACTTGATGCGGTATTTAGGTTTGGCGACAAACGCTGAGATTCAGCTGGTGAATGGTCAAGAGGAAACGCATGGTGATCCGACAGAGTTGGCTATTGTGCGCTGGCTAGATGCCCATGGTTTTAGTCGACAACAGTTTGAAAAAACGGCTCCCCGAGTTGCGGAAGATCCGTTTGACTCGACCAAAAAGACGATGGCAACAATTCATCAATTAGCAGATGGCCAACAACTGGTGATTGTGAAAGGGGCCTTTGATCGATTACCAATTAGCTGGACGAGTGATCAGGCAGCTGCGGCTAAACGCGTTCATGATGAATTTGGTCGCCAAGCACTGCGGGTATTGTCGGTGGGCTATAAGGTATTACCGACATCGGCTACACAGGACTGGGCTGATTTGACGAAGGATCTCACATTTGCTGGCTTGGTGGGAATCATTGATCCACCACGGCCAGAAGTGATTCCGGCAATTAGAGAGGCTAAACGTGCTGGGATTAAGCCGGTCATGATTACGGGTGATCACATGGTCACGGCTTCAGCGATTGCAAAGGAAATTGGGCTATTAACACCGGGGCAACTAGTGATATCTGGTGATGAACTTCGAACGTTGTCCGATGCTGAATTGGCAGCCCAAATTGAAGATATTGCCGTTTATGCCCGTGTGTCACCGACTGATAAGATTCGAATTGTCCAGGCTTGGCAACAAGCAGGGAAAACGGTCGCCATGACTGGAGATGGGGTGAATGATGCTCCCGCTCTGAAAGCCGCAGACGTTGGTATTGCCATGGGGATTACGGGAACGGAAGTGTCCAAAGGCGCGGCCGACATGGTGTTGACAGATGATAATTTTGCCACAATCATCGCAGCGGTACGTGAAGGCCGGACCGTTTATCAAAATATTTTGAAAGCCGTTGAATTCTTGGTCGGCGTTAACTTTGCTCAAATCTTCTTAATGGTTGGAGCTGTCCTGATGGGATGGGGGGCACCATTGCTTGCAGAACAACTATTACTAATTAACGTTCTTGCTGATGGTATTCCAGGCTTCTACATTAGCCGGGAACCAGGAGAAAAAGAAGCAATGGCCCAACCACCAGTATCCAATGATGAAAGTTTGTTTTCCCGGGGTCTGGGCGGCCGATTGGCAATACGAGCAGTGACCTTTACGATCTTAACATTGGGAATCTATGCCATTGGCCGTTTCGGACTGACGGCTGGACAGACCACGTTGGGTATGACCATGGTCTTCCTAGTATTGGCAGTCGGCTCGATGATTGATATCTATGCGATCAAAGACCGGCAACCGCTCACCTTAGCGAGTCTCAAGCGTAACCCGGTATTAAATGGGGCGATGATCATTGCGATTGCGGTGGTAATCGCAATCGCCACGATTCCGGGTCTTCAAGGAATGTTTGGCCTGGTGACAATGCCCGCCATTGCTTGGCTCATTGTCATCCCTGCGATGTTTATCCCAACGATTATTTTAGAAATTGCTAAGCGTTGGCAACGACGAAGTACCCAAACTTTAATGACCGAAATCGATTAATCATTAAAAAAGCTCCTACTAGACTTGTCTAGTGGGAGCTTTTGCCTGTTTAAAGTGTATCAGTTTTAACCAAGCGGACATAGCGAGCGTTAATATACATTTTCGGCCCGATTTGATACCAAACCAGGTGTTGATCGTCCACGATACGACCACGAATGTCTAGTGGGGCACCATGCTCAAGCGTCCCAGCTACTTCACCATAAGGTGCTTGGTAGCAAGTGACGGCTTTTCCTGGGACATAATCGACGCTACCTAAGCGGTCAAATGACTGTGGGTGCCAAGTTGGCGGTTGTGGCAAGGCAAGATTGGCCAGTGGGTGTTCACGACGTGTGGTCTCCTGCGCGATTAACCACTGTTCTCCACCCAAATTGTACCAAACATCACCATTAGTGAGGGTAATAACGATGAAGAGGCGCCAAAGCGAGTGAGCTGGAAATTGGTACCCATATTTGCGACCGTTGGGTTCATCAAAAACGGCATGGTCGGTATCTAAAAGAACATATTGGTTGACGCGTTGAACGGTCTGCCAGGAATTTCGGCGATAATAATAAACAATCTGACCAGTTTGGTCAGAAAAAGCCCCTCGTTGGCTGCCCTGCGCCTGAAAAATGTGGTAATTGGCCATGGCTGGTGGTGTGAGGTTAAAGGCCTGACCCAATCGACCACGGTGAATTTGTGGCAACGTCAATAAGCGATTAGTATCGTAGTCAACCAAATAAGCAATAATGGGTTGGCCCCATTGACGAACGTAGACTAAAGAAGTCAAACTGTAGCGACTTAAATATTCCTGAGTAAATCCGTGAATGTCTTGAAGTGCATATCCTGGAATTTCAGGAAAGTGTAAGTGGACGGGACCGTGTAGTGGTCCCGTCAGAACCAGTGCCTGTTGCAAGGGCCGATCACGTTCGTCCACTAGCCGGACAACTAAAGTCGCGGTTGGTAGTTGACTAGTATCGATCTGTTTAGTGGGTGTTGGTTGAGCTATCAGACGGACCGATGAATCCGATGGGGCAGGAATGGGGGCTGGTGATGCTGGTTTTGTAAGGGGCGTTGCTCGCCGACGATTGTGTTGCGGGCGAGTCTGCCGTGTGGGTTCAATCATGCGTCGTAACCAGTCAAAAAAAGCCATTCCGTGTCACCTCCTGAAGTTTCCTTTAAAACCTAGTATACCGCATTCTAAGAATCAGCGGCAGACTCTTTTTAAGTCAGGCGATAGCGACAAGACACAAAAACACGATGATCAGTGACGATCATCGTGTTTTTATCAATTTAATTACGCTTGGGAAGAATCTGATTTTTCAGAAGTTGATTTATTAGTTGCCGTATCAGCAGCTAAAACAATCTTGCCATCTTCAATCTTAGCGACGAGGTTCTTGACATCGGCATGATCCAAGTAGAAGTCGGCAATACGATCTTCGATTTCCTCTTGAATGACACGTCGAAGTGGTCGAGCACCCATTGCTGGATTATAGCCCTTAGTAACCAATTGATCTTCAACAGGTTCTGTGACGTGGATATGCAGACCTTGTCCCGCCAACATGGTATTCACATCGTCAATCATTAAATCAACAATATGCATGAGGTTTTCCTTACTCAAAGCATTGAATTCGATGATATCGTCGAAACGGTTCAAGAATTCTGGTTTAAAGTAATTGGTCAAGTTACCCAAGACGGAGTGGGTAGTTCCCTCAGCGGCAGCCCCGAAGCCAACATTAGCTTCAGCGTCACCGGTACCGGCATTACTGGTCATAATAATTAGCGTATCTTTGAAGGATACGGTTCGACCTTGTGAGTCGGTTAGACGACCATCATCTAGGATTTGCAAGAACATGTTCATCACGTCTGGATGCGCCTTTTCGATTTCATCGAGAAGGACTAACGTATACGGATGCCGACGAACTTGTTCCGTCAATTGACCGGCTTCTTCATACCCAACGTAGCCAGGCGGTGAACCAATCAATTTAGAAATTGAATGTGGTTCCATATATTCGGACATGTCAAACCGAATCATGGCTTCTTGAGAGCCAAAGAGCTCATTGGCTAACTGCTTAGCTAACTCGGTCTTACCAACACCGGTTGGGCCAACAAATAGGAAAGACCCGATCGGACGTCCAGTACCATTTAAACCAATTCGATTTCGCCGGATTGCCCGAGCAACCTTATCAACAGCTTCGTTTTGACCAATGACGTGTTTTTCGAGGTCACTTGCTAAACTCTTCAGCTGATGTTGTTCCTTGGCCTGCAACTCACCAACCGGAATCGCTGTTTTTTCTTCAACAATGTCTTGCATATCTTTGACAGTGACTTCAGCTGATTGGTTCTGGTCAGCATTAGCAGCGGATTCTTTGGACTTTTCCAACTTGGAGACTTGGTCGCGGTAGTAGGCGGCCTTCTCGTAGTCTTCTTGTTTCAAAGCAGCTTGCTTTTGATGTTCAGCGGCTTGAATTTTTTCATCAATCGCTTTGGGATCGGCTACGTTAATGGTTAAGTTCTTACGAGAACCGGCTTCATCCAAGAGATCAATGGCCTTATCAGGAAGATACCGATCCTGGATATACCGATCAGATAACCGAACGGCAGCCTCGATGGCGTCGTCAGTGTAGTGAACGTGATGATAATCTTCGTATTTCTTTTGAATGCCTTGTAAAATCTTGATGGCTTCATCAGCACTAGGTTCATCCACCGTTACTGGTTGGAATCGCCGAGCAAGGGCTTGATCCTTTTCAATATCTCTGTATTCATTTAAAGTCGTTGCCCCGATTAATTGGAAGTCGCCACGAGCCAGCGCTGGCTTCAAAACGTTGCCGGCGTCCATGCCGCCTTCAGCGTTACCAGCACCCATAATCTCATGAATTTCATCAATAAAGAGGATGATATGCGGATTAGATTGAACTTCTTTCATTAGTTGTTGCATGCGTTGCTCGAACTGACCTCGAATCCCGGTTCCTTGAACCAAGGATACGACATCTAGCCGAATAATTTGCTTGTTGGTTAGCTTTTCGGGAACGTTACCTTCAACGATCCGTTCTGCTAAGCCTTCGACGACCGCCGTTTTACCAACCCCGGCTTCACCGATCAAAACCGGGTTGTTCTTGGTGCGTCGGTTCAAAATTTCAATGACTTGTGCTGTTTCCTTGTCCCGGCCAATAACCGGATCAATCTTACCGTCTTTAGCCAGCTGGGTTAGATTCAACCCGTATTGACTAAGCAGGCCGTTGCCATTACCACCTTGGTTACCCGTTGGTTGGGTTGGCTGACCTGGTTGTGCATTAGGTTGTCGGTAGTCAGCTTGATCGTGGCTTCCGCCTTGCATTGCGCGGAAGATATCATCTAAGTTACCAAAACCAAATGGATCTTGTGCCATACGGCCACCTCCATTTCCAGAGTTGTTTTGCTGCTGCTTTAGCAATTGATAACAATTTTGGCATAGGTCAACTTGTTGCCGCTGTCCGTTCACGCTCATGTAGAGGTGAATGGTTGCTTCATTGCGGTGGCAATTTTGACATAGCATTTTGTCGTCTCCTTTCATGCCTGGAATTATCGTGGGTTACTCCACGCAGGTCTGTCGATGAAAGGCTTGACCTTTCTTGACCATTGACCACATTATACCGCGTTAATTTCTGGGTGCAAGTATTTAGCTTGCACGAAAAACGCCGTCAACTGGGGCATTTCCAGCGAACGCCTTCATTCTAGCACTCTCGTCAATAGAATGCTAAAATCATTGTTGGATTTCATTAAATTTTCAAATATTTTGACGCTTGGTGTGTTTCCCCGTAAAATATGGAAGAACTGAAAAAAGGGGATGACATTGTGACAAAAGATTTTACGGCATTGATGAACCAACTTAAAGATCAGAAAATTGAGCAGTTTGAAGTCACACCGGAAGAGTTTCCAGCCTTTCAAAAAGCATTCATGGCTTTCGACACGCGTAAACGCGTGATTGGTCAGGCTGAAAAAGGGGGAACATTGATTTACCACTACGATCAAGATACGGGAAATGATGGTGAATAGTGTTTTTTTGATGTAAGCGGTTCATGAATGCTTGTAATTTAGTGGCGAGATTGATATTCTTAGAGAGTAGGCGTTGTTCGTGGAATGGTTGTTTGACCAATGCGCAGGTCAACGCGAGTGATGCTCAAAAAGAAGTCAACCTAAGCTTAAAGGAGATCGATCAATTATGGAAAAACGCGAATTTCATGTTACTGCAGAAACAGGTATTCATGCCCGTCCCGCTACGCTATTAGTACAGGCTGCTAGCAAGTTTAACTCAGAAGTTAGCTTGCAATACCAAGACAAGTCCGTGAACTTGAAGTCTATCATGGGTGTTATGTCATTAGGTGTTGGCCAAAATGCTGAAATCACGATCACAACTGATGGTGATGACGAAGCCGACGCTATGAATGCTGTAGCTGAAACATTGAAAAAAGAGGGTTTATCTGACTAATGAGAGCGATGCTCAAGGGAATTGCCGCTAGTGATGGGGTTGTTTGCGGTCATGTATTTCGCTACAGCGAACCGGATCTATCTATCACTAAACGGTCAGTCACTAATCTTGATCACGAATTAAATCGATTCCATCAGGCCCTTGAAGCAGCCGTCTCCGAAGTTGAGACGATTAAAACTCGTGCAACTAAAAACCTGGGCGCTGATAGTGCCCAGGTTTTTAGTGCCCATATTGCCATGCTCCAGGACCCGGAATTCATTAAATCAGTTGAAGATGAGATAGCTCGGCAGCGGTGTAACGCCGAGGCAGCGCTAGCAACGGTGGTCACCGATTATGGTGCCTCATTGGCGAAATTAACGGATAATCCATATATGCAAGAGCGGATCACTGACTTGCATGACATTAGTAAACGAGTAACGGCCCACTTATTGGGCATCAAGTTACCCGATCTGGCATTGCTAGATCGGCCAGTGATTGTGGTAACCCATGATTTAATTCCGAGTGATACAGTTTCGGTTGACGCCAAGTACATCCTCGGTTTTGTCACGGATCTTGGTGGACGGACGTCACATTCATCAATTCTGGCCCGCTCACTAAGTATTCCAGCGGTTGTTGGCACCCAGACGGCCACGGCTGATTTAGCGACCGATGAGATGGTTATTATTAATGGGACAACAGGGAGTGTCATTAGTGAACCCACTGCTACGGAGATCGCAACGGCCAAGCAAGCCATGGCAGATCGGCAAGCTAATCGTGTGCGGCTGGCCAAGCTACGTCACCATCAAACGGTCACTAAGGATGGAGTAGGTGTAACGTTGGCTGCTAACATGGGCACCGCTAATGATATTCCCAGTGTGCTTGATAATGGTGCAGAGGCAGTCGGGCTGATGCGTACGGAATTTCTGTATATGGACGCGGAGCGTGTCCCTACAGAAGATGAGCAATTTGCCATCTATCGTCAGGTTGTGTCGGCGTTAGCACCACGGCCAGTTGTGATTCGGACGTTGGATATTGGCGGTGATAAGCCGCTACCTTACTTGCACCAGGCACCAGAAGCAAATCCATTTATGGGTGAACGGGCTATTCGTCAGAGTTTAGCCCATCAACCATTATTTCGGAGCCAGTTACGCGCGTTAATTCGAGCGTCAGCGTATGGTCATTTGCGAATTATGTTTCCAATGATTGCCACCTTAGATGAGTTTCGTCAGGCCAAAGCCATCTATGATGATGAACGATCGAAATTGACAACCGCTCAGGTTCCGATGGGAAAGATCGATGTCGGGATGATGGTTGAGGTGCCGGCTGCGGCGATGTTAGCCGATCGGTTCGCTCAGGAGGTAGACTTCATGAGCATCGGTACCAATGACTTAATCGGATATGCCATGGCTGCTGACCGCACCAACCAAGACGTTGCCTATCTCTATCAGCCGTACCATCCAGCTGTCTTAAGGTTGGTGGATCGCATTGTTCGCGCGGGCCATGCGGCTGGAATTCCGGTGGCAATGTGTGGCGAGATGGCTGGAGATCCAATTGCGGTTCCCATCTTATTGGGAATCGGGTTAGATGAGTTTTCAATGGGAGCCGGATCGATTTTAAAAACCCGGCAACTTATGGGAACTTTAAATGTTCATGAACTACAGTCGTTGGCGGATACAGTGCTCAATTCAACGAGTACAAGCCAAGAAGTGATTACAATGGTTCAGGCTGCTGTACCAGGGATTCTGGACGTACGGTAGATGAAATGATGATGGGACGTTTGCATGACCTGATGACTAAGGGCATGTCAAACGTCTTTTTTTATAATCAGGGTTTTTGGTTGTGGTTTGCAATCACTTAGGCAAACCCATATAATTGTGATGATTGTACAAAGCGAAACGCCAAACTATTTTAGCCAAACACAAGACGCAAGGGGGATTGGCAATGAACATTGGCATATTTACAGATACCTATTTCCCTCAAGTAAGTGGGGTAGCGACGTCGATTAAAACGCTACGGGATCAGCTGGAAAAGCAAGGACACCAAGTTTATATTTTTACCACAACGGATCCGCACGTGGAACGCAACGTGTATGAACGGAATGTCTTTCGATTCTCCAGCATTCCGTTTGTGTCCTTTACGGATCGGCGAATCGCCGTTCGGGGATTGTTTCAGGCTTATCAGATTGCCAAAGAATTAAATTTGGACGTGGTGCATACCCAAACTGAATTTTCAATGGGGTGGATTGGTAAGTTTGTTGCGCGTAACTTAGAAATTCCCTGTCTACATACGTACCATACAATGTATGAAGACTATCTACATTATGTGGCTAATGGGAAAATTTTGAAGCCAGTTCACGTTAAACAGGGGACATTAGCCTTTTGCTATCATCTGAGCGGGGTGGTTGCCCCTAGTGATCGGGTTTTGATCACCCTGACGGATTATGGGGTTAAGACACCGATTCGGGTGATTCCAACAGGGGTAAATTTGCATCAGTATGAGCAACCAGATACGGCAGACTTACGCCGAAAATTGGGTTATCAACCGGATACGCCGGTGATTTTGTCGTTAAGTCGTTTAGCCTATGAGAAGAATATTAAGGCAAGTATTGCGGCTTTACCCCGGATTCTGGCTCAGGTACCGACCGCACAATTGTTAATTGTGGGGGATGGCCCGGCACGAGAAGATTTGGAGCAACAGGCAAAAGATGCGCAGTTAATGGACCATATCACTTTCACGGGTGAGATTGATAATGATGAGGTCTTTCGCTACTATCACATGGCCAATGTTTTCCTGTCATCGTCAGACTCTGAATCACAAGGGTTGACCTACATCGAAGCGATGGCTGCGGGGACCAAAATTGTGGTCATGACTAGTCCATATACAGATGAATTATTATCTAGCCGCACGTTAGGTGTGACTTTCACGACACAAGATGAACTGGTTGAAAACGTGGTGGATTACTTGCTTCATGGGGATGACGAGCAAGATCCAGACCTTTTAGCACAGAAATTGGCGGAAATTTCCGCGGATACATTTGGTCAGCACATTATTGAATTCTATCAAGATGCGCAGGTCAGCTATGAAGAGTCGCACGAAGACACCCCAGACTTTACGGATTAAGGGAGTTATTGAATGTTAAAAATCAACATGTTTTCTGCAGCTGATTCTGTTAAGGGTCAGGGCGTGGGGAGTGCGTACAATGAACTGATGAATTTGCTGAAGACTCACTTGAACCAAGAGTTTGACGTGTCGGTCAATCGATACCGGCGAGTAGACATCACGCACTACCATACGATTAACTTTTCCTATTACTTATCTACTTTTCTGCCGCATCGTGGGCGTAAAATTGGTTATGTACATTTTCTACCGGAGACTTTGGAGGGAAGTTTGAAAATCCCCCAGCCATTCCGGTCAATTTTTTACGCCTATGTGTTGGCTTTCTATCGGCGGATGGACCACATTGTTGTGGTGAACCCGACGTTTATTCCGAAGCTCGTTGCTGCAGGAATCCCGGCCGAACGGGTGACGTATATTCCTAACTTTGTGAGTCGAGACGAATTTTATCCAGTAACTGTTGAGCAAAAGCAGGCCTTACGGCAACAGTATGGGTATGCGACTGATCGATTTACGATTCTAGGTATCGGTCAGATTCAAGAGCGAAAGGGCTTGTTTGATTTCATTAAATTAGCCCGAAATAATCCCAGCTATCAATTCATTTGGGCTGGTGGCTTTTCATTTGGTCGGATGACGGACGGGTATGCCGAACTCAAAAAGGTGGTCGATAACCCACCTGCTAACTTGAGCTTTCCGGGAATCGTCGATCGGGATAAGCTAGTTGATTATTATAATTTAGCTGATTTATTCCTACTACCGTCATTCAATGAACTGTTTCCGATGTCGGTACTTGAAGCCTTTAGTACGGGAACGCCCGTGTTGCTACGGGATCTTGATTTGTACCAAGCTATTATTGCGGGAGATTATCAACCCGCTAAGGATTATGCTGAAATGGACGAACAGCTGCATCGTTTAGCGGCAGATCCGCAAGCACTAGCCCACTGGCGGCAACAGAGCTTGGCGGCGGCAGATCGGTACTCAGAAGAACATTTAACACAGATTTGGCGAGAATTCTATACGCAACAGGCAAAAGAGAGGTAACTGCATGTCACGACGAAATAAATGGGTATTGGCGTTAATGTTTCTTTTAGGCATTGCGATTTTTACCTACTCGCTGCGAGACATCAAGTTTTCCGTCTTGGTCAGTGATTTTGTACACATCAATTTTTGGTGGTTTGGCGTTGCCATCTTGTGTATGGTGATGTATTTGGGATTAGAAGCGTGGATTGTTAAAGTGTTTATCTCAGATCGAATTCAAGGGTTTACGTTTAAAGATGCTATCCGAATTCCAATGGTAGAACAATTGTTCAATGGTATTACGCCGTTTTCTTCTGGCGGTCAACCGGCACAGTTAATTGCCTTGATGCAAACGGGGGTTGATGCTGGTAAAGCCAGTTCGGTCTTGCTGATGAAATTTGTGGTGTATCAATCAATGATTGTTATCAATTTCTTGTTTGCGTTAGTGATTGGGTTCAATCAGATTCAAGATAAATTACACGCATTAGTCTGGTTAGTTGTGTTTGGCTTTAGCATCCATTTGGCCGTGATTGTCGGCCTGTTGATGGTGATGTTTTGGCACGCCTTTACCAAAAAAGCCGTGGCCGTTATTTTGAAGCCAGTACGGTGGTTTATAAAGGCTGAGCGTTTTGATCGAATGGAAGCCAATATTAACGAAAAAATTGACTCATTTTATGCAGAGAGTGTCCGGATTAGTGGGCAGTGGAAGCTCATGCTACGGGTTTTTGTCATCACGTTCTTTCAGTTGCTGTTTTATTACTTAATTCCGTATTTTATTATGCTAGCGCTGGGATATACCACAGCGAACATCGTCATGGTTACCTGCCTACACATCCTCATCGTGATGGTCATTTCACTATTTCCTATTCCAGGGGGCTCCGGCGGTGCGGAATATAGCTTTGAGATGATTTTTAAAAGTTACATTTCCTCAAACAGTAAGTTAGTACTGGCTATGATACTCTGGCGACTCTTAACGTATTATTTGGGGATGCTGGCTGGCCTGGTGGCAATGGTCGTTCGTCCAGACAAGGTAGTTGAAGAGCCTAATTCAGGAAATGAATGAGATTTTCTGGATTAAGGCGTGCCATCAGCGCACAAGTTTGGTAAAATCATAGTTGAAAGCTAGAAAGGGGACCAACCATGGAAGAATCTCAATTGATTGGCATCATTAATCGCTTAAAGGCGATGCAAGAAGATGCAACTGACGAGCCACAACCCCGTCGTTTTGAAAAAGAAGGCGTGGAACAAGCACTGGTTGTCTTCAACCAAGCAACACATACGTACACGCTAACTGAACATAATCCGGAAACGACATTTGAGTTTGATAACATCGACTTAGTGGCAATCGAATTGTTTGATTTACTGACGGATAACTAACAAAACTATGGGTGACATAGTTTTGTTTTTTTTTCGATGAAAGTTTGAATTTTTTCAAAGGTTCAGCAATCAGATTGATTACCAGCTGATATCAGCTATACTTTAGGGATGTTAATTATTTTGTGGAGGCAGTCGCATGGCGAACTTTTTTAAGCGAAGGATGAGTTGGGTAAATACCCGAATGGGCTTTTTCCTGTTAACGATTGGTTTATTCTGGGTAAAAACGTATATTGCCTATCAAACCGAATTTACATTAGGAGCGAAGGGTAGTGTGCAGCAGTTCTTGCTGCTGATAAATCCGTTACCGGCTGCGTTACTGGTATTTGGGATTGCGTTATACTTCCGTGGTCGGTTGGCCTATTGGCTGATGATGATCATTAATGTGTTGGAATCAACCTGGATCTTTGCCAACGTCCTATATTATCGTGAATTTTCAGATTTCTTGTCGTTTGGAATTATGAAAGGTTCCAGCGATGTGGGAAATAACTTGGGTAAGAGTTTAGCGCAGATTACACACGTTTATGATTTCTTTGTGTATGTAGATATTATTGTTTTAATTATTCTGTTAGTGACACACGTTATCCGGATTGATGCTCGGCCGTTTAAACGACGGTACGCCCTTTCAATCACGGTGCTATCGTTTGGTTTGATGTTTGCCGAATTTGGGATGGCTAATGCCGATCGGTCTGGTTTGTTGACTCGGACGTTTGATAATAACTATATCGTTAAATACTTAGGCTTGAATGAGTATGCCGCGTTTAATGCTTATCAGACGCAAAAGGAAAGCGCCACACGGGCAAGTGCTAATGCTAGTGATATGAAGAGTGTGTTGAAGTACCTCAAACAGAACCGTGTTAGCCCAAATGTTTCTTATTATGGAAAAGAAAAAGAAAAAAACGTCTTTGTCATTCATTTGGAGAGCTTCCAGCAGTTTCTGATTGACTATAAGGTTAATGGCAAAGAGGTGACCCCTAATCTGAATAAGTTTTATCATAATCAGAATACCTTGTCATTTGATAACTTTTATAATCAAGTAGCCCAAGGGAAGACGTCGGATGCCGAAATGATGTTAGAGAACTCACTCTTTGGGTTACCCCAAGGGTCAGCTATGACGACTTACGGGACACAAAACACGTTCCAAGCGGCACCGGCTATTTTGAGTCAGCAAGCAGGTTATACAACAGCGGCGTTTCATGGGGATGTGCCTAGTTTCTGGAATCGGGATAATACGTATAAGTCATGGGGCTATCAATACTTCTTTAGCTCCAGCTACTACACCGAAAAATCCGGTTATTCAGTTGGTTATGGCCTCAAAGATAAGATTTTCTTCAAGCAATCAGCCAAGTATATTGAGCAGTTACCCCAACCGTTCTATGCTAAGTTGATCACGTTAACCAATCACTATCCTTATGAATTAGATAAGAAGAATACTGATTTTCCGGCAACCAAGACTGGTGATAAGACCGTTGGTCCTTATGTACAGACGGCACACTATTTGGATCAGGCTTTTGGGGAGTTTATGACGTATCTCAAAAAAGCAGGTCTCTACAAGAATAGTATGATTGTTGCATATGGGGACCATTACGGTATTTCAAATAATCACCGACCAGCAATTGCCCAACTGTTGGGGAAGAGCAAAGTCACGAACTTTGATTTGGCTCAATTCCAGAAGGTTCCGTTCATGATTCATGCGGCAGGTCTCAAGGGGGGCATCAATCATACGTATGGTGGTGAAATTGATGTCTTACCAACGTTATTGGATCTGCTGGGCGTGAAGAATACGGATACAATTCAGTTCGGACAGGACTTACTAGCGAAGAACCGCAATCAAACCGTTGCGTTCCGGAATGGGAACTTTATCTCACCAACCTATGCGAAAATTGGGGGGACAGTTTATGATACCAGGACTGGCAAGGCACTGTCGTTAACGACAGCACAAAAGAAGACAGTGGATAAAATGCAAAACCATGTCACAACGGAATTGTCACTTTCTGATCGAGTGATTTATGGAGACTTGTTACGATTCTATACGCCCAAGAACTTTACCAAAGTTGATAAGTCATCCTTTACCTACAAGTACAAGCCGGCTATGGAGAAACTAGCTGAGGCGGAAAAGAAGGAAAAGACGAGTGCTTTAGTGAAGAACAAGGGGAAAGAAACCACATATAAGACGGATGCACCAGAATTAAAGTAGAAAAAGGGTAATGTAATGGCGGTAACTTTGCTGTTGCATTACCTTTTTTGTAGTTAAGGTGATGCGTACGCAAATAATTTCAGTAAATATTCATTTTTCCCTTGACCCTGACAATAGAAATTGGTAAACTATTTTCTGTTGTCAATTAACGGAAACAAACATGGTTTGTCCGGCAATTGATTGCAAATCAAGTAATTGAAAAAAAGGCTTGACGGTCTGTGAGATTCTTGATATAGTAGTAAACGTTGTTGAGAATATTTATTCACTTCTTCACCAAAACATCTATATTTATTCAAAAAGATCTTTAAAAAGAAGTTGACATGATTTTATCAGCATGATATACTTTAAAAGTTGTCACGGAGCGCTTGCTTCTGATAACTTGGTAGACCTTTGAAAACTGAACATTGTTTCGACAAACCAAATATGTGTAGGGCGG